>Ga0187847_10002524_pt1 | contig 14710 bp, 12 predicted proteins | sample June2016WEW_4_10_FD_132458 | JGI IMG/M metagenome (GOLD analysis project Ga0187847, IMG submission 132458) | Peatland microbial communities from SPRUCE experiment site at the Marcell Experimental Forest, Minnesota, USA - June2016WEW_4_10 | ecosystem: Environmental > Terrestrial > Soil >...
CATGAGGTCTACATCAACGGCATGTCCACATCGCTGCCGATGGAGGTGCAGTTTGATATCGTCCGTTCGATTCCGGGGCTGGAAGCGGCGGAGATGCTCAGGCCCGGCTATGCCATCGAGTACGACAGCATCGATGCGACAGAGCTGGATCGGACGCTGCGCGTAAAAAGCATTTTGGGACTTTACCTGGCCGGGCAGATCAACGGGACAAGCGGGTATGAAGAGGCCGCATGCCAGGGGATCATGGCCGGCATCAATGCGGCGCTTTGGCTCAAGGGCGAGCCGCCCTTCACCATGGACCGGAGCGAAGGCTACACGGGGGTTCTGATCGACGACCTGATCTCGAAGGGAACCAATGAACCCTACAGGATGTTTACTTCGCGGGCCGAGTTCCGGCTGCACCTGAGGATCGACAACGCGGACCGGCGGCTGACGCCGCATGGGCGGCGGCTGGGGCTGATCAAGGACGAGGCATGGGCGGAATACGAAAAGAAGCAAGCAAGGATGACGGCGCTTGAAGAGATGCTGAACGCGGAGAAGGTGAACAGCGAACGGCTGGGAGCGGCGGGCTTTGGTGAGCTGACGGGGACGGCCGGATTGACGTGGGCGCAACTGCTGAAGCGTCCGGAGGTGGAGATGCTTGCGGTATTGGGTGTAATGCGCGAGGAGCTTCGCCGGTCGGAGAATCCGCTGCTGGCTGAGATGGCGGCTGTGCTGGGAGACGATGCTGGAGAGGCGATTCTTCGCAGCAGTCTGCGGAATGAGGCTCGCGCAGTAGAGACCGAGATCAAGTTCGCCGGGTATCTGGAGCAGCAAAAGAAGTCGATTGGCAAGCTCAAGTCGGCCGAGGGGGTCGCCATTCCGGAGTGGCTTGAGTATGGGGTCATCAGCGGGCTTTCGCGGGAGATGCGCGAGACGCTGGAGCGGGTGCGACCGGCCACCATCGGCCAGGCCAGCCGCATTCCGGGGGTGACGCCGGCGGCGCTGAGCCTGGTGCATGTGTCGATTCGGCTGCAAGGGGCGCGGCGGGTGGCTGTCGTCCGGAAGTGAGCGCCGTCCCTAGCGGGACTCCGGATGAATTGCTGGTATCGTCTACCCCACGCTGAAGCGCGGGGCTAACCAACACTGCGCTTCCAGCGCGGGCTGCTGACGACGTGGGACGCTCCTATACTGGCCCCCTTGAGGGGTTACACAGTGTCGTCTCAATCAGGCAAGCCGGCGTTGTTACTGGGGATTTTTGTCGCCCTTGGTGAAGAGCGGGATGTGGAAAGGCATCTCGGCGCTGGACTGCCTTTTGGGCTTGGCGTTGGAGTCTTCGCGAAGCAGCGTGCGCTGGGAGTTGATGCAGAGCCAGCCGCTGTGCGCGCGTTCAAAGACGTGGGTGAAGACGCCTTTTTCGTCTTTCTCGGCCGAGGCAGCCTTGTGGTGCAGGACGTAGGTTCCGTTGGCTACCGCGATGTCGCCCAGCATTCGCACGGTGATCACCCGTTGCTCAAGATGCAGCGTTTTGTCTTCGCCGGTGATCAATTGGGCCAGTTGCTGGTTACGGGTGCTGATGTCGCCACTGGCTGCAACGTCAACAAACAAGGGCGACAGCACCAGTTCAAGAGCATACTGGTCGCGCTGGTTGATGGCGTCGGCCCAGGAGTCTTCGATCTTCTGGAACTCGCGAATCTCGGGGCTCTCAGCGGAGGTGGCGGCAGGCTGGGCAGCAGGCTGAACCGGCGCTGGACTCTGTGCTAACGCAAAGCTGGACACGAACAGGAAAACAGAAAAACCACCCACAAACCGGGTCATACGCACTATGTACTCTCCTCGTACGATGATAGCTCTTGGACTTGGCGGCCAGGCGGTGGAGAGCATTAAAAAAGGTGCTGGTATCCAAGACCTTCCATGAGAAGGCCCTAGCTCAGCGCTTGCAAATGTTCGGGTTCGAGGAGGGTGACGAGGGAATCTTCGATGGAGATCCAGCCGTCTTTGCGGAACTGGCCGAGGGTGCGGGTGACGGTTTCGCGGGTGGTGCAGGCCATGGAGGCCATCTCCTCGTGGGTGAGCAGGAGCGGGAAACGGAAGCCGCCGCCATCCATCTGTTCGCCGATCTGGTGAGCGAGTTCGAGGAGCAGACGCCCCAGGCGGGCGGCGACGGTGTCGGCCAATGCGATGCGGCAGGCATCCTGCAAGGCGAAGCGGTACTCCTGGCAGATGCACTGGACGGCGCGCATCTGAGCCTCTTTGTGGCTGCGCAGAAAGCTGAGGAAGCTGTCGCGCTCGACGGGGCGGAGCTGTGCGGAGGTAAGCGTCTCGGCGGAAACCTCGTATAGACCGTGGGAGAGGACGGCATAGAGGCCCAGCATGGAGCCGGGGCCGGCGACACGGACGATCATCTGTCGATCATGCTGAGTGCCGGCGGTGAGTTTGAGATAGCCGCCGCAGATCAGGTAAAGGCAGCGCGCATCCTCGCCCTGGGTGAAGAGCGAAGACTGCGCGGGCAGCGAGATGGTGCTGGTGACCAGTTCAAGATCGGCCAGGACGGCGCTGCCCAAAGAACAGAACCAGCCGGGGCGTCGATTGGAGCAGGCCGCACATCCCACCGGAACCTGCCGGGCAAGATGTCTCGGCCGGGCTGGAGCTACTGCCGACGTCTCTATGTGCGTCATGGTCGTGCCCCGTCCGCCAGTTCAAGACCTCTCACCCGGTCTATCGCTGCACACTGCCGCAGTGGTGGTCCCAGGTGAAAGACGTTCTGGCCTCCAGGGGAAGAGACTCGTGCCTGAAGAGAGTTTGCCGCAGACGGAGCCACGGTGAATGTGATGGACCTCACGTCTATGCGTGGGACCATGATTGAGCAGGCAAGGGGGAGGCTGCGGCGATTGAGGGCCAGATAATTGTCCAACTTCTTTCTGAATTCACTCCAAAACGGTAAAAGTGATTCCTTTTGTACAGTCGAAAAGGCTTTTACCTCCTTAATCTGTTGTTCTGCCAAAGGAGATCCTCATCGATATCAGATGTTCCCAGGGTCCAGGGGGGAGGCGGTATACGGCCGTGACTCCCCATTTTTTTGTGGCGCAGATCACATTTTTCGTGCAGAATGAGATCCACGTCACCTACAAACAGGGAACGCAAACTGGGGACCGGCGCTTTATCGCATGTGACGCGCATCACCGATTGAATTTAGACCAGGACGGTAGGATTCAGCATCGTGAAGTGATGCATCGCACAAAGAGCGCTATCTGAACGAGTTCGACCCGTGTTCCAGCAGCTCTCGCGAAGGCGATGGCAGTTTCAAGATTCAGAAGGCAAGGATTGTTGTTTCGGAAGAGAGAACCAGATCAACCAGGGTGGTGTTTGATGCGTAGAGAATGGCCTTTCGCGCAATTCCTGATGGATGCGTCTCCACGGGCGAGGCTGGGAGTGCGAGCCTGCTTGATGCTGCTGGTCGCAGGCATGTTGAGCGTCCCGATGCTCGGTGCTCCGGCGAGTGACGACAAACCGGCGACCGCACCGAAGAAGGATGCAGCACCGGCGGATTTCGTGGGCGCCGAAGTCTGCGCAACCTGCCACGAAGAGGTGGCGAAGAAGTTCGATACCAACCCGCACGCCAAGATGGCCCTGATGCACGGCAACTCCGGGGTCACCTGCGAGAACTGCCACGGCGCAGGCCGGGCGCACGTGGAGGGGGGCGGCGATGTAACCAAGATCTTCAGCCCCGCCAAAGGCTCGACCAAAGAGGTCGATGCCACATGCTTGAAGTGCCACTCGGCAGCGCATCCCGATTTTGAGCGCTCGCCGCATGCCAAGGCAGATGTGGGCTGCACCGGGTGCCACAGCATTCACAAGAGCGGGGATGAGGAGCACCTTCTGAAGGCCTCTCAGCCCACGCTCTGCTTCCAGTGCCATACCGACGAGAAGCCGCAGTTCGATATGCCTTCCCATCACAAGGTCAACGAAGGGCTCATCAGCTGCAGCGATTGCCATGACGTGCATGGGACATTCGAGAAGAGCAACCTGAGGTCGAGGAACGATTCGAACCTGATCTGCACCAAGTGCCACACCGAGAAGCGGGGCCCGTTCGTCTACGAGCACACGCCGATCAAGGCCGAGGGTTGCATGGGGTGCCACACGCCTCATGGCTCGCAGAATGCGCGGATGCTGAATATGCCGAACGTCAATGTGCTGTGCAACCAGTGCCACAGTCCGGTCGCCGCGGGTACCGTGCACGGTATGAACGCGGGTTCGTCTGAGCTGACACCCTGCACGGACTGCCACACCCTCATTCATGGTTCAAACATGAACGCGGCGTTTCTGAGATAGGGTTGATGGGCCTCAAGCCGCGACGGCCAGCACGATAGCCGGGGCGGCCCAGAGGCCCGTAGATGAGCGCAAGATCTCGATGTCAGCAAGAATGCTTTCTTCAGTGAGGCTTCATATGACGAACAAAGGCTGGCTTTACCGGCTTTCCAATCAACAGCCCTTTCTCGCTGGTGTCCAGCGGATCGCAGGGGGCACTGGAGTCGCCCTTTCATTGATGTTGACGGGCATCGCCGCGGCCCAGAACCCGGCGCCGGCCAACCCGCTGCCGGGGCCAGAGACAAAGATGAGTGTGCCGAATGGCTACGTGATCCATCAGAGCGTGGACCTGGGCGGGCGCATCGCGTACACAGTGGGCAGCCAGGCGATGTATGACAACCTGGTGAATCTGCAATCGGGACCGCGCGTGCAAAATGAAACCTTTCAGATGCGCGTGCTGCCGGGCCAGAAGGGCACGCTGGTCGACTCGATCAGCGCCGTGGGCAACGGCTTCGGAGGCGACCCGGTCAACTTTGTCAGGCTGAACGCGTCGAGGGGCAGGATCTACGAGTTCTCCGGTATGTTCCGCCGCGACCGCAGGTATTTCGATTACGACCTGCTCGGCAATCCGAATATCCCCGGCGGACAGTCGATTCCAATCGGGCCATCCAACGCGCCCACCGGCAGTTTCGCCTGGCCGCAGACGCTTCAATCGCCTTTCATGTTCAACACGGTACGGCGCATGACCGATGTGGGCGTGGTGCTGATGCCGCTGTCGACGCTTTCCTACCGGATTGCCTATGCAAAGAACCTGATGCAGGGGCCGAGCCTCAGCCCGAGCGGCTATCAGTTCGCCAAGTACAATGCGGTGCTCGAAGAGTATCAGCGCAACAATACCGACGACATCACGGCGGGAGTCGACTGGAAGCCGGTGCGGGGCACGATGGTCAGCTATGAAGAGCAGATCACGCACTTCAAGGGCGACTCCTACTTCACCTTGTCTCCCAATTCGCTGATCGCGCAAGAGGCGGACGGAACACGGGTGGCGATCAACGATTTTGACAGCCTTTCGCCCTATGGGATCAGTGCCTGCAACACGGCCAGCATGGGCAGCGCCTATACGCCTGCCGCCGGAGCCAACCCGGCCGTCTATACGATTTTGACGCCGTCCACCACGCCAGGCGGCCTGCCGGTCATCAATCCTGCCTGCGCGGTGGTTACCAGTTATCTGCGCTCGCAGGCGACGCGCTCCATCTTCCCGACCGAGGTGCTTCGGCTGCAAAGCGCGAGCATCAAGAACCTGTCGATTAACGGGAATGTGCGGTTTACCGACGCGAACATGCACCTGCCCAACTACTCCGACAGCTACCAGGGATTGAACGGGGCAACGCGCTCGCTGACCTTCACGGGAAATGCGAATGCGAAGCGCCAGGTGCTTGCCGCGGACCTGGGCGGCGTGTGGCAGACGACGAGCAACTTCAGTGTGGGCGACCAGATCAGCTTTTCATCGATGCACCAGCCCGGGACGACGACGATGACGAGCGGAACGACTTTGGCGACGCCCGCCCTGGCTACAGGGAATGCAACCATCAATTACCCAACGTTGACCACTACCAGCGCAGCCGCCGGGGCCTCAACATTTGAAGGCAGTCCAGCAGTCGGCGCGTCGGGAGCAGGCTTTACGGGCCAGTTGTATATCACCAACAATCTGACGGGCGCATGGGACGTTTCATCGCGCGCCACGCTCTCGCTGACCTACCGGTATCAGAATCACGTGGTCGCGGAGGGCGACCCACACAACATTCCGCTGCCCGTGGGCGCTTCCATTGGCGGAACCGTGACGATCAACGAAAACGCCGGAGTGCTTACCGCGGCTCTGCGTCCGACGGCAAATCTCAGTGTGAACGGATCGGTGGAATTCGCGTACGCCGACAATGCACTTACTCCGGTGAGCCCACGGCAACTGCGGCATTACAGGATACACGCGAGATACAAACCCAGACCCTGGGCGACGCTTTCGGGCGCCTTCAATGACCTGGAGCGGCATAACAACACGAACAACAATCAAGCCGCCGTGACCGCAGGCGACGATCCGTACGAAGGCCCGCTCGATCATGTCGATCACACCCGGATTGGGAGCTTGAGCGGCCTGATCATGCCCAATGAGCACTATGGGCTCGACTTCAGCTATGCCTACACCGATGTCTATGCGGCAACCAACATCTGCTTTGACAACGGCGCACAGAACGCGAGCACCAAGCCGAGCGCTTATCCCGGCACGGCTACGCTCACCGCGAGCGGCGCGCCGGACGTTTGCCCTGGCGCATTCACCAGAGGGTCGACGACTCAGCTTGCCGATTGGTTCGGGCGCGATTTCATGGACGCGCCGACGCAATACGGCTCGGTGGCGTTGCGGTGGGCGCCGACGAAGCCGATCAACTCGAATTTCGGTTACCGCATCAGCTCAGTGAACGGAACACGGTTCTTCAACGATGCGCGCGACGTGAACGGTTCGCTGGTCTCAACGTACGAGTCACCGTTTTTGAATCTTGCCTGGACGATGCGTCCCGGACTGATCTGGAAGGCAGAGTACAACTACTATGGATACGGGGAAGGCGGCCCATCCGGCCCGCAGAATTGCAGCTTTTCTACATCGCTGACATCGACGGTGGTACCTTGCGCCTCTCTGCCCGAACCGACAGGTCTGACCGAATCGCCTTCCGGCCTGACCGCGCCGCGGAACTTTCATGCGAATAACCTGACCCTCGGAGTGCATTACGAGTTTTGATTCCGCCGGTTGATCGAAGAAGATACAATCTGCGCAGTGCCCGACGGCAAAGGGGACTGCGCATGGTTGTGTAAAATGGCACTTTGCCGCCATTCTGGTTTTGGCCCCGGCGACTGACCCGGCCGCCGGAGTTGAAGTGAGAAGTAAACGCCCGGCGAGGGCTGGGGCAGCGCGGCCTGACTGGCAGAAATTGACCGGCAGAGACTAAAGGAGTTTTGCAATGACAAAGACGATTCGATCCCAGGTGGTGTTGGCTGCGATGGTTGCTCTGGCCAGCTCCGTGTGCTTTGCGCAATCCGGCGGCGAAGCGACCTACAAATCCAAGTGCGCAATGTGCCACGGCCCCGCAGGCACGCCAAGTGCGGGAATGATCAAGATGGGCGTGAAGCCCGCCTCCGATCCGGACATCAAAAAGCTAACGGTAGCCGAAATCTCGACCGTCATCAAGAGCGGCAAGGGCAAGATGCATCCGGTTGCGGGATTGAGCGACGACCAGATCAAGGACGTTGCGGCCTTCTACAAGGGGCTGAAGTAGAAGGTACAATTGGACTTGGTTGGACCAAAAGGCCCGCCGAGATCGGCGGGCCGTACTATTAGAGCAAAACCGGGGAGCCTGTAGCCTGATTTGCCTTGCAAAAGGTCGCCGCTCTGTGTCGGTCGCGTCGACTTGAGTGTAATGGCTCCGGGATACGTCATCCCTGGTTTTGCTGCGGGGGGTAAGGTCATTGTTCGAGAGAATCCGTGAGGGCTGGGTACGTCCGGCGCTCTACTTCGGTAACAATCCCATCAGCCTTGCCGGCGGAGCGATTACCACCGCCTCCGGCGTAACGATGATCGGCTATTGGCTGGTGGAGCTCTTTGGCCGGTTCAACGACAACCCCTATCTTGGCATCATCTTCTTCCTGCTTTTGCCGGCGTTGTTTGTGGGCGGGCTGCTGCTCATCCCGGTAGGCATCCTGGTGCGCCGCAAGAAACTGCAGAAGGCCGGGCTGATTCCTGCCGCGTATCCCAAGATCGATTTGAACGACCGCGTCTTCCGTCACGGGCTGGATATTGTCTTCGTTACCACGATCGTGAACCTGCTGGTGGTGGCCATGGCCAGCTATCGCGGGGCGTCTTATATGGATTCGCCGCAGTTTTGCGGGCAGAGCTGCCATGTGATGCACCCGGAGTATACGGCCTACAAGATCTCGGCGCATTCGCATGTGGCGTGTGTCGAGTGCCACATCGGCTCGGGGGCGCAGGCCTACTTCAGCGCCAAGGTGAATGGGACGAAACAGCTGATCGAGGTCAGCTTGCATCCGATCTCCGGGATCGCTCCGAAGATCATACCCGACTATCCGACGCCGATTGAATCACCGGTGCGCAATTTGCGCCCGGCGCGGGTGATCTGCGAGGGATGCCATACGCCGGCGAAGTTCATCGGCGAAAAGCTGCTGGTGAAGTCGAGTTTTGCCGACGACGAGAAGAATACCGAGACGCAGACGGTGGTTGTGCTGCACCTGGGCGGGCAGGATTCGCTTTCACATTTGACGGGCATTCACGGCGTTCACCTGGGCCACATCGAGTATGTCGCCACCGATCCGACGCGGACTACCATCCCCTGGGTGCAGAGACGCAATGGGGATGGCTCTGAAACGGTGTATGCCAACGCGACCGCTGGCAATGGCGTGCCGAAGGGCGAGCGGCGGGTGATGGATTGCATCGATTGCCACAACCGCGCGGCGCATACCTTCGTCACCGCGGAGGACGCGCTCAACCGTGCAATGGCCGATGGAGCGGTGAGTCCCGAGTTGCCCTGGGTGCACAAAAAAGGCCTGGAGCTGCTCAAGGGCGATTACGCGAGCGAAGAGGATGCGCGGGTGAAGATTCCGGCGCAGCTTGCATCGTTTTATCAATCGGAACATCCCGATGTGATGGCGGCGAAGGCTGCGCTGGTGAAGACCGCCAGCGACGAGCTTGTGACTCTCTACAGCCAGAATGTCTTTCCCTATATGAAGGTGACCTGGGGGACGCATCCCAACCACATCGGGCATATGAGCTATCCGGGCTGCTTCCGCTGCCACGATGGCGAGCACGCGGCCAAGGATGGCTCCGCGATTACGCAGGACTGCTCGGCCTGCCACAATCTGCTGGTGGTCGATGAGGCCAAGCCGAAGGTGCTGGCAGATCTCGGCATTCAATAGAAGCTCGCCTCCAATTGAGAGAGAGGTCGAAGCTCTAAAGGGAAAAGAAACGCACGGCGCCGACCGCGACGAGCCACAACAACGCCTGCACTCCGATGGTTGGCAGGCTTCGCTTCAACGAATGCCAGCTCATCACGGCAAACGCGGCTATGACCGGTAGCTCAGTAACCATCAGAATCTGAAAAATGTGAGCCTGCCAGCCCTCGTCGGCAGGCGGGTGATCACCGAATTCAATCACGCCTTCGATAACGAGCGCCAATGCGATCAGCGACATCACGATCGGGGCAATTCCGCAAACACGCTTTACTCTGGCTGCATCCATCATCGGACTATTCCTCCGCCGAATGACCGAATCCCATCGAGCTGGGGAGACCGTTTTGCGTTCCCGTTCCTGAGCGATTTTACCTCAGGTCGGGTGTCAGAAGCACTTCGTTCCTGCGCACCTCTTGCACAAGACTGAGGCGCAAGGAACGTCGATATCCCTGCTGTCTCACATCGCACAATCAGCCCGGCATGATAGGCTGGCTCTTCGGTTTGAAGGAGCCAAACTCCGTATGCATTCCAGCCAGCCTGTCCATTTCAATCTTGTTGCGGCAGCTCACGCCACGATGATCGAGCACGGATTCCAGCCGGATTTTCCGGCCGGAGTCGACACGGAACTCAGCGCAATCAAATGCCATCCCGAGCCGCCCGCCGCTCTGGGGGCGCAGGACCTGCGCGGCCTGCTGTGGTCGTCGATCGATAACGATACGTCTCGCGATCTGGATCAGATTGAATGGGCTGAGCAATTGGCCGATGGCCGCATTCGTGTGCTGATCGGCGTGGCCGATGTGGACGCGCGCGTTGGCGAGGGATGCATCATCGACAGCCACGCGAAGAGCGAGACGACCTCGGTCTACACCGGGGTGAAGGTCTTCCCGATGCTGCCGGCCGAGCTCTCGGAAGGCATTACATCTCTCAATGAAAACGAGGATCGGGTTGCGCTGGTGATCGAGTACACCGTGGACCAGGCGGGCACAACGGCGGATGGAAAGGCTTACCGGGCACTGGTTCGGAATCGTGCGCAGCTGGCTTATAACGCTGTGGGCGCGTGGCTCGAAGGCAGATGCCCGGCTCCGGCGAAGGTGGCGGCCAATGCTGAACTGGCCGCGCAAATAAAACTTCAAGACGCGGCGGCTCAGCGCATGGTTGGCGGACGCTTTCAGCACGGGGCGCTGGATCTGGAGACGATCGAGACGCGCCCGGTGATGCTCAAAGATCAGGCTGTCGAGATAGCGCGGCTTGAAAAGAATCGTGCTACGTCGCTGATTGAAGAATTCATGGTGGCGGCCAACGGCGTGATCGCGCGGACGTTTGAGGAGGCCGGGGTGGCTTCGATTCGCCGCATCGTGCGCACGCCGAAAAGATGGGACCGCATTGTCGAACTGGCCGAGGGGCTGGGAACTACGCTGCCGGCCGAGCCGGATTCGAAGGCTCTCAACGACTTTCTGCTGGCACAAAAGCAGAAGGACCCTGATCATTTTCCGGACCTTTCGCTGGCGACGGTCAAGCTGATGGGGCCGGGCGAGTATGTGTTGGTGAAGCCGAATGAGGTTTCGCCGGGACACTTCGGACTGGCCGTGCAGGACTACACGCACTCGACTGCGCCCAACCGGCGCTTTCCGGATGTGGTGACGCAGAGGCTGATGAAGGCGTGGCTGACCAAGGCTCCGCAGCCTTATACCGTGGATGATTTGACGGCCATCGCCGCGCATTGCACGCTGATGGAAGATGGGGCGCGCAAGGTAGAGCGCGAGATGCAAAAGCGCATTGCGGCCGTGGTGCTGCATCCGCGTATCGGGCAAAGCTTCCCGGCCATTGTCACTGGCGTGAATAACTATGGGACGTTTGTGCGCACGCTCGATCCGCACGTCGATGGGAAGCTGGTGCAAGGCGGCAAGGGGCTGGATGTGGGCGACAAGGTGACGGTGAAGTTAGTGTCCACCGATCCGCAGCGGGGGTTTATTGATTTCGCGGTGTGAGACGAGCTTCGACAACACGAAATGCTTTGTGATTCTTTAAGCCGTCGATCAATTGAAAAGAAAGCGGGCAGAATGTGAAAAAAGCAACTCGTATCGTCGCCATTCTCGGAATTGGAATGACTCTAGTTCCCTGGATCACAGCCCAGACACCAGTAGCTGAAAAACTGCCCACGGCTCCCGCACAGGCGATTACCATTCCTCCTGATCAACAGCCGACAAAAGAGCAGTTAGCCAAGCTCTTCGAGGTAATGCGGCTGCGCGAGCAATTGCAAGACTACTTCACCAAGATGGACGTCGCAGCTCAAAAGCAGGCAATGGTCCAAGCGAGCGAAGTAGTCACGAAGATTTGTGGCGACTGCAAAATGACTCCTGAGCAAAACACAGCAATCAATAATGCAATGAGTAGGTATGCTGCGAGGCTCATAAATGCGTACACTGTTGACGAGAGGATCGATAACATATGTGCGATCTACCAGCGTCATCTTAGTCGCTCGGATGTGGATGCGTTGCTTGGATTCTACGGCTCACCCGCTGGTCAGCATCTTCTTGATCAGAAGCCGCCTATTATGCAGGAGTTTGTCACGGAATACATGATGCGTATGCAAGAGCGCGCTGGGCCCGCCGCTAACGAACTGGCAAATGAAATGCAGAAAATGATCAGTTCTCCTGTCGCAGCAAAAGACAAGCATGTAAAGAAATAGGATGCATGACACTCCATTCCAACGAGAAACCTCGCTCTCGCGTGAGACTTGGAATTCTGCAGCGACGTAAGATTCAAGAGGAGTCTTGTTTCAACCGTCAACTGCCCGCGCGATAATAGCGGAGGGAGATTTCATGGGCGTTTTTAGAGGTTGTCGAATTGTTTTTGCGGTTTTAGTTGGTATTTTCGTCCTCGGGCAGGGCAATCGCATTCAGGCACAGTCAGCCGGCGGCAGCGCGTTGCCGGCTGCGCCGCACGTCAAGGAGGTTCGCATGAAGCATGTGCTGGTGATTGGCCAGACCAAGGACTGGGAACACGACTCCGTTTCAGACACGATGGCCGCCGTCTACAACATGGGCAAGGAGAGCGGCCTGTGGGATACGACGATGCGTACGGACACCAAGCTGCTCACCAAAAAAGAGCTGACGAGGAACGCAAAGAATCTCAACTATTTCGACTTGATCGTTTTTGCCAGCACCAGCGGCGAACTGGATATGGATGAGAGTCAGAAGCAGGACATGATGTCGTTTATCAAGGACGACGGCAAGGGCTTTGTCGGCATCCACGCCGCGCTCGATACGAATCACAACTGGCCGGAGTTCGGAGAGATGCTGGGCGGCTGGTTTGACGAGCATCCGTGGATGACCTTTGAAGCGCCGATTATTGTCGAAGATCCGAACTTCCCGGCGGTGCGCCACTTTCCGGCCGCGTTTGTGAAGTACGACGAGATCTATCAGCCGAAGGCCTGGTCGCGCGACAAGGTGAATGTGCTGCTCAGCCTCGACTCTTCAAAGCTCGACTACAACAACAACCCGAAGATCCATCGCGCGGACCACGACTTTGCCGTGGCGTGGAGCAAGATGTACGGTAAAGGGCGCGTCTTTTATTCGACGCTCGGTCACACGGAGGAGAGTTGGGAAGATCCAGACGTTCGCAAGATGTATTTTGAGGCGATTAAGTGGGCGCTCGATATGACCGAGGGAAGCACGGCCTCACATGCGCGGCCGATTGCGGCCGCTGCTGCGCATTAACTCGACTCTGAGCTTAGAGCCCGATTCATCTTGCCGGGTTTTCGGCGCCCCTCGGCTGCGCTCGGGGCGGGCTTTGAAATTGCGTGTTTAGAGCGTCTTCCAGAATAGGATTTTCCCAATCAAGCGGCCCTCGATCAAGGCTTCGGAAAGGCCGGAGCGACGCCGGATCGGACCGCAATCGCTGCCGCGCAAGCCCAAAATCGGACCCGCCCGCTCGAAAGCAAGTGTCATTGAGTCCAGGCCCTGTGGAGTCGTTTTTGAGGGCAACTTCGTGAATGATGTACATTATGTACATTATTAGATGTACGCTATGGTACACTGGCCAAATGGAAGTGCCCATCACGGAATTTCGCCGGCAGATCTTCTCCCTCGTCAATCAGGCGATCGAGGGCGAAGAGGTCTGGTTTACGCACAAGGGCCGGCGCATCAAAATCGTCCCTGAAGGCCAGCCGACGAGCCGTCTGAGCCGCATCGCTCCGGTCGAAATCATTAATTCTGAAATCCCCGATCTGCTCGATGCAGTCCGCAAGGCTGAGAGGATGGAGGAGATACAAAAGGCCTGGGAAAAGGATTGGGAGGAGCTTTGACCGTGGCCGCTCCAGCCTATCTCGACACGGAGGTTGTGGTTTGGCTTGCCACCGGCAAGCTGAGCCGCTTCAGCTCGAACACGCGCAATCTGCTTGAAGGGACCGATCTGCTGCTGTCGCCCGCCGTACTGCTGGAGCTTGAGTATCTTTACGAGGCCAAACGCATCAAACTGCCGGCCCGCGACATTCAACACAAGGTGGAACACGAACTCGGCGTCCGGCTTTGCGAGTTTCCGTTTGCAACCATTGCCGGGGCGGCTCTCGACGAGAAGTGGACCAGCGATCCCTTTGACCGGATGATCGTGGCCAACGCCAAGGCCAACGGTTTCGCCTGGCTCATCTCTGCCGACGAAGAGATCAGAAAACACTATCCGCGCACGGTCTGGTAGTGTTGGGCGCGATACAATTCGTTGCAGGAACCAGGTAAATCGGAATGGACAGCTTAGTGTTGGTGCGATGCGTAGAAGAGGAGTTCTCCATCTATCTGCCAGATGATGAACTCACGGAGGTCTATACCGTCGGCAATCTGTATAACCTTCTGCTCCGTAAATTAAAACCGACTCCCGATTGCCTCACCAGCAAAGCCTTCTATCGGATTCGCAGAGCAATGACCGCGGTGCTTGGACTGCCGCGCCGTTCAATTCGGCCGGCAACATTCTTAGACGATCTGCTCAATGAAAAGCAGATTCGTGAGCAATGGAGCGCGATCGCACATGAAAGCGGCTTAAAGCTGCCCAGCCTTCGTCACACAGTCGAGTGGAAACACTCCATGCAAATGTTGTCTGCCGTTCTTTCCTTCGTGATTACCCTTGCACTGACGAAGGTTCTCTCCCAATTTGCATCTATCACTCTTGACAACTATTTCGTGTTTACTGCCTTTTTTATTCTTGGTTTAATTCTCTTCGCCGTTATCTACACGATGCTCCTGAAGGCAACGCCTTTCAGGCGATCTGTACTCCCAACCCTGAGCGCTGGCGAACTGTCCCGGGTGGTTTTGTCGATGAACGGCGCAGAATTCACTCGGGAAACAAACGGTGCTGCGAAGCTAACTCAAGATCAGGTTTGGATCAGGCTTGTTGGGGTTTTCTGCGATCAGATGGCCTTTAGGCC
>Ga0187847_10002525_pt1 | contig 14706 bp, 9 predicted proteins | sample June2016WEW_4_10_FD_132458 | JGI IMG/M metagenome (GOLD analysis project Ga0187847, IMG submission 132458) | Peatland microbial communities from SPRUCE experiment site at the Marcell Experimental Forest, Minnesota, USA - June2016WEW_4_10 | ecosystem: Environmental > Terrestrial > Soil > Wetlands...
GACTTCGCACTCAATAACCGCTTTGTTGTAATCGCGATTGTGGTCCTGTTAACGGCGTGGGGAGCCGTGTCTTTTCACAATTTGCCAGTCGAAGCATATCCGGACATCGCCGATAACTATGTAACCGTCATCACTCAGTGGCCTGGTCGTTCCGCAGAGGAAGTAGAGAAACAGGTAACAATCCCGGTCGAGATACAGATGAACGGGATTCCCCATCTCACCTTTCTGCGCTCAGAGTCGATCTTCGGTTTGTCATTCGTCATCATGATATTCGACGACAGTTCGGTTAACGACTGGAACCGGCAGAAGGTACTGGAGAGGCTCACGCAGGTGAGCTTGCCGACCGGTCTTCAACCGCAAATCGGGACCGACTGGAGCACGGTTGGGCAGATTTACTGGTACACGCTGAGAAGTACGAACCCCAAGTATGACCTGATGGAACTGCGGTCTATCGAGGACTGGACTCTCGAGAAGGAGTTCAAATCGGTGTCCAACGTCGTTGATGTTTCCGACTTTGGGGGCACGGTCCGCGAATACCAGGTGCGCGTAGATCCGAACAAGTTGGTGTCATACGGATTGAGCATCGGTCAGGTTGAGCAACAACTGGCCAACAACAATGTCAACGCCGGCGGCAGCTTCGTGGAGAGCGGCCTCCAGCAGATGAACGTTCGCGCTCTCGGACTCTTCGGCAATGTAAACGATATCGAGGAGACGGTTCTTAAGACGCAAAAGGGAACTGCACTCCGGGTGAAGGACATAGCTGAAGTAGCACAGGGCCCCAAGATTCGCCTCGGACACATGGCTCGGGCGAACCACATGGAAGACGGACGAATCATCGATGAGCCCGACGTCATTCAAGGCGTTGTGTTATTGCGCAAGGGTGCGGATGCGGGGCCGACGCTGGAAGCGATCCACAAGAAAGTGGAGGAGTTAAACAACGGCATTTTACCTCCCGGCGTGAAAGTAGTTCCAATGCTTGATCGCGCTGACCTTCTGCACTACACCCTGCACACGGTCATGCACAACCTGGGCGAAGGGATGATTCTGGTGACGATCGTCCTATTCCTTTTTCTCGGCAATGTCCGTGCCGCTCTGATTGTCGCTCTTACAATTCCGTTCTCTTTGTTATTCGCTTCCATCTGGCTTGATCTCAGCAATGTTCCCGCAAATCTGCTTTCGCTCGGGGCGCTCGATTTTGGAATGGTTGTGGACGGCGCAGTGGTCATGGTGGAGAACACCGTCCGGCGTATTAACAAAAACAACCACAGTACAGCCCCGAGGCTTGTCTCCGAAGTCATCCGCGACGCTACCCACGAGGTCCAGCGTCCTGTGTTTTACGCCATCGCCATCATTATCACCGCCTACATGCCCATATTCACGCTACAGCGCGTGGAAGGCCGGCTATTCAGACCCATGGCGTTGACCGTTGCCTTTGCATTATTGGGCGCGTTGACTTTCTCCATACTTATCGCGCCGGTTTTGTCGAGCGTGTTCTTCCGCAATGGTGCGCGTGAATGGCGCAACCCGGTCATGGACTTCCTGACCGCGCGTTATCGAACGAACCTGCGCTGGGCCATCGAACATCGCTGGATTACCCTCGGCGTTGGGTTCGCCGCGGTTGCTGTGTCGGCTTTTCTGGCATTCAGCGGAATTATCGGCTCTGAGTTCCTTCCTCATCTTGACGAGGGAGCAATTTGGGCTCGTGGCACGCTGGCCGACAGTACCGGTCTCACGGAGGGCACCCGATTTACGGACCAGGCTCGCCTGATTTTCGCTTCCTTCCCCGAGGTGACCAAGGTCGTCTCCCAAGTGGGACGACCCGACGACGGAACCGACACCGGAGGCTTCGGAAATACCGAATACTTTGTCGACCTTCAACCCAAGGATAAGTGGCGGCCAGTGTTTCGTCGGGACAAAGACGAATTGATCGCCGCCATGAATCGCGAGGTCGCCAAGCTCCCGGGTGCGCTTTGGAATTTTTCACAGCCAATCGAAGATAACGTGGGTGAAACAGTCACGGGAACCAAAGGCCAACTCGCGCTCAAACTCTTCGGGAAGGACCTGAAGACGCTCGACGAAAAGGGCGACGAAGTCAGTGCGGCCATGGCGCGCGTGCCCGGCCTGGTGGATCTCAAGTTCTTTCATACTCTGGGCCAGCCGAACCTTAATTTCGCAATCGACCGTAAACAGGCGGCCCGATTCGGAATCAACGTAGCCGACATCCAGGATGCCATCCAGACTGCCGTCGGCGGCAACGCCGTCAGCCAGGTACTCATTGGCGAAGAACGGTACGACGTTGTGGTGCGATACCAGGCGCCGTATCGCGAGACCGAGAAGGCGATCGCTGATATCCGTCTGCTCTCTCCGTCCGGCGAACGAGTCTCACTCGCGCAACTCACCAGGGTGTCGGTGCAAGATGGCGCTTACGACATCTACCGCGAAGGGAACAGTCGCTACGCCGCCTTAACGTTCAGCGTGCGAGGCCGCGACTTGGGAAGCACCGTTGCAGACGCCATGGAGCAGGTCCGTCAGAAGGTGAAGCTGCCGGAGGGCTACCACCTCGAGTGGTCGGGTGAATATGAGAGCGAGAAGCGAGCCGAAGCACGGCTGCTTGTCGTTGTGCCGCTGACCATTCTGTTGATCGTCATTATTCTCTACACCATGTTCCGGTCGTTCAAATGGGCCATGCTGATTCTGGTGAACGTATTGCTCGCCCGCGTTGGAGGCTTGCTGGCGCTGCTCATCACTCATACCAACTTCAGCGTCTCATCAGGTGTCGGGTTCCTCGCGCTCTTCGGCGTTTCCGTGCAAACCGGTGTCATCATGCTCGAATACATCAATCAACGCCGCGCGCGAGGTCACTCAATCATGGACGCCGCCGTGGAGGGCGCAGTGCTGCGGCTCCGCCCCATCATGATGACCATGCTGGTGGCGACCTTGGGCCTGTTGCCCGCAGCCTTGTCGCATGAGATCGGCTCCGACTCTCAGCGGCCATTCGCCATCGTGATTGTCGGCGGCCTGATTTCCGATCTGGTAATGAGTATTATCCTGCTTCCCACGTTGTATGTGTGGATGGCCAGAGACGGGGATAAGCTCCCTAATCCGGAGGATTCCTTTGAAAGCTAAACGGTGGGCTTTTCACTCTGCCAATGTCTGTAGAGCCCGAATGGCGCTCGCGTTGTTCGCCTGGGTCCTTTTCTCTAATTCCGCGGCGGGCCAGACGCCTCAGGCCGTGGTCACGGTATCGTTGGACCAAGCCATCCAGATGGCATTGCAGCACAACCATAATCTGTTAGCTGCCCGCACGACGGTACAACAGAACGAGGCACAGGAAGTAACAGCGAATCTTCGCCCTAACCCGACTTTATTTACTGACTGGGAGTACTTGCCACTGGTCCATCCAACCTCTAGTATTCCTGATTACCTCCACGACTCCACTGAGGGCGACCTCGGCTTGAGTTATCTGTTTGAACGAGGCAGGAAACGACAGCATCGACTTAAGGCCGCCAAGGACGCAACGGCCGTAACGCGCTCGCAGGTTAGAGACAATGAACGCAGCCTTGCATTCCAGGTAGGTCAGCTATTCATTAACGTGCAGCTCGCGCAATCGACCCTCGATCTGGCGCTACTGGATCTGAAGAGTTTTGGGTCCACCGTGGACATCGGCGAAAAACAATTCAAAGCCGGTGGCATCAGCGAAAACGATTATCTGAAGATCAAACTCCAGTTGCTGCAATTCCAGCAAGACGTTCAACAGGCGCAACTCGCAAAGGTCCAGGCGCTCTCGGATCTCCGGCAACTGTTAGGCTACGAATCCGTGTCAGGCAATTATGATGTGGCGGGTGCATTCGACTACCAGCCGCTCTCCCTCGCGCTGTCGGACTTACAGACAAAGGCTCTCGACAATCGACCGGACCTTACCGCTGCCATCTTGGGGGTTACCGCCGCGGACAGCCAGCACGAACTCGCAAAAGCGAATGGGAAAGTGGATGTAACAGCTTCGAGCAACTATTCGCACGTCAATGCAATCAGTGCTCTTACTTTTAGTGTGAGCGTTCCACTTCCGATCTTCGATCGCAACCAGGGTGAAATCGCCCGGACGCAGCACGTCATGACTCAGGCTGAGCAATTGCAAGCCGCGGCGCGGGGCCAGGTAATGACCGACGTGCGGGATGCTTACGAGGCGCTGCAAACCAGCGATCAAGTGGCACAGTACTATCGGTCCGGCTATCTCGACGTTGCGCAGAGGAGCCGCGACATCAGCGAATACGCCTACCGGCGCGGTGCCGCCAGCCTCCTCGACTTCCTCGACGCGGAGCGAAGTTATCGCGCCACACAGTTGGGATGGCGCCAGGCCGTCGCTGCCTACTTGACCGCACTCGAACAGCTTCGCGGCGCGGTGGGCACTCGGAGCCTGCCATGAGTTGCCATCTCTCGCAACATTGCCCTAAAGGGACACTATGACGAAAGAAGAGATCCGCGCGCGCATCACGGAAATTGGCATCATCCCCTCCGTGCGTGTGTATTCCGAGAGTGAAGCTCTATTCGCCGCCGGTGCGGTTGGTGGCGGCGGAATTCCCATTGTCGAAATCACCACGACCACACCTGGCGCGGTTAGCGTGATCAGCGAATTGACACGATATAGTTCGGACATAATCGTCGGTGCCGGAACCCTGCTTGATATGGAGACGGCGCAGCGTTGTCTCGATGCCGGTGCCGGGTTTCTGACCAATACGGGTTTCGATATCGAACTTGTCGAGTTTGCAGTGAAACGCAACGTTGTCGTTTTGTCCGGAGCCTTGACGCCCGGTGAGGTGATGGCTGCGTGGAAGTCCGGTTCCGATTTCGTCAAGATATTTCCATGCTCGCAGGTAGGAGGCCCTGAATACATCCGTGCCTTGAAAGCACCCTTCCCGCAGATTCCGCTGATCGCCTCAGGCGGTGTGAACCAGCAGAACGCCGCCGATTTCATCCTTGCGGGCGCCGTCGCGCTCGGTATCGGCCAACACCTGATCCACCAGAATGCAATCAAGCTCCGCCAGCGGGAGCGCATCCACGAACTGGCCAGGCGGTACAAGCGGATAGTGAGCGACGCTCGCAGCCAGGCAGCAAGATGAAGGCGCTCAGTATCCCGAAAACAGAACAAGTGTGATTCAGAGATATTGGCCGGTTAGCATCGCCCTTTCGTCTCACTATCTCCATGTAAGATAGTGAGACGAAAGGGCTGCTATCAATGGTTATCGCAGGCGCCCCTAGCCGAGCCTACCGAGGCGCGAATTCAAATATTGGCGCTATTTGCGTCAAGAACCGCTATGAAAGCGGGCATGTCAGGAGTTAATGCGCATGTTCGATACAAAATCGAAGAGCCTCGCGGGCGCAGTAGCGTTCTTGATCTTCATGGGAGTTTCTGCTCAAGCAAGCCCTGATTCTAATGGCACGAAGAATCTGAGTGTTCGGGCGGGGAGCGCGGCGTCTGAGACCACGCTTCGCGCGATCGTCGCCAGCGGCCGGCTGGATATTCTTCGCTGGCCCAACTTTTCTGACTACCGGCTCCAGTTGGAAACCTTATACCGGCGCTCGGGTTATGCTCCGGTCTGGCTCCATGAAGGACACCCGACGCCACAGGCGCTGGAGATGATCTCCATATTGCAGCAGGCCGACAGCAAAGGGCTTGTTGCCGATGATTATGACTCCGCCAGGTGGCCTGAACGCCTGGATCGTCTCGAAGCTCAGCACACGCCTTCGGATGAGGCCCGCTTCGATGCAGCACTGAGCGTTTCTACAATGCGCTATGTCTCAGACATTCGGATGGGAAAAATTAACCCTCGCCACTTCGAGTTTGGACGTGACATAGCTCCGAAGGAATTGGGTCTCACCTCGCTGGTGGAGAGTCGCCTGGTGAAGAGTACGGATTTGAAATCGGTACTCGAAGAGATAGAACCTACGTTCACCGTGTACCGCGACTTGCAGGAGGCATTGGCCAGGTACATGTTGCTAGCCAAGCAGGACGACGGAGAAAAACTGCCCACTCCTCACGCCACAGTGTTATTTGGAACGCCTTATGATGGCGTTCCCAGACTCGCCAGACTGCTTCGTCTGGTTGGCGATCTGCCTGAGAATGCGGAAATCGCCGCGGACTCTCTAATCTACGAGGAGCCTCTGATAGAGGCAGTGAAGCGGTTTCAGAAACGTCATGGCATTCTTCCGGACGGATACCTCACCCCTGAAACGCTCGGTCAACTGAATGTCCCGCTGAGTGACCGCGTCGACCAGATACGGTTTGCATTGGAGCGATACCGCTGGCTGCGCTATGACTTTCCGCAACCACCAATCCTCATTAACCTCCCGGGATATCGTCTGTACGCGTTGAATGAAGAAGGCAAGGTCGGCCTGACGATGACTGTGGACGTGGGCGGAGCGTATTCACCGACGCCGGTGCTTGAGGACAAAATTGAATATCTGGTTTTCCGCCCGTATTGGGATGTGCCGCTCGACATTCAGCGGGACGTGATTGTTACGAATATCAAGGACGGTCCCGAGAATTTCTCGGCAAACCATCTCGAAGCCATCGCCGCAGATGGAAAGGTAGTTACCGAAGGTCCAATTTCGGATCAACTTCTGCGGCAGATCATCTCCGGTAAGCTTCATGTCCGCCAGAAGCCGGGCCCCTATAATGCCCTGGGATTAGTAAAGTTCATATTTCCGAACAAATACAGCGTAACTCTCCACGACGTCCCATCAAGGGAAGATGACTTTGCTGACTTCTCGGACCGCGCTTTCAGCCACGGCTGCATTCACCTGAAAGAACCAGCGAAACTGGCGGCTTGGGTGCTGAGGGACAAGCCGGAATGGACTCTCGAACGGGTGCAGCAGGAGATGCAAAGCGGGCAGGACGACCTGCGCGTGAACCTCACTAAGCCTCTGCCCGTGCTGATTGTTTACATGACCGCTTCCGTGCGGGAAAACGGAGAGGTGTATTTCTATCGCGACATCTATGGTTATGACGCCGAATTGCGGGACGCTTTGGCCAAAGGCTATCCCTATCCCCGGTAGCAGAGAGCAGATGTAGTTTTGCTATTTCCATCGGGAAAATACCTTAGCGGTTCAGACGAAAGCCTGTTGTCGTCCGGTGTCCCATCACAGACGCTGATTATCAAATGCAGGAACGCTGATCAGCTATACTCTTCAGAGTGAATCGCACAGTACAACTCGTTATTCTGCTGATGTTCTCGGCGCTTTTCCTCTTCGCCGACCAACCGCGGAAGGCTGATAAAGTTCTCGTGCTCAAGAGGGAACACAAGTTGCTGTTGCTCAGCGGCGGAAGGGTCATAAAGACCTATGCTGTTGCATTAGGGAGAGGCGGATACGCTCCCAAGCAGCGCGAAGGGGACCACCGGACTCCAGAGGGACTTTATCAGATAGACTTTCGCAAGCCGGACAGCAGCTTCCATCGTGCGCTTCACATCTCCTATCCAAATCAAACTGACCGTGAACGTGCCCGCAAACTCGGCGCTGATCCGGGAGGCGACATTATGATTCATGGCCTCCCTAACGGGTCGGGCTGGATCGGTTCAAGGCATAGAGCGACCGACTGGACAAATGGCTGCGTCGCGGTTACGGATCGTGAAATTGAACAGATCTGGTCGCTTGTGCCAGATGGAACTCCGGTTGAAATCCGTCCGTGAACAGCGACCGGGTTTCGCGCCCTACGTGAGCCAGTACAGTACGCAGAACCCCGGCGAGAGCTGGCGGTAAGAGCGAGATCCCCAACACAACAAATTTCTGCCCCAGGGGAAGTCCGGGGGGCGTGACCCATCGCCGTCTTTTCCGTGACACTGCAACGAACATTTCATAAAAAAATTGCCTTACTCACCCAACCTTTGCACCTCTGTCTCGCAACTCAGCCTGCCTAAGCACGACAAATCAGGAACTTAGGAGAAGAACCCATGGGTACTCGATTCGGGATGTGTTCCTTGGTACGCGTCAACAAATTATTGACAGCCGCCGTGACAGCGGGGGCTGCTTGCTTGCTGGCAGCCGCCATTCTGGTCCCCGCCGCGCTGGCGCAGCCAGCGCCTGCGACAATCGCGGGCACCCACCCCGCATGGGCAAACGAATCCAAGCGGATCTCGTCGGCCCCGGTTACTAGCGGCACCGTGTCCGTCCGGGTGTTCCTGGCCGGACAGGACCCAGATGGCCTGGCCGCCTATGCAACTGCCGTCTCCACGCCGGGTAACACACTCTACGGTCAGTATCTTTCGCCGGCGGAGGTGAAGGCGAGGTTCGGCCCGAGCGCTGCCCAGATCAGCGAGGTCAAGGCTTGGTTAGCCGGAGCTGGCCTGACCGTAACCAATATCGACGACCGGGTCGCGGGTTATGTCGCGGCAAGCGGATCGGTCCAAGCCGCGTCCCGGGCGTTCGGCGTGACGTTCGGAACCTTCCGGGGCCCGGACAAGAAGGCCGACCGCGCGCCAGAGCAGGACGCGACCGTGCCGGCTAGCCTCGCGCACGACGTGCTGACCATCAGCGGCCTGGATACGGCGGCTCACTACAATAGGCCGTTCGACACACTCCCGCCCCCAGGCCCGAACTACTGGATCGCGCCGCCGTGCTCCGGTTTCTACGCCGAGGAAATCGCGTTCAACGAGCCCACCGCCTACGGTTTTCACCAGCCGTGGACGAACTGCGGCTATACGCCCAGCCAGATTCGGGGCGCCTACCACGTCGCCGAATCGGGGATGACCGGCAGGGGCCAGACGGTCGCGATCGTCGATGCTTACGCCTCGCCCACCATGCTCAGTGACGCTAACAAGTACGCGATCGTCACCGGCGACCGGCCGTTCAAACCCGGCCAGTACACCCAGGTCCTGGCCGGCACCTTCACATACACCGCACCCGACGAGTGCGACGCACAAGGCTGGTATGGCGAGGAAGCGCTGGACGTGGAATCGGTGCATGGTCAGGCACCGGACGCAAATGTTGTCTTTGTCGGCGCGGCCAGCTGCCTTGACCAGGACTTGGCTGACGCGCTGGCGCTAATCGTGGAAAAACACCTTGCCAGCATCGTCAGCAACTCGTGGGGCGAGCCCTACGACGGGGCCACGCTGGTCTCCGTCTACAACCAGATCTTCCAGGCGGGCGCCGCCGAGGGTATCGGCTTCTACTTCTCCTCGGGGGACAATGGCTACGAATCTCCTGATGAAGACTTCGGCTCGGACATGCTGCAGGTCGACTTTCCGACCTCCAGTCCGTTCGTGACCTCGGTCGGCGGCACCAGTCTGGCCATTGGTCCGTTCAACAATTATGAGTTTGAGACCTCATGGGGCACCCTGCTTGATCCGCTGGACTCCATCGGCACGGCTTGGCAGTACACCCCGCCCGGCCTCTACCCCGATTACTACGACGGCTCCAGCGGAGGCGGCGTAAGCACGGCATTCACCCAGCCCTTCTACCAGGCGGGCGTGGTGCCGCACAAACTCGCCACTGCACTGCCGGACGGCACGACCAGCCCTGTTCCAATGCGCGTGGTTCCCGATGTCTCGGCGTTGGCTGACCCGAGCACAGGGTTCCTGGTCGGGCAGACCACTTTGCAGCCGGACGGTATCACGTACGCGTTCTCCCTCAGTCGCATCGGCGGGACAAGCGTGTCCTGCCCCACCTTCGCCGGCATTGCGGCGGACGCACAGGAGGCCGCCGGGCACGTGCTCGGCTTCGCCAACCCGGCTATCTACCGCCGGTACGGGACTGACGCCTTCCACGACGTCACAGATCACCCGTTCGGTCCCTTTCCCCTGGCCGAGGTCCGAAACAACTACACTGACCCATATACCAGGACGGGCCCGCTTGTCACGTACCTGCGCACGCTCGGCATCGACGGAGAAGGCGCCGCCGCACTGCCTGCTGTGAGGGGTTACGACGATTCCACCGGCGTCGGCTCGCCCAATTACTTCATCCAGTCGTTCTTTGGTCCAGAGCGCTAAGTCGAGAACGGGGCGGCGGGCTACCACCCCGCTGCCCCGTTTGCCATAGGCTGGAATTTCCCGAAAATCCCGAAACCACTTTGAAGCACTATTCGCATATGATGGCCAGCAAAGCCGACGAGGCGGCGCAGATCGTCAATTCGATGTTCGCGAATGGGCATCGTAACCAACGAAGATCAGGTGACTTATCCGCTTATTGTTAGCGGACTGTTAGCGTGACCGTTGGCGTGGAACCGGGAAGTGCTTGAAAATTTGGAGGCGCGGGCCAGAATCGAACTGGCGAATAAAGGTTTTGCAGACCTTTGCCTTACCACTTGGCTACCGCGCCCCGGTTGAGGAGGTCCCTAAGCCCGGGGAAGGCAGGGAGTGCCTGTATTCGTGGCAAACCCTCGCACGGTGGCGAGGGTTTGAGGAATCTCTGGAGCGGGAGACGGGATTTGAACCCGCGACTTCGACCTTGGCAAGGTCGCACTCTACCACTGAGTTACTCCCGCTCGACTGTTTAATCTTAGACAATGCATCTTGCTCTGTCAAACCTTCAGGCTGTGGATTCCCCGCGTATTTACTGCACTGCGCCGGACCACTGAGGGTCTAACTCCGGCGTAACCACCTGACCGTCGCGGAAATGTAGAATGCGATTGCCAAATCGCGCTGCCTGCGGATTGTGCGTGATCATCAGCACGGTTTGGCCCAGTTCCTGATTAGAGCGCTGCAACATCTCCAGCACGGCGGTGGAATTCTGCGTGTCGAGGTTTCCGGTTGGCTCGTCGGCTAGCACGATTGCCGGTTTGTTGATCAGCGCTCGCGCCAGTGCCACTCGCTGCTGCTCTCCGCCGCTCAGTTCGCTAGGGCGATGATCGAGGCGCTTGTCGATGCCGAGCAGTTGGGTGATATTCCGGAAGTGCTCCGGATCGTGCTTCGCCGAATCGCCGGCAATGTCGAGGGCAATTTGAATATTGTCGCGCGCTGTCAGGGTCGGCAGCAGGTTGAATTTCTGGAAAACGAATCCGATCTTTTGCCGTCGCAAGTGTGTCCGCTCGGAGTCCGAGGTGTGGGCAAAGTCGGTGCCATCAATCAGCACCCGTCCGGAATCTGCCTGCGCCAATCCGCCTAAGATATAAAACAGCGTAGACTTACCGCTGCCCGACGGTCCCACGACACTCAGAAATTCTCCGCGCTCAACTTCAAACGAAACGCCCCGCACTGCCGGCACATCTACTTTGCCAATGCGATAGGTTTTTGTGACATTCTCAACTTGAATAATGGCTGCCATGGGTATGTGAATCCATCTTACACGACCGGCGCGCCCATCGTTTCACCGCCAAATGCAAACGGCGAAGCGATGATTTGCTCCGCCGCTCGTTGTTCAAAGGACTTGACCCTACCAGGCTGTCAGGCTCACTTTGTCCAGCCACACGCTGTAGTTCGTCGCTTGCCTGGTCTCATCCATCTGGAACGCGACGTTCAATGCGCTGACACCGGATGACTTCGACCCGCCATAGCGATTGACGTACGACGTTTTGCCATTCAACGTGACCGATATGAAGTGAGTCTGACCGTTAACGCGCTCGAATTCCCATACCAGGTGGTTCCAGTTATAGGTTGGCGGAGCCGAGCAGCCAATCCCTGTATGGATCCAGTTTGCGTTTGAAGTATCCCAAACGTCCCACTGGTTTATCGCGATGTTGCATTCCGTGCCAAATATGTATCTTCTTCCACCCACTGACTGGTTGCTGTCGAACTCCAGTGCTTGCGGGGCTTTCGCGTTGGTGTAGTAGAAATAAAGGTCGTAAATGAAGTGCGACGCATTTGGGTTACCGCCAAGCTCTTTCCACCACAATGCATCGGCGAAGGGTGTTTTTCCGCCGATCCAGAACTGGGAAGCCTTGCCGTCCATGGAAGGTGAGCTGACGTTTTGTGTCTGCGAGTAGGGCACATTTGCGCCGTTGCCGCCCGGGCCTGCACAGGCGCCGCAATTCTGCCATCCGCTCATCTGATCGATGTTCACATAGTGGGTTGCGTTGCTCGGCGGTGTCAGGTCTCCGCCGCCGCCGTTGGACCCGCTTACGTGGATCGAAATGTTGCCTGACTTGGCGTAATTTCCCTTATTGTCCCACGACTGAACGAGGATGACATGCGTTCCGTCCGCCATTGCCACATCGTCGTTGAACGCCGCCGCGTTTTTCTGCTCGGCAAGCTTGTTGTCTACGTAAACCTGGATAGCAACTACCGGATTCGACATCGTTGCTGAAGCTACGACATGCACCGGCGAAGCTGCGGTCATGCCTGCTGTGGGTGACGATACGCCCACTCCTGCAAACGCCGCGGTGGCAATTAGAACTGTCATGGCAGCAATCTGTATATATCTCTTCAAAACCGACCCTCCCAGGGGAAACGGCGAATCTCTTCGAACTGTCAACAGACTACTCGCCGAAGCAGGGCCAACAATGCCACCAAAACGCCTAGTCGGCGCAAGGTTTTAACCCTAGACAGTCTAAGGCTGATTACTGAATCCAGAGCTGAATTTTGCGTCCAGCAACTAAGGAATTTCCGCTCTAATGGGCCATCATGCCTGAGCGCGGCGCTCAGTCGCAGCAGGCACCGCGCGGCGGGGCCCTCGGCGCTTCACCATTAGCAGTCGGATACTTTCCAGTAACTCCGCTGGAGCATACGTGCCCTTCTTCAGCAGGAGATCTACCGGAGCGTCGGTATGGAATGCCCGCATCTGCGGGCTCAATAGAACTACCGGGACTTCCGGAGACAAAGCTTTCATTCGCCTTGCCAGCTCCGCTGCGGGAGCGTCCGGTAAGTCAATGGTACTCAACACCAAGTCCACGCCGCCCTCGGCGAAAGCCTTCATCGCCTCCACTGCGGTGTGGCATGACACTACGCGGTAGCCTCGCGTTTCGAGCATTACTTTCTGGATCGAGAGGCTATGCTCGTCGTCTACGCAAAGGATCGTCTTCTTTACCGTCATCTTCAGGAGCTCTATTTCTCCTGCGATCCAGACGTGCGTGGATCCGTTGCGGCGGGGGCACGCCGGCAGGTTCAACCGTGTTCTGCATCCTACGAAGAAGGCCGCCTTCTGACAAGTGCTCAGTTTGCCAATTGCATTCTGGTCATCGTCGCGAAAACAGTCCAGCACCCCGGAGCCGTTGAAAGTAAATGCGCGGCTGTTTATCGCAATGCAAACTCGCCCCGCGCAATTTCCACCACGCCGCCGCCTACACGGACATCAGTTACGCCCGTGCCGTTTTTTCGTCCTCTTATTTTCAGAAAGCTCGGGCGTCCGATTTCCAGTCCCTGTTCGATCAGTCCTTGTTCCTCGCTGGCGAGCACTCCATGCTCCACCGCCCATGCCGTGCAGCATCCGGCAGCCGATCCGGTAGCGGGGTCTTCACCGTTATAAAACTGCATACGTGCGTGCAGCGTCGCACCTGGTGTCTCGGTTTCGCGCGAGACAAAGTAGAAGAACTTGCTGTCATGCGCCCTGGCGAATGCGCTGGCGCTTTTCTGGTCCACCCGCAACTCCCGCATTGCAGCCAGTGACCTCAGCGCCACGATGGTGAAGGGCATTCCGGTGGAAACCGTCTGCACCGGGAGAGTGGCGTCAAAGAAATCGAGCGGCACTCCAGTCGCCTTGGCCACATCTTCCGCGCTGTAAACCACGCCGAATTCAGGATCGCGCTGCCGCATCTCTCCCCACAGCCGTCCTTCGGAGTCAGCCCTGAAACTCAGCGGAATCTTCCCCGCGTTCAACTCCAACTCCACCGCATCTCCGCCGCGCTGCTGCTGCAGAAGCCACCCCGTTCCCAGCGTCGGATGTCCGGCAAAGGGAAGTTCCTCCTGCGTGGTAAAGATGCGGACTCGCACGCCTCTTTCCCTTTCCACCGCCTCTTCGCGGGGCAAAATGAACGTGGTCTCGGAGAGGTTGGTTTCTTTTGCAATGGCCTGCATCTCCGCGTCGCTCAAGCCACGCGCATCCGTGACCACCGCCAGTTGATTGCCTTCGAGCAGGTTGTGCGTAAACACATCGACCAGCGCATAGGGATAGCGTCTAATTCCGGTCATCGATATTTCCTCGCCAACAGGGTACCGCAACTGTACTTGGTTCGTCTCTGCGTCACGGAAAAAGCGCGGCCGTCAAGCCGCGCTGCAAGTAATCTTCCGTGAACGCACGTCACTGCGGCTTCTCAGCAAATTCGGGGCAGTTGTTCTCCGCTCAGCATGTCGATGATGCGCGTCGTGCCGATGCTGGCGTTCAACTTCACCAGGCCGCCACGTTCTCCCGATACGCGGCCAATCTCCACTGCGCCTGCCGTGTGCTCGTCGCTGCGCAACAGTTCCAGCGCCCGGGCGGCCTCGTCCTCCGGCAGAATGACGATCATGCGGCCTTCGTTTGCCAGGTACAGCGGGTCGAAGCCCAGCACCTCGCACGCACCTGCCACATCGTCGCGTACAGGAATCTTCTTCTCGTCGATTGTGATCTGAAGTCCGATGGCTTCTGCGATTTCGATCAGCGTCGTGCCCAGTCCTCCACGAGTCAGGTCGCGCATGCAGTGAACTCCAACCTTGCCCGAGAGCAGTGTCTGCACCGCGCCGTTCAGCGGAGCGCAGTCGCTCTCGATTGCCGACTCAAACTCCAGACCCTGGCGCATCGCCATGATTGCGATGCCGTGGCGGCCAATGTCGCCGCTGAGCAGCACTACGTCGCCCGCCCTCACGC
>Ga0187847_10002526_pt1 | contig 14702 bp, 10 predicted proteins | sample June2016WEW_4_10_FD_132458 | JGI IMG/M metagenome (GOLD analysis project Ga0187847, IMG submission 132458) | Peatland microbial communities from SPRUCE experiment site at the Marcell Experimental Forest, Minnesota, USA - June2016WEW_4_10 | ecosystem: Environmental > Terrestrial > Soil >...
ATGGCGATTTTCGGATCATATCCCAGATGATGGGGCAGCACGATGGCGAAGAGCGTAAGCGCCAGGCGGCAAATATCCCAGACCAATTGCACCCTTTGGCGCTCCAGAATATTCAAAGTCATGTTGACCGGCGAATCGATGAAGCCCGCATAGAACATGAACGCCATATAGCGCGCGTATACGCCCGCCTCGCGCCACGCGGCTCCGAAGACGATCTGGAAGAGCCAGGGCGCGAAGATCATGAATAGGACGCACGGAACAAAACCGTAATAAAGCATCCGGCGGGTGGTCTTGGCGAAGATATACATAAGGCGCTGGGGATTCGATCGCGAGAGTTTTGCCGCCTCCGAAGTGTAGACTTGCATGATACTGAGCCCGATCAACGCGGCGGGAACTCCCAAGACGCGATTGACCAGCGCGAACCATCCGGTGCTCTGCGCTCCATAATATTGCGCCAGAAACAAAGCCGGCAGCGCAAGCCCGGAGGTGTTGATGAGCGCTCCCCACATGGATACCAGGGGATAATCGCGATAGCGAACCGCCTGGCGGAAGATGCTGCGCGGGCGAATGGCGCGAATGTGGCTTGCGTAGTCGCGCCATAACTCGCGCAGGAATCGCCCGCTCCCGATGATGCGGCCCGCGGCATCGCCGAGGAGCAGGCCCAAGGAGCCGTGAAGCACGAGGCCTGCCCCAAGCTGCGTCCCCACCTGCGCGCCGGCCTGGACAAACTTGGTGGCGGCAACCTGTGCGTATTGGCCTCTGCGCAATGCCCAGTAATTGAGCGCCTGGTAGAGTCCTCCGCCGAGCACACTGAGCGGAAGCAGCCAGAGGTGCCCTTTGAGCAGAAGCACGCTGCCGGGAAGAATCCAGCGGTAGTGGCAAATGGTTGCGAGAATTGCCGCGGCGGTTGCGGAAAAACTTACGCATAAAATCGCCAATCCGAGAACATCGATCGCGCTCTGTTCGTCCTCTGGCAGGAGAATCGCCACATCGTAGCGCCCCGAGGCAGCTACCATGGCCAAACCAACCAGGGAGATGAAGACCTGCAGCGCGCCAAAATCGCCCGGCTTATAAAGCCGCGTCAGGATGGGAGCCGCGGCGATGGCGATTGCCTGCGCCATCGCGGTTCCACCGGCGAGAATCGAGGCGCTTCGTGCAAACCCGCCCCGCGGCAGCCACTTTTCCAGTAGCCTGGAGCATAACTCCTTCATGCCGACAGCGGACTCTCCTCCAGCCGCTGGAGTACGCCCGTGAGATGTGCGACAAACTCAGCCGGCACATCAACGCCTGTTTCACATTCGGGCTCGAGATCGGTGGCTCCCAGTGGCACCAAAACGCGATGACGCCGCTGATTCGGGAAGCAAATGCGAGGAACTTGACCGAGATATGCGGCCCACTGACTGAAGCCTGAGCCGGAGGAAATCAAGGCCGCCGCCTGCGAAAGAGCAAGAATATCGTGCAGGGCGGAATAGGGCCTGACGAATGTCACATTCGGCAGCTCCAGCAAAGGGCGCAACGATTCTTCATCCCCATCCGAAAAGACACGCGCGGGCAGATCGCAACCTGCCTGCTTTCGAATTGCAAGTAGAATCTCCTTGTACCACTCGACCGGCAGTTGAACATTCCCCGTTGCCCGAAGCGAAGCCGGATCGCTCACGCGGGTGAAATCGCCCATTCGCACATGAATTCCTATAAACTGCCCGTGAACATTTACGGCGGGAATATGTTCAGGACAAGCTATCCGCAAGAGTTCCGCGCGCACCTCTGCGTGCCGCCCGAGAATGGTGTCGAACAATTTGCCATTATTGTGCGTATCATTTTCAAAGACCACGATCCTCGTTCCGCGCGCGAGCTTTGCTTCCGATTCTCGCTCCGCCGCGAAGCGCGCTGCTGTGGCCAGAAGCCATAAGCGGCGCGGGCTATGAATATAGACGTCTTTCCGAAATAACTTATGATAGGAGCGCTTGTCCATCTCGCGGCGAAGATACGGACCCAGGCGAAAATAAAGCCACCGCGGCGCCAGCATCGCAGCGCCATTGTCCCGGCACCAGAGAAAGCAACATGCCCACGCCAGCAGGCTATGTCCGAGGCCAAAGCGCCCAGGGATGGCATATCCGTAGAGCTTTCCATTCGATAAATCTTCGTTCATCGCGCACATCTTTCCGCACTTATTTCGAGCTTGCCCGGCAGCGGCGGCCGGGTTATTATTCCGGCGCCGCCCCGGTATAAGGACCTTAATCTTCAACGCAGGCGGCGCATTTACGATAGCGATCTAATAATCGTCTCTTCGATCTCGGCGACAAACGATCCCTCAATCCCGAAGGGGCGCATAAATCCGCTAACCTCATATCCTCCCTCGGCCAACATAGCTTTCGTGGGTAGGTAGCCAAATACGTTGTCGATGTACCCGACTGGCCAAATCGTCTTTCCTGGAAATGCGCACTCAATCAATCCTGCGTATTCCCAGCAGACTTCGGCGGAAATGCCAACAACTCTCAAATCCTCGCAGAGATCGAACGAATGAAATGTGACCTGGCCTATCTCCCCAGAAATCCCCAGCGCTGCCAAATCAATGCCGCTTCGGCGGATCGACAGCTTCGTGGCCAGAGGAGAAGCGTGCCCGGCTTGGTTCAGAGCTTCTTCCGCGCTCTTTACGATATTGGCCATCCACCTCGCGTACTCTCGCGCCGTGAAGCCAACGAAACTTCGCCCGTTCAAGACAACGGAAACAAGCGTCATGACGAGACCACGCCACCTTCCGTGCCTGGGCCATCGGCCGATAGAGGGCGGCCGTAAATCCCCGCAAAAGCCCTGAAGGAAAATGACGGGCGTCTCCGCGCCAAGGCGCATGCGTATCGCCTGTCGAACACAGCCCGGATAATCGGAACTAAGTTCACCATATCGCGGCCAATCCGTCGGGTGGCAAGATACACCCCACATCACCGCCAACAAACTGCCATCCTGCTTTTCAACCCGGAGCATGCGCAGTTCACGGTCGCGTGGACCCGCGGCGTTCGGGAATATCGAAACTGCGCGTCGAAAACCTGATCGCCCTAGCGACCAGGCTTTGCGACGTCGGTGGATAGCGAGATCGCAAGGGGTAGTAGTAAAGCGCAGGCGGACGAGATGCCACTCACCCTTGCGCAGAAGCTCTTCGACGCGGTCCGCGATAACATCCTCTGCCCAGGCCACATACTCGAGATCGACCTTGCTAAACCCAATCTTAGTCGGGTCTGGATTTGGCGACGTATGCACATGGCTGGCGGCCACGACCAATCCAGCTTCCTCCAGACGTCCCGCGCATCGACTCAAGATACGTTCACGCAGTTCAAGGCTGATGAAAAACCAATCAATGGAAACAATAACCAGTGTCCGACCGTTTTCGCGCAATCCCAGCACATTAGCTTCCAGTGGAACAGCCACTCTTACACTGGGGAGATTGCGCGGACCATGGCAAGCGGCCGCCAGATGTTGTGCCGGTGTTATGCGGATAGAGGTTGCGATTGCTTCGATCATTGCTTCTCGCCTCCCTCTTGATTACCGACGAGGGATTGCACGGCTTCACCTGACGTTTGCCCGGCAAGCCTGCGCCACATATAGCGAGCCCCGCCACGCACCAGATTCCAAGCCACGAATATATCCCGTCTCTTGTATGCCTTGATCGCTTGCGACGCCGCTATCTCCCATTTCGGGGTCTTCTCACACACCCAACTCATCTTTCCCTTGAGAAGCGATGCGCGAAGATCGCCGTGATCGTCAACTTGAACAATGACCCGCCCCAAACTATTCGAAAGGTGTGCGTCTGCGCCGGCGTAAACTACCTTGCCCACGCTTGCGGCGAGATCGGCGGCTTTTTTATTCTGCCCGTCGGATGCCCGTGCATTGAAGACCTCGATCAGGTCACACACCTCTGCCATCCGCCGAATCTCCTTGTGACTAACATAGGGATGAGGGAACAGAAGAATTGCGCCCTGCGCTCTGGCTTCACTAACAGCTTCGTCAAGCGTCCGGGCCTGGAGTTCGGACTTGAGAAACACCGCGATTATGTCGCCGCAGTCCGTCAGATACTCCGCGGCTAATGGCACGTTCAAACTTGGCATGTGCATAGCAGCGGCTTCCCGCAAAGCTTGGGACCCCTTCGTGCTGTCATGATCCGTTACAATTATAAAATCGAGATTGTGCTTGCGCGCGAAGCGCAAATAACTGCCAATCGAAGTAACTGAGTCGTAGGAATACTTCGAATGACAATGGATAATTCCCCGCAGCAGACGTTTAGGAACTGTAGCCATTCACCACATCCCTTATCAGCCGCACTGATTTCTTCAGGTCAGCTACTGCGCTTTGCCCAAGATTCGTGGCCGCGTTCGGGCGGAAATAGTCTCCGATCCCGCGAATCACCTGCCGTTTGCACCACAGTGTCCGCAAGTCGCCGTCCAACGGCCAATAGAATTTCACCTTATGATCGTAGCTCGATCTGGAATCCAGCGGCTCATTGCGATATAAATGTATCAGATCGCGGCCAAAGTTTACTCCAGCTCTCAATGCGAGTTCCAATGATCCCCAAAATTTTCCGTTGACCTCCATCAAAACAAAATCCTGGCGGCGAAGATCGAACTTGAACTCCACCATCGCAACGCCATTCCACTCAAGCGCGGACAATAACTTTACCCCAAGCTCCTCGAGCCGCGGGGAATAGAATGCCGCCGCCGCCGTGCTTGGTCCTCCAGTCGGCGGGAACTCCCGTAGCCGTTCGTGCATGAACAATCGCAGAGGTCTGCCATGGTCCATTAGAGCAAAGAGCCCGTGTCCTTTCCCCTCGATGAACTCCTGCACCAAAACGCCCACCCCTTCCATGCCTAATTTTTGGACTGTATTTGCAACAGCCTCTCGCGCCTGGCCCGCATCCTTGCAGTACCGCACTGATTTTATCGAAGCATTTTCGCTAGCGGGCTTTACCACGCAGGGGAAAGTTAGATCCCTTTCCACAAGCTGCTCCGCTGAAGTTATAGCTTGGGTTCTTGGCGCTGGGATGCCGAGCCGATTCGCCAGTTCGACAGTTAGTTTCTTGTCATAAACGGATAACAGTCGATCCAGTGAAGGGAGCACCGCCATTCCCGGACATGTTTGCGCTATTTGAAGCACCGATCGCGCACCGACCGGAATTACCTGGTCGAACTCGCGGGTTTGCAGTGTCGTTTCAAGAGGTTCGTCAGATACGATTTCATCAAAGCACTGGTAGTGCCTTGCGAAGCGGACCGTTCCGCACGAATGCCCTATCAGGGATACATGCCGCATCTCCCGTTTTATGTACCGGGCAAGCGCGATGGAATGTTTATAATCGGCGTCAGTTATTAGAATGCGGTGCCGACTTCCGCTTGCAACTGCATTGCCGGAGGCCGCTTCAATATTCGTACTGCCCGTTTCGCCGGATAGCGAATTGCGTGCCGAGTTACTCGTAGTCACCATAGTCTTCTTAGCCGGCCGCTGTTGAGCCTTGTCCAGTCTCCGTGACGCGCTCGATTTATTCTCAGGCGTAGCTTATATCCATCACGGGTTACACGGGACAGGAGTGTTTGTGTTGATTTCCGGCGGAGCGGATAGCTGACTTATCTCGATAAACTCCCATAGCATGGCGATGACGTGGGCGATCTGCTCATCCGAAAGTTCGGCATACATGGGCAACGACAGTATCTCGGAGGCCAGCGTTTCCGTTACTGGCATTGAACCCCGCCCAGGGGCGCCCAATGCCTGATATGCCCCGGTCAGATGCAACGGCACAGGATAGTGAATTCCCGTCTGAATTCCCTTCTCTTCGAGAAAATGCCTTAGCTCATCGCGCCGGGAACAGCGGACTACGAAAAGATGAAATACATGCCGATTCCCCTCGGGGATTGCGGGCGGAAGGATCGGAGAGCCCTGCAGGGCAGCGGCCAGCTTCTTTGCGTGCTCGCGGCGAGCGGCGTTCCAGCGATGCAAGTGCGTAAGTTTAACCGAAAGAACCGCGGCCTGCAGCGAATCCAGCCTGGAATTCAAGCCCACTACGCTGTGCTCGTACTTAGCAGGGCTTCCATGATCACGCAGGATGCGAAGGCGTTTCATCAGATCCGCATCGTTTGTGGTAACTGCTCCGCCGTCTCCATACGCTCCCAGGTTTTTCCCCGGATAAAAACTATAACAAGTGAGGCGGCCTGAGGAACCGACGGTTCTCCCTCCAATCGACGCGCCATGCGCCTGGGCACAGTCTTCAATCAGGATCAGGTCGTGCTCCCGGGCCAGAGCCTCGAACGGCTCCAGGTCCATGGCGCGCCCATAAAGATGCACCGGGAGAATCGCTTTGGTCCGGCCGGTAATCGACTTAGCGGCCTGTTTCACGTCCATGTGAAAGGTGGCTGGATCGACATCCACAAAGACAGGCGTGGCGCCGGCATTGCTTATGGCTTCTGCGCTGGCGAAAAAACTGTTTGCCGGAACAAGCACTTCATCCGCCGGCCCCAAGCCCGCGGCCTTCGCGGCCAGAGTGATGGCATCTGTTCCGTTAGCCACGCCGACACAGTACCTCGCCCCGACAAAAGCTGCAAACTCCTCTTCAAACCGCTGGAGGACGGGACCGCCGACAAAATAGGCCGTCTCAAGCGTGCTTAGGACCGCAGCGGTCATCTCGCCGCGGAGGCCGGCGTATTGAGCTTTCAAATCAACAAAGGGAACTCTCGTCATAGCATTGCTTTCAAATGAAGCCTCGTGCGAAATATATACTTACCTTCTCATCCCCGCTCATGGTCCTTCACAGCGAGTGGGATCTTCATCTCGGGCATGCCGATCCTGGTGCGGTCCGCGAGCTCAAGCGCTTCCACTACTTTCACGCCAAACTCGCCGGATGTGATTGCCTCTTCGCCGGTTTCCACGCAATCAATAAAATGCTCGACCTCTTGCAGCAAAGGCTCCGCATTGCCAAGGTACGGCGCGTTCATATCGCCCATGCGGTAAGAAAGTTGAAACTCGCCAAAGGTCTGCGGTTGAATGAAGTCCACGCCGCGATCGTAGATTTTCACCTTCTCCGCGGGGTCCATGTCGTCGTAGACCACCATGCGCTTCGACCCAACGACGCAAGTGCGGCGCATTTTCTGCGGTGACAGCCAACTGACCTCGCTCGAAGCGACAATCCCGCTGGGGAACTCAAGCCACAGAAACGCCACGTCCCGCTTGTCTTGCTGAACGCATGCCCGGCCGAAGGACGCTCCCTTCACCGGAGTTTCGTCCAGCCAGTAAAGGAGAATTGAAATGTCGTGCACGGCAAGATCCCATACGACATCAACGTCGCGTTGATATAGCCCCAGATTTACACGCGACAGGCTGATGTAAAACACCTCTCCCAGATGCCCGCTGTCGATCAGTTCCTTCACTCGAATCACTGGCGGGCTGTAGATAAAAGTATGCCCGGTAAAGAGGATCTTTCCCTGAGCCTTCGAAATCTGAACCAACTCGCGCGCGGATCCCGACGTGTGCGCAAGAGGCTTTTCGACAAAAACGTGCTTGCCTGCCAAAAGGGCGCGCTTAGCCAATTCGTAATGCGTCGATATTGGCGTGGCAATCATGATCGCATCCACATCCGTCTTCAAGAGGTCCTCAACATCCGAGTAGGCTTTCAAGGCAGGATACTGCCGGATGATCTTCTCAAGATTCTTCGCGTTGCTGTCGCATGCCGCTACGAAGTTGCAACGGTGCGACTGGCTCAGCACCCGCGCAAGGTTGGGTCCCCAATAACCCATTCCTACCAGTGCGACTGTCTTCATTTCATGCCCCCGCGATCTTTGAGGAGGACTTCAGGCTTTCCGCCTTCAAATCATTTCCCTTGACAATTAGGTCCAGAAAGTCCGACTGCAGATACGAACGCAGAATTGCGATATTCGGCATGACACAGTGACCGCCGATGAAGCCGGGAAAAACCTTAGGAAGGAAATCGATCTCTTCGACATAGGCATTCACTTCATCATAGGTTACCCCATGGCTCTCGGCTATCCGCTCCGCTTCTTGCGCCCAGCCTACGAGAACGCCGAGCCAGGTGGTTTCCAGCAGTTTGGCAAGCTCACCCACCTTCGAATTCCGAAAGCGGTCCGTCTTGAATCCCGCCCCTGCGTAGTGCCGGATAACCGCATCCGCCACCGCCGGATCTTCGGCGCCGACAAACTTCCGGTAGCGCAATAAATCCGCTTCCATCTTGACGTGCTTGCCGCGGACCGGGCTGTAAGCCAACGCCGCTCCGCTCCGCTCCGCGATGGCCCTCGTCGTTCCTGGAGCTACGGTGCTGTTGACCACGGCATATCGAGGCCGGTACTTCGCAATATAGTTGCACGATGTCGCGACGAAATCCTTAATTTGAAACGGAATGCAAAGATGCAGTACGGAACACGGTTTACCCACCTCAACCGGCTGGATATCGACACCTATGCACTCGTACGACCGGCGCAGGATGTCGAACAGAGGCCTGCCAACTTCTCCCAAGCCAACTACGATCACGACTTCGTCGGACACAAGAACTCCTCGCTTTCCTCCGGCCCCCTGGGCACAGCTGAAGCCACGCCCTGTAACAATGCCACTTTTCTGTATCGCGCTTCAGGGAACCTCTAATTAAGTTCGGCTACACGTTGGGCAGTCCCTCAGGGGCTAAAGCCCGCGTTCATTTTGCTGCACTTGCGGCACCCTTCGACTACGCTCAGGGCAGGCTTTCAAGTCGTGCCCTGATACAAAACCGACTGAATCAGAGGTTCCTCAGGTCTCTCACCGCTTGTTCCCGCACCAGTTCCGCGCCCCATCATTTCAAGTCTTTTCTGGAGAAAGGGGTGGGAAACCGCAGACCATGAAGTGCGAAATCACACGATCAGAGACCTATTTACTCGTCAGCTTTCGTCGTCCGAGTAATAACCCTTCTTGGATTTATAGCTATAGCCATAACCATAGCCATAGTAGTGGTCGGCTGTGTTGATGTCATTGATTACCGTGCCTGCCATTTTAGCGTTGCTCGTTCTGACCAACTCCGCGGCTCTGCGGAATCCGACGCGAGGTGTAACATCCACCCTGGACACTAGCAGGACAACATCGATCCACTGAGCCAAGGGAATAGCATCCGTAACCAGCAGGACCGGAGGACTATCGACGATCACGTGATCGTACTCAGCTCTCCACTCCTCCAGGAACCGGTGCATCTGGGCGGATTCAAGCAGGTCCGCTGGATTCGGGGGACGGAATCCCGACTGGAGCACAAAGAAATTCGGCGCCTGAGGCAGCGCCACCACTGCATCGCGCCAGTTGCCGGCGCCGGAAATGGACCCGCTCAGGCCAAAGTTCTTCGGAATATTCAGGCGCTCCTGTATGGGGCCGCGCCGCAAGTCGGAATCTACCAGCAGCACCCGCTCCGCTCGCTGGCTGAACACAGCGGCAAGATTCATGCTGATTGTAGTCTTGCCCTCTTGCGGCACGGCGCTCACGACTAAGATCGTCTTCGGCGGGGCGCCTGGAGTTGCCAGTTGAAGCGCCGTGCGCAAGATGCGAAATGCTTCGGCAAACTGCGAGTTAGGCCGCTGCAAGGAAGCAATGGAAGCTATCGACGATGCCTCCGCATCCGTCGCGCCTTGCCGCCCGGTCCGCTTGGCGCGCTCAATCTTCAGGTGGGGAATGATCCCGAAGAGCGGGATCGTAGTCAAGGATTCCAATTCCTCCGAGCTTCGGATTGCGCTATCAAGGTTCTCCGCGGCGAAGGCCAGGCCGGCTCCGGCGCCAAGCCCGAAGATGATACTGAGCGCCAGCACGAGAGGGATGTTGGGCTCGACCGGCTGCGTCTCCAGCATCGCCAGATCGATGGGATCGACAGTGACCGCCTTTAGGCTGGCATCCACTCCCGCCTCTTTCAGCTTCTTCAACAGATCTTCGTAGAGATCATTGCTGGACTCCACATCGCGCTTCAAAAGGCCATACCTGTCGAGTCCGCTGGCCATGTCGTAAGCTAGCTGCTTCTGCTTGTCAAAGGCCGCCTGCATCTGCTTCTCGGCGCTGGCGGAAACTTCATACTCCGAACGGAAGCGCTCCTGGATATCCGCGATCTCTTTCTCCAGGGACTTATCCACCTGGGCCAACTGATTCTCTAGCTGAATGACTGCCGGATAGTGGGGACCATATTCCGAGGTCGCCTGAGCCAACTGGTTCTTCAAATCGGCTTCCTGGCCGCGCAGGACTGGAAGAACGCTGTCTGGAACGATGGTGCCGATCAATTCGGGGTTGCCCGACTGGGCGACGCGATACTGCGCCTCTTTCGTAATTCGGTCGGCTTCCGCGTCGGTTAGTTCCTTGCTAAGATCGTCCAGCTTGGCAAGCACCAGATTGTCGTTCTCATCCGTGCCGAAGATGCCGGTTTGCTTTTGGAACTCCGAGAGTTTCGATGCGGAACTTTCGGCGTCGGCCTTGATCTGAGCCATTTGGCCCGATAGCCAGGCCGATGCCTTCATCGTGTCGTTATAGCGCGTCATGAACGTGCTTTGGGTATAGGCGGATACCAGGTGATTGACGATATCCCGAGCAAGCGCCGGATCCGCATTGCGAAAGGAAATCTCCACCTCCTGCGTGCGCGCGATAGTATTCACTGTCAGCGAGGCCGCGAAGCGCGCTAAAATGGCGTTCCGGCACGTTGGACTCATCTGCTCGATCTGATCGCCCGGCGCGTCACAAACTTCTGGATTAAAAAAGGTAGGCTTGCGGCCGCCGCCAAATGATTTCAGCTTGTCGAGACGCATCTCGCTGATGACGGTCCAGGCCAGACTCTTGCTTTTCAGAATATGAACCTGGGTCTCGAGCTTTTCATCGAAATTGAGACCGCCTTCGCCGAGGGCGGAACTGAGGTCGCCCATGTCCAGAGCATTCGAACCTTCGGGGCTGATGGCCAAATCCGCAACGGCTTGATAGCGGGGCGTCTTCACGATGCAATAAAGCACACCGAGAAGGAAGACGACGATGACCGAGGTAACGATGATCCGCCTGCGCCGCCGGAATACGCGGATCAGATCCGGAAGGCCGATCACGTCGGAGGCGCTCGAAACTCCAGCGCCTGCGCTGCCCGGGCTGTCTTTCAGAACTAGCGGGCTGTTTTTGCCTTGATTCGAATCATTCACTTGGCGCCTTTTCCTCTGCCGACAATTCCCGTTAGTTGTGCAGTTCGGCTGCGTATATCGAGTAGACAGCGGCCTGCACAGCCGCCTGAATGCCCATGGCCCCGTAACTCTTCAGGTTGCTCAATGGAACGAAGACAATATCTTCCGCGTGCAACTGAATATCCGAACTCTTGGCGTGATAGATATTCTCCAGCGAAACCTCCATTTCCACCGATCCCTCCGGAGTCTTTCTGAAGATCATGGCATGCTTCAACGAGGCCGTTTTCGTTGTGCTTCCGGCAAGCGCAATCGCCTTCATGAGCGACATCGAGGTATTGTCTTCCATCAGAAACGCACCCGGCTTGTTGACCTCGCCCACCACGTAGACCACGCCGGCCTTGGAGACGATGATCGTGTCGCCCGGATAAACCGCCACATTGACCTTATCCAGCGATTCGTCGGCCAGCAGGTCGATCACCTCTTTCCGGTCATCCCGTCCGGCATGGAGAATGATCACTCTGTGACCGGCCTTCGCCGTAAGACCACCCGCCGCGGAGATTGCCTGGTAGAGCTTGTGCGGGCCCGCCAGCGGATAGATTCCCGGTGTATTTACTTCTCCCGATACGGTAATTCCCTGGGCCGCGGACTCCTCGATGAAGAGCGACACTTCCGGCCTTTTCACCAACTGCCGGTCCACGAGCTCATGTGCAATCGAAAGTTGCGCATCCCGAACCGTCATGCCTGCAAGCTTCAGGTCCCCTATCAGTGGAAGACTGACGACGCCGTGCGAATCGACTCGAACTCGCAAGGTCAGATCGGGAACATGATAGACGGACAGATCGATCACATCGCCGGGCCCAATCGTCATTGCGCTCTGATCGGGAGCGGTTGCGGATGGCGAGCTGTTTTCCGCCTCCTGCGCCGGAATAAGCTGAGAACTGGACGCAAACCCGCACAGCGCCAGCGCGCACACCCAATATCGGCCAACTCTCGCCAAGGATGAGCCTCGCCAACCGCACCAGGATTTCCGGCATGTTCCAACTAGAAACCAAGCTGACCAAGCCAACATAGAAGTGTCCTCAAATTCCAATCGATTGGGAAGATGGTAGCGGCTCATTCCGGAGCCTGCCGCCTGAACACAAGCAAATCCTGAGGCGCACCATGCTTCGTGTCAGGGGCAATTGGCAAGAATCGGCATTGCCGCAAATGGGTCCCGCTCATCTTCCTTAGCGCTCCCGGCTGCGGCAATCAACACTGGACCGGCTCAATTCATTAACTTCGCCGGTGCGGGCTCTACCGCCATCGAAATTCTGACCGGCACTGCAGGAACTCGCATGGCGGCCGGTTCGGCATGACTCAGTTGGGTTGACAGCGCCGCTTGCAGGAGCTGGGAGCCGGGATTGTATTCGGGTATCAGTTCCTTCAGCAGCACCAGCAGGCGGCCGATGTCCTGCGCGTCGGAGATCCTCTGCAGCTCATGCAGATAGGTTCGCATCTGTTTCGCGTTGAGGTGAAAGGAGCAATTGTAACTCTTGATCTGCGCGTGCGAGGTCGCCGCCAGATGCTCGTCGTGCAGATTCAATTCCTCAAACAGCTTCTCTCCCGGACGCAGACCCGTGAATTGAATCTTAATATCCCGGTGGGGCTGGAGTCCACTGAGCAGAATAAGATTGGTGGCCAGATCCACGATCTTCACCGGCTTGCCCATGTCGAGCACGAAGACCTCGCCGCCCTTGCCGATCGAGAAAGCCTGCAAGACCAGCTGCGCCGCCTCGGGAATGGTCATGAAATAACGGCACATCTCCGGATGAGTTACCGTCACCGGGCCGCCCTCGGCAATCTGTTCCTTGAAGATGGGAATGACGCTTCCGTTGCTGCCCAGCACATTGCCGAAGCGCACCGCGACAAACTTGGTGCCGCTCTCTTTTTGCAGGGCGCGAATCAGCAGCTCGGCCACGCGCTTGGTGGCGCCCATCATGCTGGTCGGCCGGACCGCTTTATCGGTGGAGATCATGACAAAATCCCCCACCCCATGGCCGATCGCCGCCTGGGCCACCTGCCAGGTGCCGAGGATGTTATTCTCGACGGCCGCAAAAACATGCTTCTCCATCATGGGAACATGCTTGTAGGCGGCGGCGTGATAGAGAATGGACGGCCGATAGCGGTGCATCACCCGGCGCAGAGTATCCGGATGCGTGATATTGCCCAGCTCGGCGTGAAAGACCAAGTTAGGAAAGTTTCTGTGCAGCTCCCGCTCAATGTGAAACAGCGGAGTCTCCGCCTCGTCGAAACCGACCAGGGCAACCGGATCGAAGCGGGCGATCTGGCGGCAGATCTCCGAGCCGATCGAGCCGGCCGCGCCGGTCACCATGACCACCTTTCCCTGAATGCGCTGCTGGATGACATTCTGGTCCAGGTGCACCGGCTTGCGGCCCAGCAGATCCTCGACCGCGACATCGCGCAGTTGCTTGCCCAGGCCCGCATCCTCGATCAGGCTTCCCAGGCCGGGCACCATCTTATACTCGACGCCGGCATCCAGGGCGTGCCTGAGGATCTTCATCATCTGCGGCCCGGTCGCGGATGGAATGGCAATCAGCACTCGCTTGATGTCGTGCTTGCGCGCCAATGCGGCAAGGTCTTCTCCCGTCCCCAGCACCCGCTTGCCCTGCAATCTCAAGTAAGCCTTCGAGGGATCGTCATCGATCAGCCCGATAACATCGCACATCAGGGAATCGTTGCCTTGCAGCTCCCAAAGAAGAGCCAGCCCGGCTGAGCCCGCACCGTAGATGAGGGTTCTGATCCGGTCGCTTTCCGTCCCCCGCGGCAGTCTCTGCGTGGTGACGAAGACGCGAACCGCCAGCCTGCCTCCCAAAACGAATAAGCAGGACAAAAGCCAGTCAAGAATATAGGCGGAACGCGGAATGCCCCATGGCCCGAGCAGAACAAAGATAATCACGGCGCCCAGCATCGATCCCACGGAATTGGCCAGGATAATGCGGACCGCGTCGTAGGCCGACGTATAGCGCCAATTCTCCCGATCCACCCTGGCGCCGATGAAGGCGGCCGATTGCGCCGCGACCCAGATGCCGAGCGCCGCCTCCATCGGGCGGAGATAGATGGCGGGCAGCGCGAAATCGAAGCGCAACTCAAAGGCCAGCATCGCGGAAAGGGCAAATGCGCCCCCGTCGAACAGCGAGCCAAGCAGCTTGTTTCGCATGCGTTTCCAGTTGAGCCGCCGCGCGAAAACCGATATGGGGAACATAAGCTCTTCCTCAGTCTGAATCCGATGGTGGATGGCGCGGTAACTGGGCGCGGTTCATGGCGCCCCGACACGGCTACCTGCCGTCTCCCGTTCGAGCCTGGGGCTGCGGGCTCTGTTTCATCCACTGCCCCGGCCTCCCCTGCAATTGCTCCCGCTCACCTGGCGATCGGTTAAGCAGAATTTGACGCTTCACCAGAAGAGCAGAGCCTTACTCAGGTTCCGATTCCCGATCCGCCGTCCGCCCTTCCCTGCGACTCTTTTTCATTCCGATCTTTTCGCACTGCCGGCATTTCCAGGGGTAATAG
>Ga0187847_10002528_pt1 | contig 14700 bp, 13 predicted proteins | sample June2016WEW_4_10_FD_132458 | JGI IMG/M metagenome (GOLD analysis project Ga0187847, IMG submission 132458) | Peatland microbial communities from SPRUCE experiment site at the Marcell Experimental Forest, Minnesota, USA - June2016WEW_4_10 | ecosystem: Environmental > Terrestrial > Soil >...
GCTTGCGCGCCTGGCTGCAGATGTCTCGCCAGATACACCTCGCCCCAGGGCTGCCGATCCACAAACGCAATCTGCAACTGCTCCGGCCCTTGTTGGGTTCGGGAATAGATATCAGCGGGCAAAACAATCGTGTCGCGGGTTCCCAGGAAGAGGGGCTCGAGAGGCTGATCTGCCCTGTGCAGAATGCCGCTTGCAGTGTCGCCCAGCCAGGATCGAACACGCTCAACGATGCTGACCGATGTCCAGCGCAGCCGCTCTTCCGAATATGCCTGTTCGTAGAGACAGAGGCTTCTTGGAAACTCCGTCCAGCGAAGATTCAAATGCGGCACGAGGGGAAAGTCCTGCCGGAGTGCCAGCACTTCCGGCCACGAATTGTCGCTTGCGGAGAACGAAACGCTGATCCGTTCCAGGGGATGGATATCGAAACGAGTCACCTGGCTCAATTCGACTTCAACATCGAAGACTACGGATTCCCTTCTCTCCGCGCCCGAAACATCGATTCGCACTTCTACGAATCGAGCCCAAGGATTGATCCGTTGCAATAGGTATTCGGTCACGGCTCGCGCATGCGAAATCGTGAGAGCATCAGGTTGAGCTATCTCTCCCGGAGTTGTGAGATAGCTGTCAGCCACGGCGTCCTGCCCGCGGAGCGGGCTGGCTTACTGCGGAGATCAATCCACCCGCCCAGATCTTCTTCTGCTTGGCCTTCGATCCGGTGATCTCGATGACGAGCGTCTCGGGAGCGGAGGGCTTCGGATTTTCCATCGTGACGACGTAGGATCCACCCTGTGCGTCAGCCTGGTCCTTGTAATAATTCGCGGCCTGACGGTGCGGTGGCTGAGGGTCCTCATCGTCTTTCGGAATCGGCTTGCTGGTGGAGATAAGGATGGCGCGGCTGAGCAGCTTCTTTTCGTAAAAGTACGCGATGTCCTCGGTAGGCTTTGTCTTTGTGGCGCCTTTGTCCGGACCGAGTGACAGATAGCTGGAATGATGCGGAATCTTGACGATATCGGATTCCAGCCGCTCCTCGTGGTTCTTCGCGCGCGTTATGCGAATCATCTCGCTGAGCGGCTCCTGCCGGATGTCGGCGCCGAGGAACACTTTTGTTCTGGCCTGATCGGCCTCAAAGGTCGCGTGAAGCACAAGACATCCGTCATTGCGCTCCACATAGGCCCCGCTGTCGGTGTGGGAAGCCCACGGAGAGTGCACGAAGAACTCAACACCCTGGATTGCAGCCTGCCAACCGGGGACGAGTTGGCCGGCATCGGTGATCAAAGAACTTCGGTCGGCAACTGAGAGCCCTTCGCCCTCCAACCAATTATGCAGTTGCTCGGGCCGGGAGAAGACGCGGATACCTGAGCCGTTCTTGAGCCGAAACCTTGCCTCCTGACGAATGATGCGGTCCTCATCTGTGCACCCCTCTTCCGTGATAACAGCCGCGGGCACCCAAAGTTCGCGGACCTTGATCCGGCTCTTCCCGTTGACTTTCTCCTGGTACTTCTTCGCATGTTCGAAATAGAAAAAGTCGGACGCGCCTCGAATATGGTCGTCATCCAGGTGAGTAAATGCGACGACGTCGTAATAGTCCCGCTTGCGGGAGTCGAGATCCTTTCGGAGCTCTGAGGGGAGGTCGATACGAAGATCACCTTCGCACTTCGGGTCGCGCATCGCGGCGTAATCGATGAGAATCTGGTCGCCATTATCGAGATCGATGCGGCAGCAATCTGCGTTCCCCAATGGAAAGATATTCAAACGATGTGTAGTCATCCGGTGCTCCTTAGAGGTGAGTTTGAATCAAAGATCAGGCCCTGATCTGCATAATCGAATTCACTTGTAATTTGCCCGATAGCGTTTTACAGTTGTGTAGATCCGACTGGTTGTAATTATCCGGCGGGAAGCCAGCCGGGTCAACACTTTTTTACGACGGGTTGCATAATAGTGGACAATTTGACCATCGATCTCAAGCGGCTCGGCGAGAATGTCCGTTTCCGGCGCCAGGGTAAGGGCTGGACTCTCAGTGATTTGGCGGAAAAGAGCGGTATAAGCAAGGCCTACATCTCAGACCTGGAAAACGGAGCAGCTGGCAGGCCGAATATTCAATATGTATTTGCGATTGCCAATGCGCTCGGTGTAACGCTTGATGAACTCCTTGACGATGCTGCTCCCAAGCGTACCGACGCTTCAAAGAAGAAGCGAACTGCGGAGGAGCTTCCACCGGGACTAAAAGAGTTGCAGATGGATATGAACCTCTCAGAATCAGAAGTGGAGATGTTGGCGCAAGTAAACTTCAGGGGGAACAGACCCAAAGACAAGGAAGGATGGCGATTCTTGCTCGAAGCGATCAAGATGCTGAGTGAACGAACCGCACAACGATAGCAATATGGAAACAATACGGGTCGGTGGCAGGAGGTATTCAGATCCCGATGTGCTCTCTCTCATCAAGGCGACCGGTAGCCTAGTTGACCCGCGATCTTCTGTGCTTACGCAGGCTCGTCAGCGCTTGCAGACGCTAAATAAATTTCATGCAATTCCAACAGACCCAATTGAGCGGCTGACCATCCTGGCCTCCATCTGCGGCATCAATGAAGTCATTCCGATGAACATTGAACAGCGGAGAAGCGAAAGAAGAGATGCCGTACTTGTTCCTAATATTTCAAGCGGACGCACGATTATCTACAATCCTACAGTTCCCCGAAGCCGTGTAGCGTTTTCCATCGCGCACGAAATTTCCCACACGTTTTTCCCGAACAGCATCAGTGGCGCGCGCTTCCGCAACGTTTGCGCTACCGAGTCCAAAGAGGCGAACGAGTTGGAGAGGCTCTGCGATCTGGGAGCGTCTGAGTTGCTGATGCCGCTCAGAGAATTTCAGAACGCGGCAGCCACGACAGGCTATAGCCTCTCGAGTGTTCCGTTGCTAATGGAAATGTTTGGTAGCTCTTTCGAAGCAACGGCATTCCGCCTCGCATCTGCTCATCCTGGAATCGCGGTCGCCGGCTTGTTGCGCTATCGCCTTCGACTCGGTGAAGAGCGTCAAAGAAGGGCCGTCACTCAACCGCATCTCTTTCTTTCAGCAACGAAAGATGATTGCGGAGGAGTCCAGTCCAAATACCGGAGGCAATCGCTGCACTTGTCGGAAGAATGCAACGACGATTATACAATCCGTTGGAACAAGTCATTTCCTGTGGAGTCTGTTGTCTATAGTGCGGCGACAAACGGCGAGATCCAGATAGGATTTGAGAGTTTGCCAAACAGACTGACGAGCAAGGGGCGCCTTGAAGCCGTCAGAGCTCCGTACCAACGAGACGACGCTGACCTGGTGTTTGGAGATGTTTTATTTTTTTGGTCGAATTGACGGTTGACGGATACACCAATCCTGGGTCTTATCAGATCTCAGCACCTTGATTCATCCTCGATTCACTTGCGGTTGGAGCATTTCGATTGGATAGCATTCGTGAATTCAAAATGGAAAACCCTGCTCACTGGGCACACGAATTGCGGAATGCGGGAGCGGACATAACGGTAAGAGGGAGCTAGGCCGCTCCGCAGCAAGGGGAATTATGGCAGAGGAAAGTTCGAGCCTCACTGCGATCGAATCATTGCTGGGAGACCGTTATACACGCGAGGCGCGGCTAGCGCCGGCGTTTCTATGCTTCTTTCCGGCACTTCTGCTGTTGGTTGCATGGTTTGCCGACCTGCAACAGGTCATTCCGGGATTGCTGACGTTATTATGCATCTTCGGAGTGGTCCGCTGGGTATCCCACATCGCGCGCGGCATCGGCGACCGGAAAGAGATCGACCTCTTCCACCAGTGGGGTGGCAAGCCGACGACAACAATGCTGCGTAGCGATCCGCTGGCTGCGTCCCCCGAGGACCCCATTCCCCAATTCCTGCTCCGCGAGGCGCAACGTACAGCCGTCGACAAGTGGTATGAGAGCCAGACTGGTTTGCATCTTCCGACTCAAGAAGATGAATTGGTGGTAAAAGGAGACCCCGGCGCGCTGGATGAACTGTACGAACCCGTCGTGGCATGGCTGCGCGAGAATTCGCGTGGAAACAAGCTGGTCTTCGAAGAGAACATCTCCTACGGGTTTCAACGGAATTTCTTCGCACTTAGGCAGTTTGCCATCGCGTGCGCTATCGGTTCGCTAATTGTTCATGGAGTTGCGGTGTTGGCGCTATTGGGACTACGGGGACACGGCGTCACCCACCCGTCTTGGGCGGCGCTTATCGCCGCTACCATCGCAATCGTGGCTTATCTGGTGGGCGTGGACCGCTATGTGCGGGAGAAGAATGTTAAGATTCAGGGTTTTGCTTACGCCCGGCAACTGATTTATTCCGCGATCTACACTAATCCGACAAACAGGAAAAACAAGAACGTGGTCGTTTGACTCTCCGGTCTAAAGGAATGTCGTTCTAGTCGGACTTGGCCGGGTTGGGCTTGTGAGTGTGCTTGTGTCCTGGCGCAGGGTGCGCCGCCGGCTGCCCGAAAGTGACGCGATTCGCGACGTCCCCATACGGGGCGAAGGGATTCTTTCCTTGAATCAGCGCCGTTCCGAAGTAGCTAAACAGCACCAGCGCGGCGAGGAATCCAAAGAGGATGACAACGGGCTTCCACGGCACAAGTATCAACATGAGTCGACCTCCGGGGATTGAGAGCGACTTGCAACTCATTACCATTCTACCGCCGAATGTACCGGCAGAGTGTGCTCAAAATGCATTTGGGGGTCGATTCCCCGGCGCGACCCAATAGAAGGACCGAAACCGAATTGGCGGTAGTGTCTGGCAATTCTAACCTTGCGCATTGTCAGCCGTAGTGCTTTTCGTGGCTGTCACTCATTACGAGACCAAGTGAAATTTTAGACCCCGAATGCCGCCGCTTGCTAGGATGTCAAAACGCTCAAGCACTCGCAGCCACACACGTTGCTGCAGATATCTTTCTTTCTCTTGAATCTCTCGCAGCCAAGCAGGATTATCGCGAATGATCTGCTCGCGTATTCCCTGTTCAGCCGCGAGGTCAATAATGCGGATGAAGAAAAAATTCTCAAAATACTTTTGTTCGGCCTCGCTATCGAAAGGGCGATATTGCTGCCACGAAATCCCAACACGCAGGCTCAGCAAGCAAGCGGTGCCGCCGTCTTGATTGGTCCGCACTTGGATAATTGGCACTTCAGAATTCTTCAATTTGAGAATCCCTTGAAACCCAGTCACCTGACTCCACTTCGTCGCTTTCGTGGACCAATCCGGAATAAATAGATGAGCCCATTCCTCTGTATAAAAGAATGAACAATCCCCACCGACGAGCATGGCATCAGGTTCGGCTCCCATCTTCTGAAGCTCGACTTCAAGACTCGTAATCTTCATGCTCGGCGGTTCCTCATCTTGCATCTCATTGCTCTCCGGGGTAAGCGCCAATATCTCATGAAAGGCCTTTTCGGTCTCTGAGAGTGCCAGATTTCGCGCATACTCTTCAGGCCACTTTACGGAGGATTGGCGAAGGCCGCCTATATACGATTCTCTGCTATCCAGTATGTTTACTCCCCAAGGGGGAACTGGGGATACTAAATCCTGATCGCCGGATGGTGGGACGTACGCTTTAAACTGCATAAACAGCTGCCGCAGTCCAGCTTCCGCTTCGAATGTTTTTACAAAACGTTGCTGAAACTGCTTTAGGTATATTGCATCAATTCCCGTACCGATAAGCTGATCTTCATCCTTGCGCCGTTGCGCTGAAATCAGCGTTTCAAAGAGCGTATACAGCTTGGGTAACTTCAAGAGCCACTCGTCTGGAACAATGACCTGCCACGTTTCTCTGTGCGTCTCAAACGATGACAAACTGTTCCGGATCGGTCCATGGGCATCCAATTCAAGAACCAGCTCCGGTGCGCTGGGAAGACGAAGTTCTTCAAACGTTGCATCGTTGAAGTTTTGCACTGATTTGAGCAGAAGGAAGCTATAGTATTTGGCAAACATCTCATGGACACTTCCAACCGCACCCCCTCCCTGCGGATAATCAAGAAGTTGATTGCCCCAGCGTTCCTCCATCTCCGACTGGGACACTTCGAGATAAACGCGCGTTAGGTCTGTTGGACTCCAATGCAGGTCAACTTCGGCGATGAAGGGTAATAAGTTTTGAGCGCCGGGCGGAACCATCTTTTCTAGTATCAAACTGCCCACAGAGAAAAACAGCTGCTGCTTGTGTCCCTCAACTGATCGAATTACATCCTGCATGGCCTTTTTTCTTTCTATTACCTGCCGGATGTTTACCTTATCTTCTTCCAGCATGCCATCCAGACTCCCGCTCGCAACTTCTTCGCCTCCCCTATCAAGGGTCCCAAGCAGTGCACCAACTCTCCTTCTGCAGTCACGGAACGCGTCAAACTGGTCAGCCGTGAGCGACGTCTTCAGGAGATATTGAAAGCGAAGTAACAAGATTGTGACTAATGATCCTATCGATTCAATTGACCTAGCCTGAGCATTTGGGCGTCGTAGCTCAATTACGATTCCGTAATCGCCGAGGTCCTGCAAGCTTCTTAGCGAATGCTCGGCAAGATAATCCTTGATTTTCAAGTCAGATACTTCGTCACGTAGATAGTATTCGTACAATGCAAAAGACGTTATCGCATCGAAGACGAGATGATCTCCGTAGCGGATAGCTAAGTGAGCAAGTTTCTCCGGAATCGCAGCGACAAGCCGAACAACAATGATTTCCTCGCTGAGGCAACCCCGACGATGGAGTTCCCGCAGATCTCGCGTAATCCATTCGAGTTCGGCCCAACTTCCGAAAGCATTCTGGCGTTCCCGCTGTGCCGCTTCGAGATTGTATCCTCCAAGCTTCTCCATTTCCTGGAGAAACGTTTCTCCAGCGGAGACGTACACATTCAGCAGATCCTCCAACTGCGCAGTGCGTTGATCTCGAATCGCAAGAATCGCCTCATCCTTGACTGTCCTTATATATTTGCGAACACGCTGAGAATAGGAATTCTTCGGCCTTATTACAAATGCCTCGCGCGCCAGCTTAACGAGTTGCCTCCGCACCTTCTCATCCTGCACGGCCCTCCGGGAGAAGGCCATAAGATTATCCGTCAAATCGGTAACCTCATCCCCGAAAACATGGATGATGCAAGGCGGCTTCTCCTGAGTCAAACGACGGGATTGCGGAATCGACAGCTCATTGTCATTCGATCCTCGAAATGGAAACCGTTCTTGCCTTGCGGCGAAGGAAACACCCGCTTCGTCTGCCGCAATCCCTAGAATATTCGAGAATGAAATCAGCTTTTCAATATCGATGTCGGTTATCGTTCCCTTTCGGGGACTAGGAATGAAGGCTGTCTGTGCTAATGAGCTATGCAGTGTGAATGGGTTGTATACGATATTGGTGGCAGCAAGCTCTGCAAGCAACAACGAGTGCCCGATCCGAATCTCTACAGCGGTCCCAATACTGCGGCGGATCTTGTCTTGAAGAAGGCGGACGGCGGCAGAATGCAAGTAATAATCATCAAGGAGCGTATTGCATAACCTATACAGGACGAAGGACGCACCCAGAAGCGTGAGCGCGATTGATAGCTTTGCTTCAAGCGGACTCGATAAAAGGATGAAGGCTCCAAGCAGTCCAAGAATAAATATTGCGATCGGGAAGAGATAAGTCTCAGCTAAGAGCACTTCGGCGACGTTCAGCCCACTGACGCTTCGTCGCACAGAGAGCCCAACCGCGAAAATCATTAACGGGACGAATACCATTGCGATACCGACCTCTAGTTGCTGAAGTCGGGTAATCAGTTGCAGTGCCTCGCTTGTGGGGGAGACTCTTAGCCAATACAGCAAAGCCCACCATGCAATAAGCAGAGGCAGCACTAATTGCAGAGCTTTTGGGGGATAATAACAGTCGAGCAGAAGCGCATATAGCCGATCCCATACAGGGAGCTTATACACGTTCTTGCGCTCGCGACGGATTAAGCGAGAAAGCCGTTTCCCCCTCCCAATGCGCCATCTCGAATAACGTGTCTTGAGAATTAGAAGTGCGCAAACTATGAAAGCAAGAATGACACATAGTTCGATATGGTTTGCTTTGTAGCCTTGAAAAAGGAGATTCCTTCCATAGTAGAGCCAGTTCATTTGCGCTCCCAGGAACTGCTTGTCATTGGAACAATGAAAAGTGTATCGGAATCGCGAGTTGTTGGTGTAGTTGTGATTAGGTTCTTGGGATTCTTCCCGCCGGCCATGGACATCCATCCCCAAATCACACGATTCGGAATCGCTGATGACAGACGTGCCAGGGTCCGCTCAACTTTGGCCGGTCAACGCTTTGAAACGGGACACCGAAGTGCGTTGGCGCAGTCATTCTTTTCGATTCAGACCCCGGACCAAAACAGCTTTTGCCGCGCTCTCGCCCAGCGAAAGCGCAGACTCTGCGGAATTCTTCGCCTGCTATTCGCCTTTACTGGTTCCATGTTCCGTGGCCCGATGTCCGGCTTGCATCCGTTTGTCATCGCCTGCAAGGGCTGTCAGCAGAATATCCCCGCGCCAGTCGAATCCCTGCCGAACTCATGGATCGTTGCCGATTGTCCGCGCTGCGGCGAGAGACGCCGATATTTGCCGGCTGACATTTCCGGGGACGACTTTCCCAGGACTTCTTGATGAAGCCCGCGCGAATCTCAGATCGGCGGTAGGAAATTAGCGAGATGAAGCGGGGCATCGCGCGAGGAACAGGAACGGACGAAAGCTATGGAAGAGCAGAAACGCATGACGGACCGGTTCGCTTCAACGCTGGTGATTGCCGCATCGATCATAGCCGCGATACGGCTCGCGCGGGAGCAGGATATTAGCAAACCGTCGCCTCGTTTGACATCGGTCGTACCGGACTGCATTGGGCTTGCGAGAATGATTCTCGAAAAGATTGTTCGCTAGCTTGGCGTAGGATCGCACGTAACCGGATGATCTACGCTATCTTCGTATTTTGAAATGGGACAACGCTGCGACCATCCGAAAGCGGCAGCCTTAACTGCGGCTCAAAGCGCATTTCCTTGTGCCTGCGAAGGAAGGTGCGACAGAAGGCATTGACGAGATTGGAGCGGTCTTTTTTCCGGATGCACAGGTGAGTTTCGAGCATGAGGGGCTCCCGACAGACAATTGCAGCTTGTTGTTCAGCACAACATCAAAGCTCTTCCAGGAACTTCATCAGCTTTGGATCGTCGCGCCAATGTTTTCTGGCTCTTCCCGGACTCAGCGTGTCCAGTTCCTTCCGAAATCGTTCAGGTGTCAGAGAGAGATATTGCTCCGTCGAAGCTAATCCCACCTTTCCCATGTACGCAGCCAGCGCGGGGAGCATGCGATTCAGGTCGGCACCCTTTCTAATCCATGAGGTGATCCGATGCACGGCGAACGTGACTCTCAGATCGTGCATTCGCGGTTGATAGCAAGCCCCGTCGTGACGAGCTATTCCGGCAATTTTCCGTAGCTTTTGAAAGCGCTTTACCAAATTCCAATCGGGAATCGGCGATCCAATTTTTGTGACGAATAAATGAGCGCAACTCGTTCGATCCCCGCGTCTGGACCTCATATATGTCCGCAGCACCTCTCGCAGATCCTGACTAATCGGAATGCGTCTGGATCGACTGAAGCGATTGCTTCGGATCGTGATCACAGCGCGTTTCAAATCGACATCCTCATACCGAAGAGCAAGAATCTCACTAAGCAACGCTCCAGTTGCATAGAGGGTGAGCAGGAACGTACGCATGGTTTGCGCGTCAATGGCGCATTCATCGTATTTTTGGCAGACTCGCACTGCGGTCAGTAGTGCGTGAATCTCCGCTTTGGTATAGACGTAGGGAACGAAAGTCTGCGGACTTGGAGGACGGAGCACTGGGAGGAGCAGGAGCGGCATTTCTCCGCGCGACATCCAGAACTCGAAGAAGTGCCTTAGGAGGCTATGTTTGCCACGCCAGGTTGTAGTCGATGTGTGCGGACCATTCAGAAATGCCAGCACATGCTGAGTTGTAATAAAATCGAGCGGCAGATCGTTAACATTGTTGCAGAAGCTGCGAAGATTCGATGCGGCTCTGTCGAAAGTCAGGCCATCAGATCGCTTCCGTCCCACGTAGAGCTCTATTCCGTCAGACAGTCTCACTGGATGCCACCTAAGCCGAAGGCCGCAACTTTTCGGAGAGTGCGAGCGTCGTATTTCGCATATATGCTTACTGATTGGAGGTCACTGTGGCCGAGGAAATCCGCAATATCCCGCAGGGCGGTGCCTTTTTTCAGTAACTGAGTAGCGCATGCGTGACGTAGCGAGTGCGGGCCCATGTGTTCTGATGGAATCTCCAATTCTTTGATACGCCGACTAACAATCGGCCAAAGGACTGACGGATGGACGGGACGGTGTGGAGGATATCGAGTCACGAAGAGGTTGCGGCAAGCACAACGGGGTCTGACATCCCGGAGATAGCGAAGAATCGCTTCTCCAACCTCGTGCTGTATTGGGTATTTCTGGAGTCTTCCTTGCTTCGCGTGCCTTACTGTGAGAATCTCGTTGCGCCAATCGAAATCCTCCAAGCATAGCCGTGCGACCTCACTCCTCCTCAAGCCATAGATGGAAAAGAGCAGCAAGACCGCTCGAGCGCGCACTTCTGTCGGTTCCGGGCCGGTGGCTGATCGAAGTAATCTTCTGACGTCCTTCCAGGCCGGGCCCCCTGGGGCCTGATCGTACTTGGGGATAGCTGGACTGCGAATACCTGGAGCAAAATTCCGTGTGCACCAACCGCGAGAATCTGCGTATTTGAAAAATGTTCTGAGAGCCTGACATTGGCTTGCGATCGTCCGCGGACGCCAACCGGCAGCTCTTCTGCTGTCAAGAAATTCGTCCACATCCTTCAAGGAAATGTCAGAGAAGCTGCTGTGTCGGTCTTCCAGCCACGCAAGAAAGTTCCACACCCTTTCGCCGTAAGAGCGCATAGTGTCCTTGGCCAACCCCCGAGTGAAGCGCATGTAGTCGAGAAACTCTGCAAGGAAAGACGCAAAGGGAAATGGCGGCGCGGGAGACTCTACCAACCAGCCGTGAAAACGCAACCAGTTCTGAGCCGCGATCGTGAACCTGTAAACTGACTTTCGGCTCGCCGGTCTTCCCCTCAGATGCCCCTGTTCGTCCTGGAACCAGAGTTCGCTTGCGATCTGAATCTCCCCTGACTCGATGCTTCGGCCACTCGTCATCTGGAGTAGGCGAACAATGTTGAGCAAATCCGCCGCCACTGATCGAAGGCAAGTAGCATTCGCTCCTTGCCTCAGCAGATGCGCCAGGTATTGTTCCCGCTCACAGAGCAGAGGAGCGCTCCAGTGCCGGTCGCGTACATGTTGCTGTCCAAATAGACTCTGAATTATCTCCGGTGTCTCCACTGCTCTCCTAACAGGGCTTCCTGAAACACGAAGCTGCTACAAGCGGGTAAATATATTATCCCGATCAGAGGGCGCCCTTGTTCCGCAACGTTACTTAGCTCAAGTTCCACTCCTCAAAGGATACCCTCCGAGTCGATAGAAATTGGAAAGACACCCATTGTGCGGGCGTCTTTCGTGGCCCGTCCCATCGGAGCAAACTCCAGCTTCGTGTCTCCCGACTCCCGACAAGCGCAGTCCAATTCGGAACTCGTCCTAAATCTCTTCCTTCGTCAAGTGCCCCCGCTTCAGGCAACGGTCTGGCAGAGGCGGGAAGAACCCGTCAAGGCTCTCCGCCCTGCTCCGACCGCTAACGCGGCGCCTGCGGCGGCCTGGACCGAACCTTCCCGCCTCCCCCCGTTGCAAAGAGCCATGAAGCGGAGGCACTCAACGAAAGAAATTTGGTTTGGGTGTTCTCGGCTTTCGGACGCAAATCCGCCCCGGAGCGGGCGACATCAGGAGCATCGTATGCCGATCATCGACACCGTAAGGAATCTGCTTACTCACCGAAAAATTCCAACTCTCGACACTGTACAAATGTCGGATCTATTGCACCATCTGTTCACAACCTCCGAGAAGCCAGAGCGCATTCAGGTTGCCGAAGCCGTGTACCGCCACGATCACGGCCATCCGAGCGCACTGGATGTATTTCTTGCCTGCACGCTTCCCTTGGCTGAGAAGGCCGCGCGCCGTCGAGCCCACAAAGTCTTCATTTACCCCTCAGATTGGCAACTTGAATTGATGTACGATGGCGCAGTCGCGGCGGCGATTGCCTTGTTTCAGTGCAACTTTGCCGTGGAGGCGGGGAATGATGCTTTTCGACGCTATCTACTTCGTGCACTGACGTTGGGAGCCGTGCGATCGTATTTCAGGCGCGAGGAGAACGACGGCATTCGGGCGGTGGCCGATCTCACCGCGCTTCCCATCCACATCAAGGCGCACAACGATCCGGCGGAGCAGAACATCATCGCTCGGGACCTACTCGATCAGGTAACCGGTTTCCCGAACTTGCGACCCGATGTGTGCGCAACTCTGCTCTGCATTCGAGCACTCGGCCCGGACGAGGCGCTCAAAGAGCACGCTTTCACGGCATCGGGCGATCCTGACAAATGGAAAAGGGAAAGAGGTAGAAGGCCAATCCTTAATCCGAATGCGATTGCCCAAGCGATGGGGACTGATCGGAGTACGGTTCATCGTAATCTCCGTGAAGCAAGAATCATCCTCCGCAGTGCCTTCAATGCGGACGGCAAGCTGTTCCTGAGCCACTAAAGCGTCAGCAGTGTAATTCCGCGCCAGCCATCGGTTTCGATGGCTGGCGCATTCTTTTGGACCAAATCACTCTCTTGAGGAGAAACAAGATGAATCGCGAATTTCAGCAGTATCGCTTCGCTCGTATCGAGGGCCGCAACGTCACACGGGCTCGACTCCAAACACAATTCAAGGATGGAATCACCGACCTTGACGAATTGGAGAACGCAATCGCTTTGGAGCTAACCATGGAAACGCCCTGCGCGCCATGGCGGAAGTCAGAAATCGAGCAAATAGGCTGTCGCGAAGGTATGCGCCTGGCCATCTATGAGTTTTTCGGGGAACTACGCAGGCAAATACCAGGTGCAGATCGCCATCGCTCCGCAGGATAGCAATTCGCCGCCAAGGACAAGGCGGAGACAGCCAGAAGGCCGCGCTGAAGCCAGCAGCCAAGACGGAAAAGAAGCCCAAGTTGGCATAGTCCAACCAATTGAGATGGCGGAGCGAAACCCCAGGCTCCGCCATTTTTGCGTCCGATGCCCGTCTTCCCGCCCGCACTTGAGGCTCCTGCTCCGTGACAGGAGCACCAGATTGATCCCACCCGACGGGCATGGCAATGCCAAATATTGTCCGGCTCACGTCTGTTCTTGAAGAAGCCGCTCGCGTCCTGGGGCAAAAGTCGCGGCAGTGCTGCGAGTTTCTTGTCCGACAGGATAGTTCGCTCGAAGGCTGCGGTTTTGATCTGGAGGGCAAGTCCGCACGAACTGCACTTCGCTCTCACTGCCAGCATCAGATAGAACTCGCGCTCTTCGGGCCGTTTGTTCTGCCCCATAATCATGAGGTTGTGCGTCCACGCCAAAACTCGCACCTGTGGTGCGAGTTTTGGCTTATTGACGTAAACATCGTAGAACTGCTCCATTCGCCAGAGGTTAGAGGCGGAGAATCCCTTGAGATCTGGAGCCTCCTGAGGAGCCACTCGGACAATTCCCGGACGACCCGTTGGCCCCAACCTCCTTCGGCCACCGTGTTCGACAGGTGCGCGCCAACCGCCCAATGGGTGTCAATCAACGCAAAGTTGACGGCTTTATCCGAACTACAAGGACATCGATGCTCAGATATCCAACTCCTGATCGTATGCCACAAGTTCCGCCAGGGCCGATCTACGTTCCACGTCGATCTGCTGTTTGTAAGCCAACGCACTCTTGAAGGGAACACGGCGATGCGTTCCAACCCTGTGGAATTTGATCTTGCCCTCATCGAGAAGGCGAATCAGAGTTGGCCGAGAGACATTCAGAAGATCGGCGGCCTCTTGGGTTGTGAGTTCCGCATGAAGCGGAATCAACTTGACTGCATTGCCGCGGCTCATCTCATCCAAAATCTGAACGAGAAGATGCGCGGCCTGGGCAGGGATTCTGACCGATGGTTCTTTGAGGGGGTTGATAGTGCGCAGATCAAACGGCGAGGTCGAACTCAGGCGTGGAGCCAGAATCTTTTTGGCCTCCTTGGCCAGCTTGACGTCATCCTCCGAGGGGATGAAGGAGACGAGATGGGTGGTTGCTGACATCGTAGTTGGCTTCAACTGTGATTATAGGCAATCGCAGCAAACGAAAATGATCGAAATACTCGAAAGTGGTCGCTAGAATTGGTCAAGTTGGACCACCTTCACTGTCAGTTATCGCCTTTCATCCCAATCGGCAATTGCAGTTGCAGCGGTGGGCGCTGTTCCTCAATTCGCTTCATGAAGGTCCGCACATATTCGCTGACAAGCGGCGAGTTGTTGTTGGCGAGCGTGGCAATGTGCATTTCGAGACGAATCTGAGAATCCTCAAGAGGTATGCTCTTGAGTCCGCTGTGAGCGGCGCGTTCCGCTCCTGCGGGAGTCAGCCACGCCAGCAGGCGATTATCTGTCAACAGAGCCACAGCGTGCTCTTCCTGGCTTACCGAGTGGCTTATGCCGGCTGTCTCACATTCTGCTCTGGTACGTTGCAAGATCAGATCGTGCATATGGTGATGAATGTTCCGGTTGAAGAA
>Ga0187847_10002530_pt1 | contig 14685 bp, 12 predicted proteins | sample June2016WEW_4_10_FD_132458 | JGI IMG/M metagenome (GOLD analysis project Ga0187847, IMG submission 132458) | Peatland microbial communities from SPRUCE experiment site at the Marcell Experimental Forest, Minnesota, USA - June2016WEW_4_10 | ecosystem: Environmental > Terrestrial > Soil >...
AGACACAGGGTCCCACGCCGAACGCGTGAAGAACCCAAACCCGAACTGCGCCAGGCTCAGCCTGGAACGCGCAATCAAAATCGTCAGGATGAAGAGAACGATCGCGAAGATGCTCAGCGCGCAGACCAGCATCACCGCCGCAAAGGTACTGTCCGCCAGAGCACCGTTGCCGCGCTTGCTGAGGAACTGCCGGATCGGCGAGGGAGGCCCATTCTGGGCAACCGGCTCCGCGGCAGCAACAAAGTTGACGATCGCCGGCGCATGAAGCGGCATCTCACCCATCTGCGTCAAAGGCGCAGTCGGCGGCGACGAAGGCTCCGGCTCTCTCTCAATGGACATGGACGATGGGGTCACGATTTATCTTCAATGGTTCAGCCATCATTCTGAGTGCAGCTCAGAATCTCTGTATTCGCAGTTGCTTGTTCTCTCTCGCAGTGCAGCCAGGCCGAAAACCATGCCGCGCGACCGCAAACCCATCGCGTCCGCGCGGCACTCACAGTTTACTTGATGGTCGTAATGGTACGCTTCACCATCGTCTGCACCTGCGCCGGAAGCGGCGCATAGTCCATGCCTTTGGCCTCGCTCTCGCCATGCTCCAGCATCCATGTCAGGAAGCCCTTGACCGCCGCGCCCTTCGCCGGATCGGCAAACTTCAGCGGGATCAGCAGGTAGGTAAAACTCGAAATCGGGTACGAGGCCGCACCCTGCGCGTTGGTGATCGAAACCCGGTAGTCCGCCGGCATGGTCTTGGCCGCTGCCGCCGCTGCCGCTGTCACACCGTCTGGAGATCCCTGCAGGAACTTGCCCGCGGCATTCTTCACCGCGCCATACGCCATCTTGTTCTGCAGCGCGTAAATCAACTCGACATATCCGAGCGATCCGGGGGTCTGACGCACCATCCCCGCCACGCCTTCATTGCCCTTGGCGCCGATGCCCGCCGGCCACTTGACGGCCGAATTGCTGCCCACCTTCGACTTCCAATCGAAGCTCACCTTCGACAGATAGTCGGTGAAGATGAACGTGGTGCCGCTGCTCTCCGAACGGTACACAGGCAAGATCGCCTTGTCCGGCAGGTTGGCGCCGGGGTTGTCCTTCACCAGCCGCGGGTCGTTCCACTTGGTGATCTTTCCCAGATAGATGTCCGCGATCACATCGCCGCTGAAGTTCAGGTCCTTGCTCACTCCAGGAACGTTGTAGATCGGCACGACCGCGCCCAACACGGTCGGGATATGCATGAATTTAACCTTCGCCGCCGCGATCTTGTCATCGGTCACCGGCATGTCGCTGGCCCCAAAATCCACCGTTCCCTCCGAGGTCTGGGTGATGCCGCCGCCCGACCCAATCGACTGGTAGTTGATCTTCACGTTGGGATGCAGCTGGTTGTACTCGGTGAACCACTTGTTGTAGATCGGGTACGGGAAGGTGGCTCCCGCCGCCGTAATGTTCTGCGCACTCGCGCCGGTCGCAACCATCGCCAACAAACATGCCGCAACAAAGTTCAGTCTCACTGGTTTCCCCCTCGAAGTTGGATCGCCCAGCCGGTCTTCCCTGCTGTGCAGGCTCGGACGCATCCCTAAGTACTACAAACCAGTTTGATGCCCGATTGTTACGAGGTGATTACATCGCAATAAAATGCAAAAGAAACCCTTGCGCCGTGCCAACATCCCCCTCAACCGTCCACTGACTTATTCCGGGACAACCCGCGCCCTGGGAAGCCTCACCAGAAAGTTGCTCCCCGCGCCCAGTTCGCTCTCCGCGCGGATCGTCCCGCCCTGCATCTCGACCATATGCCGCGCGATGGCCAGTCCCAGCCCGGTGCCACCCGACTCCCGTGAGCGCGCCTTGTCCACCCTGTAGAACCGCTCGAAGATGCGCGTCAGATGCTCCGACGCAATCCCCAACCCAAAGTCGCGCACGCTGAACTCCACTGCCGCAACCCCATCCTCGCCTTGATCCTTGTCGTCTCGAGTCCATACCTCGCGCGCGCTCACCACCACCCGGCTCCGCGTTGCATCCTTCGCCTGCCCGTACTTGATCCCGTTCTCGATCAAATTCCCCAGCACCTGCACCATGGAGTCCGTGTCCACAAAGACCTCCGCCCCGGTTGTTTCGCCGATCTCCAACTCCGCCTCGGCGTCCAGCACCATTCCGCTCATCGCCGCCACCGCGTCGCGCACCAGTACGTCTGCGCGCATCGGCCGCGGGTGCAGTACTGCCTCCCGCGACTCCACCCGCGCCATGGTCAGCAGGTCCTCGGTCAACCGGCTCATGCGCGTTGCATTCTTCAGAATCGTCGCCAGAAACTCCCGCGCCACCGGACTCAGCGCCTCCTCATGGTCCAGCAGCGTCTCCACATATCCGCTGATCGAGGTCAACGGAGTCCGCAGCTCGTGCGAGACATTAGCCACAAAGTCCCGCTGCGTCCGCTCCACCTCTTCGATCCGGGTAATGTCATGCAGTACAGCCACCGCGCCACCTGCCGGCATGGGCGACGCATTCACCTCGAAGATGCGCCCCGGAGCCAGCGATGTCGTCCGCCGTTCGCACACCACCCTCTCCTCCAGCGCGGCCTTCACGCACGCCAACACCTCCGGGTCGCGCACCGTCTGCACCAGCGCATGTCCCACCCGCACGGCGCTGGCCGCCATCGTCCCCGGCATCAGCCGCTGCATCGCCTGGTTGGCCCACTGAATCCGCCCCCCTGCATCCACGGCCACCACCGCGTCCTGCATCGAGTCCAACAGCGCCTCCAGTTCGCGCCGCTCCTCCTGCACCCCGCTCAAGCCCTGCTGCAGCCGCTGCGATGTGCTCTCAATCGCCTGAAATGTTCCGCTCCACTCCGCGAAAGATGCCTTCGCCTCCTGTGCATGAAACTCAGGCAGCGCCTGGACCGCATGGCTTACCCGCTCGATCTCCCGCCGAATCCGCCAAACGCTAATTCCGGAGAACACAACCGCCAGTAACAATACAAATCCAAATGCGGAAGCTCGTATCCCAGGTGCCATCCCCGCGGTCAAAACGACAGAAAAAAATCCCAGCGTAGCTAGCGGGACCATCATCCCAAATAATGCAATTGCCAACGAAGCTCGACCCACGCGCACCTATCCTTCCCAAACGCGATGCCAGGCGCAACACCGGCCCGCTAATTCCCAGCCTGCGGCGTCTTCGGCAGCTCGAAGCGGTAGCCCGCCCCGCGCATGGTCTTAAGATACCGCGGGTCCTCCGCATCCTCTTCGATCTTCTCTCGGATGCGGCGCACATACACGTCCACCGAGCGCGGCGTCACAAAGCGCGCGTCGCCCCACACTGCGTCCAGCAGCTGGTCGCGGCTGAAGACCCGCCCGGGATGCCGCGCCAGATAATCCAACAGCCGGAACTCCGTCGCCGTCGTCGTCACCAGCTCGCCGTTGACGCGCAACTGCATGGCGTTCGCGTCGATCTCCACCGCGTCGAACTTCACCAGCGAGGGCGCAGTTGGCCGTTCGAATCGCCGCAGCACCGCCTTGACCCGCGCTACCAGTTCCCGCGTCGCGAAGGGCTTCGTGATGTAATCGTCCGCGCCCAGCTCCAGCCCCATCACACGGTCGTTCTCCGCCGCCCGCGCGGTCAAAAAGATGATCGGAACCGTGCTCAACGCGGCATTCTTCCTCAGCCTGCGGCAGAGGTCCAGTCCATCCCCGCCGGGAACCATGATGTCCAGCAGAAACAACGCCGGCGGCACCCGTTCCGCGTCCGCCATAATCTGGCCCATCGCCATGTAGGTGCGCACGGCAAACCCCGCCGCCTCCAGGTGGAACTGGACCAGCCGCAAGATGTCCGCATCGTCTTCCAGCACAACCACCGTCTGACTCAATATGCCATCCCTCGCTCGAACTGCTATAAAGTCCTGCCCTGCCACCGCCCAAAGCCACGGGCGAAGCCCAACACAGAATAGCCCACTCACATCCTTCCTATTGCAAACATACGATAAATCCTTCGGTTTACTCCACTGGGCCATAGCTCCTCCCACCCCCAGAGGTATACTTGCGACGTATAGTGCAAGACCCAGGGATGTGCTGCTTTTATGAAGAACCGATCGCATCTGGTTCTGTGCGTGGACGACGAGCTGGTCGGCCTCGGCATCCGGAAGATTCTGCTGGAACGCGCCGGATACCGTGTGCTCACCGCCGCCGACGGCGCCTCCGGCCTGAAGCTCTTCGCCGCCCACCCGGTCGATGCCGTCGTCCTCGACTACGCCATGCCCGGAATGCACGGCGGCGAAGTCGCCCGGAAGATGCGCCAGGCCAAGCCCGAAGTCCCCATCGTCCTGCTCTCCGCCTACGTCAATCTCCCGCCCGAGGTCACCTCGCTGGCAGACGTCTACATGACCAAGGGGGAGGGTGCACCCGCACTGCTCGATAAGCTGGGCAACCTGCTCTCGCCCTCGCCGCATCTGAACCCCTAGCCAGGACAAACAACTCTTAGAGATAATTGGCAATCAAAGGACGAAGGTCTTGGAGTTTAAACGATTCAAACGAACCCTGCGTCAGGTTCTGCTTCTCCCAATCGTTGCCTGCCTCCTGCTGGCCTGCGTCCTCGTCTGGCAGATTCGCGGGGCCAACGCCACGGTCGGCCTCATCGAGGAGTCCGACGAGCGCATCGCCCTGGCAACCCTGATCGAAAAGCTCATCGTCGACGAAGAGACCGGACTGCGCGGCTACCAGACCACCTCCGACCCGCGCTTTCTCCAGCCCTACAACGACGCCGAAGCCCCCATGCTGCAGGCCATCGCAGAACTACAGTCCACAGTCAGGCCCGGTCAGCAGCAGATCCTCAACCAGTTTATCCAGCAGCACCAGACCTGGCATGAGGCCTTCGCCGGTCCCCTCATCGCCACCATCGCCGCCGGCGGACACGCCAACGACGTCGACCTCAACCTACAGGGCGTGGCCCGCATGAACGCCATGCGCGACAGCCTCAAGGCCATTGTCTCCGCAGCCGAGCAGGGCCGCAAGGACCGCATCGCCCTGTGGCGCCGGCAGACCCGCCATCTTCTCCTGCTTCTCATCGCGCTGGCGCTGGCCATCGGCCTCATGGTCGGCCTCTTCACCCGCGGACGTCTGGAGTCCGCCTACGCCGCATTTCGCCACGCCATCGACCTGCAGCGCCGCCGTACCGAAGAGCTCTTCCAGTCCGAGCAGCACCTGCGCACCACGCTTGCCTCCATAGGCGATGGCGTCATCGCATGCGACGCCGAAGGCCGCGTCCAGATGATGAACCTGATCGCCCAGGAACTTACCGGATGGACTGAGGCCGAGGCACGCAACCTGCCGCTCGACCAGGTCTTCCACATCGTCGACGAGACCACCCATCTGCCCGTCGAAAATCCCGTCGCCAAGGTGCAGCGCCTCAAGCGCATCGTCGGCATCTCCCATCACACCATCCTGCTGCGCAAGGACGGCTCCGAGCTCTCGGTCGACGACAGCGGCGCGCCCATCCGCGACACCCTCGGCCAGATCACCGGCATCGTCGTGGTCTTCCGCGACATCACCATCGAGCTCAAAACCCGCGCCGCCCTGCTGGCCAACGAGAAACTGGCCGTCGCCGGACGCCTGGCCGCCACCATCGCGCACGAGATCCACAACCCCCTGGACTCCGTCGCAAACCTCCTATACCTGCTGCAGCACGAACCCACCGACGAAGAATCCAGCCAGTTCCTGCAGATGGCCCAGACCGAACTGGCCCGCGTCACCCAGATCAGCCGCGCCATGCTCAGCCTCTACCGCGAATCCAAAGCCCCTGTCCGCGTCAACCTCAAGGAGACGCTCGACGACCTGCTCCTGCTCATGCAGCGCCGCTTCCAGATCCTCGGCGTCACCGTCTCCGCCGATCTCCCGCCCGAGATCGACGTCGAAGGCTTCCCCGCCGAACTCCGACAGGTCTTCACCAACCTCATCGGCAACGCCGTCGAGGCCGTGGGGCAGGGCGGAACCGTCACCGTCCGCATCACGCCCCAACCCGCAGACGCCGCCTCATCTCCGGCGCTCGAGGCTGGAGCCATCGTCGAGATCACCGACAATGGCCCGGGAATCCCCGCGGAGAACCGCGACCGCCTCTTTCAGCCCTTCTTCACCACCAAGGGAGAACGCGGCACCGGCCTCGGACTCTGGGTATCGCAGGGAATCATCCGCAAGCACGCCGGCTTCATCGACCTCATCAGCCGGACCGATGGCCCAGCCCACGGCACCACCGCCCGCGTCTTCCTCGCCGCCAAACCCATCATTGACCCCGGCGGCAACTAACCACCGAGAAACGAATGAATCGCCGCCCATGCTGCTAGGTAGCGCAAGGCTTCAGCCCTGGGTCTCCCACCGTGCCAGCAACTCCCCAACCACACCCGCAGCCCGCGCACATTCCACGCGGCCCACATCGAAGTGGGTCACAAACCGCACCACCCGCGGCCCAATCCCGCTGGCCAGCACTCCATTCGCCTTCAACATCGCGCAAAACGCAGCCGCGTCCCCACCCCTGCGCAACTTGAAGATCACAATATTCGTCTGCACCGTCTCCATATCGATCTCCGCCGCCTTATGCGCCGCAACCGCCTTCGCCAGCAGACGTGCGTTGGCGTGGTCCTCGCCCAGCCGCGCCGGCATCTCTTCCAGCGCGATCAAACCCGCCGCCGCCAGCACGCCCGCCTGACGCATCCCGCCGCCCATCGCCTTGCGGAAGAGCCGCGCCCGCGCCATCGCCTCCGCCGAGCCCACAAGCATCGATCCCACCGGAGCGCCCAGCCCCTTCGACAGGCAGAACATCACCGTATCGAAGCCCGCCGACAGCTCCCTAACTCCAATCCCAAGTGCCGTCGCCGCGTGGAAGATGCGCGCCCCATCCAGATGCACCGGCAGCCCCAACGCGTGCGCGCCCTCGCATATCTGCCGCGCCGTCGCCACCGGCATCACCGTTCCGCCCGCCATATTGTGCGTGTTCTCCACGCAGATCAGCCCCGTCGAAGCATGGAACGCAATGTTGCGATAGATCGCCCCGCGCACGAGCTCCCAGTTCAGAATCCCGCGCTCCGCCGCCACAGGACGCAGTGTGCAGCCGGAGAACGCCGCCGCCGTCCCCATCTCCCAGTCCAGCACATGCGCGCGCGCCTCGCACACCACCTCCTGCCCATGCTCGGTGTGCAGCCGAATCGCCACCTGGTTTCCCATCGTTCCGGTGGGCACAAACAGCCCCGCCTCGCGCCCAAAGACCTCCGCCGCCCGCGCCTCCAGCCGGTTCACCGCCGGGTCTTCGCCGTAGACATCGTCGCCCACCTCGGCCTCGGCCATCGCCGCCCGCATCTTCGCCGTAGGCCGCGTCACCGTATCGCTCCGCAGATCAATCATCGCCATTCCTCCTTCTGGCAACCAACCACCAGCAACCGGCTGAATACCTCATTTGAAACCATCCGCCCCCGCGCCGTCAGCCGCAGCCAACTGCCTTCGCGCTCGACCAGACCAGCCTCCTCCACATCATTCAGCGCAGCCACCGCGTCCCGCATCAACTCCGCTCCAAACTCCGCATGCATCGCCTCCAGATCGACTCCCACATTCATCCGCAGCCCCAGAAACATCGCCTCCTCGAATCCACGCTCCGCGCCGATCCGTTCCACTTCAGGGTTCCCCACCTCGAACCTAGACCCTAGAACTTCGTACCTGCTCAGATCATCCGTATTCCCCCACCGCACCGCGCCCTCGCCACAGCGCAGCATCGAGTGCGCGTCCAGCCCGAAGCCCACATACGGCTCCCGCCGCCAATACTTCACATTGTGCCGCGACTCATGTCCCTTGCGCGCGAAGTTCGAGATCTCGTACTGCCCCACTCCGCCCGCCTCCAGCCACTCGCAGGCCACCGCGTACCGATCCGCCACCTCGTCCTCCGAGGCCACCCACTCCGCGCCATATCGCGTCCCGTGCGCCAGCATCTCGCGCCCCAGCCGAGAATCCTCATCCACCTCCAGCATGTACATGCTCACATGCGGGACGCCGCACTCCATCGCCACATCGACCGACTCGCGCCAACTCGCAGCCGTCTGCCGCGGCAGTCCGACGATCAGATCCACGTTGATCTCCTCGACGCCCACCGCGCGCATCCGCTTAATCTCGCCGAGACATATCTCGCGCGTGTGCATCCGCCCCACCGCGCGCGCCTCCGCATCCACAAACGACTGCACCCCAAAGCTCACGCGGTTCATCCCCAGCCGCAGCAGCTCATCGAGCGTCTCGTCGCCCATCTGCCCGGGCGCGCACTCGATGGTGATCTCCGCGTCCTCCGTCACCTCGAACTCGCCACGCAGCGCCGCAAAGATCCGCCGCATCTGCTCCGCGCCCAACAGGCTCGGCGTCCCTCCGCCGAAGTAGACCGTATCCATCCGCCCAGGCAGCTCCGCCCGCAACTCCACTGCCCGCGCCCGTGCCAAGCGAATCTCCGCGCACACCCGTTCCACATACCGCTCCATCCGGTCTGGCCCTGAAGAACCCGGCATGGACGCACCCACACCGGACGCCCCCGCGCCGAGTACCCCCGAGGCAAAGTTGCAGTAGCTGCACTTCGCCCGGCAGAACGGCACCGAGATGTACGCCCCCAGCAGTTGCTCCAAAGCGCAACCCTTTCTAACGCGCGTCCAATTGAACGCACCGTTCCCACCACTCTACAGAATGACTGCGGGCAAGGGCGAGGAGGTCAGCCTGCGGTTGCGGAGGGCTCGACGGCGGCGCTGGCCGCGATGCAGACCGGGCAGGAGCAGTCGTCAGCGTCGAAAGCGTGTTCCATCGGGAAGCTTGCGGAGTCGCTGCTCTGGGCGAAGATTTCAGCGGCCACGCTCTCGCGCATCAAGTTGCTATCTTCAAGCCGCGATCGTATCCGCGCCTTGACGGCGCTCAGTCCAACAACCACCAGAACCACGATCTCCGGCTCGATGGGCTGGCGATAGTCCATCAGCGGGTGCGAGATGTAGTAGGCGATGGGGAAGATGGCGATGGCGAGCAGGTAAGGCAGTGCGGCGTCGCGGTCCCTGCGCCACCAGTCACGCGCGCCGATCAGCAAAAGCAGGGTGAGGCTGGTGCAGTAGAAGACGTTGGGCAGTTGGAACGGCTCCTGCACCCTGTACTCCCGCGAGAGGCTCCAGAAGCCGGTCCAGTAGTTGACCACGCGGCGCAGCGTGAGGCGCACGAAGAAGCCGGGGTGGTGGCTGATGTAGTCCATCGCCAGCGCGCGCTTCTGCGCGATGTAGGCAATCTCGCCCTGCGATTGGTAGAGCTGCATCTCGACGGGATTGCTGGCCGGGTGTGTCCAGGGCAGCGTGGGGTCGGAGCTGTCACCGTTGTTGGCCGACCAGAACTCGTACCAGAAGCAGTCGCGCACCGGGCACAGAACGTGCATGGTGCGGTAGTTGCGGACAGTCCACGGCGTCAGCACAACAAAGAGTCCAACGGCGGCCAACAGGCCGCAGCGCAGCACATCTCTGGAAAACCAGGAGCCGGCGCGGCGCAGCTTCCACAGCTTCCACAGCGGCAGCAGCAGCAGAACCGGGAAGAGCGAGGAGACGGCCGGGTTGGAGAGCCCAGCCAGTCCGTACAGGACCCCAAAGCCCAGCCAGCGCGCAGGCCGCGGATCGAGATGCAGGCTCAGGGCCAGCCAGAAACATGTGGTCACCAACAGCGATGTGAGGGAATACTCCCATACGCGCCCGGCAGAGAAGTAGATGGCGAAGGGGTAGATCGCCCAGCCCCATCCCGCAAACATTGCAACGCGCGCGTTCACCGAGAGCCGCGTGGCCAGGTAGATCGGCACACAGGTGAGCGCGGAGAGGATGCTGTTCAGCGTCAGAATGGTCAGCGCGGACTTCACCGAGTAGATGCCGAAGACCCTGAAGATGACCGAGAGAATATATGGATAGAGTGGCGGCAGCAGCGCCGTGGGCCCGGTGAGCGTGAAGTACGGCGAGGAGAAGCCCTGATGCGCTGCGATCGAGCGCGCGATCCAGCCCACCTCGTTGCCGAACTGTTCGTAGTGCCGCACCGGGTCGGATATATCGCGGAAGAGCGCGGCAACCACCACCATGCGCAGCGCCCACGCCGCGGAAACCATCAGTAGAAGACGCATCCTGGATCGTCGAGAGAGTCGACCATCAGAGCAGTCCATCGTTGAATCGGGAGTTGGCTGGAGTGTCGCTGTTGCCATGTATGACAGGATTCTTTCGGGGGTCTCACGTAGCTGCTTCAGGAGCACCCAGGGGAAAGCACACGAGCAGTGCTCGGCGGCGAAAAAGCGTGTCTCTGCCGGACGAGTTGCAGAACACATGCAGAACGATATATCTGTGTGTATTTTACCCTGTCCCGCCATGCGAGTGGAAGCAGGATTCGGTATTTCAGCCAAGGCACCCTGGATGCAACCGCCGGCTGGCTTGCGCCGAAGAAGTCCTTGGAAACGCCGAAACGAATCGCGGTGCCTTGACACGCATTCGCAAGGCAGCTTGACTTGAGAAAGCGGTTGCAGCTCAGGAAGCGGAAGGCGGCGGAGAACGATGGAGCGAGTGGTTCGATGTTCCCTGGTCCAGGCGAAGAACGCAGTCCCCGCGGACATCGACGGCGCGGGCGCGTCGCTGGCCGCAATCAAGCAGGCGATGATCGTGAAGCACGTCGCGATGGTCCGCGCGGCGGCGGCCGATGGAGCCCAGATCGTCTGCCTGCAGGAGATCTTCAGCGGCCCCTACTTCTGCGCCGAGCAGACCACCCGATGGCACAGCCTTGCCGAGCGCATCCCCGGCGGCCCCACCGTGCAACTCATGTGCTCGCTGGCGAAAGAGCTTGGCGTCGCGCTTGTCGTTCCCCTCTATGAACTCGAGGACGGTGAAGCAGAGGGCGCGAAGATCTACTACAACTCCGCCGCCGTGATCGGTCGCGACGGCGCGTTCATTGGCAAGTACCGCAAGGCACACATTCCGCACGCCGCCCCGGGATTCTGGGAGAAGTTCTACTTCCGTCCCGGCAACCTCGGCTTTCCCGTCTTCGACCTCGGCTTCTGCAGGATCGGCGTCTATCTATGCTACGACCGTCACTTCCCCGAGGGCGCGCGCGTGATGGGCTTGAACGGCGCGGAGATTGTCTTCAATCCATCGGCGGTCATCGCCGGGCCGAACGACTTTCTGTGGAAGATCGAGCCGCCTGCGCTGGCCGTGGCCAATGGTTATTTTGTCGCCGCCATCAATCGCGTCGGGACGGAAGCGCCCTGGAACCTGGGCGAGTTCTTCGGCCAGAGCTACTTCTGCAATCCGCGCGGCAGGATTATCGCCGAAGCCTCGCGCGACAAGGACGAGATCGTCACCGCCGATCTCGACCTCGACTTGATCGCCGAGGTCCGCCGCGCATGGCCCTTCTATCGCGACCGCAGGCCGGAGTTGTACGGTGATCTGGTTAAACCATAAAACTTAAACCACAAAATCAACGGCAGAAAGATCGTGCGCGAGTTCGATGCGGCGTGTGCGTTGGGATACGGACCGGGGTTGCGAAGAAGGGGATTGTGGCCGCCGGTTCCGGTGCGGATATTCTGCTGTGGAACCCCGATGGCGAAGTATACGATTACGGCAGCGACCCGGAATATGCAGCCCCATTCCTCCATCTTCGAAGGCCGTCAAGTCACCGTCAACGCGCGCCATGTTTTCTCGCGCGGCGAACTGGCGGTGGAGGGGGCACGCCTGATCGCACAGGCGGGGAGCGGCAGAACTCTGCGTCGTGAGGTTGCCGCGCGATGACTCTTTACCCCGAGGGGCCGACCAGTCTGACCGATGCGTACGGCCTGCGCGCCGACCCAACGCTCTACAATGAGGACCTTGCCCCCACCACTCCCGAGCAGCGCACATGGAGCACCTACAGCTACATCGCGCTCTGGTTCTCCATGTCGATGGGGGTGACGGCCTACATGCTTGCGTCCAGCCTCATCGCTGGCGGAATGAACTGCAAGCAGGCAATCGCAACCATCCTGCTGGGCAATCTCATCGTCCTGGTCCCCATGCTCCTGAACGCTCACGCGGGCGCCAAGTACGGCATTCCCTTCCCGGTCTTTGTGCGCGCCTCGTTTGGCGTGCGCGGCGCAAACATTCCCGCCATGCTGCGCGCGCTGGTGGCCTGCGGCTGGTTTGGCATCCAGACCTGGATCGGCGGCCAGGCCATCTATGCAATGCTCAACGTGCTGTGGCCAGCGTCCGCGTCGATGCCTTCCGTTCTGTGGATCTGCTTTCTCGGCTTCTGGCTGCTGAACATGGCCGTGGTCTGGCGCGGAGTTGAGTCCATCCGCTTCCTACAGAGCTTTTCCGCGCCGTTTCTGCTCGTCATGTCGCTGGTGCTGCTCGGCTTCATGACGCACAAGGCGGGCGGCTTCGGCCCCATGCTCAGCGCGCCCAGCCAGTTCCACGCGCATTCGAGTTTCCTGCACTTCTTCTTCCTCTCGCTCACCGGCATCGTCGGCTACTGGGCCACGCTCTCGCTCAACATTCCCGACTTCACACGCTACGCAAAGTCGCAGGGGTCGCAGATCGCCGGCCAGTCCTTCGGCCTGCCGGTTGCGATGGTCTTGTACAGCTTCGTCGGGATCGCATGCACCTCGGCCTCTGAGGTTGTCTTCGGTCACGTCATCTGGAACCCAATCACGCTGCTCGGCCTCTTCCATCAGCCCTTGGTCGCCTTCCTCGCGCTCGTCAGCATTCTGATTGCCACGCTCAACCTCAACATCGGGGCCAACGTGGTCAGCCCCTCCAACGACTTCTCCCACCTCGCTCCCCGGCTCATCAGCTTCCGCACCGGCGGCCTCATCACCGGCTTTCTTGGCCTGGTTATTATGCCCTGGAGGCTGATGGCCAGCCACACCAACTACATTCAATGGCTGGTCAGCTACTCGGGACTGCTCGGCCCGGTGGCTGGAATCATGATCGCCGACTACTTCCTGGTCCGCGGCACGCGGCTGGATACCGAGTCGCTCTACCGCCGCGAGGGGCCGTATGAGTACCGCAAGGGCGTCAATCCGCGCGCACTCGTCGCGCTCGCCGCCGGGGTCTTCGCCGCGCTGGTCGGGCTCGTGCTTTCAGACCTGCGCTTTCTCTACGACTATGCGTGGTTCGTTGGCTTCGCCGTGGCCGCGCTCGTCTACATCGTACTGATGGGAACCGCCCCTCGAGTGGGTGGAGCGACCCCGCTCGCCCAGCGCATCAAGGTGGCCGGGCTGGACAAGGTGCTCGATCCCGCGCTTGGCAACAGCGCCGGGGCGAAAGCCCGCACCACAACCGCACAGGAGTGCCATGGCTGTGGTTGCCGGTAGTCAGTGATTGGTGCGATGGGGACGAGCGGAAGACAGAGCGGTGTGAATACGCAGGAGAAAGATCGATATCTTACCGCAGGAATGCGCCCAGTTCCGTCGCAGCGTTGCGCAGGTGGGGCAGAAAACGGGTCTGCATCTCGTATAGCGAGATTCGCGGCGCGCTTCCGCTCAGGTTGATGGTGGCCACCACGCGCCCCGTGGGCGAGTAGACGGGCACGGCAAGCGAGCGCAGCCCGACCTCAAACTCCTGATCCACCAGCGCGTAGCCGTGGCGGCGGACGTTGCGCAGCGCAAGACGCAGCTTCTCCACGCTGCTCACGGTGCGCGCTGTGTGCGGCGTCAACACCACCCGCGCAAGATACGGCTCCAGTTGTTCGACGGGCATATAGGCCAGCAGCACTCGCCCGATGCTGGTGCAGTAGGCTGGCAGGCGGCTGCCGATGTGCAGGTCGTCGCTCATCACGCGCGACACAGTCGAGCGCGCGATATAGACAATCTCGTCGCCGTCCAGCGTAGCCACGGAAAAACTCTCGTGCAGCGCGGCGGACATGCGTTCCAGGATGGGCTGGGCCGCGGTCGACAGCGAGTTGCTGGTCGAGTAGCAGTTGGAGAGCGCCAGCATATGCGGGCGCAGCGCATAGCGCGATCCCTCCTCCGCGCCGGCAAATCCCAGCTTGGCCAATGTATACAGGCAGCGCCGAACGGCCGCGCGAGAGATGCCCGTCTTCACCGCAAGCTGCGAGATGGTCATCTGCGGCGTCTGCGGCGTGAACGCCTGGATGACAAGAAGCCCGCGAGCCAGCGAGGTCATGAAGTTGGGATCGCCGGTAAAGCCGTCCAGGGTCGATGCAGGAGTGCTGTTGCCGGAGGTCGCGGATGCAACGGCCGCTGAGGCCAGCGCTGTGCGCGCGGACGCCAGACCCGCGGAACGCTCCTTTGTGGCGCTTGCAGGGTTGGTCGAAAGAGAACCAGCAGCCGGACGTCGGGACGCAATGCTCATCGAGGCTCCTTCTCGTTCTCCGGCAATTGGATCGCCGGGTGTGCTGAGGCTCACCCTGGAACATAGAGCGAAAGAATGCAATGTGGTAAGTGCGATAGCCGGACTATGTATACGATAAACGCACAAGTCGCCCACTGCAAGATTGCGCCAGAATCGCTGGAGGAGCATCGAATCATACAGGCTTGAAGAACATTCGCCGCTGCGCAGGCCAATCTCCTTGCTGGGAGAAAGTGCTGTGAGAAAATTGACACCTATGAATCCTGATGACTCCACCTGTCTGCCGCTCAACCAACGCCCCGCGTGGAAGGCGCTGCAACGCCACTTCCAGTCGATCGGCGCGAAGCATC
>Ga0187847_10002531_pt1 | contig 14684 bp, 7 predicted proteins | sample June2016WEW_4_10_FD_132458 | JGI IMG/M metagenome (GOLD analysis project Ga0187847, IMG submission 132458) | Peatland microbial communities from SPRUCE experiment site at the Marcell Experimental Forest, Minnesota, USA - June2016WEW_4_10 | ecosystem: Environmental > Terrestrial > Soil > Wetlands...
ACGGTTCGCTATCTCGCCTGGAATCTCGGCCCCAAGAACATACGCGTCAACGCCATCTCCGCCGGCCCCATCAGAACCCTGGCCGCCCGCGGCGTCGGCTCTCTGGGCGAGATGCTCAAGTCCCACGCCGACCGCGCCCCGCTGCACCGCAACGTTGACCAGCTTGAAGTCGGCGGCGCGGCCCTGTTTTTGGCCAGCGACCTATCCAGCGCCATCACCGGCGAAACCCTCTACGTCGATTGCGGCTATAACATCATGGGGTTCTAACTTCAGGGAACAGGGATCAGGGAACAGCGGGTGCCCCGCCTTCGGCGCGCTTTTGTCTTTGCTCCTAAGGTGGGATACCAAAAAACGACAGTTCTTTATTGTCTCTTACCATTCTCGTGCGCAGAAACCTGCCGCAAACCCTATTACCGCAGCACTTCTTGTACTTCTCCCCGCTGGCGCAGGGGCATGGATCGTTTTTGCCCGCTTTTTCGCGTGGATGGGAACGCGTGATGGGACTATGATCGCCCATGGAAAGACGGCGCAAGGGGATTGAACTCCGAAACTTCGAGCGGAGCGGAATCGACGGCGCCGGGAGCGCGGGTTCGTGGGCTCGCGAGTCCGAGGGGCTGGAGCTAGGGCTGGCAGAATCGGATGCGGGAGGTGGCCCACGGCTCCAAAATGACGAGCTGATTGTGGAGAAGCGAAGATTGGAGATAGAAGGATAATTCTCTCTTGAGAGAGTCCTTACAGCGCATCGTGCATAATTTAGAGACGATGAGTCTTTTATGGAATCCGGAGAGTTGGTCGGCCAGGCTGGCGGAGCTGGAGGCGCAGGCGGGGGAGCTGAAGGAGGCTCCGCTGAGGCGCGACGTGCGTTCGCTGGGCATGCTGCTGGGCGAGGTGCTGCGCGAACAGGCGGGCGAGGAGCTGTTTGCCCATGTGGAGGCGCTGCGGCAGGGGACGATCCGGCAGCGCGACGAGGAGGCGCACGGGCAGGACGAAGAGGCCGCGCTTCACGCCACAGCGGCGCTGGAAGTGGTTCACTCGCTGCCGGTGGAGCGGGCGATTCTGCTGACGCGGGCCTTTGCGTTTTACTTTGAGCTGATCAATCTGGCGGAGACCAACCACCGCAAGCGGCGGCGCGCGGCGCTGCACATCAGCGGCCAAGCGGGGCGGCAGCGCGGGTCGCTTGTGGGGACGCTGTGCGAGATGCGGCGCGTGGGCATCGGCGCGGAGGAGGCTCTGGAGTGGCTGAGGCGCGTGCTGATTGTGCCCGTCTTCACGGCGCATCCGACGGAGGTGGCGCGGCGGTCGGTGATGTTCAAGCGGCGGCGGATCGGGGAGTTTTTGGCGGCGCTGGACCATATTCCCGTTCCCGAAGAGGAGATGGCGCGGCTGGAAGAGGCGATCCGCGCGGAGATTACCAGCCTGTGGCAGACCGACGAGGTGCGCACGCGGCGGCCGACGGTCTACGACGAAGTGAAGATGGGGCTGGACTACTACGATGTGTCGATCTTTGCCACGCTGCCGAGCCTGTATCGGGAGATCGCCGCGGCGCTGCGGGCGGCGTATGGCGTGGAGATGGGGACGCTTGAGCTACCGCAGGTGCTGATCTTCGGCTCGTGGATCGGCGGCGATCGCGACGGAAACCCGTTTGTCACGCCGGAGGTGACGCGCGACGCGATACGGCTGGCGCGCGGGCATTTGCTGCTCTACTATCAGCGGCAATTGGATGTGATTTGCGATCTGCTGACGACCAGCGCGCAGCAGGTTGGGGTGAGCGACGCGCTGCTCGAGCGGCTTGAGGCTTACGTCGCGCTGGTGCATACGCCCGAGGCGGAGGTCTTTGGGCAGCAGTATGAGTTCGAATACTACCGGCGCTTTGCGATCTGCTTGAAGGCGCGCATCCAGCGAACGCTGGAGCAGCCGGGGCCGGCGGGCGCGACATTGCCGGCGACGCCTTATACGCTGGCGCGGGGCCAGGACAATCTAGGCAAGCTGGCGAGCGCGCTGCCGCCTTACTGCTCGGTGCTGGATTTCATCGACGACCTGGAGACGCTGCGCGATTCGCTTGCGGCCAATCGCGGGGCGAGGATCGCGCGGACGCTGATCGATCCGCTGATTTTGCAGGTGCGGACCTTTGGGCTGCATCTGCACACGCTGGATATTCGGCAACATGCGCGGGTTCACGCGGCGGCCTTGCAGGAGACGATTGCCGACACGGCCGCCGAGTCGCTGCCGGGCGAGCTTTCGGATGAGACGGCGAGCGTGCTGGAGACCTTTCGCGTGGTGGCGGAGATCAAGAACGGCTGCTCGCCGGAGGCGATTCGGCAGTACGTGATCAGCGGGGCTTCGACGGTGGACGATGTGCTGGCGGTGGTGCGGCTGGCGCGACTGGGCGGGGTTCGGGTCGAGGGTTCGGGCCGAGATCCGGGATTGATGCCGGTGCCGCTGTTTGAGTCGATTGAAGATTTGCGGCGGGCGCCGGAGGTTTGCCGCGAGCTTTGGAGCAGGCCGGATTATCGCAAGCTGATGGCCACGTGGGACAACTGGCAAGAGGTGATGCTGGGCTATTCGGATTCGAATAAGGACGGCGGCATGTTGACCTCGACCTGGGAGATCTTCCGCGCGCATCGAGGCCTGCATGTGGTGGCGCGCGAGTGCGGGGTGAAGCTGCGGCTCTTCCATGGGCGCGGCGGCACGGTGGGGCGCGGCGGAGGGCCGACGCATCGCGCGATCTTTGCGCAGCCGATGGATTCCTTCGATGGGCAGTTGCGGATTACCGAACAGGGCGAGGTGCTGAATTTCAAGTACTCGGACGAGGTGCTGGCGGAGCGGAATCTGGAATTGATGATCGCAGCCGCGCTGGACGCGCTGGCGCGGCCCAATGCGCGCGACCCGGAGGGCCACTTCACGGGCGTGCTGAGGCCGGAGTGGGAGGCGGCGCTGGATGAGCTTTCGGCAATCGCGTTCGAGTATTATCGCAAGCACATTCTCGACGACCCGGAGGTGGTGACTTACTTCGAGCAATCGACGCCGGTGGGCGAGTTGGAGCAGGCCAAGATCGGGTCGCGGCCTTCGCGGCGGAATGCATCGCCGAGGCTGACGGATTTGCGAGCGATACCGTGGGTCTTCGGCTGGACGCAATCGCGGCTGCTGGCGCCGGCTTGGTTTGGGGTGGGATTTGCGCTGGAGCAGTATCGGTCGCGGCCCGGCGCGCTGGCGCTGTTAAGGACGATGGCGCGGGAGTTCCCGCTCTTCATCGACCTGCTGCGCAATGTGGAGCTGGCGCTGGGCAAGGTGGATTTGGCGACGGCCCGGCTCTACTCGGCGCTGGTGGAGGATGCGGCGCTGCGGGAGCGCATCTACGCGATGTTCGAGGCGGAGTTCCGGCGCAGCGTCGATGCGGTGCTGGCGATCACCGGGCAGAAGGAGCTGCTGGAGACCAACCATGTGCTGGCTCACTCGATCCGGCTGCGGAACCCCTACGTCGATCCGATGCACCTGATCCAGGTGGATATGCTGCGGCGCAAGCGGGGCGGCGAAGATACGCCGGAAGTCAACCGGGCCATCGCGGCGACGATCAGCGGGATTTCGGCGGGGCTGAGGAATACCGGATGAGTGGGCTGCGGCACCGGTCCGGCTCCCATTTCGCCAAGACCATCCATTTTCATAAAGTTCCGCTTGCCATAAGTTGCGTTCCAGTACTATGCTGTTTCCATGCGTCGATGTCGCTAACACCGCCCTGGTGCCAGTTGCGATAAGGACGTGCGCCCGAGATGGACGCAGCCTTCCCCGCCTGACAGTTCGACCATCACCCCAATACACAAAACCGTCCGGGATTGCGTCCCGGGAAAAAGGAGATCATCATGGCGCGCATTGCCGCGAATGTAACCGAACTGATTGGAAAGACCCCGCTGGTGCGGCTGAACCGCATCGCGGCTGGCCTGCCCGCAACTGTCGTGGCCAAGCTGGAGAGCCAGAACCCCGTCTCGAGCGTGAAAGACCGCATCGGCTTCGCGATGATCGACGATGCCGAGAAAGCCGGCAAGATTAAGCCCGGCAAGACCGTGCTGATCGAGCCGACCAGCGGCAACACCGGCATCGCGCTAGCCTTCGTGGCTGCTGTCAAGGGCTACAAGATCATCCTCACCATGCCGGAGACGATGAGCCTGGAGCGGCGCGTGGCGCTACTGGCCTACGGCGCGGAGATCGTGCTGACCCCCGGCCCCAATGGCATGAAAGGCGCCATCGCCAAGGCCGCCGAAATTCTGGCTAAGACGCCGGAGGGATACATTCTGGGGCAGTTCGACAACCCGGCCAACCCGGCGATCCACTACGCGACCACCGGCCCGGAGATATGGAACGACACGGACGGCAAGGTTGACATTCTCATCAGCGGCGTGGGAACAGGCGGCACCATCACCGGCGCGGGCAAATACATCAAAGAGCGCAAGCCGGGGTTCAAGGCTGTGGCCGTGGAGCCGACCGACAGCCCGGTGCTCAGTGGCGGCAAGCCTGGACCGCACAAGATCCAGGGCATTGGCGCGGGGTTCGTTCCCAGCATCCTCGACACCAAGCTGATCGACGAGGTGGTGCAGGTGACCAACGACGAGGCCGTCGAGACGGCCCGGCGGCTGGCAAAAGAGGAGGGCCTCTTTGTGGGCATCAGCTCGGGAGCTGCTGCTGCGGCCGCGCTCAAAGTGGCCGCACGGGCGGAGAATGCCGGGAAGCTGATTGTGGTGGTGCTGCCCGACTTCGGCGAGCGCTACCTGACCAGCGTGCTCTTTGAACCGCTTCGCCAGCAGGCGCTGGCGTTGCCGACCGAAGCGATTGCGGCCTAACCACCTGCGGTGGGGCCAGCGGCTCGCTGTTCGCTCGCAGGGGGTTCGTGGTGTCCCAGGTTCGTGAATCCGGACCTGGGGCTCCCGGCCACCTGCGGTGGGGCCAGCGGCTCGCTATTCGCTCGCAGAAGGTTCGTGGTTTCCCAAGTCCGAAAATCGGACCTGGGGCTCCCGGCTTAATACCGTCCCCTATCATCAAAAGAAGATTCCCTCTATGGCTTTGTTTGCCCACATTCGCGAAGACATCGACTCCGTGCTGGAGCGCGACCCGGCGGCGCGTTCGCGGCTGGAGGTCTTTCTCTGCTATCCGGGGCTGTGGGCGGTGTGGATTCACCGCGTTTCGCACCGTCTTTGGCGCGCGAAATTGCACCTGCCGGCGCGGATGCTCTCGCAGGCGGGCCGATTCCTCACGGGCGTGGATATTCATCCCGGCGCGACGCTCGGCCGACGGCTCTTCATCGACCACGCAACCGGCGTGGTAATCGGCGAGACCTCAATTGTGGGCAACGACGTGACCATGTACCAAGGGGTGACGCTGGGCGGCACAGGCAAAGGCCACGGCAAGCGCCATCCCACGCTCTGCGACGGGGTTTTTGTCGGCAACAACGCCAACCTGCTGGGCAACATCACCATCGGCGAAAACTCGCGCGTGGGCGCGGGGTCTGTGGTCTTGTCGGATGTGCCGCCCAACTCGACCGTGGTGGGCGTTCCGGCGCACATTGTCTATCGCAACGGCGAGCGCGTGCTGATTACCGATCCGCACGACATCAAAGATCCGCTCTCGGATTCGCTGATTGCGCTGTCGGCTCGCGTGGATGAGCTGGAAGAGCGACTGGGCGGCCAGCGGAAGCCAGCCGATCAGTTCACCGCCGAGGCCGCCGAGCGCGAAGCCTACCGCATGGAACTGGAGAGGCTGCGGCAGTATGTGTCGATGGGGGAGGGGATATAGAGCCTGTTCCCACCGCCTATTGATCCGGCCCATGAACGGTTCGAGGCAAAGAGCAAATGCAGGTCCTTCGACTCCGCTGAAGAACGCTTCGCTCAGGATGACAGTCCATTGTGCAGACGCACTTTAGACTCAGGACACTATGTCAATGCGAGATTCAGGTTGTCGATCGCTTCGTCGATCTCCTGCGTGTTCTTAAAGCCCACGGTCACGCAATCGACTCCGGCGTTCTTGAAGGCAAAGCGCATGGCGGCCTGGCGGTCTTCGTGGCGGGTGAATGCGCCGTCGCCGATCAGCTTCATGCTGATCACGCCCATGCCCTCCTTTTTCACTTGCTTGACGTGCTCGACGACCTCGTCGACGCAGGATGGATTGTTGTTGTCCTCGTAGCTGGGGCCGTCCATCCGCGTGCCGTTGTGGTTCATGCGGATCATGGCCACTTCGAGCCATTGGTTGCCCGGCATCTGGCGGAGCGCGGGCAGGCCATGAACCGACGCGCCTCGCGCGCGAACGATCTTCTTCGATTGCGCTTCGAGAACGCCCTCTTGCCAGCGGCTGGTTTGAGCCACCCAGCCGGAGGTGTGCTGCCAGTGGAGCAGCATGATGTCGAAGTACTCGGTCTGCGCGGTGCGGCGCATCTGGTCGAATCGCTTCAGCGGATTGGCTTCCTCATTGGTGGTCACCTTGGTCATCAGCTGATAGCTCTCTCGCGGAAGGCTCTTGAGCGCCTCGCCTAGCATGGCGGGGGTGGCATAGGCCTCGGCGGTCTCAAAAAACCGGATGCCGCGGTCGTAGGCGTAGTGGATGAGGCGCGTGAATTCCTGCTGGCCGAGCGCGGCCTGGATATAGCCATTGTTGCTGCCGGTGCCGAAGGCGAGGCGCGTCACCTTCATGCCGGATTTGCCTAGAGTGACGAGGCCGGCGGCTTTGCCGGATGCGGCCTGCAATGGGAGTGCGCCGGCGCTGCCGATGGCGCCAGCAGCAAGCGAGGCTTTGAGGAATTCGCGACGGGAGAGTGGGCTCATGGGAACCTCCTTGGCCGGGCCGGATGGCGGGCGGGGACGGCCCTTGCCGAGATGGTATCACGAGGCGTGCGCCGGGCGGAATCCCAGGGCCGATGCGAATTTGCTCTTGCTTGTGTTGGGCCGAGAAGCTGCCTGCCCTCCAACATGCCGACTCGTCTGCGCGAGTACATCTCCATGAGCAGCGGCATCTCAGGCGGCGCGTTCGTCTCCGGTGCTAGAGTGGATTCGTTCTCACTTTGTTGCCGGAGTCTGTCTTCTTGCTGGGTTTTCGTCCGCTGCTTGTGGTTCTTCTCGCGCTGCCTGTTGCAGCCCACGCCGCCTCTCGTGTGCAGGCTGCGCCGGTGCCGCAGGAGATGCGCTCGACGGCTTTTACTGTCACCGTCAACGGCCAGGCCGTGGACGTGGCGCACGCAGCGGCGAGTTATGAGTATGTCAGCTTCGATGGGACCGGGCCGTTCAACGTGGAGATTACCGCCGCCGAGCCGGGCTTTTGGGACAAAGGCGTGGACATTCAGCCCTGGCGGCTGGGGTTGCGGCCGATCCGGCAAGGCCAGACGATCCGCTTCCGGCTCGCGGGGCCGGCGAAGCTCTCAATCTCGCGGCCCGGCGACTTTTTGAATCATGCCAAGATGCTCTTCCTCTTTGCCGGCGCGCCGCCGCCGCCGATGCCGCGCAAGCAGGCGATTCGCGCATGGCAGCCGGGGGTCTATCACGAGAGCCTCAATCCCAAGAGCGGCGAGACGCTCTATCTGGCTCCGGGCTCCTACTTCTTTGGCAGCCTCAACCTGTGGAAGGTGCATGACGTGAAGGTGCTGGGGCGCGGAACCATCGTCTATGACGGCCCGCAGGATCCGACGAGCGACGAAGGCTGGATGCAAAAGCCCGACTGGCACTGCATCGGCGCGCTGGAGGCGAAGAACGTGGAGATCGACGGGCTGACCTGCATCGTCAGGTCGCGGACCTGGTCGATCCAGATGAAGGACTCGACGGGATTTCGGTTTGACGATCTGCGGCTGATCGGCGGCAACGCGGCCAACGCCAATCAGGACGGCATGGACTGGCTGGGCGGCGGCGATACCGTGGTGCGGAACTCGTTCCTGCGCGCCTCCGATGATGTGTTTGCGATGCAGGGCAACTGGGACGGCTACACAGACGAAGATCTGCTGCGCCCCGGCCACGATGTTGCGGACATTGTCATCGAGAATAGCGAGCTATCGACCAGCATCTCGAATATCGTGCGCGCCGGCTGGCCGCGCAAGGTCTTCAACTCGCGCAACTTTACGCTGCGCGATTCGGACATCTTGCACGGCGGCATCGGCGCGTGCGGGCAGACGTTTGGGCTGCTCGGCTTCTGGGGCGCGCAAGAGGCCAAGGGCGACCACTCCGAGTTCAAATTTGAGAATCTGTTTCTCGACAACTGGTACTCGCTGGTGCAACTGGAGCAGGAGTACACGGGGCTGCATGGCTTCAGCTTCAAGGACATCTGGGCGCTGGACCAGCCACCGCTGGCCGACTCGACGCTGACCGGCAAGGTGACGGATGTGAGCTTCGACAATGTGAAGACAGGCCAGAGCCGCGCCGCCAGCGATGCGGACGTGCCGCTGATCACCTCGAACGGCGCGCAGCCGGCGGCGTTCGTGGCTCCGCACGGGCCGGTTGCGGCGTTTACCGTGGACCCGCCGTCTTTCGCGCCGGGGCAGCAAGTTACGTTTACCGCCCAGCCCTCGCGCGGAGCGCGCTATACGTGGCTCTTCGGAGACGGTACGCAGGCCAGTGGTCGGAGGGTTCGCCATCGCTTTCCGGATGCGGAAGGGACCGAACTCGACGGGGCTGGAAACGGCGCTGGCCGCTTCCGGGTTCTGCTGCACGTGGAGGCGAACGAAGGTACCGCCCAAACGGCCAGTCAGGACTGGGCCGGGCAAGGCGTCGTGGCCGTGGCGCATTGGCATGAGGCCGCAACAGTCGCCCGCCCGACGGTGGCCGGCCTCGCGTGGCGGATCTACCCCGGAGAATGGACCGAGCTGCCCAACCTGGCCTCGGAGCGCGCGGTCTTCCTCGGCGAGGGGCCAAGCCTGCACGCCGACGCGCAGGGATTTACGCGCTACGCCGCGGCATGGGACGGCCTGATCGATATTCCCGCCGACGGCGGCTATACCTTTCATTTGCTCTCGCGCGACGGCGCGCGCCTCATGATCGACGGCGTGGAAGTAGCCAAGACCGGCCCGCCCTTTGCCCAGGTCTGCGGCTCGCCGGGCAACGCGATGCGCTACGATCGCGGTTCGCTGGGGCTGCGCGCCGGCAAGCATACGCTGCATCTGGAGGGTCTGCACTCGGCCAGCGAGGGATCGCCGCGCCTACTGTGGGAAGGCCCGGCATTGCCGCTGACCGATGTTCCCCCGGCGGCGTATAGCCATTTGCGGGAAGACGGGGTAAAAGCAGGGAGTAGGGAGTAGGGAATAGGGAATAGGAATAGGGAATAGGAACTAAAACCTGACTCGCAGGCCCAATTGGAACTGGCGCACGGGGTAGAAGCTGGTGGCGTTGATGTTGAGCGGCTGGCCGAAGGCGGTGGTGTTGGGTTTGAGGCCGGTGAGGAAGTTCAGCGTCGGAAGCGGGCTGGTGGGGCTGCCGGACTCGATGGTATAGCCAGTGGTTTCGACTTCGGTCACGTTCTGGTGATTGAGGAGGTTGAAGCTCTCGGCCAACGCTTCGATCTCGCGATTGTGGCCGAGGTCGAAGCGGCGGCCCAGGCGGAGGTCGGCCTTCCAGGTGGCTGGATAACGGAAGGTGTTGCGGCCGACGTTGTAGGCGTGGCCGTCGCTGCCCGTGCCGTAGACACGGTTGTCGCCGCCTGAGCCGTTGATGCCAGGGCCCAGCCCGACGATGGGTGTCGAGACATCGAACTCCTCGGCCAGAGACCCCGAGGTGCGCATGGTGTAGGGCAATCCGCTGCGGAAGTTCCCGATGCCCGAGAGCATCCAGCCATTGGCGAACTTCCCCGCTCGGCCGCGCAGCTTCCACGGGGCCTCATAGACGGCCATTGCGGCTGCGGAGTGGCGCATGTCCAGATCGCTGGTTCCGTACTCCAATCTGAAAGCGGCCGGGTCGGTGAGGCTGGCCGGGTCGAGCACGTCGTTGCCGGCAACCTGCGCGCTCTCGTTGGGGTTCCAATCCATGGCGTGCGAATAGGTGTAGTGGGCGTGAAGGCTCAGGCCACGGCGGCTATAGCGTTCGACCTTGACGATTAGCGCTTCGTAGGTGGAGTTGGCGCGGCTCATGATCTGGGTAATCTGCTGGTAATGCGGATTGATCCGCCCGGCAAGTTCGTTGGCCGAAGTCGTCGGGGGCCAAGAGGCGTAAAACGGAACCGTGATCTGCGGAGACTTGATGGGACCGACGCCGGCGAAGGCGCACTGGGTGGTGGTCGAGGTCTCATCGCATACGTTGTAGGTTATGGTCTCGGTTGCCGGAAGGCCGATGTTGGTATCGATGGAGATGGGCATCCGACGCCCCAGGCTCACCATCGCGCTGGCGGTCAGCTCGACGTGGCCGGGCAGCGTCTCTTCCACTGCGGCGACGGCCTGGTGGACCTCGGGATTGCGGAAGTTGGGGGCAAACTCCACCGCTCCCGGCATGACCACGCTCCCAGGCGGCCCGGTCAGCACATACGGAAACGGCGGAGCGCCGCCGCCGTTCAGATTGTCTGTGGGGCGCATGAAAAAGTTGAGGTCGCCTGCGAGAGAACCTGTCTGGGTCAGGGCCGTCTCCACTGTTGCGTTCTCGGTGCGCCCGTAGTACATTCCGTAGCCAAGCCGCAGTACCGGCCAGTGCTTTTCTCCGTTTCCGACGGCCAGGCTCAGGCGCGGAGCCCAGTTGTTGCCCAGGCGGGGCAGCTTCGGGGTGGGTAGATTTGCAGGGTTTGCGAGCGCGGCGATGGGCGGCGGCAACTGTTCCCGCTCCCAGCGCAATCCGGCGGAGGCGGCCACGAGCTTGCCGGCCTGCCACTGAGCCGTTGCGTATCCGGCCCAGTCGTTGGTGCTCAAGCGCCAGCCGGAGGGGCCGATGGTTTGCGAGTAGTAGGAGTAGCAAGGCAGGCTGCCCTGCCCGCGCGGATTGCCCGACGAGTCGGTCCACACCCTGCCCGTATCGTCGCAATAGTGCTGGTCGGAGTTGAGCGGGTCAAGCGCGTCTGTCAGCCCAAACTTTTCGAATACCAGCGCATCGGAGACGAAGTTCTCCACGCTGGAGTAGGTATATGTCCCGGTCTGGTTGCGCAGCAGGCTGGTTGTGTCGGCATTGTGGCTCACCTCAAAGCCGGCCTTCGCCAGCAGCTTGCCGCGAATCCAATCCAGCGACTCCTGCCCGTGGTAGAGGCGCTCGTCCGGGTAGCTGCCCGGCCCGAAGCGCGAAGAGTTGCCGATGGTGAAACCGTAGCGATTGTCCACCACGATCTCGGGCAACTGGCCCCACAGATTCCCAGGGAGGAGGGTCTGTTCGAAGGCTGAGGGAGTTGAAGGCCGCGCTTCCTGGATGGTCCGCCCCGTCGAGGCCTGGCTCACGGCCAGCAGGTTGGGAGTCAGGAAGGCCTCCCAGCGTCCCAGCAGCCACTCCTCGCCGGCCTTGCTCGACCCGAAGCTGTGGTTGCCGTAGGTTTCCGAGACGCGGGTCAGCCCTCCGCCCGGTGAATTCCACGAGGCGGCGATGGCTTCAAGGGTAAAGCTCTGGCGCTCGGAGGCTCTCCAGTCGAGCCGCCCGAAGCCGGTCCACTGCTTCGCGGTGCGGGGCGCCGGTCCGAGCAGCGCGTCCAATGTCTCCAACATGCCGGAATACGCTGCCACGCCCGCTGCCAACGGGTTGTTGCTGGGGCCCATCCTGGCGCTGAGAACTTCCATCTGGGCATCGCCATTCTTTTCGGGCAGATTGAAGAACAGATCGGGATGCCTCACTGCAGCGACTGCCGGATCGTTGCGGCTATAGCTGTCCAGAGCCGCAAACCAGAAGAGCTTGTCGCGGCGGATGCGGCCTCCCAGGCCGATGCCCCCGGTTGTTTCGCGGTCGGCGGGGGTGTAGGGCTCGGGCGTGAAGACCGGGACGGTGGTGAGCGTGGCCGACGCCGTCTCCTTGACCCACTGGGTAAAGGGGTTTTGCGCGCCCCATCCGTTCTGGCGATCGAAGAGAAAGCCCTGCCCGTGCAACGCGTTGGCGCCGCTCTGGGTCTCCGCGTCGATGCGGCCGCCCGCCGCCTTGTCGGCAGCGGCTTCCACGTAGCCGGCTGCCGTCTCGACAGAGCGGATCGCCGCCTCGCTGACAGCGAGACCGTGGCCGCCGGCTCCCACCTGTGCTGTTCCGGGCGAGTCGATGGCTTGCCCCAACGAACCCTGCCCTGACGAGCGCTGCCCCGGCCCGTTTGTCGCGCCAAAGGCGAGGCTCATCGCGGCTCCATCTACGGAGACCTGAGCCTCGCCTGCGCCACGCACGGAGATTTGCCCCTGGCTTCCTGGCGGGGTCGCGGACGCGGGCGCGCTGTCCAGCGCAAAGTCCTGCCAGCGGCGTCCGCTGATTGGGAGCGCCTGCAACTCGTGGGCGCTCATCGTGCCGGTCCTGGAGAGGGAGACGGGGTTGCCCTGCTGAGAGGCCGCGGCAACCGGGTTGGGCGGAGGCGGCGTGGTCTGCGCTGGGGGCTGTGCTGAGGCTGCTGTCGTTGCCTTCAGAACCGGAGGCGGTGGCGCTTGAACGGTTGCATTGGCCGCTGGTGGGAGTGGTTTCGCCGCTGTGGCCTGAGAGACCTTTGCGACTGGAGGAACCGGGGGCTTGGACGAAGCGGAATCGCGCTGGCTTGGCCGGGTCTGGGGCGGCGACGGCAACGGCTCGGCGGGCATCGCCGCTTTGACGGGCGGAGGCGCTGGCTCAGGATGGGGCTGGCTTACGCTGGGCTGTTTCCTGCTCGGAAGCTCTTCGACCCTGGGCGGCTCCGCACCGGGCGAAGCCGCCAGCACGGGCCTCGCAGGCAGCGGCTCGAACTCCATCGCCGTCTGAACATGCGCCTCGTGGCCGGCATCCACGACGATGTCCTCTACCCGCCCGCGGCCCAGTTGCTCGCTCTCGGCCTCGAGCGTGTACTCGCCCGGCTGGAGATCGGTGAATCGATAACTGCCGCTTTTTGTCGTGGTTGTGCGCGCCTCAGCGCCGGTGGCCTGGTTGCGCAAAACGACAGCGACGGCGTCCAGCGGCCTGGAATGGAGGTCGGTCAACTTGCCGGAGAGCGATCCGGTGGACGCCTCCTCAATCACCTGGGTCTTCGGCGATTGGGGAAAAACTATCGTCGCCGCGCTCAGCAAGAGCACGGCTACTGCCAGCGACTTCGTACACTTGCGCTGGAACCCTGCCATCGAGCCCCCTGCTCGCGGCAGACCCTGGGAAAACCTACGTCTGCTCTCCGGCTCGCTCTTGCGGCGGGTCCGGGTGGGGCAGAGACCTCCGGCCCCTTTGAGACAGAGTTCTCACGCCTTCGCAGTTCGATTGAATCCAATAGTGACGTTGAAAGCGATTCTATGCCTTCCACGGTAAACTGAAAAGACGGCATCTCTGATTTTGCCGGAGTTGTACGCAACGAGCCGCGAATCCAGCTTAGTGTTCCCTGTTCCCTAATCCCTGTTCCCTGGCGGTTTATGTTCATCGATGAAGCAAAAATCAAGGTCAAAGCCGGCGACGGCGGCAACGGCTGCATGGCCTTCCGGCGGGAGAAGTTCGTTCCTCGCGGCGGGCCTTCCGGCGGCGACGGCGGGCGCGGCGGCGATGTCATCATGGTCAGTTCGCAGCGCCACAATACGCTGATTCACTTCCGCTATAACCCCGAGCACAAGGGGCAGCGCGGCGAGCACGGCATGGGCTCCAATTGCACCGGTCTGGACGGCAAATCGGTCATCCTGCAAGTGCCTGTAGGCACAAGCCTCTACGATCAGGAGACGGGCGAGCTGATCTACGATTTTCAGGAGCCTGACGAGCAACTCATCGTCGCCAAGGGCGGACGCGGCGGGCGAGGCAACCAGCACTTCGCCACCAGCGTCCACCAGGCTCCGCGCGAGCATGAGCTGGGCCGCGCGGGCGAGGAGCGGCTTTATCGGCTCGAACTGAAGCTGCTGGCCGACGTCGGCCTGGTCGGCTACCCCAACGCCGGCAAGTCCACGCTGATCTCGCGCATCTCCGCCGCTAAGCCCAAGATCGCCGACTATCCCTTCACGACGCTTGAGCCTAACCTCGGCGTGGTGACGGTGGGTGAGGAGCCGGACCAGGAGTCCTTCGTCGTCGCCGACATGCCGGGCCTTATTGAAGGCGCACATCTTGGCTCCGGCCTCGGCATCCAGTTCCTGCGCCACATCGAGCGCACGCGGCTGCTGCTTCATCTGGTTGACGTGTCGGATGCCTCAGGCCGCCCCGACCCGGTTGAGGACTTCAAAGTCATCAACAAGGAGCTGGCCAGCTTCACCAGCGGGGTGGTCGTGAACGATGTCGAAGGCTTTCCCAACGACTCGGACGAACCGCCCGTGCCGAACCACCCCTTAGCCAAGAAGACCATGATCGTCTGCGCCACCAAGATCGACTCGGCCAACCCCGATAAGCTGAAAAAGCTGGCGACGCACGTCAAGCGGAGGAAGTTGGAGTTTCATGCGATCTCAGCCGTGACGGGGCAAGGGATTGAGGAGTTGAAGTGGTCGCTGGCGCGGCATTTGCGGAGCAGCGAGGATGAGATAAAGGCTCCCTAGAGCATTTTAGGAATTACTGTAGACTGTTAATGCAGTGATGGAACCATGCCTTTGCGTTGTCTGGAGTGATCATCCGGATTGCTTCGGCGATGGCTATTTCCAGTGCTTCCTTGGTTCT
>Ga0187847_10002532_pt1 | contig 14680 bp, 13 predicted proteins | sample June2016WEW_4_10_FD_132458 | JGI IMG/M metagenome (GOLD analysis project Ga0187847, IMG submission 132458) | Peatland microbial communities from SPRUCE experiment site at the Marcell Experimental Forest, Minnesota, USA - June2016WEW_4_10 | ecosystem: Environmental > Terrestrial > Soil >...
AGTATCCCACCGAGATTTCCGACTTGTTGCCGGTGGTGAGCAGCATCGAGCCAAATTTATTGGATAGCGCCATCAGCAGATTGCCGCGAATGCGCGATTGGATATTCTCCTCGGTGACGTCGGATGGGCGGCCGCGAAATGCTTCCGCCAGCACTCCGTCGTAAGTCTGCATGATATCGGTGATGGGCAAGGTCAACGTGCGGATCCCTAGGTTGCGCGCCAGCTCCACTGAATGGTCCACGCTACCGCCGCTCGAATAGCGCGAGGGCATCAGTACGCCCAAGACATTTTCGGGTCCAACGGCTTCGGCAGCGATGGCTGCCGTCAGCGCGGAATCGATGCCGCCCGAGAGCCCGAGCAGGACCTTCGAGAAGCGCGTTTTCGATACGTAATCGCGAACGCCCAGCACCAGTGCGTGCCAGATCTCGGCTTCGGTTTCGAAATCGTCTTCAGATACCGTGCCCGCGCTCTGGGTTTGATCTCCTTGGGTTTGATCTTTCAAAGCCAGGTCCACCAGGAGGATGTCTTCCTGGAAACCTTTGGCGCGGGCTACCAGTCGGCCGTCGCGATCGAAAACACAACTTCGGCCGTCGAAAATCAGATCGTCATTGCCTCCCACCTGGTTCACATACGCTACGGGAAGGCGATATTTCTGGGCCATGTGGCTCAGCATCCGCTCCCGCAGGATCTGCTTGCCGGCAATGAATGGTGAGGACGAAAGGTTGACGATGGCTTGCGCACCGGATTCGGCCAGGACCTCAATGGGGTCCTGATGGTAGCGGCGGCGCTGCCAAAAATCCCGGTCGTTCCAGACGTCTTCGCAGATACTGATGCCCAGGCGCCAACCATTCAATTCCAGAATCTGCGGACCGATGGTTGGTTCGAAATAGCGGTCTTCATCGAAGACGTCATATGTCGGCAGCAGAGTTTTGTGAAAGGCGGGCCCCACTTCGCCATCCTGGAGGAGCACCGCGCTATTGAACAGCGGACGGCCCATTTCCGACGGATTAGGCGTGGCCACTCCCACGAGAAGCGGCGGCGCGGACCGAAGTTCAGAAGCGATCTGGCGCAGAGCCTGGCAGCTACGCCGCACGAATCCCTGGTTCATCAGAAGGTCGCGCGGCAGATATCCCATCAATGCGAGCTCCGGCGTGACGATCAGATCCGCGCCCGCGTCCTGAATCTGTCTGGCGCCACGGATGATGAGAGAGGCGTTCCCGGCTATATCGCCGGCCGTGGGATTAATCTGAAGAAGGGCAACCCGCAAGAGACTCAATAGTATATCGTAACCTGTTTGTTAGACAGATGCGTAAGCCGAAACGATACAACGCGAAGAAGGAAGTCCGGGCGCTGGCGCGGGAGCGGGTGGGGACGCCGCCATCTCCTAAGATTATGGTGCCAAAGAACTTACGAAAAAAGCCCAAACACAAAAAGCCGATTGAGGCGGAGGAAACGTAAGAACCCGTTTCTGGTTTCTCGTTTCTCGTTGGGTGCGGTCGGAAACGATGAACGAGAAACGAGCTCAGCTGCTGCTTCCCGGGGTGAACAACGCTCCAATTACCTTGAAGATCAGCGGGATTACCCAGGCGGGCGTGATGGCCGCGAAAGCTTTACCCTTCGAGGCGCCGGTTAATGATGCTAGCGCCAAGGCCAGGATCACCAGGCTCCAGATCTGGAAAATCGAAAAGAAGTTCAAGATAGCCAGTAGGACGCCATGCGCGGGAACGAAAATGTCCAAGCCAAAGGCCGGAGTCATTTGATCCTGCGAGGTAATCTCATCGCCCTTGGTGCGCAGGACGATATAAGTGGCGATGTATTGGAGCGAGGCGATCAGCGAGGTGGCCATCATGATAGAAAAGATGTCCCGAAATTTCGCTCGCAGGCCCACCATCGAGCCAGTGACGTTGACCAGCCAGGCGCCCAGCATGGTGAACAACACGATAAAAACCGGTACCACGTAGACGATGACTTGTGTAATGATGCGCGTCATGTTCCGGGCATTTTCCAGGCGCTCCGGCGGAATGTTCTGCTGGGCCATCCTGGCCTCGCCCAACTGCAGCGTATAGGGCAGCATGAGATAGCCGAACACGATGAAGATAATGCTTACGACGATCAGCGGCCACAGCCAGAACAACTTTGCTTTAGCCGCTTTCGCCAAACCACCCGGGTCGACGAACGCATTGAACATGCCAAGAATGCCGCTAGCGACGCTGGGATTCTCCTCAGCCATATGAGCCTCCGTTCCAACAAGCTGGATCGAGTACCAAAAGATTATACCTTTTGCGGTACGCTGTGAGTTCGGTCAACTCAATGAAATTTGCAATTCTGCTGTTCGGTCTGTCCGCCGCTATGTACGCACAACTGGCCGCGCCCAACGCGTCGGGCGTCACGATGGGGCACCTGCATCTCTATAGCAAAGATCCTGAGGCGCAGCGGAAACTCTGGGCCGACGTTCTGGGTGCCCAGGAAAGCAAGCTCGGCAACATGCAAGTGTTCAAGCTGCCCGGAGTTCTGATCCTGCTGCAAAAGGCGGATCCAAGAGCAGGCAGCGAAGGTTCGGTGATCAATCATCTCGGGTTCAAGGTTCGCGATCTCTCTGCCACATTGGCTAAAGTGGAAGCCGCTCACATTACGATTGTCAGCCGCACGCCGCCGCAGGCCATGCTTCTGGCTCCGGACGACATTCGCGTGGAGCTGACCGAAGATCCCTCGATTTCGGCTCCGGCCATCCATCACCACATTCATTTCTACGCAACCGATGTGGAAGCGATGCAGAAATGGTACGCCACTACGTTTGGCGCGATTCCGGGCAAGCGAGGGAAATTTGACGCTGATGACCTTCCCGGCGTAAATCTGTCATTCACCCCCTTCGCGGCCGCTCAGGCCCCTACCAAGGGCCGGGCATTGGATCACATCGGATTCGAAGTGGAAAATCTGGAAGCCTTCACGAAGAAACTGGAAGCGGCCGGAGTGACGTTCGACGTACCTTATCGTAAGATTCCCGCGCTCGGCCTCTCGCTCGCGTTCTTGACGGACCCTTGGGGTACTTACATCGAGCTTACCGAAGGGTTAAATAAGCTCTAATAGGTACGCTTGTCCCCAGACGAACAGCCTGAACCTGAGTCCCCCAAGACAGGGCCGAAGTTTTATACGGCCCTAGCCTGCTACACCGTCATCGCGGTAGCGGCGGCGTTCACTCTCGATGGTACCTTCCGCCTCGTAGTCTGGATATTCCTGGCAGGGCTAGCGGCTAGGACCTACCTCCATACTTTGAGAAAGCCTTAGCCCCTCTCGCATCCACAAGGCGGACCGATATGTGTAGCAGGAGCACGAGTTGATCGTGTTCCATTTTGAAACGCGAATACCAATTCGGTATTGGCGGGATGGGCTATCGGTTCCATTACGAGATTTCCATCGTCTAACTCGACTTTAGTACTTTCGATGCACTACGCAGTCCCTCTCTCCGGACCTGAGGTCCATCCTATTGACACTGGGGGCGATCCTGTACGGGTTCCCAGGAAACGTCTCAGCGTACCTGAGCAATTTTCCCTAAGCCGAAGTCTGGCGACTGGCTTGCACCTACTAGCGTGTCGAGATGAGAAAGCCACTTAAGCAAAAGGGGAAAGGGAAGCAGATTCCAATGAAAGCCAAGACCGCCCATACCAGCACCGCCGCGAAGACTGCCAGACGCGATCGCATTGTGATCGAGCATCTTCCGCTGGTGAAAGCCATCGCTATTCGCGTGCACGAGAATTTGCCGGTGCATGTCGATCTGGACGACCTGGTTCACGCCGGAGTTCTTGGCCTTTTCGACGCAGCCGGCAAATTTAATCCCGACAAGCAAGTGGCATTTTCGAGCTACGCCAAGCACCGCATTAAAGGCGCTATCCTGGACAGCCTGCGCCAGCTCGATTGGGCTTCGCGAGATCTGCGCCGCCGTCACAAGCAGGTGGAAGCCGCTACGCGCGAACTGCAAGCTACACTGCAGCGGACGCCCACCGAATCCGAGATCGCTCTAAAGCTAGGCGTGGATGTAGATCGCTGGCGCCAGATGATGGTAGACCTGCGCAGCGTAGGGTTGATATCGGCTTCCTCGCGCGCTCCCGAACATGACGACCTGCCCGCCCCGGATTTTCCGAGCAAGCCCGAAACCCAGCCCGACAATATGTGCTCCCACGAGCAGATGCGCTCGGTTCTGGGCGTCGCCATGAAAACCCTTCCCGAGCGCTACCAGAAAGTGGTCTTCCTCTACTACACCAACGAAATGACCATGAAGGAAATCGGCGGAATTCTCGGGATCAACGAAAGCCGCGTCTCGCAGATTCATAAATCCGCACTGGAGAAAATGCAGGTGGTGTTGCAAGCCAACGGCATCCATTCCGTTCACGCGTTCTAATCGGCAGGGCCCGAATCGGCGGATGCACCGGCTTCTCAGCGGCCGGTTGTTGCGAATATTGGATAGAATGACCTGGATCAGCTCCGGAGGTCTGGATGACTCATCCAAGCTCTACTTCTGCGCCACGAACGAAAGGTGGCAGCCCGCTTGAACTCTTGAAGTCGCTGGGTGGGGCTGCCGGCATCCTGACGGGAATCACATTTGTCAGCGGCTGGCTGTATTGGTCAACCTATTACACGGCATTCGGCCTGAATCCCCTGGTTCTGGACTTCCCTATACCGGTGGTGTCCGTCTCAATTAGTCAGGTTCTGGTGCGCGATTCGGCACCGGCCTCGGGCTTGGGCGCTCCAATTCTGATCGCCTTGATCGTTTGTGTCGCGCTGAGTGGTCTGTTCGTCTACTGGCGCACGCGCGGCCATCGAGGCTCCGGATTTGTGCTCCTCTTAGCGGCTCTGATCATGTTGGTGGGGGCATGGCGGCTGGGTTATCATGACGCCGATTTAGACGCAGGCTGCAATTCGAGACTCCCGACCGTTGCGTTCCTGTTGACCACAGCGCCGGATGCTGCGGATGCGCCGCCATCCTGTCTGAACAACATGTTGAGCTGTAAATTGGTGCTTCATTCGAGCGGCGTGTACCATTTTTTTGAAATTCCTGATTGCAGCGCGGGATTCACGAACACGGTTGGCGCTGGTTTGGCGACGGCGGAAGTGCTGGACGCTCAGGTTAAAATGGTCCGTATCTTACGCAGCAAAGGGTTGTGAGAAAGAGCGTGTTGTGAGAACGAATATCGTGAGAATCGGCGTAATTGCGTTGGCCGGCCTGACGGCTGAGGCGGATACCGTCACAACACTGGATTCGCGGAGTTGGAACGGCGTCGTAACCAGTGTACAGGGCGGGGTCCTGAACCTTCAGGCGGATTTTCCTAACAATCCAAAGCATCCCTTGCAATTTGGGGCAAGCTACATAAGATCAATCGAGTTCAACCCGACCACGTATAACCCGGGCGACATTCCAACGATGCCCCAGCAGCAAAAGGGCGGGCAATTGTTTTGGACAATTTACCTGCAACCAATAAGAGGTCAAAAGCCTCAAGAAGCTCCAACCTGCCAAGATATCAGCGTCGATCCTGAGACCGTTGGCTGTGACGGTACGATGTACCCTCGGAAAAGAGTGGTGCGGATTCTGATCGCCCAATGAGCAGTGCGCGCGTGCGCCACCCCGCCGCCCCTGTTTGCTACTATACCTAGAACAGAAATCTCGAAAAAAACCTCGCCAGGACACGCGATGAGTAAAGAAGACAGCATTGAGGTAACTGGAACTGTTGTAGAAAAATTTCCGAGCGGCCTGTTCAGCGTGCAACTGGATCAGGAACGAACCGTACTAGCCCACTTGGCCGGCAAGCTGCGCCGCAATCGTATTCGTGTGTTGGCAGGGGATCGTGTCACGCTGGAGCTCTCTCCCTACGATTTGACAAAGGGACGAATCACTTACCGGCACAAGTAGAGTACCCGTTCGCCGGATTCCTCCCTAACCTATTCATTTCCCATGGGTAACGACGCAAAGAAAGCCCGGTGAAACCGGCTGTTTGATCGTCGTGCAGGCTTCCTTCTTTACGACGCCTTCCATAATGGAGGCGTGAGCGAGATTCCATTCAAGAGGCAACCTGCGAGGCAACCGGCGAGGCAACCTGCCACCCGATCCAGGACGCGGACTACCGGCGCGGCCAACGACATTGCGCAAGCATTGTCGCGCCGGCTGGTGGGACAACCTGCGGCGATAGAAGCTATTGTTCCCTATGTTCAGATGCACCGGGCCATGTTGGCGCCGGAAGGGCGTCCGGCAGGTGTTTTCCTGTTGCTGGGCCCGACCGGGACGGGGAAGACCAAGACCGTGGAAGCGCTCGCCGAAGTGCTGCACGGTAGTCCCAAGAAAGTCCTTAAAATAGATTGCGGCGAGTTTCAAATGGAGCACGAGGTGGCGAAGCTTTTGGGAGCGCCCCCGGGCTACCTGGGCCATCGCGAGACGCAACCGCTGCTCACACAGCAGAAAGTAAACGGCGTCAGCAGCGAATCGTGCGATCTTTCCATTGTGCTGTTCGATGAGATTGAAAAGGCGGCCGCTTCCGTGGCGCGGCTGCTGCTCGGCGTTCTGGACAAGGCTATCTTGCGGCTGGGCGACAACAGCACCGTCAACTTCGAAAAGACCATGATTTTCCTGACCAGCAACCTGGGCGCGCGTGCCATGAACCGGGAGCTGAATCCGGACTTCGGATTTGAACCGTTGGTGGCAGCGCCGGGTGCGGACAAAGCTGCCAAACTTCATAGCATTGGTATGACGGCTTTGCGGCGAAATTTCTCTCCGGAGTTCATGAATCGGATAGACTCGGTGGTCACGTATCTGCCGCTCAGCCAGGAAGCGTTGGCGGCCATCCTGGACCGACACGTTCAGGAGCTGCAGGAACATCTTGATAAGCGGCTAGGATCAAATACTTTCCGGCTGGAAGTGCCGGGGCGCACGCGCCGCTTTTTGCTCGAGCGAGGCACCAGCAGCGAATATGGCGCGCGCGAGCTGAAGCGGACCATCCAGCGGCAACTGATCCAACCCCTGGCGTCCTTGATCGCAGCCGGCGAAATAGCGCCAGGCGCCCGCATTCGGGCCGATGTGGTTCCCCGAAAGGACAAATTGCAGATGCGGGAAATCGCCGACGATTCGTTAGCACCGGCGTGCTAGCCCCGGTTCACCGTGATCTTCGACGCGCACCGCCTGGCCAGAACGTAGAATGTTAGTGGAACTCAAGTGAGCGGGACACTTTATGTGGTGGCCACTCCCATCGGCAACCTGGAAGACATTTCGCCGCGGGCTGTGCGGATTCTTGGCGAAGTGGATCTGATTGCGTGCGAAGACACCCGGCACACGCGCAAGCTGCTGGATCGGTACAGCATCTCGAAGCCATTAATCAGCTACCACGAGCACAACGAACAGCCGCGCTCCGCGGAGTTGCTGGCTGATTTGCAAGCCGGAAAGAACATCGCGCTCGTGTCTGACGCCGGCACTCCGCTCATCGCCGATCCGGGATACCGCTTGGTGGAGCAAGCGCGCCAACGGGGCATCGTTGTTGTTCCGCTGCCCGGCCCCTGCGCATTCATCGCGGCGCTGAGTGCTTCCGGTTTGCCCACCGATTCATTTCTGTTTCATGGATTTCTGCCGCCCAAGCAGGGACAGCGCAGGAAGCTGCTGGAAGAACTGAAGACTCTCGAAGTCACGCTGGTTTTTTACGAAGCCCCGCATCGGATTCTGGAAACTCTGGAAGACATCGCGGCGACATTGGGCGAGCGCCGCGTGGTGCTGGCGCGCGAGCTGACCAAGATCCACGAAGAGTTTCTGCGTGGTACGCCTGGGGAGCTGCGGGCTGCTTTGGTGGAACGTCCATCGATCAAGGGCGAATTCACCGTGATGGTGGCCAGGGGAGAATTACCCACAAGTGACGACACTCCGCTCGACGCGGCAGTGGAGAAGTTAATCGAATCCGGCATCCCGCGCATGGAGGCGTTAAAGACGGTGGCGCGCCAGCGGGGCCTTTCGAAGCGCGACGTTTATAAAAAGCTGCATCAGGACTAACGCGGGCATCATGCCCGACTACTGGCCCGATTGCTAGCGTGGCGGGCGGGCGCGGGACAGCATTCAGCCGGGCAAGCATCCTGATGCGGACCGTATTTTCCGATAGCCCGCGCTTCGCATTCTCCCAGGCGCTCGCGAATCAACTCGCGGATCATAGCGAGAAATTTCGGGTGGACCCCCACCGTTGCGGCGCGGACCATGCGCAGCTTGCGTTCTTCTGAAATCGCGCGGGCTTCGGTATCCAGGTCGTACAAAACTTCCATGTGATCTGAAATAAACCCGATCGGCGCCACTACGACATCCTGCCCAGGTTCCATTGCGCGCAGTACGTCGCCGATATCGGGCTCGAGCCAGGGTTGACCCGGCGCGCCGCTGCGGCTCTGATATACCAGCTTCCAAAAGCCGATGCCAAGACTCTCGGCGACCAAGCGGCACGATTCGTTGAGCTGTAACTCATAGTCGCTGGATTCAGACATCGCCCGTGGAACGCTGTGCGCGGTGAATATAACCTGGGCGCCCGGGATTTTGTCCAACGCCGCGCGCACTCGATCCGAGAAAGCCTCGATGAACAACGGATGATTGTAGAACGTCCGCAGCTTCTCCACTTCAGGCGCGCCCGGACCAACTTCCGCGCGCGCCCTTTCGATGTCCTCCAGATATTGCCGGCACCCGGAGTACGAGCTGAACACCGAAGTGGCGAAAGCCAAAGCGCGGCGGACCCCGTCGGCTTGCATCTTCCGCAGCGTGTCGGCAGCGAAGGGATGCCAGTTGCGATTTCCCCAGTAGATTGGAAGATGGGGCCCGTTACGCTCAAGCTCGTCCCTGAGGCCCGCGATCAACTCGCGATTCTGCTCATTTATGGGACTCTTGCCGCCGAAGTGATAATAGTGTTCCGCGACTTCGAGCATGCGCTCGCGCGGAATATTGCGCCCGCGCAGCACGTTTTCCAGAAACGGCAGCACGTCATCCGCCTGCTCCGGCCCGCCGAACGAAAGAATCAGGAGCGCATCGTACTTTGGTGCAACCATGCACCTACATTATCGCCAGTATCCCTTCCGAAAACGCCAGGACCGCCCATGCTGCTCCCAATAGGGTCGCATCCAAACAGCGCGCCCGTGCGGCGGCCTGCGCCACGCACCCGGCGCCCACACCCACCGGCCACCACGCAGATCCCAAAATCCATCCCCCCACACATAGCCCGGGCCGGGCGCGTAGCCAACCGCACCAACGGCCATTGGCGCCGGCGGCGGAGGAACCTGATAAGCAACGTACGCCTGCGACGCGCACGCAGTCAGCGCGGAGGATGCAAGCATCACACCGGCGAGAACAGTTTGTTTCATAGTCATGAGAATGCCTCCTTACATCCGATTGGACTGCGGGGCTGTTTGCACTGGTTTCGCCTATGAACGGTAAGTAATATTACGTTGAATTCATGGAGCCGTGCATCTGGGGAGTGCGATGGGTTTACACTATCTCAACGGGCTAGGACTCAGAGAGAGTCCGCGTAGCTCGATTGGAGGAAATGCTTGAAGAAAGTAATTTTGATTTTTGGACTTAGCGGCGCTGATGGCAGCTACCGCATCGGCTGACCTTGTCAACTACAACACCACCGGCTCCACTCTGAGCTGCGACGGCGTCGGCGGCTGCATTCAGAACACAACCACGTCGGTAACGGTGGGCGGACTGGAGTTTACTTACAACGCAGGCTCTGGCGCGGGTGTCCTATCGCCGAGTATCATTAACCTGGGAAACATCGTTACTACCGGTACGGGAACGAGTGTGGATGTCACCGGACTGTTGCTTACGATCAATGTCAATTCCACGCCTCCAGGCGCGGCCGGGACGTTGCCGAATGGCGCCATTGGCGGCGATCTTTCCACGGACAACTCCGGCGCTACCATCTTGTTCTCCCCGAACAACACGACTACCGGTTTCGGGACCCTGCCAGGTGTGGTTATCAGCGGCGGTGGTGAATCTGTAACCTATCAGGTTCTGAATCCCACTCTGGGTTTGCAAGCTCCGACGGTCGGCAATCCGATCGGTGAGACGTCGATTCAAGGCGACGTCGTTGCAGTGACCGCAACTCCAGAGCCGACGATGTTTCTCTTTTTGCTGGGAACAGGTTTGGCAATGGTCGGCGCGGTTCGTTTTCGCACAGCTCGCTAGTTAGGGAAGCTGGATGGGCCGCGAATGAACGTAAATACTGAATTGTTTGCGTTAAATTCGAGGCCAGAGATTTACTGCGTGATGGCCACCTGCACGGCCGGGCTGCACACTCCCGCAAAAGGATTGTTCCCGCCGCACACTGCCACAGTAGCCGTTGCACCCGTCAGACCGTCCGGCAATTCGACGTTCACTTGTTGAACTCCTACTAAGCCAGGGGCCGGTCCACCGAACGCTGGTTGGACAGACTTGCCGTTGACCTCAGCCGAAATCGTGCCGGTGCCCGACAGGCCCGTCGCGTAGATTTGCAGGATGCTGCCGGCCTGAGCGGGATGATTGGGACCATTCACCTCGCCGTCCTGGTTCAAGATTCCGCCTCCGAAAATGCCTGGATTGAATGCCGCTACGGGAACTTGCTGCGTAAGGCTGGACGCCCCGTCCACAACCACCAGCAACTGTGCGGAGGTCACGCTACCCAGTCCGGTAGGAACCACTACGTTGATCTGCGTAGCGTTGTCGTACAGAACTTGCGCGGTCATTCCAGCAAACGTCACCACTACTTTCTTCCCCTCGAGATCGGTACCCAAAAGCGAGGCAATTGATCCGGGAACCGCAGGCCCAGCGGCAAAACTCGCCCCATTGACGACACTCGAAACAGTTGGAATCGCAGGAGCGGGCGGTGCCTCGGCCGTAACCACAAACGTGATGGGAATCGAAGCGGAGCCCGGCTGCGGCGCCGCATAGACCGTCAGGACCGCTTGATAAGTCCCGGGCGCGAGGTTTGCCGGTGACGCATCCACGCGAATGGTGGTGTTGTCGATGCCGTTGTCCGGATACAGTGTCAACCAGCCTGAGCCATTGGTGTAGCTGACCGTAGCGGTCCAAATTAAGTGGCCGCCGCCTCGGTTGTTCACTTCGGTGTAGCCGGACTGGATGTTCCCGCCGGATGGCGCCGTCAGGTTAATCGGCACTGTATTCACGAACAGCTGCGGATAGTAGGACGCGCCGCAATCGCCGATGATGGTGCAATCATCGGGCGGCGGCAGCGCCACAAATCGTGGAATGGGATCGTGCGCAGTGGCCTCCGTCACGGTAGAAACGGGAGCGAGTGAGACATTTTCTGTGGTTACAACCGCTGGGCCGCTGAAGCCGGCCAATCCCAGGTAAGTGGGGAACTGCGCGCTCTCCTGCACGTTTGGATTGGCATCCATCACTTCATACACGGCAAAGCCCGATCCATTATCGAGAGTTACTTGGTTCATTGAATCAAAGGCCACCGTTCCCGAACCGGGCGGTAACGGTGTAAACACCGGCGCTCCGCCGGCGCCGTTCGCATCCGTCCCTTGCACGCGAGCGAGGAGCAATGAGCCGGCGCCCCCGGGAGCATATTTCCCACCGGATGCCCGCACGCCCAAATCACCCGCCGCCGTTGGGGTAACAGCGTCCGATCCGGCAATCACGTCCGGTACGAACAATTGCGCCCCCGCGGGAAATCCCGAGTAGGTGATCAGGAAGCGGGTTCCCGTATCCGCGTTCAGGCTTTCCCAGGCACTCGGTGGATCGAATGCGTTGGCGAAGCCCTCCGTCAACCGCGTGGATGCGAAGGCTGCGTTCGATGTTAGAAAGCTCTCGAAACTGGCAAGGTTTCCAGGTAACGGCGATCCGTGCTGGGCGCACACCAATGCTGTGGAAAACCCCGCGTACAGACCGCGCACGGGTGTTCCCACGGTGAACATGTTGGTGGTAACCGAGATCAGGCTCGAATTGAACCCAAGAAACGCCTGGATCGGCGTGTTTGGGCTAAGATCCAACTGATTGGCAGCCGCGCGGATGTTCTGGACCTGCAAGGTTGCGGCCCCGGTTGACGACAATGCGAAGCTGATGCCGTTGTATATCAACTCATTGGGTCCACCGAGTATGGGGGAGATGTTAACGGGTTGGGGGCCGGAGCCGTTGTCGATGGTGAGAATCAAGCCCGCGAGCGTGCTGCCAATCAGCCGGTTCGTGATATTGACGTTCAGAAAAATGGAAAGATTGCCATTGACCATCGCGCCGGGCGCGCCTCCCGAGCAGTTGAGAGCGATATCGCCGGTTCGTTCGGCGATGCCTTCCCCCTTTACCACCGGCGGTTCAGCGCTTGTAGTGCAAGTTAGAACAGACGCCTTGGAAAAACCCAATATTGCGAAACTTAGTACGAAATATAGAAAAAACGGGCGGGACATGCAAACCTCTAATCAGATTTCGAGCGAACGCGGGTAGCTTCAGTGTACGCCTGATAGAATGGGATTACAAGTTGCGCGACGTGACTAACTCGCTTGTAGACACTTTCGGCCGCATCCACGACAATCTTCGCATCAGCATTACGGACCGGTGCAACGTCCGATGCTTTTACTGCATGCCAGAAGAGGGCGTGGGGTACATGCCGCACGCGGAAATCCTGACGTTCGAGGAAATCGAGCGGTTTGTGCGTGTGGCTGTCTCGCTGGGTGTCACAAAAGTTAGAGTGACCGGAGGTGAGCCGCTGGTGCGCAAGGGGCTTCCGGTGTTGATCCGCATGCTTTCTGCGATCCCTGGCATCCGGGATCTCGCGCTCACCACCAACGGCGTATTGTTGGCGAAACACGCCGAGGCTTTATACGAAGCCGGATTGCGGCGGCTCAACGTGCATCTGGACACGCTGGACCGCGACCGTTTTCTGCGCATCACGCGGCGCGACGAGCTGGATAAGGTTTTGGAGGGGCTGGATGTTGCGCGCCGGCTCGGATTCGGCCCCATCAAGATCAATGCGGTCGCGGTGAAGAATCTGGTGGAACCGGATATTGTTCCCCTCGCCCGCTTCGGCCGCGAGCACGGGATGGAAATCCGCTTCATCGAGTTTATGCCCTTGGACGCGCAAGGATTGTGGGCCCGCGGCAACGTCCTGACCGCCGATGAAATTATCGAGACCTTGTCACGCGAGGTTTCACCGCTGGTGGAGATTCCGGATCGCGATCCGCGCGCGCCGGCGACACAGTATCGGTACGCGGACGGCATCGGCAGCGTCGGATTCATCGCGTCAGTGAGCCGGCCGTTCTGCCTGAACTGCAATCGGATTCGTCTCACCAGCGACGGCAAGCTGCGGTATTGTTTATTTGCCATCGAAGAGACGGACGTCAAAGGTCTGTTGCGCTCAGGCGCCACAGACGAAGAGATAGCGGCTACCATCAGTGCGACGGTGCACAAGAAGTGGATGGGTCACGAGATCAATACGCCGCAATTTGTGGCGCCGCCGCGGCCGATGTATGCGATTGGCGGGTAAAGCCGGTTTCTGGTTTCTCGTTTCTGGTTTTTGGTTGGCGCCCGATTCCTTTGGCCATCATGAATGTCGACGTCTTTGACTTGATCGAGCAAGCGGTTCGCGCGGGCGGCGCGGATTCCGGGTTCGATCTGCTGGCTCAGAAGCTTCGCGAGGATAAGAATTATCCGCTGCTGTTCGAAGTCCGTGTCATCGAGCAGCGACACAAAATGGGGCTGCCGCCGCTTCGCATCGATGGTCTTGACGATATTCCTTCCCGACACCGTGATGCTTATGAAGACGCACTTGCTGAGGCGGCACGCGAGGTTGGGTCGCTGTTTCTCGCAGATGGCGACATTCCCCGGGCGTGGCCGTATTTTCGAGCCGTTGGCGAGCGGGAGCAGGTGTGTGCGGCGATCGAGAAGCTGGAATCCGCAGAGGATGCGGTCATTCAAATCGCGCTCGAAGAGCGCGTTCATCCGCGTAAAGGTTTCGAGCTGTTGCTGGGACGCTTCGGAATCTGCCGCGCCATCACTTATTTCGAGCAATATTCCGATCGGGACACGCGTGAGCAGTGCATTATTTTGCTGGTTCGTACTTTGCATCGTGAGCTGGTTGAAAGCCTCTGGCGGGCTATCAGCAAAAGGCAGGGCATGGCCCTGCCCCACAGCGTGCCTGAGCTCATTGCCGGCCGCGATTGGCTGTTCGGCGATCTCGATTATTACGTAGATACTTCGCACCTGGTCGCCGTGATCCGGTTTGCGCTTGACCTGGCTGACCCGCAAGCGCTACGCCTCGCGATTGAGCTATGCGAGTACGGCAAGCATCTCTCGGTGCAGTTCAAATATCGCGCGGATACGCCTTTCGAGGATGTCTATGTGGATCACGCTGCCTATCTGAGCGCGTTGGCGGGTGAAAACGTCGACGCCTGCATTGAACATTTTCTGGCGAAAGTGCGCGCCTGCGATCCGAGCCTAAATGGGACTGCGCCGGCGCAGGTGCTGGTAGCCCTGCTGACGCGCTTGAAGCGCTATCAAGAAGCCATCCAGATCTCGCTCGAATATCTGAGCCAAACCGGCAGCGAACAATTAGTGTGACCCACAGTTCCGCAGCTCTGCCAATTAGCAGGCGATTACGCCCGGCTGAAACAGTTCGCCCGCGAGCGCGGCGATCTGCTGAGCTTTATGGCGGCTACTCTTCCTCGGCCGACAGCTTCGTAAGCACCG
>Ga0187847_10002533_pt1 | contig 14678 bp, 11 predicted proteins | sample June2016WEW_4_10_FD_132458 | JGI IMG/M metagenome (GOLD analysis project Ga0187847, IMG submission 132458) | Peatland microbial communities from SPRUCE experiment site at the Marcell Experimental Forest, Minnesota, USA - June2016WEW_4_10 | ecosystem: Environmental > Terrestrial > Soil >...
AACTCCTGCGTACCGAGGACTACATTGAAACGCCGGTTGAGACGGAGGATTTTGGAGCAGTCATTTTTCGAATGGGAGAACGCGCACGGGGGAGTGTAACCGCCAGCCAAGTATCCGCGGGACGCAAGAACCGACTCACCATTGAAATCTACGGAACGCGAGCAGGCGTGGTGTGGAACCAGGAGCGTCCTGACGAATTGTGGGTCGGGCACAGGGACCGGGGCAATGAGATTTACGTGAAGGATCCGTCTTTGCTCGCACCCGCGGCACGCAGCTATGCCGATCTTCCCGGAGGACACAGCGAAGGCTATGACGATACGTTCAAGCAATTATTCCGGCGGTTCTATGCTTCCATCGCGGCGCCAGACGCTGCTCGCGAGTACCCGGAGTTTACCGATGGAGTTAGACAACTGACCATCCTTGATGCAGTATTGCAGAGCAATCAGACGCGAAGTTGGGCTGACGTTGCTGCACTCTGAACTGGAAAGGATGTGCGCCGCATGTTGATGTTCGCCGTCATCATAGCCATCTTCGTGTACGGAATGATTGCTTCGATGCTGGGTACCATTCTGCCAACGCTGTCTGCGAGATATAGTCTCTCGCCGAGTCAGAATGGGACCATTGCATTTGTGCAAGCGCTCGGACTCATTCTTGCTTCGCTTGGCGTGGGCCCATTGCTCGACAACGAAGGCAAGAAGATAGGCCTGATTATCGGGTTAAGTCTAATCGGCATTGCCTTGCTTGCATTGCCGCGCTCGCGCGGATATCGCAGCATTCTTGCGACGCTTTTTCTGCTCGGGTTGGGCGGCGGCACGGTGGTCACGGCGGCGAACTCGCTGGTCAGCGATGTTGGCCAAGCCCATCGCGGCGTTGCATTGAATCTGGTGAACCTGTTTTTTGGATTAGGCGGTCTGGCAACTCCGTTTATTTCCGCCAATCTCTTCAGGCAAAATTGGGTGCGTCTCTGTTACAGCATTGCCGCGCTCACTGTTATAACCCTCGCGGTTCAAGCTGCGACCACAATGCCAGGTCCGTCTGGAGTGGGAGGTTTTATACTCGCAGACGCCGGGCCGGTCCTGGGACGGCCTTTGCTAGTTCTAATCGGGCTGTTTAACTTTCTCTATATCGGGTGCGAAGTCGGAGTGTGGAATTGGTTGCCGCGCCATCTGGTGGCGCAGGGAATTGCTGAATCGCAGGCGCTTAATATTCTTTCGTTGGGCTTTGCACTTGGTTTGTTGCTCGGTCGCCTCGGTGTGTCGCCGATCCTCGCGCACGTGCCCGCGATTACCGTGACGACTATTGCATCCGCCGGAATGGCTATTATGACTTTTCTTATGCTGCGGGCTCATAAGCCGTTTGTGGTTGGAACGCTAGTGTTTCTCGCAGGTGTTTGCATGGCTCCAGTATTTCCGACGACGATTGCGATTGTTGGCGACGCTTTTCCGCGAATGACGAGCACTGCCATTGGCCTTGTTATCACTTGCGGATGGACTGGACTGGCCGTGAGTTCGCGCGTTATCGGTGCAATTGCTGGAGGCGACCCACGGCGACTCAAGAAGGCGTTGTTAGTGATCCCAGCCTCTTCCGTGATCATGGTTGGACTGGATCTGGCGATATGGAATACGCTTCGCTAAGAACGCTATATAGTCATTGCCTTCATATAGTCGACGTCGATTTTCAGCGCATCCATCGGTGGCACGTCAAACTCCTCCTGCTCGACGAAGATATGCTTGATGTGGGCTTTCTTCGCGGCCGTAAAAATCGGAACGTAGTCAATGGAACCGCGTCCCATTTCCGTGGAGGGCGGCGGTGCAACGTTGGTGGCGGGCCCGCTGATCTTAAATTCCTTCACGTGCAACATGGATATTCGCGCCGAATATTTCGTCAGTAGATCGACTGGATTGCCCCCGCCCACGACCACCCAGCCGCAATCCATTTCCATTTCGACTTTCGCTGGATTGGTCTGGCGCATGATTTCGTCGTAGAAGAGGATGCCATTTTCTGAACGGAACTCCGCGGTGTGGTTGTGATAAGCAAACCTCATCCCTGCCGCGTGGACTTGTTCTCCAATGCGATTGAATTGCTCGGCGTTCCAGTGCCAGTCATCGAGCGTCATCTTGTCTCTTGCTTCGCGCGAGCCCGGATCTTTTACTTTCGAAGGATCTTTCAGCCATGGCGCCGCGCACACTATGTAGCTGAGGCCCAATTCTTTGCCGAACTGAATGGTTTCGTCCAGTTTCGGTAGCAGGTCTTTCAGAGCGTAGTGTGCGCTGACGCAGTGCAAACCCGTTTTATCCATTGCCTGCTTCACTTCGCTGGGAGTGTGACCAAAAAATCCCGCAGCTTCGACTTCTTGGTAGCCGAGGGCGCCCAGTTGGCGCAGAGTTCCCTCATAGTCTTTAGGCAAAAGATCGCGCACGGAGTACAACTGCAATCCGATCGGAAGACCTAAAGGATTCGCCATGAGCCGGGGAGTCAGCTTGCACAAGGCGGCCGCGCCCAGCGTTGCTGAGGCTGCCCGTATGAATGTCCTTCTTGAAATGCTTCGCATAGTATTTTCTCAAGGTTTTAATCGACAAAAGTTTATCCGCGAATCGTCTTCTGGTCGGCATCCCAGATGGCGATTGTATTCTTGAAGTAAGCGTAGTTCGCGAGATGGCAGCCGATAGCAGCGTTATTACCGAAGTCTTCGTTTTCGACGACGGGCTTTCGCGTACGCACGGCGCTGAAAAAGTTGGCTTGATGGGCGGAAACATCGCTATATCCGAATGGTGCAGTGAATGTCTCTGCGGCAATCGGCTGGTAATAGAGCGGACCCGGCAGGGGATGGTCAATGGCCCATTGTTCTAAATATTGCTTGCGCAACCGTTCTGGCCAGCCTTTAGTGGAATATGTCTCTGGTTTTGGACTAATATCCTGCGGCGTGAACGTCAGCGTCTGGCCAATGATCTCCATTGTGCCTTTAGTGCCGTGGAACCGGATCGGTTCACCACCGTCGTTGTTCAGATTGCAGCGCAGCACGACGCGAAACTTGGGGTAGTCATAGAGTGTTTCTATGACGTCGGGGAAGTCACGCCCATCTTTCCAATGGAACAAGCCGCCGCTGGTCTGCGCTCGTTTCGCAACTTCATTGGTTCCGGTAATGAAATGAATGCCTGATAGAAGATGAACAAATAAGTCACCAGCCAGTCCCTCACCATAATCGGCAAAACAGCGCCAGCGAAAAAATCGACCAGCATCGAAGGGACGTTTCGGAGCGTCGCCTAAGAATGCCTCCCAGTCGATCGTTTGTTCGCTCGCGTCGGGAGGAATCGGGTAAACCCACGCGCCGCTCGGCGTGTTGCGGTCCGATGATCCCTCGATAAAGAAGACTTCACCCAACATGCCGGATGAATAAATCTCGCGGGCCTTTTCGTAAACAATGGAACTAACCCGTTGGCTGCCGACCTGTAAGATACGATTGTTTTTCCGCACAGCATCCACCATGGCGAAACCGTCGGCTACGCTGTGGGACATAGGTTTTTCGCAGTACACATCTTTTCCAGCGGCGCATGCGTCCACCACAATCCTACGGTGCTGATGGTCGGGAACCGCGACAATAACCGCGTCGACATCATGACGGTCGAGAATCTCTTTGTAATTACGGGTCGCGGGAACAGTACTCTTCACGGATTCCTGGGCTGCCTCGTGGCGGCTGTCATAGAGGTCGCAGACCGCGATACATTCGGTGCCGGGAACGGCAAGCGATGCAGCCAGCAATTCGCAGCCGCGCGTTCCTGTACCAATCGAGGCGAAGCGTATGCGATCACTCGGCGCCATGGGATGCGCTGTCCCCCAGAGCGCAGCTGGCTCTAGAATCGTCATCTTTATCGCAGCGGCCGAACCGGCCCCGACCCGCATGAAATCACGGCGCGTCCAAGCGTTCATGCTAACATCCTCGCTTTTCGCATCATCCCACGGCACGGGGAGGAATGGGAATTAATCTTTTTGGCGGAAGAATTATCAGTCCGGGAGTTTTTTCTTGTTCGGTGCATTTCGAGGAGTAGAGAAAGCGAGGCAGCTTTCTCTGGCGCATTCACGGTTCGCTTACCTAGAAGCATTGAGAGCTAAATTCAACTCCAAAACGCGAACCCGCGGCTCACCCAGTAACCCCAAAACCGAGCTTTGCCTATACCGATCCACGAGCGCTTTCACAAGAGCTTCCGGCATCTTGCGTTCGAGAGCCACGCGAGGAATTTGAAATTCAGCCGCAGCCAAGGAAATATCCGGATCAAGGCCCGACGCAGACGTGGTGACCAAATCCACAGGCACAGGTAGGCCAGGATTTTCGCTTTGCACTCGCTGTGCGTCGGCCCTAATTCGATCAATGAGTTTTTGATTGGTTGGCCCCAGATTAGAACCTCCCGACGCCGATGCGTCGTACCCCGCATCACCAGCTGCCGATGGGCGCGAATGAAAATATCCCGGGCCGGTAAACGGTTGGCCGATGATACCTGAGCCCACCAATTGCCCATTGCGGACAATGAGCTGTCCGTTGGCCTTGTCGCGAAAAAATAGCTGCGCAAGCGCGGTGATCGTTAGAGGATAGAGGATTCCTAACAGCAAGGTCGTTACCAGGGCCATCAGCAAAGAGGTAATCAGGTGTTTCTTCATTTCGAGCCTCTGCAATTCCTAAATCAATTTGATTCCCGTAATCAGCATGTCAATCAGCTTGATTCCGAGAAAGGGCGCAACGAGACCGCCAATGCCATAGACGAGAAGATTGCGCCGCAAAAGCGCCTCCGCGCCGAGCGCCCTGTACGTGACACCACGTAGCGCGAGAGGAATAAGCGCGACGATGATGAGCGCGTTGAAAATCACGGCTGAGAGTACAGCCGACTGCGGCGTCCGCAGATGCATAATATTTAGCGCATTCAATACAGGGAACGTAGCCGCGAACATCGCCGGAATAATGGCGAAATACTTGGCAACGTCGTTGGCAATCGAGAATGTCGTTAGCGCCCCGCGAGTCATCAACAACTGCTTTCCGATTGCGACGATTTCGATGAGCTTTGTGGGATTCGAGTCCAAATCCACCATATTGCCAGCTTCTTTTGCAGCCTGCGTTCCCGTATTCATAGCAACGCCGACATCAGCTTGCGCTAAGGCGGGCGCGTCATTGGTGCCATCGCCGGTCATCGCCACCAGTTTGCCCTCGCCCTGTTCCCGCCGAATCAGATCCATCTTGTCCTTTGGTGTTGCCTCTGCGAGAAAATCATCTACTCCGGCTTCGCGCGCGATGGCAGCGGCTGTGAGTGGGTTGTCGCCGGTAATCATCACCGTCTTGATGCCCATGGCCCGAAGGTGATCAAAGCGCTCTTTCATCCCCCCTTTGACAATATCTTTGAGGTATATAACGCCCAGAGCGCGCCGGTTTTCAGTGACGATTAGTGGCGTGCCGCCCGAGCGAGAGATATTTTCCACTACGGTTTGAACTTCGCGCGGCATGTTCGTGCCATGTTGAGTCAGATACTTCGTAATCGAGTCCACGGCTCCCTTGCGGATTTCGCGGCCATCGAGATTGACGCCGGACATTCGCGTGACGGCGCTGAAGGGAATAAACTCGGCTTCATGCGCGGCAAGCTGCCGTCCCCGAAGTCCATATTTATTCTTGGCCAGCACGACAATCGATCGCCCTTCGGGGGTTTCATCCGCCAGCGAAGAGAGCTGCGCGGCATCCGCCATTTGTGTCGCCGGAATACCTGGAGCTGCAATAAACTCGGCCGCTTGACGATTGCCTAAAGTGATGGTGCCGGTCTTGTCGAGGAGGAGAGTGTTTACATCGCCGGCTGCCTCAACCGCGCGGCCAGACATTGCGAGGACGTTGTGTTGCACAAGGCGATCCATGCCGGCGATGCCAATCGCAGAAAGCAGCCCGCCAATCGTCGTAGGAATTAGGCATACCAGCAGCGAAACCAGTACAAAAACCGTTTGCGGCGCTCCGGAGTAAATTGCGAAAGGCTGTAAGGTCACCACAGCTAGAAGGAAAATGATGGTCAAGCCCGCAAGCAAAATGTTCAACGCAATTTCGTTTGGAGTTTTTTGCCGTTCTGCGCCCTCGACCAACGCGATCATCCGATCAAGAAAAGTCTCGCCAGGATTGGACGAAATACGAACTTTGATTTGGTCCGACAGAACTCGCGTGCCACCGGTCACCGCCGACCGGTCGCCACCGGCTTCACGAATGACTGGAGCGGATTCTCCGGTGATGGCAGATTCATCCACACTGGCAACACCTTCGATAACTTCTCCGTCGCCGGGAATAAAATCGCTCGCGGAGACCAGTACGACATCGCCAACTCGAAGCGTCGAACTCGGCACCGATTCCGTTTGCCCGTTCGGACTCAGCTTGTACGCAATAGTTTCCGACTTCGTTTTCCTGAGCGTGTCCGCCTGCGCTTTGCCTCTTCCTTCAGCCATGGCTTCGGCGAAGTTCGCGAATAACACGGTGAACCAAAGCCATAGCGTGATTTGCAAGTTGAAGGAAAAGTCCGCTTTCGCTCGGAAGAGCAACAAGGTCGTCAGAACGCTGCCCACTTCCACGACGAACATGACTGGGTTCTTCATCATGGTGCGCGGATTCAGCTTAACCAAGGAATCAACCAGCGCTCGGCTGATGATCTTGCCGTTCCACAAGCTCGGTTGTTTTTCTTTTTGCGCCATAAGATTCCTAGAAAGTCTTGCCCACGTTCATTAATAAATGCTCGAGAATGGGCCCAAGACTGAGTGCCGGGAAAAAAGTCAAGGCGCCGACGATCACAATGACGGAAACAAGTAAAACCGTGAACAGCGGTGTTGTGACTGGAAACGTGCCTAAGGTAACGGGGACATATTTTTTCTTCGCCAAATTCCCAGCGATGGCCAGCATGGGAATGATCATGAAGAAGCGCCCGATCAACATGGTTAGAGCGCCGGAAGCGTTATACCAAGGGGTGTTTCCATTGAGCCCGCCGAAAGCCGAACCATTGTTTCCTGCCGACGACACAAACAAATAGAGAATCTGCGTAAAGCCATGTGGCCCCGGATTGCTGATGCTCGATGTGCCAAAGCTCTGCACCGCAGAAATCGCCGCAAGCACAAGAATGATGAGAGGAAAAACTAGTGTGACCAGCATCGCCATCTTTACGTCGTAGGCTTCGATTTTCTTGCCAAGATATTCGGGGGTTCTGCCCACCATCAAGCCTGCAATGAACACTGCCAGCACGACATAAATCAACATTCCGTACAATCCCGCACCCACGCCGCCAAATACGACCTCACTGAGCATGATGTTGACAAGCGGAACCATTCCGCCAAGCGGCGTGAAGGAATCATGTTGGCTGTTGATGGCGCCGCAGCTTGCGTCGGTTGTGACTGTGGCGAATAATGCAGACTCCGCGATCCCGAAGCGTACTTCTTTCCCCTCCATGTTGCCGCCCGACTGGGTGGCGCTGACGCGCTGGTCCACGCCCCTAAGTAGAGGATTGCCTCTGGCCTCAGCCCAATATGCGGTCGTCACACCCATCAGAAAAAGCAACGCCATAGCGGCCCATACCGCCCATCCATGACGCGGCGAATTCGTCATTTTGCCCAGCGTGTAGGTCAATCCCGCAGGGATGAGAAAAATCGAAAGTATTTGCAGATAGTTGCTCAGCGGCGTTGGGTTCTCAAAAGGATGCGCACTATTAGCCCCGAAGAACCCTCCACCGTTGGTGCCTAACATCTTGATCGCTTCTTGCGAGGCGACCGGTCCCTGCGCAATGACTTGATCGGTGATTGTTTGGGTTGTCGGCTTGCCGTCTGCTCCCGTCTTCTGAATTTGCTGCGGTTCAACCAGTTTTGCCGTATCGTAGGGGCGAAGATTCTGCACCACTCCCTGCGATACCAAAGCCATGGCATAAATGACGCATATGGGCAACAGAACCCAAAGTGTCGCCCGGGTCATATCCACCCAGAAATTGCCGATGGTTTCTTTTTGGCGACGAGCGATTCCGCGAATAAAAGCGATGGCCAGCGCAATGCCGACCGCCGCTGAGACGAAGTTGTGATAAGCGAGTCCGGTCATCTGAGTGAAGTAGCTCATCGCAGACTCCCCGGAGTAGTTCTGCCAATTCGTATTTGTGGTGAAAGACGCCGCCGTATTAAACGCGAGGTCTTGAGTGACAGCTCCAAACTTTTGCGGGTTCCAAGGCAGGATTCCTTGCATTCGCTCGATTAGGTACAAGACCAGCATCGTGACGCCACTGAACAGAAGCGTCGCGAATGCATATTCTGTCCAGGGCATTTCATGGGTTTCGTCCACACCAGTTAGGCGGTAAAGTAAACGTTCAATTGGCCGTAAAACTGGATCGAGAAATGTCCGTTCTCTCTCGAAGACGCGGGCCATGAAAATACCCAGCGGCTTGGTCGCTAATAGAATCAGCGCCAGGAACACGAGAATTTGCAGCCATCCAATTGCAGTCATCAGAATTTCTCCGGCCGCAACAAGGCATATAGCAGATAGACCATCAATAAAACGCAAACTACGAGCATCAAGATCGAATCAAGGCTCACAGTACGTCACCTCAACGAATGCGATCGCAAAACCGCACATACAGAATCGAAATCACAAAGAACGCGACAGTGGCGATCACATAAAGAATGTCTTTCATCAAAAACTCCTCGTGACGGCTAGAACTTCACCAGAATCGCCATGGTAGCCCGGTCTTCTGTATGGCGAAGATCTGGCGCCCATCCCGGAACCTCAGATCCCGGAGCCCCCGTATTTCCTCCCGGAGGAGTGACTCCGCCCGGGCCACTGAAGTAAGGCACATTGGCATGGCGATGATTAAATTCCCATCGGAAAGTGATGTACTGACTGGGCATGTAATCGTAAGTTGCGGACATGTCCCAGGCTTTGTAGGGATCGCCGGGATTTTCGGTGAAATACGGCGTACCAGAACTGGCCGTTGCACCGTTGATCGGGGGCAGCAGCACCAGATATCGGCCAGGATTGTTGATCTCGCCTCCTCCAAGCGTGAAACCTTCACGATCCTTGTTAAACCACCAACGGTTGTAGATCATGTAACCTAGGAAGCTCTGCTTATACGACGTGATCTGTTTGGCGGCATTTTTCTGGTTCGTCGTGCAATTTACGCCGCCCCCGCTTTCACAACCTGCGTCAGCGGTCAGGCTGAACGCCATTTTGTCCATAAACCGTTCAGGGTGGTCGTAATATTTCACTTCGAGACTGTTGTCTGTGTGATAGCGAGTACGCGAAGGCAGCCCCAAAGCATCGGCGCCGGCGCCGTAATTGTTGGTAAGCATTGAAACGCGGCCATTCGGGCGATACAGAATTTGCCCTCCGAAGCCCAAGCGGCCGTTATAACGGGCATAGGATTGCCATCCGTTAATAATCCAGGGCTCAATCTTCAACTTCTTGGTGGGGAAAGTTTGAATTCGCAATCCGGTGAAAAACCATGGCGTGTTCGAAGACACGTACGATGGCTGGTATGCCCAGTTGTCAAAGTTGTAGAAGCTGAACAAGCCGATGTAGGACAAGAAAATGCCAGCGTCGACGTTGACCCCGTGCATCGCGTCCCAGTGATAGCCGCCGTAAGCTTCGGTCACGTAACGGTAGGCGTCGGCCAAATCCCATTGGCCGCGAGAATAGCTCGCGTCGTTACGTGGTGTAGCCGTCGCATAGAGACCAACCTGGCTCATCACGCGGGCACGAACGTGGTCATAGTGAAAATCGCCGCCGATGCCCAGATGCGTCAAACTGACTTCATTCGAGCGGAAGACCTCACTCGAACCGCTTATAGTGTCATCCTGGGGATGATTGAAGTCGTAGTGGTAGGCGACGTCCGCGCGAATTTCTGGTGTAAAGAACTTTGAATCGAAAGCTGGCGTAATTGTGCGGGGATTTCCGTTCAGCCAAGTCCAATCCGCAAAGGCAAACGGCTCCTCCTTGCCCGGTTTCTCAGCTGGAATTGGCTGCGGCGGTGTGGCTATGGCCTCAGTGGAGGTGCTGGAGGCGAGCAAGTTCTGCGGGATTGCGCCCGCGGCGGTTTGAACGGTTGCAGCGGGTTGTGCCTCCGCGTCATGCTGCTTGAGTGCAGCTTCGAGCTGTGCGATGCGCTTTTTCATAGCATCGAGCTCTTGAACAATTTCTTGTTGGGTTTGCGGGCTTGCTCCGGCCTGCTGATTTGACGCAGCGGAAGAGCTTGATGAAGCGTCTGAAGTTGTTTGTTGAGCATGAAGCGGGAGTGTGAGCGTTACTGCAGCCGCAATAATGGCGGATAGTGCTCGCTTGCCGATTCCCATCTTTGATTTGCGAACGAAATCCATGAAATTCATAATTAGTTCTCCGCGTCGCTTTCCTTGCTATTAGTCCATCAACGTGCACCATGAAGACGGTCGGTACAAAATCATGCAACGACCAGTCTCGTTCATGCGTGCAAACCACTTTTCGGGAGACGCCGGATAACGATTTGACACTCCCGCGCATAAGAATGGCCTAAACGGTTCGTAAAGATTTCGTAAAGAAAAAAAAGAATCAAGGCCGCCGGGCTCAGCAACCCCAGTCAGCCTCGCCGGGCTTGACAAAATATTTGCGTTGGACAGGCTCTTCTTGATACGTGGTCGCGAGTTCAAGCAATGTCAGCCGTGCCGCTGCGATCATCAACTTGCGCTCGTCCTGCGGAGCTTGCTCCCAGCAGGAAGATGATTCCTGGCCGGCGAGACGATGGGAATCATCAGCAAGGGCCTCATGGTAGTGGTGAAATAGCTTTGCCAGGGTTTCTGCCGATACGTTGTAAATGGATGCCATATGAAATTCCAGCCTTTCTGTACGACCTTCAACACAATCCATTGGATAACGAAAGGCGTAAAGATTGAATAAAGGGTTCGTAGAATGTTCGTTAGCGCGCTGCGCCTGGAAGGAGGGGCGTTATTCGCCAGGTTCAAACCGATAGCCCACCCAGGGTTCGGTTACGATATAGCGCGGTGATGCAGTATCTGGCTCCAATTTCTTTCGCAACTGACCCACAAAAACTCGTAGATACTCTACCTGTTCGGAGTTTTGTCCGCCCCAGATTGCAGTCAGCAACGCGCGGTGCGTGATCACTTTTCCGGAATGACGTGCCAAATAAACCAGCAGATCAAATTCCTTCGGAGTCAGATGGACCTCGTTTTCTCGCACCGTAATTTTGTGGGCAGGCAGATCGATACGAAAGTCACCGATTTCGATCAGCGTGGGTTGGTTGCCTTCATTCACCGGCACACGTCGCAGGCTGGCGCGAACCCGTGCCAACAACTCCTCGATTCCAAAGGGTTTGGTGATGTAGTCATCCGCGCCCGCGTCTAGCGCATCCACTTTTGTGCGCTCCTGGCCGCGCACAGAGAGAACAATGATCGGGACGCGCGATTTTAGTCGCAAGTGACGGCAAAGCTCCAGACCGTCCATGTTCGGCATGGATAAATCTGTGATCACCAATTCAGGTGTCCAGTCCTTCATGATTTCCAAAGCGGTTTCGCCGTCATTGGCTACGCGAATGTCATATCCTTGACTCGACAAACTCGTGCGAAGCACGCGCGTGATTTGCGACTCATCGTCGACGACGAGTATGCGACGATGTTCGATGGCCGGCGTCACCTAATTGGGCTCCTGCGTAACAATGTGCACATCCACGGCGGGCGCGTCGCGCAAAAACTTATGGATCGCCGAGAAATATAAGTATCTCCGCCATCCACTGGTCGCCGAACGGCCAAACACAACGTGCGTAATATGCTTTTCCTTCACGAATTCGGCCACAGCTTCGGCAACGTTTTTGCCGTGCAGGCGCGTAACCGAGGCGCCCACGTTTTGCGCGAAAAGAACGTTCGCGTTCAAGGTCTTTTGATTCGGGTCGTTCTCGTCCTGTCCGAGATCGACGTAGACCACATGCAAATCAGCGTCGATGGCCTGTGCCATGCGCGCTCCACGAGCGATAAGATACTTCGCGACGGGGTTTGAACTGATGCAAACGGCGATTCGCTCCCGGATCGCGATTCTCTTGCCTGGGTCGTCTCTTTCGCGATAGGACTCCAATTCGCGATCAACTGTTTGCGCAACCTGCCGGAGCGCCAGTTCGCGCAGCGCTATTAAATTTCCTTCCCGAAAGAAATTGCTCAGCGCCCGGTCCACGCGTTCCTGCGGATAAATATCTCCGCGGCGCATTCGATTTTGCAGCGCTTCAGGAGTCAAGTCCGCCATTACGACTTCGTCCGCTCGCTGCAAGACCCAATCCGGGACGGTCTCCCTAACTTGAATACCCGTCAATCCCTGCACTGTCGGGGTCATGCTTTCGAGATGTTGGATATTCATGGTCGAAAGAACATCTACGCCGGCATCTAGCAGTTCAAATATGTCTTCATAACGCTTGCGATGCTTACTGCCCTCAATGTTTGTGTGCGCCAGCTCGTCAACCAACACTACCGGCGCTTTCCTCGCCAAAATTGCGTCAACATCCATCTCTTCGAACAAAGTCCCTTTGTAATCTATTTTTTTTCGCGGGACGGCCTCCAGCTGGGACACCAGCTCAACAATGCCTTGACGACCGTGCGTCTCCACAACCCCAATTACGACATTCTCGCCCCGGCTTTTGCGGCGGATCGCTTCGCTCAGCATGCTGAAAGTCTTGCCTACGCCGGGAGCATAGCCGAGAAAGAGCTTGAAGCTTCCCCGATGCGTTCCAGGCGAGGCTTCTTCCAGCCATTGTTCGGGAGTTTTCACCATTTGCATAGATTGTCATGCAGAAGAGTGCGAATTGTCGATATTTCGGTTCGGTTACAATCGCTTCCGTGAAGCGAACCATCTCTTCGTTCGTGGCCTACGCTGCTTCAGCTGCGGGAGTTGCCGCGACCACGCTTATCTTTTATCGCCTGATTCGCGTGAATCCGACTACAGTTGCGCTCACTTTTCTGCTCGGCGTACTTTGTGTTTCCGCACTATGGGGACTTGCGCCGGCCGTTTTCATGGCCGTCACTTCGACTCTAGCTTTTAATTATTTTTTTCTGCCACCGGTCAGGACGTTTACCATTTCTGATCCTCAAAATTGGGTGGCTCTGGCCGCTTTTCTAGTCACAGCCGTGGTGGCGAGCCAACTCTCCGACCGGGCACGCCGTGAGGCAACGCAAGCAAATGATCGCCGCCGCGAGGTGGAGCGTCTATATGGGTTCAGCCAGCAACTACTGTCCAGCGATAACCTGCCTGAACTCTTGAATTCAATTCCACGCTATGTTGTCGATTACTTTGGGGTTAGAGCGGTAGCGATTCTGCTACCCGACAAACCCGATATCTATCGTTCCGGTCACGATACGCAGGGCTTGGATCCGCATGATTTGCAGCTGGTAAACCTTCGAGGTGAACCGAGAATTGATCTTGAGAATCATCGCGCATTCCTACCGCTGCGCATGGGAGTACGCGTCGTCGGCAGCCTGGGAGTGGCTGGAAACCCGCTTCCGTCGCGACAATCTCTCGATGCGCTGAGCGGCCTCATTGCTATTGCAGTGGAGCGCGCGGGTGCCATTGAAAAATTAGGCCGAGCAGAGGCCGCGCGTCAAAGCGATCAACTTCGCAGCACTTTGCTCGACTCGGTCGCGCATGAGTTTCGTACACCGCTGACTTCGATCAAGGCATCCGTGACTTCCTTGCTTGCCAATCCGAGATTGGATTCATCGCAACAACGGGAATTGCTGACCGTTGTAAACGAAGAGAGCGATCGATTGAACCGGCTCGTCGGAGAAGCCGCTGAGATGGCCCAATGGGATTCTGGAAAAGTGCGGTTGAACCTGCAACAAAATCCGGTTCAACTCGCGATCGACGCTGCGATTGAGGAATCGCGACAAATTCTGGCCATGCATCCCATCGAGCTCAACATTCCGCCGGATCTGCCAGTCATTCAATACGACCAGCGCCGCATCCAGGAAGTTCTAACGCAATTGCTGGAGAATGCGGCCAAGTATTCCGCGCGTGCGACCAAAATCCAAATCTCCGCGGAATTAAAGGACCGCGCCATCGTTGTCAGTGTGGCCGACCACGGCCCCGGCATCGACGATTTCGAACAAGGGTTAATTTTTGACAAGTTTTACCGCGGCCAAAATCAACGCGTGCGCGTACAAGGCACGGGCATGGGTTTGGCCATCGCCAAAGCAATTATCGAAGCCCACGGGGGCAAGATCGGCGTCACCAGCCAGTTGGGCAATGGGTCGGTCTTCTATTTTTCATTGCCTTGCCCGTAGGCCGGTTTTTCGTCCCTGCAGAACCTTGCAAGCTCTCATCCTGGCAAACCCGGCATTGACGCAGTACACTTGCGTCCTGGTTGGTCCTGTGGGCAAGATGGCTTTCTTCTGCCATCCTGCGTCAGCCAGCAGATTGAAACTGGAGCCATCATGCTCCATATCCATCCTTGCGGCCAGTCTTATTAGAGGACGGAAACCGCTGATATCATCGGAGACGCCGAACAGCGATTCGAAATTCCTGGCGCCCGCGTGACCGACCCAAAAGCGGCGCAATGCGGACTTCCTGGAATCCCGATTGGACCAACTTCGCGCCGCAGCCGCAGTTTAGAATCATCACATGGTCAGTCTTCTTTCGGTTATAGCCCTCGGATTCTTTCTGGGCATGCGACACGCCACAG
>Ga0187847_10002534_pt1 | contig 14676 bp, 13 predicted proteins | sample June2016WEW_4_10_FD_132458 | JGI IMG/M metagenome (GOLD analysis project Ga0187847, IMG submission 132458) | Peatland microbial communities from SPRUCE experiment site at the Marcell Experimental Forest, Minnesota, USA - June2016WEW_4_10 | ecosystem: Environmental > Terrestrial > Soil >...
ACGTGCATCCGCCGGAACGGAACTGCCTGCGACACCGCCCACTGCATCGTTCCACCTGCGGGCGTCACTGAAAACCCTTCTGCCGCGCGCCAGAAAGCGCACGTCGCATTGTTGTGTGGCAGGCTCGCGTCCGAGTGCACATTACCGTCAATCTCCACCGCATCCGGCGTTGCACCCAGCCCCAGTACCTGTGTGTAGAATCCCACCGGCACATCCACGTGATACTTGCCCGGCAAAAACAGCAGCGCATACCGCGCTGTGCCGAACTCGCTCTTCTCTTCGACGGCGTAGACCTTGTCAATCCGCGCCTGAATCTCCGCGGCCGGCATCGAGGGATCGAAGATCATCACATTCGGCCCGAGGTCCGGCTTCTTCGACACCTGCGCCCCAGCCCGCGCGAATTCGCCGGCAAACACTCCTGCCAGCAAGGCCACACCCAACTTGATTTTCGCAGCGCGCATTCCGGCTCTTCCTTCCCTTCGATTCATCGCCGCAGCCTCCCAATCTCACCACACATAGGTCGCAGCCGACTCCGGGCGCAGCGTCGCCGTCACGCTCTGCCCATGGTATTCAATCTGGAAAGTCTTCGGAAAATTTCCCGTGTTCACTGCGACCAGAACAACCTTTCCGTCCGGCGTCAAAAACGCCACTGTCGAAAGCTGCTCGAGTTCATTCGAACCGATCCGCACCGAACCCGGCGGCACAAACTTTGAGAAATGGGCCAGCGCATAGTAGGCCACGTTGAACCGCGCCTGATCGCCATCAAGGGTGATCGCACCGTAGCAGACCGGACATCCGCCATCGTTCGTGTGCGGCCCGGCATGCGGATCTGCCGCCAGATTCCACAGCAACACATTGCGCGCCCAGTTCCGCGTGGCGCCAATCAGGACGCGGCTCACCGGCTCGGTGATATCAATCGATGTCGCGCTCGGCCGGCCGCCCACTGATTGCTCCGTCAAATAAAGATTCTTGTTCGGATACTGGTTGTGCACGCACGTCAGCGCAGAACTGTCGCCGCCATACAGATGAAATGCCGTTCCCGCCACATACTTGCTCGCCGCGGCGTCTGCCAGGATCGATAGCGGGTAAGAAATCACATCCGGATTGTGATCGTACAGCTGGATCTCTGTCTTGATTCCGGCTTTCTCAAACGCCGGCCCCAGGTGCTTTGCAATCAGTTCATCCTCTTCCGACGCAAACACAACCATGCTCGGCGTATTCTTCGGGTTTAGCGGCTCGTTCTCTACGGTAATGGCAGTGACGTTGATCCCCTCCGCCTTCATGCCCTCGACATACTTCGTCAGGTACTGCGCGTACGCCTCGTAGAACTCCGGTTTCAGTTCCCCGCCCTTTACCGCGCCGTTGGTTTTCATCCACGCTGGCGCCGACCAGGGCGACCCCAGAATCCTAATCTGCGGATTGATGGCCAGGATCTCCTTCAAGACCGGAATCACCGTCGCCCCATCCGGGGCAAGGCTGAATTTCTCGAGCTTCGCATCAGTCTGGCCGGCCGGCATATCGTCGTACGAGTACACGTGATCGTTCATATCTGAGGAGCCGATGCTCACCCTCAGATAACTCACTCCGATCCCGTCTCCCTTGGCCGTGAAGAGCTGCCCCAGCAACTCGCTTCGCCGCGTCGGCGTCATCTGCATCAGCAGCTGCGCGCTTCCGCCCGTCAGCGCAAACCCAAACCCTTCGATCGGTTGGTACTGTTGCATGTCGTTCACTTCAATTGTCGGCGCGTCGCTCTTCACATCGGAAAAATGCAGAGCGTCCGGTTCGTGAGTGAGCAACGCGTTTCGGTCGCCCGTCGTCAGCCAGACCTGCGCATCTTGTGTGTTTTGCGCTCGAGAGGCTGTCGCAAAGAGAATTAGAGCGGAAAAAAGGATAAGAAAAATGCGCTTCAAGGTCATAATTTCCTCTTGCTTCGGCGAATGGTTACGCCGCTTCGTACTGTCGATGCTTCTCGAATATGGTCAAGACAACCGATTGTTAACGCGATACTTTAGAACGGAATTTTTGGACTGTCAAGGATGAAAGCAGAGGATTATCTGGATTGTCAAGCGGCATATTGCAGACGACATGTCCGGGCTTACGTGTTATTCCCTTCAATCCGGACTAGCAGATATTCTGCCAACGCAAATTCCGAAGGCAATTCACGAAGCCCAATTGATCAAAAATAAACCAGGCGCAGCCGAACTCCGGCCAGCGCGTCGCAGGTCCATCTCCCGTCTCAGCAATCGCTCACAAGCGGGTATCAAATGGAACAAACGGGAGGGCGCACAGTACTCCTTTCCGCGCCTTTAGAAAATCTACTTTAGACAATCGTTTGTGTAATGAGACAATGAGGGACGAGAAAATTGGCATCTGTGAATCTTTAACCGATCGGCTCGCTTCTATAAAAAGGTCTTCGGCAGCAGATTTCTGCAGATTTCTGCAAAATTTCGCCCCTGAGACGACTTATCAGTAGCGTCCCCGGCCACCATTCTGTGAATTCGGCATGTGGTAAAACCGTGCTCGTCCCATTGAGCGCAGCGAAGTGGTATTGCCTCCGGCCCTCCGAAAGGCCGATGCTCGGAGCGCACGAGCGCATTGCGCTCGAAGCGGCAGATCGTGCCGATCACAGATTATTCAGCCAATGGACTCCGATGTTCGTCCAGGAGCATACAATGGGCTATTCCCGATTATTACTCGGGAATAGGACGAAGACTGAGGCCGAAAAATAGACTTCCGTCTCGCATTCATCTGAATAGTCGCGGATTTTAGTGAACTGTATGCTGCTTGTCCGCGAGTGCCTTCTCCCGCTCCCCGCGGATTGCGGTTTCCCAGACTGCGCAACGACAGAAGCACACGGCTTTCACTTTGTGATCAAACATGCAATCGAAGACGCCGTCATCGATTTCTCTGGCATCTTGCTCGATCGGAACGGACGCTCCCAGAACGGCTGGCCGCGCCTCCACCGGCCGAAACATCCACTCAGCAAGCGAAAGCGCGCATGGCGGTCCGCCCGCACGGTGAATGGTTGCCGTTTCACCGCGCGTTGTGCGGGCCGCTTTACCTAACCGCGCAAAAGGAGACGAACGCAATGCCAACAAAGTATTCCCCTCTTAGCTTTCACCTTTCACGTCGCCAGGTGCTCAAGGGCGCTGGCGCGACCGCAGGAGCATTTGCAGCTGGCTCGCTCATCGGCGGTTCTTTAAAATCCGCCGAAGAACTGCTCAACCCCGCACCCGTTAAGGCTGCCACCTTTTACAAGGGCTGCGACATCAGCTGGGCACAACAGATGGCTAACTACGGCTACTTTTGGAAGAACGCCAGCGATCAGGGCACGACCGGGAGCGCTGACACCCAGATTAACTATTTGTGCAGCATCCTGAAGAGCTATAACATCAATGCCATCCGCCTACGCACCTGGGTCAATCCTTCGACAGATCCGGTCAACGGCTGCTGTAACCAGGCAGATACCGTCGCCATGGCGTACCTGATGAAGGAAATGGGCTTACCCGTAGACATCGACTTTCACTTCGGCGACACATGGAACAGTGTGGGCACACAGAACCCGCCGGCGGCATGGGCTAACATGACTTTAAGTCAGATGGAGAGTGCCCTGGGCACTTACGTCTATAACTTCATGGAAGCCCTGAAGGCGTCCGGAGTTACCCCGACATGGGTGCAACTCGGCAACGAGATCAACAGCGGCATCTGCCATCCGCTCGGAGGGGTGAACTACCCCTCGCAGATGACCGCCCTCCTCATGGCTGGTTACAACAACGTCAAGGCTGTCTTCCCAAGTGCCCAGTGCATCATTCACCTTGCTCAGCCGCAAGATTCTGGTCCAATAGAAACCTTCATGAGCGCCTACGATGGGAACGGCGGCAAGTTGGACATCTTGGGATTCTCATCGTACGGCTCCTCAAGTCTTGCCGTGAGTCTTGCCAACGACATGTTGGGATTTGGGAAAACATATGGCAAGCCGGTCATGCAGGTCGAGTTCGGCGGCCCCGTCAGCTCTTCGGGCACCGCGACTGCGGCGACCGAGTATATCCAGACCTTGCGTAACGGTGGTGGCCTGGGCGTCTTCTATTGGGAGCCGGAGTGCTATTCGCCCTTCTGCACCTATACCGAGGGCGCTTGGGAGACCACCGAGGAACCCGACACCGCGATCATGAACGCAATCCAGTCGGCTTAAGTCGGTGTCACAACTAACACAGCCTGGCCTCTCACAACTGAATGCCAGGCTGTACCTTCAACGTCGAGCGGACCTGCCTGCGTCTTATTCCAGATGGAAGGCGGCATTGACCAATGCAATGTGCGAGAAGGCCTGGGGAAAATTTCCCAGCAACCGTTTTGCGTCAGGGGCGTACTCCTCTGAGAGAAGTCCAAGATCGTTCGCAAGCGGCAGCAGTCGCTCAAAGAGTTTCCTGGCGTCTTCAACGCGGCCGATGGCCTTCAGGCTGCTCACCATCCAGAAACTGCACGCCAGAAAGACGCCTTCTCCGGCCGGCAATCCATCATTGACCTTCGCAGTGTCATACCGCCGCACTAAGCCATCGATCGTCAATTCCCGCTCGATGCCTTCAACAGTACCCCGAATGCGCGGGTCGTCGCCCGGAAGAAATCCCGCGAGTGGCATCAGCAGCAGAGCCGCGTCGAGCTGATCGGATCCATAAGACTGCACGAAACTCTGTTTCTCGTTGTTATAAGCGCTGTTGCAGATTTCCTGGTGGATCTTGTCGCGAACCGATTTCCATCGGACTACGGGAGCTTCGTAGTTCAGTTCTTCCGCAAGCTTGACGGCGCGATCGAAGGCCACCCACGCCATCATTTTGGAATAAGTAAACTGCTGCGGGCCGCCACGTGTCTCCCATATCCCGTCATCGGGTTCGCGCCATATCTTCTCAAGATGTTCCAGAAGCAACGCCAGCACGCGGAACTCTTCTTCTCCGTGAGCTGCAAGGCTCTGTTGTGCATGATAGAAACAGTCCAGCATCTCTCCATAGATATCGAGCTGCACCTGTTTCGATGCCGCATTTCCGACGCGCACTGGCCTTGAGTTTTCGTATCCCGGAAGCCAATCGGCCTCCCATTCGATAAGTTGCCGTTCGCCTTTCAGGCCGTACATAATCTGCACCTGGTCGGGGCTGCCGGCAAGGGCGCGCAAAAGCCAATCCTGCCACGCGCTGGCTTCGTCGTAATAACCGGCGTTGGCCAGCGCCAGAAGACTGAAGGTCGTGTCGCGAAGCCAGCAATAGCGATAGTCCCAATTGCGCACGCCTCCGATCCGCTCCGGTAGAGACGTAGTTATGGCGGCCACCAGACCACCCGTCGGACGGTAAGTCATGGCCTTCAGTGTGATGAGCGATCGCTCGACGATATCTCGGTATCGCCCCTCGTACTTCAACTGACCGGTCCAGGTGAGCCAAAAGTTCTCCGTGTCTTTCTCGGCCTGACCCGCGTCGATGGGTGCAGGCTCGGGTGCATACGAAGTTCCGTAGGTCAGCGTGAACCAGACCCGCTCGCTGGCTTCAACCGTGAAGTCGGCCACGGTCTTCAGCTCTTCGCCGTGCACAGGAACCGACGCATGAAGCATGACCAGGTTGGGGCCCGCAACTGCTCGAACGCCATCGGTCAATGCCGTCACCCATGGCACGGTGCGGCCATAGTCGAACCGCAGAGCCAGCTCCATCCGAAGGGAGACTTTCCCCCGCAGGCCTTCCACAATGCGCACCACATCGGAGTGGTGCTCGCGAATCGGCATAAAGTCGATCAGTTTCACTGCGCCTTCATCGCTCTCGAAAGTCGTCTCCAAAATGAGCGTGTGGTCGCGATATTTACGCGTGGAAGTGCAAGCGCCGCCAGCCGGCGAGATGCGCCAATAGCCGTTTTCCTCTGTTCCAAGCAAAGCACAGAAGCAAGCCTCGGAGGAGAAGGAGGGCCAGCAGAGCCAGTCGATGGAACCATTTCTGTTCACCAGCGCGACTGTCTCGCAATCGCCCAGGAGCGCGTAATCTTCAATCCTCGCCGTCATTGTTATTGCTCGCGGTAGTTGCGCATCAACCCGCCATCGACGACGAAGGTCGAGCCAGTAATGTAAGAAGCATCGTCGGAGCAAAGGAAGGCAACCAGCCCGGCGACATCTTCCGTGGTCCCCAAGCGTCCCAGAGGAATGTTCGCGAGCAGCGCATTGAGCTCCGGCTTGTTTTCGAGCAGAGTTTTGTTGATCGGCGTAGCAATGGCTCCGGGGGCGACGTTATTAACGGTAATTCCCAGCGGGCCCAATTCCATTGCGAGATCGCGCATCAGCATGCGCATTGCGCCTTTACTGCAACAGTAAGTCGCGAATCCGGGAAATACCATATCTTCGTGTACAGAGCTGATATTGACGATACGGCCGGGCCTCTTGGTATCGCGCAATCGGCGAACAAACGCCTGCGTAAGAAAAAACGGTCCCCGCAGATTTACAGCCATCACCTGGTCGTAGTCGCTCTCCGGAGTATCCACAAAGGCCGACTTGCGCTCCATCCCCGCGTTATTCACCAGAATGTCGGCAGCTCCAAACCGCTCCCATGCGGTATCGACCAGCTTTTGCACGTCCTCCATCTTTGTGATGTCAGCTTTGACAATTTCTCCGTCGCTGCCGGCTTCCTTGATCGCGCGCTCGGTCTCCTCTGCTCCTTCCGGAGTGCCCACGTAATCCACAATGATCCTCGCGCCTTCGCACCCAAGCCGCTTGGCAATCCCTTGACCGATCCCCGAGCTGGCTCCGGTGACGATTGCCACCTTACCCTTCAGTCCGCGCACAGTTAATCCTTTTGGGTTCCGACTCCATTCCTTTGGAAGGCAAACGCACGCGGTGAGTTGCAAAATATCCGTCGAATCGGCGTAGGCCCCTAATTGAAAAGCCGCTTCGAGCGGCATCTCGTTTCCAGATCACGGAATCCAAGTTAAACATGCCAACCGAGATTCACTGGCCTGCCATCGCTTTTCGCCTCGTGCTGACATTGGCTGCGGGAGGCCTATTGGGCTTCGAGCGCAGCAAGACCGGGCATCCTGCCGGCCTGCGCACCACGCTGCTGGTTACGTTGGCGGCATCGGTCGCCATGATTCAGGTGAACCTGCTGATTCCGACCAACGGGAAGCCCAATGACTCCTACGCCGTAATGGACCTGATGCGTTTACCGCTCGGAATCCTCACCGGAGTGGGGTTTATCGGCGCCGGGGTAATCGTCCGAAAGAATGAACTTGTCCTTGGACTTACGACGGCCGCAACTTTATGGTTTGCCACTGTCGTCGGCCTCTGCATGGGCGGGGGACAATTGGTTCTGGGATCGGCATCGACTGTGATTGGTTTCGCGGTTTTATCAGGTTTTCGCCCTCTGGAAAGGCGCTTTGAACGGTATCAACAAGCCGAATTGAAAGTTATCGTTCAGGGAGATCAAGTTACGCCTGAGCAACTACGAGATATGCTCAGGGCTTCCGACTTCCACATCAAATCCTTTTCCATCTCTAATTGCAAGACGGAGCATCGCCGCGTGCTTGATTGTGAGCTGCGCTGTCCAGTTATCTGGACAAATGCGGCCGTTCCTCCGGTAATCGTAGAGCTTGAAAGCTTGCCATGTGTGATCGAACTAGAGTGGAATGTATCGAGTTCCGGACCGCAATAGCATTTCCGCCCCGGCATGAAAGCAGCGCCGCCGCAGCTATAAATTGGGCGCCACGCGAGGATACTCTACAGGTTCCGCGCGTGAAAAATGCGGGTTAATAGAACAAGTATTTGCGCCAGCGGTCGTCGCTGCGGCCCAGCATGCGCATGATCTGGCGGCTGGTGTGCAGCGAGAAGGGGCGAGGCTCGCGCATCAGGATCATGTCGTCGATCTCGCTCAGCAGGAGGTTGCCCTTTTTGCGGTTGCATTCGTGGCAGCACGCCACCAGATTTTCCCACGTGGAGTTGCCGCCGCGGGAGCGTGGCACCACGTGATCGAGCGTGAGTTCGCCGGGTGGCAGGGCCTCGCCACAATACTGGCAGGTGTTGCGATCGCGCAGCAGGATATTTTTGCGCGAGAGAGCGCGGGTCTGGTGGGGGATGCGCCGGTACTCAAGAAGACGAATCACCGAGGGCATGGCCACAATGGTGCGCTGCGCATGCAACGTTGTGCCGTGCTCCTCTTCAGTGCGGGCAACACCCTTGAGCACCAGCACCAGGGCGCGCCGGGCGCCGCAAATGTTGATGGGCTCATAGGACGCATTGAGCACCAGCACCGGCATCTGCAAGATGTGGGCGTGCGTATGCTGTGTGTTCTCATGGCCGCTGGCCAGCACCACAGCTTTGGCAATCGCCTTCTGCTTGCGCGCGTGAATCATAGCTTTTCCCAACGACATCTCTTCCCCCCTCGGTCAAAAAGATGCTTGCTAAAAAGTCGGCATTATCGCCCCATTCGTGCTGGAACGTGCTGCGTGTGAGTCCGCCTCCGGCGATGCGCCGGTGAGTGGAGTTTCTTCCTCCATGCTTTCGTAGAACGGTGTGCCAAATCCTGCAAATCCTTCGCTGCCGCGTTGCGCTCTTGCCAGTGTGGCCACCCAAACAGATGCCGCTCCGGCTTCGACCAGAGCCTGGGCCGCGGCGCGCGCCGTGGCTCCCGTAGTCAAAATGTCATCGACAACTAAAACGTGCTGTGCCGTCACGCGCGCGGGATCGGAGACTAAGAATGCGCCGCGCACATTCAGTCGGCGCTGGCGCGGGGTAAGTCCGGCCTGGGTTTCTGTAGCACGCTGGCGCAGGAGCGTGCTCGAAGCCAGCGTGAGCCGCCACTCGGGATGACTCTTTTGAAGGAAGCGCAGCGCTTCCGCAGCCAGTGCACGCGACTGGTTGAATCCGCGTTGCGCGTACTTCGAGCGATGCAGCGGCACGGGAATCACCAGCATTTCCTGCGGCGCTTGGCCGGCGAGTTGCGCGATGGCTTTGGCGAGCATGCGGCCCAAACCCGTCGACGCCCCGTAGAGGCGGTCGTATTTGAGCGTGTGAATGGCCTCGCGCATCCGGCCCTGGTAAACGCCGTAGGAGACGGCGCGGACAAACGCCGGCGGCGCCATGCGGCAGGCGCGGCATAGGCTTGAGAATCCCATTACCGCGCCCGAAACGGGCAACGCGTCGCCGCAACGTTCACAGACTGGCTGAGTTTGAAGCGGAAATTCCGTCCAGCAGATATCGCAAATTGGCACGGAAGAAAGTCGCGGCAGGGGAGAGCCGCATAAGCAACAGGAGGCGGGGAGAAGAGTGCAACCTAAACTATCAAAGGGACTTCGCAGCACGCGAACCACGGCGCGCCAGCGCGTTGTTTCCGATGGCGGAACCCCAGTCGCGGTCATGAGGGAGTCCTTATGGAAGACGCACCTCGCTCAGGCAGCACCCAGTCGCAGCCGCCCGATGCTGCCAGTATAGCGCAATCGCAATTCGCGCTCCAGCGCGGGATCAGGGTAAGGACTCTTTGCAAAAAAAGCAGCGAAAGGGCGCCGGACCTTCCGCTGCTCATCGATTGTAGGTTTAATTTAATGCCCTTCGCCGTTTTAATACCGGCGTCTGCATTCGGGCAATTATCGACTGTGGGTGGTGTGCGTCCGCTTCAGCTCGTCCTCGCGGGCGGCTTCGCGTTCGCGTTCCAGTTTGCTTTCATGTTCGATGACGGTCTCGCGATTCACGTTCTCGTTCGCGTTGCGCGCGGCGTCCTTCACATTTCCCCACGCCTTTTGCGCTTTGCCCTTCAGCTGTTGTGCAGCCCCTTCCGCCTCGGCGTTTGGATCGTTTGTCCACTCCCCTACCTGGCGCTTCACACGCCCCGCCGCATCGTTGACTGCACCTTTCACCCTATCTTTATCCATAAGTTCACCTCATATCTAGGGTATGTTTGTCCTAATAGCGTTAACAGGCCCTAGGGGTTACCTTGCGAACTAGGTTGTGCCGCCTGCACCTTCTCAGTACGGCAGAAAATGTTACTTCTGATTTACTGGCCGATTCAATTAAACCGGCCTTCGTCCCGTGATCAGTTGGATGAGCAACACCACGAGAGCGATCACCAGCAAAATGTGAATAAACCCTCCCAGGGTGTACGACGAAACGACCCCCAAAAGCCACAAAACTAGAAGGATGATAAAAATCGTCCAAAGCATCGCTCACCTCCGCGGGAATTCTTTCCCGCTCACATTGACGCTTGGACGCCGGGGGGATCCTGCGGGTTGTTCCGGGCATATGCGCCAGGAAACAATCCGGTGCGCCCTAAGGCGTATCGGGTCTTGCATTCAGATTGGGGACTTACCCGAATCGCACAGAACTTCGATTCTCCAAAACCTCTTCTCGCATCCCAAGCAGCCCGCGGAATAAGCCACGCATCCGAATGCAAAGCGCATGCCGCTAGTGCACGCGCAGGAGGACAGCGTGCTACTCATCCTTATCATCCTGTTAATTCTCGGATTCGGCTATGGGGGCTACCGCGTGGGCCCGGGTTGGGGCTATTACGGAGGCGGAGGCATCAGCCTCATTCTCACTATCGTTCTCATCCTGCTGTTGCTCAGAGTTATTTGAGCGGGGCGGGCACAGATGGAACCGCGTGAGACAATACGCGCGTGGACCCTTCGACTCCATTCAGGTTCTCGCACGTCATTCGATCCGGCTAACCCAAAAAAGCAGGGAGCTCGTCCCTTGGGTGCTTCGGCAGCGCGGTTCGCCGTGTCTTAGAAGACTCCGGCCAAGTATGCTTCAGCGGGGCGCAGATTCTCATGCTTCGACCCGCTCTCTGCCAGCACCACAGGCGAGAGTGTGATCATCGGACAGTGCGTGTGGGCCAGAGTCTTATAAACCACACCATGCCGGGTGATAGCGGCAAAAGCCGATGCACCCTGCGCGCCGAGGACGATGAGATCGGCCAGTTGTGCGCGGCTCTGGTAGAGCAGCTCCTCGGTAGGATCGCCGGGTACGACAATGGTCTGGATTGAGACCTGGCTCTGCAGCCGTGTGGGAATCAGCGCGAGCATTTCCGCTTCCACTTCATCGAGCGAACGGCCGGCGAGGAACTCCGCGCGTTCCTGCGGGCGAATGATGTGTTGCAGGATGAGGCGCGCGCCATGTTGCGCGGCCAGCTCGGCCGCAAAGGCGGCCACAACGGTGCTGGCGTCGTGCAGACTCACGGCGCACAAGATTGTGCGTGTAGCAAAGTTGCGATAACTGCCGTCCACCACCTCCGGGCCGATGATATAGACCGGCGAACCGGCGGTGCGCAAAACAGCCTCGGCCACTGAGCCCACTAGCAGCTTGCCGATCGGACCAGGAGAGTGCGTGCCCATCACGATGCGGTCGATCTCGCGCTCACGCGCATAAGCAAGAATTTCGTCGGCCGGCAATCCCGGCCGCACCACGATCTCGCAACGCAGACCCGCCTCGCGCACGCGTTGCGCGAGAGGCTCGAGATGATACGTTTCGTCGTGCGCCGCCGCCGCGTAGTCGTAGTAGCGGATGCCCGTGGCCTCAGATCCCGAAACTATCAGCGTGTCGTAGGCATGAAAGAGGATCAGATCCGAGCCAAATTCCTTGGCTTGCTCGAGAGCGAAGGTGAAAGCTTTCTCGTTGGCGGGTATTTCCGAGGCAAACAGGATGGTAGAGGGCTTGCTCCAACCCGGCTTCAATACGGCGGCCATGGGGAATCTCCTCTCAGTACGTTCAAATGGTTGCAGATAAATTTGAGGTCGAGCGGTATCTCACCGCACATCGCCGGGTGATTCAGCTCACCCGGACCAATCCGGACGCCTGCGGCCCCATCAATTCTTCCTGCTTCGTTACTATATGACGCAAAAACAGGCGAATCAGGCCACAAGTGAAATGATTGTGGTCCCGATTCCCAAATTTGTCCAGTTAGACGATTACGGTACCGATAACGTTCGCATAAAAGTGATCTGAATCACAGCCCCGTCCAACCAAAACTGCTCTTCTGGAATGGAATCGAGGTCGTCGGAAACGGTTTTTTCCGCCCTGGATCGGTCTTGGCGCGCTGAAGGTAGGTGTTGACGCCCAGGAAAATTTTGGGCCCGAGGCCGTCTCACCCCAGGCGCCAAAAAAGCGGCGCGCGACGCCCTATCCCCCTGGAGGCCCCATGACGATGCAGCCGATGCACAACATTCCCGCCCGCGGCGGGATCGACTTTGACGAATCCCCATTCCTCGCCATCTGGGAAGTTACCCAGTCCTGCGACTTGGCCTGCAAGCACTGCCGAGCCGCCGCGCAGCCCATACCGCACCCTGACGAGCTGACGCACGAGGAAGGCAAGGCGCTGATCGACCAGATTGCCGAGATGCATATTCCCATCTTCGTCTTTACCGGCGGCGACCCGCTCAAGCGCAAGGATGTATTTGAGTTAATCCGCTACGCCGCCGGCAAGGGCGTCCATGTCGCGGTCACTCCCAGCGCCACGCCGCTCTTGACGCGCGAACAGATCTTTAAAATGAAGGAAGCCGGCGTCGTCCGGCTCGGCATCTCGCTCGACGGTTCGTCGCCGGAAATTCACGACGCCTTCCGCGGCCTGCCCGGTGCATGGGCGCGCACCATCCAGGCCATCGAATGGGCAGGCGAGGCCGGTATTCCCATCCAGGTGCACACCACCATCAGCCGCCACAACGCCAACGACCTCGACAATCTCTGCAACCTCTTCGAAAAGCTCGCCATCGTGATGTGGAACGTCTTCTTCCTGGTGCCGGTCGGACGTGGTCAACTGGACGATCTATTGAGCGGCGAGGAGTTCGAGCAGGTCTTCGGCAAGATCTACGAGCTCTCCCGCCGCGCCAACTTCCAGATCAAGACCACCGAGGCCATGCACTACCGCCGCTACCTGCTCCAGCACAACCTGGAAGAGAAGCGCGCAGCCCATGCAAACTCGTCGGGCCACGGCCATCCCGGAACAGCGGTGCTCGACATCGGCAATCATCCTTCTCCAGAGCACAAAGTGTCAGGGCACGACTTCAGTCGTGCCGAACAGACCGCAAATAAAAATGAGGGGGCTTTAGCCCCTGCCTACGAACCCGGCACACCCACGGCCGAAGCCAAAACTCGCAACATGAGCTGGGCCACGCGCCGCGTCAACGACGGCAAAGGGTTCGTCTTCATCTCGCACATGGGCAACGTCTATCCCAGCGGATTCCTGCCCATCCATGCCGGCAACATCCGCGAAACGCCGCTCGCCGATATCTACCGCAACGCTCCCATCTTCAAGGCCCTGCGCGACACCAAGCGCCTTGAAGGCAAGTGCGGCGCCTGCGAGTACAAGGAGATCTGCGGAGGCTCCCGTGCCCGCGCCTATGCCCTCACCGGCGATCCGCTCGCCGCAGAACCCTGCTGTATTTACCAGCCGAAGAACTGGGACCCGGAGCGGGAGCAAACCGCGGAAACGTTCAAGCAGTGGAGTCCAGTCGAGCCGATGGTCACGCTGTAGCGCGGCTCGAATTCAAAGCTTTTCGAGGGCCTGCTGCGCGGCCGCAATCAACGCTTCGAGGACCTGCTTAAGCTGGGGCGAGATGGCGGTCGGCTGCTCGCGATCCGCTGCCATTGCCGTTTTGCCCGCCTTCGAGGTGCGTTTCGCCAGTTCCTCCATGTGGGGAAGTGCGCTGAACAAGAAGACCACTAGCAGAAACACGCCGCTAAATCCCGCCATCACTCCGATGGATGGCGTTGGGAAGACATAGAAAACCAGAAAGCCTACCAGCATTGCTGCACCCGTCGACCCACGCAACTGCGTCATCACCGTCTGGCGATCGTATTCAGTCAGCAGGACCGGATGGTCTTCCCTCACATTGAACAGATCGGGCCCGTCGTTCTCGGGATCAGCCTCCGGTTTCGTCAAGCCGTAGGTTTTACGGCCCCACGGAAGTCCCCATCCGTTCTTCAGCAGATACGCGATCTGGGCCATCAGATGGCCGATGGTGTAGCATGCGCCCACTGCGAAGATCGCCACAAGCCACGCCGGAATCTTGTCCTGATTGGTACGCAGGAAGGACTCGACGTCGCTGAGGGAGAATCGGCGGCACAGTATGCCGATCGAAAGAAACACAGCGCCCGGGATCGCGTACCCGAAGATGTCCCTGAGAATCAGGAAACTCTTCGTCAGTTCCGACAGGAATCCCGGCCAGCTGTCAGGGTTGGAGTCGCCGCCGTTGGACGTTGCCATGTTGCGGGAATCGTATCGCGCCGCCGCGGCCCCGTCAATCGCTGGTTCTTAACCTGCCGGAATTCCTTGTGACCTCAAGGCTGCGCAATCGGCGCACTTCCTCAATGCCCGCCCGCCGCCGCATCCACCTTGCCCTTGAATCGCGAATAGACAAACACCACATACCCGACCGCCAACGTCATGCCGATCAGCCACCATGCCAGCCCCACGGCCAGCGTGTGTTCCCCGGAGATCGCACGGGTGAGCGTGATGTCGTTGGCCGCTCCGGTCGTCGCCGGCAGCAGTACCGGATACAAGCCCCAGCAGGCGCCTGCCAGCATGAAAAAGAGATACAGGCACGAGGCAAGAAAGGCTTTCAGCGGCTGGCCTTTGCGGTTCCACAGCCAAAGGGCGGCAAGCGAAGCCGCCACGCCCGCAGGAATGATGAACGTGAAGGGGTAATTGAAGTAATTGTCGAGGCTCGCGGGACGCA
>Ga0187847_10002535_pt1 | contig 14674 bp, 13 predicted proteins | sample June2016WEW_4_10_FD_132458 | JGI IMG/M metagenome (GOLD analysis project Ga0187847, IMG submission 132458) | Peatland microbial communities from SPRUCE experiment site at the Marcell Experimental Forest, Minnesota, USA - June2016WEW_4_10 | ecosystem: Environmental > Terrestrial > Soil >...
CGCGAAGGATGGACTTCGAGGTCGTTGTCGACCGCAAATCACCCAATCTAATCCTCACGCCTTGAGGCCGACGATCCCAAGATTGAGGATTCTCGGAGAATGGATCAATTGCGGGTTAGATCGAGGGTTGGAATCGCGTCTTTTCGAGTGAACTGTTTTGCATCTAAACTCTTTAGAATGTTATGGCACGACTGGATTCGAACCAGCGACCTCTTCCGTGTCAAATCGCCGGGTGCATTGATACGGAGGAGGGGCGAGCGGTATACAGCGACACGAATAGGCAGTGTCCATGATGGTTTGACGCGGGTTCGCTGCCTTTTGCGTGTGACTGAGTGACACCGACTGGGACGACATGACACGGGCAGGGATGACAGGGTTATGACACAACCCATGGCACAAAAGGGCCGTCAAACTTCCGCGGCAATTGCCCAGGGTGAGGCCAGTCCACGCATAGACTGGCGAGTGCAGTGCACTAAATCCTGGCCAACCTCCCGCTGCTCTGCCAGTCCGGGCATCGTCCGAGGCCATTGTCAGGCAACACCCCGCCCCGGCCCTCCCCGCACCAGAACTGCGCCGCGCGCACCACCGCTGCACGATCAAAGGGGTAGGGGTAGTCCCCGCCACGCCGTGCCACTACCAAACAATCCCATGCAATTTTAAAGTTTTCTATTCTTCGACTCCGCTGAGGGTGAACCTGAGGCGGGCACAGTGTGCAGATGGTACGTTGTTCCTACTCAATACCCTTCAGTAATTCGGATGCTGTCATGTCGAAAGCTCCGGCGAGCGTTTGGAGCGTGCGCAAACAGACTTCTTTCCGCCCGAGTTCAAGGTCTGAAACATAGTTTTCGTGGATGCTCGTCTCTTCGGCAAGGTCAATTTGTCGCCAGCCGCGATCCGCCCGCAACTGTCGAATCCGTTCCCCCAGAGCAACGCAAATATCTCTTGCCATCCACTCTATGGTGGGGATAATCTGGCGACTACATCCACACTATCGTATGGATTCGATGAGAGAAGTTTGGCTTTCGGCGAGCGGGTCTAGCCACTTACTTCGACAGAAATGCAACTGAAGAGGCAACATGGAAGCTGCGAGAGAAGAACAGAGGCTCATGGACCTGCTCGGGTTCGACACAAGGGAGCAACTGATCGACTTCCTTAACAGTCCAGATAGGCCAACGGGGAACATGGTTCCAGAAGGTCAAATCCAGCGGGATATGCAGATATTGGTTGAGGGGAAGGAAGAAATACACCGCCTCTTCATTTCGCTCGACGACGAGGCGTTGCTGAATTTCCCTGTTGAGTTGATGGCCAATGGGCGCAAACCTGAGGCCGACCATGCGCAGCATTCAACGGGCTTCGACCATCGCGAGGCTGATGCCACCGTTGCGGGCAGCGAGTCAACCGCCGAAACATTTAAGGCAACGGCGAACGGGGACCCCTGGCAACGCGCCGTGCTAGACGCCTGGGCCGGCCTACTGGGCAAAGCTGGCGAGTTGCCAGCGCCGGTTGTTAGCGGTGCGTTCACCGACGAACGCATCATTAGCACCGTCTTGATGAAAACCGACCGCAGGGTCATAGATTCTGGCGAGGCAGCGGGACAGAAGTTCCCGAACAAGGTCTCGGAAATGAGTGACGAAGCCTTAATTGCAATGCACGAACGGAATGATAGTGGCATCCGTGCGATCTGGAGATTCGTCCGAGAGACGACGTCAATGTTGGGTGTAGTGTTATTAGGCTGGAAGGCCCGGCGCCGTGACGCGGTCCCTTTGCAGACATCGACCGTTGCAAGCCAATTTTCTGTTCGCCGGACTTGGCTCTTACTTACTGGAGTCGGGATTGTGACTGCTTGGTTTTTCAGTCCTTTCAACGCTTTTCCTGCGATAGTTCTGCTGGCCCTATCTGTTCAGTTTGGATTCAATTGTCTTAAGAAACGGCCAACACCGGTTTTTCTCAAATCCGCGTTGCTGATTCTTGTCTTGTTCGTTCTGACGGGCATTGTTCATGACGCGTTTTTCGATCACCCTGCCGCCTTGTGTGCCGACGGCCGGTACAGTTATTCAGCCTCCAGATCAGGAACTTGCTCTTGGCATGATGGTGTCTCGCGATGGAATCCTGAGCGAAGGCACTGGTGGCAATATGGGATTGAGTTCAACTCCTCGGGAACTCCAAGCCAAAAGGGTCGAAGGCATAGAATTTCATCGCCTCTCTAGCAAACATCCGGATGATGGTCTGGCTGCGCAGTTGCAAGTATCAGAAGATGTCTTGGCGGCGTACATGGAATTGCGATTGGCTCGGAATCCGTCGAGTTCGCAGCAGAGGAAAATACATATGGAAAGGGTTGCATGACGGACGAACCTGAAGTCAAAGCCAACATCCGCGAGATCCTCGGATTGTTTATCGGTCAGCGACTGATGGACATCACGCAGAACGAAGAAGGCGAACTCGCCGACGGAGACAATGACAGATTCATCCAGCTCATGTTCGAGAACGGCCAGTACATCAAGTTCTTCATCGCGGATAGCGATATGTACAAGGCCGGAGCTCCGTTCTGCTTCACCGACGGACACCAGGTAGACGACGAGTATGTACCATCGCCGGAAGAAGCCGCGGCGCATGGTTGGATTGTTGTTGAATGGCGCGATGAGGGCGGTAACGTCGATCACTGCATCCCGACGTTCGGACGGAATCACCAACTTGTTCCTGAGTGCTTTTGCAATCCAAGGAAAGAGGACCGCGACGATGGAAGTTACTTCTTCATGCACAACGAAGGTTGAGGCGCGGACCCGCGCAACAGAAAGATTGAGGACTGGCCTGCCGAAGCAAACGTGTATTGCGGCACTGTTACAGTCGTTTGGAAAAACTTGAGGGAGAGGCAATCCGTCGATATAACAGCAGCGACACGGAACGACAACCTGCAATTGGAACACCACAAGCATACCCGCTCACACATCTTCCAGAACAGTTAAACATTCCTTAATTGCAACCGTCCCGCGCCAGAAGGACAGAAAACCATGCGGAATGTGGCATCCATAGACGAATCATGCGAGACAATCGTCGCCGAGCATCCCGAGATTCAGCCCACAGCCAACATTCATAGCCCGCTTGTCGGTTGACGTCTAATGTTTCAGCTTCCCTCCAGCCAAAGCGGGCGATCCTTCAATGCAGATTTAAGCCCGCCTTCCGTTTCCCAAGTATCCGCTCTTTGGATATCTCCTAACTACCTTCATGCTCTTTAGGAATGTTCTCCCTTATTAGGAATGTATTTAGGAATGCACTCGTCTCTCGTAAGCCTCTATTCTGCATAACCTTACGTTCTGTCCATACACGAAAAATGAGCAGGTATCGCCCATTTTCTGGGCCCGTGGGTGCTCCATTTCTGCGCGTATGGTGGTGCTCAGTTTTTGCGCATGGCGATCGATCAGTTGTACCCAATTTCGTCCCACCTCATTGGGCTGATTGCCTCCTGGTTCAGCGGTTCAGCCGGTGGGCACTTTCCTTCATTACATCCGAAAGGGAAGCTGGTTCCGGCGTTGTCGATTTTCGACACTTTCTTGGATTCGAGAGATTCTTGTGTGTGTACAGCGGGTAGCGCACACTTTCGCAAATAGGGAACCTTCTCTTTAGGATAGCGAGACCAGGGCTTGCCTGTTTCTGGATTGCACAAGTGGAAGATGAATCCGTCTGTTCCAGTCTGCTCGACCAACGCCAGGCCGGCCTTAATCAGTTCGGCCCGCGCCTTGTTGTGCGAATTGCGGCAACCGCCCACAAGCTCAGTGAGTTTTTTGGTAGTACGCGTGAGTTCCCGAGTCTGGTAACGCTCTGACTCATGGTATAAGGCTACATACAGCTTGACGGCAATGCCGCTGAGACTCTTCAGCTTGCCAAGGCGGATTACCGACTGAGGGACGCCAAAGAACCTGTCGATCATCGTTGTCATTGCAGATTCTCCGCCCCCTGCGCGCGGCTCTTCCAAGGCTTCACCAGTACCGCTCTACAACGCGCGATGATAGACAATCCCCCACCTATCGCTGCGGCGCCGCGCACACCTTACCAAGTGTGCTCATCGGCGGAGAGCCGGATCATTCGGCAAGGCTTACAAAGCGGCTGATGGCATCTTGGCTGAAGAGTAAGCGTCGGCAGATTCGGACAGGGTGCAAGCGCCCTTTACGAACCCATGCCCGAACGGTGTGCGGACTGACCCTGAGCCTATCCGCCACTTCCAACAGGGTTAATAGCCGTTCGGCGCTCATTGGGCACCTGCCTTGCTCTTTGCCGTTCGGCCGTTCAGATAATCCTCGAGGGCTGCGGGGGTGATGAGTACACGTCTTCCCACGCGCATCACTTTCAGACCTCCCTGCTTGATTGCCGAATGGATGCTGCGCTCGGATAAGCCGATCTGTTCTGCTGCCACCATCACCGAAAAGCTGATTGCCATTGTGCAAGTCTCCTCTTGACTTCCTGCACAGAATGGCACAGACTTGCATTGATATGAAAGATCAATACCATATCAACATAAGAAACGGCGCCGGATGGTGCCGGTGCAAAAGCGTGACATTCGTTGGCGAGACAGCAGCCTGGGAATTGAGTCGTACAGGCGGCTATGAGTTTTTGGACGCCTACAAGCAGACCCCACATCGTCAGCTCATTCAGGCGACGGACGACGATTCTCTGCGTGTCTTTATCAAGGCGTGGGGACCGCTTACCTACCCACTTAACGATTGGCAAGGTTGCGATCCGGTATCCGACTATCGCCAGACACGCGATATGTTGCGAGCATGGGTTGGTCTTCTGTCCGCTGTGGGAAGGACTGAGAATCTGCGCGAGGGCACGATAGAGATTCTTCGGCAAGAGCATGAAGACTTATTTCCACTAAACACGACGGCTCGCCATCATCTCGGTATCCTGCAGGATCATCTCGCCCCGATTGATCACACCCTACAAGATCGTTTGAGAAGCCTGCCAGCAAAGGAGTTGGGGGCTATGTGCAGGAAACTGCTAGGCCTGTTTCCGCTCTCGACCGATCTCTCTCACTCCAGTCTGGTACTTGACAAGAGCAGATACGGCTTCAAGGTTAAGGCAGCCTTCACATTCGATTCTCTGCAAAACGCTCTCTACTGGATGGTTTGGCAGGATATTCTCCAGGACCATCCATTCCATTTCTGCGCGGATTGTCGAAAGCTCATTCAACCAGACACGCGCCACGAGAAGAAATTCTGTTCTCCCGAGTGCGCTCACCGAAAGACAGCTAGAGAGTGGCAGCAACGTAAACGTGAAATGGAGAGGAAAGCTAATGGCACTTAAGAAGCGCGGCAAAACTTGGCACTGTCATTTCGTCGTCAATGGTCAACGATTCCGGCAGAGTCTTGAAACAACGGACTGGAGAGAGGCACAAGCCAAAGAGAAGGAACTGATAGCGGCGGCCTCTGAGGGCAAGTTGCATCAGACCTCAGCCGCTCTAACCCGGCAACCGTTTGGGCTGGCGGCAGACGATTACGGGACCTCTCGCAAGTTGGAACTGGCAACGGCCAGCCAAGCCAAAGAGAAGCAATTGCTGGTGCAGCTACGGGCCTATTTCAGAGAGGAACCGTTGAAGGCGATTACGGCAAAACGGATCACAGAGTACCGGGCATGGCGGGCAGAGCAAGGCGTGGGACCGGCAACGCTGAATGCGGAACTTGGCATCTTGCGGCGCATCTTGAAGCGGGCGAAGCTCTGGGCGCGGGTTGCTGACGATATACGGCCTCTGAAGGAGCCGAGCACCATCGGACGGGCATTGACCGAGGACGACAAGCAACGGCTGCTCAAAACGGCTGTAATGCGGCCAGAGTGGGAGACAGCTTTCCTTGCCGCCATTCTCTGCCTGAACACCACGGCAAGGGGCTGTGAGTTGAAAGGGCTGCAATGGTCGGATGTGGACCTTTTCGAGCGGACGGTGACGGTTCGCAAATCTAAGACGGAGGCCGGAATCCGGGCCATTCCTCTCACGGACGTTGCTTGCTCCGCCCTGGCAAGACTGCGGACGCGGGCCGAATCGTTTGGAAAGGTGGAACCGGCGCATTACGTCTTTGCCGCCTATGGCACCAGAATGACGTTCAACGATACCCAGATCGTAGGCAGCAAGATGGTGGGATTTGCCCCGACAAAGCACGTCAACAGTTGGCGGTCAGCTTGGCGGACTTTGACGAAGAAAGCGGGTCTTCCCGGTTTCAGGTTCCATGATCTGCGGCATTGCGCGATTACATCGCTTGCAGAGAGCGGGGCGTCAGACTCAACCATCATGGCGATAGCCGGACACGTCAGCCGCCGGATGCTGGAGCGGTACTCTCACGTCCGCATGGAAGCCAAGCGCGAAGCAGTGGAATGCCTCTCGAAAAGCAGCAAAATGGGGGGTTATGACACAAACCGTGACACAAAATCCGCTGAGCCTGTTGCAAAACCTATGTAAGTTATTGATAAATATGGTAGGCACGACTGGATTCGAACCAGCGACCTCTTCCGTGTCAAGAAATGGCGCAAACCGCAAGTTGTTGACGGTACAGTAGTTAAAAACCGGCACAACCGGCAAAAACGGCCCTCTGGGCGGTATTTGCGACAAAAATGCGACAAACTTTTTACGGGCTTTCAGGCTGGCTGTGTGGGACCAGCTTGAAGAATATCGGTCAAAATGCACTCTCAGAAGGAGCCTTCCAAAGTACTTGGAGGTTTGCCTGTATATGGATAGAATAGTCGGAGAACATATGCAATCTCCGAGGAATATATCCGACGCTGCACAAACGCCCGAGTCCGGCGCGATGGGCCGCGCTATCGGCATCTTCAAGAAAAGCGGCGGCATCCTCAATACAAAACGCGCAGTCGAACTGGGCGTGCACCCTCGTGAACTCTATGCGCTTCGAGACGCGGGGAAACTGGAGCGGCTCGAACGGGGGCTTTACCGGTTGGCCAACGCGAAGCCACTGGGCAACCCGGATCTGGTGACGGTCTCGCACAAGGTGCCGAAGGGGGTAGTTTGCCTGATCTCGGCGCTGGCATTCCACCGGCTAACAACTCAGATTCCGCACTCCGTTTATCTTGCAATTCCGGCCAACGACCAGGCCCCTGCGATGCAATATCCGCCGCTACGCATCTTTTGGTATTCCAAGCCGGTCTATGAAAGCGGAATCGAGGAAGTGACGCTGGATGGGACGCCGGTGCGCGTCTACTCTGCCGAGAAGACGCTGGCAGATTGCTTCAAGTACCGCAATAAACTCGGCATCGATGTATGCACGGAAGCACTGAATCTCTACCGGCAGCGTGGACGCATGAGGCTCGATCAGATTGAGCAGTTCGCAAGAGTGTGCCGCGTTGAACGTGTCATGCGGCCTTACCTGGAGGCAATTCTTTGACGGTATCCGTGGTCAAAAACATGGGCGCTTCTGTTCGGCAGCGTCTGCTGAATTATGCGAAGGCAAACAACCGGCCCTTTGCCGAGGTGCTTCAGTATTACGCGATGGAGCGCTTTCTCTACCGCCTATCGGCATCGCCTCACGCCAGCAAGTTCTTGTTGAAGGGAGCTCTGCTGCTAACAGCGTGGCGTGCACCCATGTCCAGGCCGACAATGGATATTGACCTCCTGGGTAGGACCAGCAATGATGTAGACGACATTGTGAACCTATTGAAGGAAGTTGCCCAAGTCAATGTTCCCGATGATGGCATCACATTTGATCTTGATTCATTTGCCGGATCGGTGATTCGGGAGGACGCCGATTACTCTGGAGTTCGTACTGTGTTCACGGGCCGTCTCAACGCAGCCCGTGTGACCATGCAGATCGATATTGGATTCGGCGATGTGGTGACGCCAGAACCGGAGCGGCTTGCCTATCCGACGATTCTGGATTTTCCCGCTCCTGCTTTGCTTGGCTATACCCGCGAAACGGTCATTGCAGAAAAACTGGAGGCACTTGTACAGCTTCGAATGCTGAACAGCCGCATGAAGGACTACTTCGATATCTGGATTCTTCTACGCCATCCAGAACTGGACCAGACTGTGCTTCGCGCGGCTATCGAGCGAACCTTCAAGAATCGGAAGATGGAAATCGATGCCACGCCGATTGGTCTCTCGCCACAATTCGGCACCGATCCTGCAAAGCAAACACAGTGGCGTGCATTTCTGAAACGATCCGCATTGAAAGATGCGCCAGAGCAACTTTCCGTAGTGGTCGAGGAATTGCGCGCGTATTTCGAGCCGATCTTTACGAGCCTCGTCTGAAATGGACTGTTGATTTCAGGGCAGTGCGCATTTCCAGGAGACCGTCGTGAAAACACGCATTGGCAATCTCGTGATCGTTGCGATATGGAATGGCTTTAGGAGTGGTCGCTAACAGTGCAGGCCCCGTTTGTAGAAACCAGTCTTAGATTGGGCGTATGAGCCTCTATAATAGCTACTTATCCGTAGTGTGTAAGAACATTGGAGGGGCATTTGTGAGTAATGCGACAACGACCGACCCCGGTGCTAGGGCAAGCACTACCGGCCTCGCGTCTGCTCACGCTGGCTATATATATCAGGATCTCGTCACCGCATATTTTATGGCCCAGGGCCTTATTGACAAATTCGATCTGCGCGTCGATAAGAAGCAATTCGAGGGCGACATATTCGATGATCTTCATATTTTCGGACGCCGCAGGATACAGCTTAAATCAAGCCTAGCTTCGTCCGATCCCTTCTCGTTAGAGGACCTATCGACTAAACGCCGAAATACTCGCATTGATGAACTGCTTTTCGCGGCGAAAGAAGATGGGTTCGCTTCTGCGGAGTACCGGTTGTCTGCAACCTGGCGATGTCCACAAGATCCACGTCTTCAGGGAGTGTTGACGCTTGTCGATGGCGAATCTTCCTTCGAGGGTACTGCGACCGTTCTTTTCAAACTGGAACTTGACGCATTGAGGTCAGGCGGGACAACGGAGCTCACGCGGCACCTTCCTAGTTATACCGAAGCGGATATTGCTGAGTTTTGCAAACGGTTTCGGTTGGAGCTTGAGTGCCCAAAGGCCTCGTTGGATTTGGCATCTCCAGGTCCGTTGGAATCGATACTCTTCGACACGCTTGGTCGTCGAATCGGAGTAGGAATATTTCCCAACGAAAATCTACAGGTCGTTGACACTGCCGCGAACCTCATCAACTTCGCAACATTTGCACGCGCAGGCCAGAGCGTAGTGAAGCCCTCAGACACCATACAGCGTTTACGCTTACGCACCGATTACGGTCGAGTTGCTCAGCAGTTTCCGGTAAACGCGTCTGTGCTCGTTCAACGCTCTTCGGTAGAAACTGCACTAATTCAATTTGCGGCTAGTAACAGCAAATGCATCGTGGTGGGTGAACCTGGCGCGGGCAAATCATGGCTGCTTACTCAGCTAACAAACCAGATCAATCAGCAACAGGGAGTGGCGATTCGCCATTATTGCTATCTAGAGCCAACAGATCGTGAGATACAGCGCAGAATCACGTCTAGAATCATGTTTGGCAACCTTATGGCCGAACTTCTGGAGGTGCGGCCTGATCTGAGTACAGGTTCAGCGCCGCTGTATTCGGCATCCGCAGAAGCTTTTGAAAGTTTGCTCAGTCATACGGATGAAAACGACCACATCTACATTGTTGTGGATGGGATCGATCATATCTCTCGTGTGTTCCATCAATCGCCGTCTGTCGCAGCAGAAGACATTGATATCGTCGAGCAACTCGCTCTCCTGAAGCTTCCCACAAATGTGCACCTTATCATCGGATCGCAGCCTGGACCTCACTTGTCGCTACTGCAATCCCCAGACAATATCTTTCTATTACCGGGTTGGCAACCGGACGACATTGAGAGCCTCGCAGAGAAACTGGGTCTCTTGGCGGCGTTAGCCTCTAGTGGACATGATGATCAGAGCGCGAATGTCGTGCAACAGATTGCGCAGCGCTCGGAAGGCAATCCCCTCTACGCGACGTTTGTTGTTCGCGAAGTCGTCACGCGTGCAAAGGGTGGTGAAGCAGTTGATATACCGTCCCTGATCGGCAAAATCCCCTTCCGCATGGGCGATCTCAGACGTTATTACGACTATTTGTTCGCGCGTATCGAGGAACATCAAGCTGTGTCGGTCGCGGAAACCTTGGCATTACTTGATTTTGGAGTTTCGCAGTCCGATCTGAAGGAGATATACCCCGCCGAGGCTCACCGCTTGTCGGTGGCGCTTCCTGTGCTCTCTCCAATCCTCGAACAGGCGTCCGCACAAGGCGGATTCCGCATCTACCATGAGAGCTTTCGCCGTTTTGTTATCGAGAAACTGATAGCCCAGGAAGCATCGATCAGTAGCCGTCTGGAACCGGTCTGCAATTGGCTTGATCAGAAAGGATTCCTGAGCGATTCACGAGCGTATCGATTCCTGCTTCCAACTATGCGGCGCGCCAATCGATATCGAGAAATTCTGGACCGTCTTTCCCCAAGGTTCATCCAGGACAGTCTCAGTAATGGCCATCCATCTGCGGCAATTGCGCTCAACCTGGTGGTGGGGGCCGAGGTGGCAACTCGGACACAGAACTGGGAAATCCTCGCACGAATCAATGAGTTACAACGCGCCAATTCAACGTACAGAAGTGAGCGTCTCAGCGATGTAGCGATGTACGGCAGGGCTTTTGCTGCGCTACGTGGCGCGTCAGCACTCAACGAGCGGTTGTTATTTGAGGGGCGGCCCACATTTGAACGCGAGGCAGGGTTACTGCTCTGCGATGTTTGCGACCGTGCCGGCGTTGTACCGCCATGGCGCGAATATTTCCGGCTTTCGCAGTCAAGTGAGACCGACTCGTTCAGCCAGACCCAGGTCACACTGGCGTGGTTCCGCGGATGGACGAGGCTCCGTGGAATCGATGCCGCCGTTGAGGTATTGCTCGATTGGGCTCGGGATTTTCCCAACGACACCACCGTCCTCTATGGCGCGGTCGAGATACTCCGCTCTCTGGGCAGTGATAGTGTTCCTGAGCAACTACTAGAGAAGACCATTCCTACAGGGTTTCGAGAGGTTCTCCTCACTGAGGCATTACGTCACGCAAAGCGAAAGGGGGACGAGGCAGGAGCTTCGGTTCACGCAAAGGCACTCCTATCGGTTACGAGCAATCTACCAAATATTGCGTTCGCTATAAAAGCGGGCGCGGATGCTTCGGCCCTAGTGAAATATCCATCACCATCTTCCTACTCATTTGAGAATCTGTACATGGGGGAAGCTGACGTAAGACTGGCCGAGTGGGCAGCATCCTTGACAATCGCCTTGCGAAAAGGTGAGAGCGTAGCGTCGGAACGACAGAGAGCACAAGGGGATGGATGGTATCGATATTGGTTGCAATATGTGGTCGCGATTGCTGAGGCTGAAGCGTTATCTCAACAAGATCGCAATGCGGGCAAGCTTGCAGCCTTGGCTGCTTTCGATCTGCTCTTAGAAGACACGCGGCCTTTCGTCGGAGATCCGCGCGCGTGCGATCTGTATGGCATACACAGCAACATCTTTGATTCGATACGGGATGGTCTTCAACTCCTCGACTTTGATCCGGCAGCATTTAAAGTCGTACTGCCGATGCTGGTAAAAATAACAGATGATACGACCACGTCCCTCCAAAACGAGGAGAGCGGCCCTTTAGACACCGAGGCGCTATTCAATCTTCTCAGCGAATTCGTCGAAGATCCTGCGCTTACAGACATAATCCTTCCCGTGCTGGAAGCCCAGCGTGCCGAACGTACCGAAAACCGTGGCTACTACACCGCCCTGGCCGTGCAGGAACTACATTTGTGCCATATCATGGCTGGCCTTTCGAGGCATTCTGAGGCAGAGTCACATTGGTGCAGAGCGTGCTCGTTCCTTGCGGCCTATGGACACAGAAAAGATGTAACTCTTCTGGAACTACTGGCCGGTCAAACCGAAATTGCGAAACTGGACGGAGCTAGTGCTTCTGATCTGATTGCGCGCACCCAGCCTCTCATCGCAGAACTTGTGGCGCACACTGATGGAAAAGGTACTCAACATTTTCCCGTCGATTGGTTTGAAGGTTTAGTTACGGCGCGCCCAATTCAGGCGGCGCTATTGCTCTCGCAACGGCTTGCTGGTGCACACGGTAGGGTTGATTGGCGCCTGGAGGATGGCCTGGAAGCACTTCTTTTGACGCTTAAGGATAGCGGAGATCCCCTATTGCTGAGCCTCCTATGGTCCAGTTATTTCGACAAGACGCTTTCGTCCACCATCCCTGCCCGCCTGGAGATTTTGAATAGGCTGCGCCAACAGCAACCTGAGATAGCAGATGAGTTTTATCAACGCTTCGCAGCCGAAGTCGAAGGTGACAGTCCTACCTTTGATCCCAAAGATCTGGAGTGCGTACTGGCCGCCGCCAGAGCGTCTGACAGCTCAATCGCAGTGACCACTGGTGTTTTCGCCACGCCGCAAGAGGAGCGTCCGCCGCAAAGTTGGAGATCCGCACGATCCATTCAGGAGCAGTTCTCCTTTCCTGCCTTTACCCCAAACGCAACTCCTTTTGAGTTACTGGCACAGGTACGAAAAGTAGCTCTCGACGAAGACGTATCTGTGGATGCGTTTGTGAATTCGCTAGGTTTCCGCCTCGTGGAATTGATCGAAACAACGAAGAATAACAACGAAGCTGAAGTCCTTCTGAAGCAGATCGCGAAGGAGAATCGTTATACATTCAAGGCAGACAGAGTATATCCAGCGCTCGCGGAGGGGTTTGAGCGTCTTGGCCTGATCCGATTGGCGTCTCTTTGTTACACACTTGGTTTCACGCGGGCCAGAGGTGGCGGCGGCTGGTTCGCCCTCGGCGATGAGAAGCATGCGCATCTGTTCCGATCGGCAATACAACTCGATCACACAACGGCATACGAAACGCTGGCGGAAGAGATGTTTTCGAGTATCGACGGCGATTCTTATGTCGCAGGATTAACACAGCATCTTGTCACGCTGTTTTGCCAGATGGGGCAGCTCGCTGTAGCCCGAAGCGTCTGGCTGGGAGCCTGTGAGGTCGTAGAGAGCAGATTCCCAAGAGATGTCGACGACTTTGATCCAGTCGACAGATTTGACCCAGCCAGACCTGATCCCGTCCCCTTGGATGTTGCTCTCTGCTGCCTTTTGCTCTCCCGGATCGTTCACCCAGATTTGCGCAAAAAGCGGGCGGGCCTAGCTGGTGCTGCCTATCTGGTGCGGTATCAACCTGCATCGTTCGCCATTGCGGCACAGCGATTCATTGAAGAAGACTATTCCTTTACAGCGAAGTTGGCACTGCTAGTTCTCTTAGAGCGGTTTGAACTCGCGCCATACGTTGTCTCCACTGCAATCAGTCCAATCCTCGCGGCGATGGCTAATGGCAGTGAGTTTGGGCTATGTGAAGCAGCCAGGAACCTATTAAGACGACTGGACGCCACTCGGAATTTCGACACGCGCTTGCGTATCCCTCTCTCGAATCGAGTTGTAAATGCAAGAAAGACTGAGGCGATCCTATCGCTTGACCGATCAGATCGAGTCACAGTTTTAGAAGAACTCTGGCCCGGGTTTCCAACCGTCGTCTCCTCCTACTTCGATGAGCAATGGGAGTCAGTCCCCGACCATAAACAAATTGAAAAACGACGTTTGGATCTTATTCATGATCCCAGTGACAGACGATTGCCCACGCCTCCAATCCTTGAATGGCATCACGATTTTTTTGAACTTTCTCTGCATCGGACGCTCAATCATCTTGATATTGAGCTGTGGAAACAGGGTGCTCCTAACCCCGCACTGTTGCAAGAAGTTGCGGAACATGTCTCGCCGCAGGTGGATATCTACGTTAGACACTGGCTGAGTCGAGTGGTCCGTCCCAACATTCCGCTGCCATCCCAACTACCTGCCGATTATCCGCTGCTTGGGGAGCTTCCGGCCACAGATTCTCAATCTGGGTGGGTACGAATCGCGTATTACGAGATGGAGCGGATTCTTTCGGAAGAAAGCATTCTCGCCGAAGTGACAAAGACTCTTCGCATAAGCGCCGGCTTTGGCATTCCCCGACCCGGCGAAAACTACCCAATCGAAGGAGCGTTGCCCTTTGGCATCGGCGAGCTAAACAGTTGGAGAGATACGAATTCGCGCGAACCGCTGTTTCGCGGGGGACCGCTCATCGGGTTTACATTCCTGACTGATTTCTTGGGAATACTCCCCGTCCTGGGTCTTTCGACACGTCTGACGAATCGTCTGTCTGTCAAAGCGAGTGATGCATTGGGACGCCTCCAACTCCTTGATGCAGCGAATCAACCCTGTGTAATCTTTCGACAATGGCATGTTCGGCCACTAGGAGAACGACCGTGTCGGTCTGCGGACCGCAATAGTGGCTGCGACTTGATTGTCAGATCGGACATATGGAACGCGATTGGGGACTTGTATGGCAACCAACTCATACTTCCGAGTGTCCACCGTTCTGAGACAGCTTTTGAAGATGAATGACATATTGTCCTTACGATATTTGTCCTCTCGTCTTCCAGTAGACAATGCCCCCGTCAAGCGTAGTCTAGTGCCCGGCTAGGCACTTGCTGCAAACCGCCGAGACTCGGAAGTTCACCGATTGAGAACAGGGCAAATAGCCCATCCAATCCGACTCGTAAGAAAAAAACATATGGTCGGATGCAGACCGGCTTTCGACAGATTA
>Ga0187847_10002538_pt1 | contig 14671 bp, 12 predicted proteins | sample June2016WEW_4_10_FD_132458 | JGI IMG/M metagenome (GOLD analysis project Ga0187847, IMG submission 132458) | Peatland microbial communities from SPRUCE experiment site at the Marcell Experimental Forest, Minnesota, USA - June2016WEW_4_10 | ecosystem: Environmental > Terrestrial > Soil >...
CCATCCTGGGCCTCGACCTATCGCACGGCGGCCATCTCACGCACGGCCATCGCCTCAGCTTCAGCGGCAAGCTCTATCGCACCACCTTCTATCACGTGCGCCGCGACACCGAGACCATCGATTACGACGAGATGGAAAAAGTTGCCGAGCAGGAAAAGCCGAAGGTGATCATCGGCGGCGCCAGCGCTTACCCGCGCTCCTGGGACTTCGTCCGCATGCGCGCAATTGCAGACAAGGTCGGTGCAACTTTTATCTTCGACATGGCGCACATCGCCGGACTGGTGGCTGGCGGCGTTCACGATTCGCCCGTGCCGCACACACACATCACCACCACCACCACGCACAAGACCCTCCGCGGACCACGCGCCGGATTAATCATTTGCGGCAAGGACTATGTAGTGGGGCCCAAGCCGGAAGACACCATTGGCAAGGCTATCGACAAATCTGTCTTTCCCGGCCAGCAGGGCGGTCCGCTGGTGCACATTGTGGCCGCAAAGGCTGTGGCCTTTGCGGAGGCGCTGCGCCCCGAGTTTCGCCTCTACGCGGCGCAAATTGTCGCCAACGCCAAGGCATTGGCTGAAGCACTGCGTGCAGGAGGGTTTCGCTTGGTTTCTGGGGGTACCGATAATCACCTGATGCTGGTCGATGTTTTCGAGAAAGGTATTCTTGGCTCCGAGGCGGAACTGGCGCTGGGCAAGGCTGGCATCACCGTTAACAAGAACTCCATCCCCTGGGACGCCAATCCGCCGCTTAAGCCCTCCGGCGTTCGCATAGGCACCCCCGCGCTCACCACGCGTGGCATGAAAGAACCGGAGATGCGCACCATCGCCGCGTGGATCGCCTCCGCCCTCGAACAGCGCAATGACGATGCCGCTCTCGAACGCATCCGCGGCGATGTGGCGGAACTCGCCAACCAGTTCCCGCTTTACGCATGGCGTCGTACCGCTGCCACGGTGAGCGCTTAGCTCGAACCACGTTCAGAACCAGAACCCGACGAAGTGGGAGGGCAACGAACCGTTGCCCATCGCCAGCCAACGAATTCTGGATGGTTCGTGGCTTATATCTCCATTTCGTCCTCAGGAGGTAGTAATGAAATTCCTTCACGTTGCATGCGCAGCTTTGCTCGCCTTCTCTGTGCCGGCGTTCGCGCAACATCAGGGCGAAGACCATCCGCAGCCGCCCCAGCGCGGGCCTGAGCCCTTCCATGGCAAAGCCCAAGCGCCCGATACGCATCGCAACTATTCCGATCAACCCGGTCATCCCAACGCTCCGCACGTCGATAACGGCAAGACCTGGATGGGCCATGACACCGGCCCCAACGATCCGCGCTATCACATGGACCATCCCTGGGCGCACGGCCATTTCGCGGGGGGATTCGGTCCCGGGCATGTATGGCATCTCGCCGGCGGAGGACCTGATCGCTTTTGGTTCAACGGCTGGTACTGGTCCGTCGCGCCTGACGATTACGGCTTTTGCGACGGCTGGCAGTGGGGCTCCGACGACATCGTCATCTACGAGGATCCGGACCACATTGGCTGGTACCTTGCCTATAACGTGCGCCTCGGCGTCTATGTTCATGTCGTGTATCTCGGCTAGGTAGCCTGTTTCTGCCGCGGCCCAGGGGATAGGGCAAGAACTCTGGCGGGTCGGGAATAACCTGTCCCGCCGATGTCTTTTACGGCGTTGCGTCGGCGCCTGCTGCGCGGATCTACAACGTTCCCGCGACGAATGTCGCACCCGGCTTGTGCCGTCGCGGGACTCGGGCAAGAGACGATAACGCCTGAAACAATATCTCTGCTCCCTCTGAAAAACGCTCAGCCGTCTTTCTTCCATACAGGCGCGGCGCCGTATCTCTCCCGGTTACTCCTCTAAGTCAAAACAAAATGTCCCACTCGCGGCTTTTCAGCGGCAAACTGATTGAGTTATCCTAATTACATGGCAATTGAAAACATTCTTACCGAAATAGACGCCGAGATAGCCAGGCTAAAGCAGGCACGTGCTCTGCTGGCCACGCTCGGCAATGCAACCACCGATGCCGGAGCCAAAGTGAAGAAATCCCCGGCCGCAGCCAAGCCCAGAAAAAAACGGGTATTGAGCGCCGAGGCGCGCAAAAGGATCGCCGATGCGCAGCACCGCCGCTGGGCCAAGCAAAAGGCCAAGGCGAAACAAAAGGCCTAGGTAAGCATGGGCGGTTTGAGCCGCCCCAAGCTTCCAGCGGGATTCAGTAGATTTGCCCCGGATCACCCTTCCTGAAGCTGAAGGATAGTCTGCTTCGCATCCTCTCCCGGCGTTGCTGCCTAGTCCGGATTCCGACTTTGGCGGCAAATCTGTCCCATCTCTCTTCGCCATGACCGGCCTCTTCAGCCGCACAGGAAAGCTGTGTCCGCGCATCGCAGAACCCGGCTCTCTGCCTCCTTCTGCGTTCATGGCGGACGACCTTGCATTCGCGTCGCCACTAGGCTAATGTGTTGCCATTCATCCAGCCATCCCGAATGGATGGAGGTGCGCGATGCCCCGTACCCTTTTCCTTGCTGTAATGGCCCTCTTGGCATTTCTTCCGGCCGTCCCAGTTAGCGCGCAAACGGCGCAAACCGGCGCACAAAACACACCCCAGGCGCTAAAAGCTACCTACGACCAAGCCATGATTGCCAAGGATTGGCCGGCCGCGCTCGCAGCCGCACAGCAGTTAGTCGACGCCAACGCCACATCGGCCAATCTGCTGCTGCTCGGAAACGCGCAACTCTATGTCACAACCGGGAAAAGCGACCCAGGCCCGATGGAAGTGTCTCTTGCCACCTATGACCGTGCCCTCGCGGTAGCCGAGCGGGAGAAAGCCGCGCAGGGCCAGGCGGATCAAGCCCAACCGGATCAAGCATGGAAAGACGGCGTGGCGAAGATCTATATCGGGAAGGGCAATGCGCTGCTCAAGCTGAAGCGCTATGCGGAGGCGATCGACAACTATAACCATGCTGCCGAGCTGTCCTCAAACCCCGGGAAGGCATACTTCAATGTATGTGCGGTCGCGTACAACAACGGGGACACGGCCGCCGCGGTGGAAGCGTGCCGCAAGAGCGTGCAGGCCGATCCCACGCGCGCCGATGCCTGGTTCGTTCTGGGCTCGTCGCTCTTCGCGGACGCAAAGATCGATTCCGCTGGCAAAGTGGCAATGACGGCGGAAACACGCCAGGCGCTCCTGAAATATCTCGACCTTGCCCCCGACGGTCCCCACGCCGTCGATGTAAAAGCGATGCTCGACATGGTTGCGAAGTAAGATCAGTTCACAGTTCGTGGTTCACAGACGGCAGCCCGTATTGGGCAAGCACACCGCTAAGTGTGAACTATGGGAACGCGTCTTTCTGTATTCATGACAAACGATCTTGCATTTCGTCCCATCACTGGACTAATGTGATGCCATTCCCCCGAGATGGGGGGAGGTGTGCAATGTCCCGGGATCTTCGCATGGCAGCTTTATTGGGATTGGCACTGCTTTTCGCTGGATACTCCATGCCACAAACAGCTGGCGGAGCGGACCAGAACACGCCTGAGGCATTGAATGCCACCTACGATCAGGCGATGAGAGCTAAGGACTGGGCAAGCGCTCTCACCGCCGCGCAGAAGCTGGTGAATTCGAACGCCTCGACGGAGAATCTGCTCCTCCTCGCAGACGTGCAGGTCTCCTCAGGTGCGGGCGAGGCTGCGCTTGCCACAACCGACCGCGCGCTGGACGCCGTGAAGAAGGAGAAATTCACGGAGGACCCGCAGGACGCGGAGCGGAAGGAGCTGAAATCGAAGATATACCTCACTCGGGGCGACGCATTCCGGCAACTGCGCCGCAATAAGGAGGCGATCGACACCTACAACCGGGCGGCCCCTCTGGCTTCGAATCCCGGCCTCCCCCTCCTTGACATTTGCGTCACATATGCCAACTCTGGCGATCCGCAAGACGCCATGCCAGCCTGCCGCAAAGCGGCACGTGCCGATCCCATGCGTGCTGATGTGTGGTTTCTTCTGGGATCGCTCCTCTATGGGGACGCCACTGTGGATGGCAATGGGCATCTCGTCCTCACTGAGGAATGCCGTGAAGCCCTCAAAAAATATCTCGATTTGGCGCCGGATGGATCTCACGCCGCCGATACAAAGTCGATGTTGCAGATGACGCAATAAAAGACGGTTCACAGGGTTGGGGACGCCGCCTATAAACTACGAACTATGAAGTGATTCACGCCTACCCCACGCCGCTCATCACCAGCATGCGCGGCTCCGTCATTTCTTCGATGGCCCAGCGAACACCTTCGCGCCCTAACCCGGAATCCTTCACGCCGCCGAAAGGCATCGGATCCTGCCGCCAGCTTGGCGTGTCGCCCACAATCAATGCGCCCACTTCGAGCTCGCGATAGGCGGTGAGAATGCGGCGCGAGTCGTGCGTCAGCAACCCGGCCTGCAAGCCGTATTTGGAGTGATTCACGCGCGCCAGCGCATCTTCAAAATCGTCGTAGGGCTCAATCGCAAGGACTGGCCCCAATATCTCCTCATCATGTAGCTTCATACCCGGCGCAGTTGCGGTCAGGATCGCCGGCGTAATCATCGACCCATTGCGCTCGCCGCCCGCCACCAGCTTGGCGCCCCCGGCTACGGCCTCTTTGATCCAAGCCTCGACTCGCTCTGCTTCGCTGGCGCGGATCAGCGGACCAACCTCCGTCGCCTCATGCGAGGGGTCGCCAAGCACAAGCTTGCCTGCAACGTCCACAACCTTCCACAAAAAGGTCTGGAAGATGCTGCGCTCCACAAATGCGCGCTGCACACTGATGCACGATTGCCCAGCAAAATTGAAGGCCGAATGCGCGGTGCGTAGCGCCGCGTCGTCGAGGTCGTTCCAATCGCAGTGCACCACGAGAGCGGAGTTTCCACCGAGTTCGAGCAACACGCGTTTGCGTCCCGAGCGCGCTTTCAGCTCCCACCCCACTTTGGACGAACCGGAAAAACTCACCAGCTTGATGCGGTCTTCCTTTTCCGCCAGCCACGCTGTGTCGGCGTTGCCGAGCGGCAGCACGGCCAACGCCTCTTCCGGCCAACCCGCCTTCAAAATTACTTCACCCAGCGCCAGCGCGGTAAACGTGGCCTGTGGCGCGGGCTTCACAATCAGCGGGCATCCGGCCGCCATGGCCGGCGCTGCCTTGTGCGCCACATGGTTCAAGGGAAAGTTGAAAGACGTAATGGCCAGCACCGGCCCGATGGGAAAACGCTGCACCAGCCCCCAGCGGCCCTCGTTACCCTCGGTCAGATCCAGCGGAATGCTCTCACCACCTATCCGAACCGCTTCTTCAGCAGCGGTTTTGAAGGTGAGCACAGCGTGATCCACTTCCATCCTCGCCAGCCGCAACGGCTTGCCCGTTTCGGCCACAATCAGCTGCGCAAAGCGCTCTTTCTGCTCGATCAGTGCGGCGGCTACGTCTTCAAGAGTCTCGCGTCGCTTCCAGCGCGGCAGTGCGCGCGTCCTGCGTAGGCTCGCCACGGCATGGTTCACGGCCTGGCGCGCATCGGCCCGCGTGGCCCTGGTTACGCGCCCCACCAGCCCCTGATCCCACGGCGAGCGCACATCCATCGCCTCTCCGTCGGCCCATTCCTTGCCGCACAACAGAAATCCCGTCTGCGATCCCGGCCGCATTTTCATGGTGGAGCTCCTCAACCAGATTATCTACGTCCTGATGGTAACCTCACGGCTAGTCGTTGTCCGTGCGCGGCCGCCGTGCCCAGCCGGCCCTTACCCGAATCGGAACCGTTCTCGCGAACCGGAAATATTCCCCTGCTTTGGGCTGCTGGGCCGTGGCAGATGCGATATAGTGGCTGCAACTCCGGATCGCACCCCGGCGGGCCCATGAAAAATCCACTCGCAAGGACGACACTATGACAGACATTTACGGCAGCCAGCCACCCCAAATCGATCCTTCGCAGCCAATCCCGCAGCCGCCCGTTCAGCCTTACCCAGCGGTCTACCCACCGCCGAAAAAAGGACCGAGCGCACTGAAAATAGTACTCATTATTGTGGCCATCTTCGTCGGCCTCGGACTCATCGGGGCCGGGTTTGTCTGCTACGGAATCTATAAGTTCACCAAGTCCGCGAACATTACGGCCAGCTCACAGCCACTTACGGAAAGCGACCTGGGCGTTGCACTCTATCCCGGCGCAGAGCAGGGCAAAGCCAGTGTGCGCATGACCATTGCCGGCAAAAACATGATCACTGCGACCTTTCTCACTTCCGACTCGAAGGATCAGGTGATCGCGTTTTACCAAAACAATCTTGGCCCCGACGCACAGATCAGCACCAACATCAACGGTGAAACGTTCGTGCTTAATAAAAGAAACGGTGAACTGCTCACTGTAGGTGTGTCGCAGTCGCCGAGCCTGCAGGGCGGCAGGACGCAAATCGTTGTCATGCATGCCACCAAAGCCGCGGCGCAATCGAACTGAATTCGAGCGGCCGTCGCGCGAGTCATGTGCGATACACTCCATCCATGATTCACGACGGCCGTAATAGCAAGCTTCCCTTCGATCCCGACGAGGCGGTCGCGCATCTTCGTGCCCGCGACGCCAAACTTGCTGCGCTCATCGACCGCGTCGGCCCGTTTGCGCTGCGTCTCAGCCACTCCACGTCACCCTTCGAGTCGCTTCTCGAATCGATCCTCTATCAGCAGTTGCACGGCAAGGCCGCAGCCACCATCCACCGCCGCGTGCGCGAGTATTTCGGTGGGGATCCCACGCCACAACTCCTGCTCGATACGCCCGACGACCCGCTGCGCGCCGCCGGTGTCTCCGGCAACAAGATCAAGGCCCTCCGCGACCTCGCCGCGCGCACCCTCGACGGCACGGTGCCCTCTCACGCTGCTATCCGCAAGATGTCCGACGCAGATATCGTCGAGCGCCTCACGGAAGTGCGCGGCATCGGCTCCTGGACGGTGGAAATGCTGCTCATCTTCCGCATGGGCCGGCCCGATGTGCTACCCGTAACCGACTACGGCGTGCGCAAGGGCTACGCACTCACATTCCAGCGCGTGCCCAAATCGCGCCCGCTTGAAGCCGCCGACCTTCCCAAGCCTGACGTTGTCTTCCGTCGTGGCCAACGCTGGGCGCCCTACCGCTCTGTGGCCAGCTGGTACCTGTGGCGGGCCTGCGATCTGGCCAAAAACTCAGAGCCTGCCGGCCGCTCGGCACGCTGACTGCGCGTCGCACTACAATAGCGTCAGCGTCCGCAGGCGCACTTCGCAGCGCACGCCATGGGAATCTTCATGCCTCCTGGTAAACGATTTATCTGCATTCACGGCCACTTTTACCAGCCGCCCCGCGAGAACCCATGGCTGGAGACGGTAGAAACCCAGGACACGGCGGCTCCCTACCATGACTGGAACGAGCGCATCTGCGCCGAGTGCTACGCGCCAAACGGCGCGGCCCGCGTAGTCAATGCAAAAAATCAGATCACGCGTATTGTTAACAACTACGCGCGCATCAACTTCAACTTTGGACCCACGCTCCTAAGCTGGCTCCGGGAAAACGCGCCGCGCACCTATCGTATGGTCCTCGACGGCGAGGTCCGCAGCCGCCAGCGCTATCGGAGCCACAGTTCAGCCCTCGCGCAGGTCTACAGTCACATGATCCTGCCGCTCGCCAACCCACGCGACCGCGTGACGCAAATCCGCTGGGGTATCGCCGACTACCAAAACAGTTTCGGCTCTCTGCCTGAAGGCATGTGGCTGGCGGAAACCGCGGCCGACAACGCAACCCTTGAAGCCCTCGCGGCAAACGGCATTCGCTTTACCGTGCTCGCCCCGCATCAGTGCAAACGCATTCGCCCTCTTAAAGGCGACGCAAACAAGGGCGACGGCGACTGGATCGCTACGCCCGACGCCACGGTCGACACCACGCACCCTTACCTCGTCCGCTTCGCTTCCGGCGCGTCCCTTGCCGTTTTCTTCTACAACGGCCCCATTTCGCGCGCCATCGCCTTTGAAGGCCTGCTCGACTCTGGCGATCATCTTGTGGGCCGCCTCAAAACCGGATTCAAAGAAAGCGCTCAGCCGCAGCTTGTGCATGTGGCCACTGACGGCGAATCGTATGGGCATCATCACAAGTACGGCGAGATGGCGCTGGCCTACGGGCTGCGCCTGCTTGAGCAGGACAAGACCGTCAAGCTCACCAACTACGGCGCGTTTCTTGCACAGTTCCCGCCTGAATTCGAGTGCGAGATTGTAGAAAACACTTCGTGGAGCTGCGCACATGGCGTGGAGCGTTGGCGCTCTAACTGCGGCTGCAATGGCGGCAAGCCGGGCTGGAATCAAGAGTGGCGCGCGCCCTTGCGCAAGGCCCTCGACGAGCTGCGCGACGCACTGATCCCTCTCACCGAACAGCATGGCAGTGCTCTGTTTCGCGATGTCTGGGCCGCGCGCGATGCTTACATTCACGTGCTGCTCGATCGCAGTACGGAGTCTGCCGATCGCTTCTTCGCCGCCCACCAGGCGCACCCGCTCATCGAGAATGAACGCGTGCGCGCCCTCGAGCTCATGGAGATGCAGCGCCACGCGCACCTCATGTACACCAGCTGCGGCTGGTTCTTCGACGATATCTCCGGCATCGAAACTGTGCAGATCATCGCCTACGCCGCGCGCGTTCTACAACTGGCCATCCAGATGTTCGGCGAACAAGCTGCGCCTCTCGAACCGGCATTTCTTGCGCGCCTCGCCGAGGCTCGCTCCAACGATCCAGCGGCCGGCGACGGCGCCCGCATCTACAAGAAATGCGTCGCCACGCAAATGCTGCATCTCGAGCAAGTCACCGCGCACTATGCCATCAGTTCCGTATTCTCCACATTTGCCGAAGAGACGGAGCTCTTCTGCTTCCGCGTGCGCCGCATCTCCTACGAGATTCACACCTCCGGCCGCGGACGCCTGGCGCTGGGCCGCGTTCATGTCGCCAGCTCCATTACCGGTCACGCGCAAAGCTTCTCCTTCGCGGTTCTCCATTTCGGCGACCAGAACATCACGGCCGCGGTGAAGGCTTACAGCTTCGCCGATGCCGCCGCCTTCGAGGCCTTTTCCGCCGATGCGGCTAGCCACGTGCAAAGCGCAGACTTCCCTGAGGTGATTCGCCTGCTCGACCGTTTCTACGGCCACGCCGACTACTCACTCACCTCACTCTTCACTGATGAGCAACGGCGCATCGTGCGGCTCATTCTCAATTCCACGCTCTCGGACATAGAGAACTCGCTAACTACCATCTACCAGGACCACGCCAGCCTCTTGCACTATCTTTCGCATGCGGGCCTGCCCAAGCCGCCCGCGCTCGCGCTTGCTGCCTCGTTTGCTATCAATGCGGGCCTGCGCCGCGTGCTCGAAATCGATCCCATCGACGTGGCGCAATTGCGCTCGTATCTTGCGCTGGCCAAGTCTGACCAGGTGCCGCTTGAAACCGTCACGCTCACTTACATCGCAGACCAGCGCATGAAACGCGCCATGGTGGGGCTGCAGATGTCCTCGGGTTCGTTGGAGGTGCTCGAGCGCGCGCTGCTGCTAGCCCGCACGCTTGCCGAACTACCCTTCGAACTTAACCTTTGGCAGGCACAAAACATCTGGTATGAGATTCTGCGCACATCGAGCTACGCGCTCACTGCGCTCTCGGCGGAAGACCGTCCACGCTGGGAGAAGGATTTCAATGAATTGGGCGCGTGCCTCACGTTCGACTACAACGCCATCCGCACTTTGGATGCCACCGACGCGGCCATGGCGAACGACTAGTCCGATCCTCGAACGCTCCGCTAGTTCCAATCGACTCTCACGAGCCGCCCGTCCTTCAGTGCAAAGCGTTCTCCGCGCCACACAATCGTATCGCCGGCAAAGCCTGTGACCCACAAGCCCATCGCTACTGCATCTCGCAACGGCAACAGCCACAGGTTGGCAAGCACCTCGTGATCGCTCAGCACTTCGGCGCCCACCGTCATGGCCTGCGCCAGCCGCAGAAAGAAGCTGAGCCCCAGCAACCAGAAGCTCAGGGGGCTCAACCCGCTCGCGAGTACGTTGACGAGCGCCCACATGAGCCCGTGCGTAAAGATCAGGCCCACATAACCGGCCGGCCGCGCATCCCGAACGGTGCGCAGCCAGCGCAGCTGGTGATCGATAAAGCCGCGCCATCCGTACGCCGGCACGCTGGTTTCGACGACATCCGCGCTCAGTACAACGCGAAAGCCGGCCCGTGCCACGCGCACGCCCATCTCGTAATCATCGGCCAGTTGATCCACCAGCGCCAGCAGGCCGCCAGCGTTTTCAAGAGCCTCGCGCCGCACCGCGAGCGTAGAACCCAGCCCGTAATGCAGCCCGCCCTCGATCCACTTTGAGAGCAGTACGCTGGGAATGAAATCCGTGGCAATGCCCAGCGCTTCAAGCCGCGACGGGAGTGTGCCGTGGGCGCGCCCGCGATAGAGCGCCGTCGCCAGACCCACCGGTGCTTCACCTGCATCCTGAAGGGTACGGGCTTTAGCCCCTTTGGAATCTTCCTCGGGAGCAAAGCACGCCATCACGCGCTCCAGATAATGCGGCCCAACAGTAATGTCCGAGTCGTTGATGAGCAAAATCTCGTACCGCGCATGGCGGGCCAGTTGCGCAAGCGTACTCACTTTGCCGTTTGTGCCCAGCCGCTCGGGGCACTCGACGAGCCGGATGGTCCTCTCGGTAAATTCCGCTTCGAGCGCAGTCACCGTGGCAGCCGCCGGATCGTCGAGCGAACTCACTCCGAACAACAATTCGAACTCGCCCGCATACTGCTGCCGGCAATGGCTGCGGAACGCATCCATCATGCCGGGATCAAGACCTTTGAGAGATTTGAGAATGCTCACGCCAGGCGTGAACTCAGCGCGTGGCGCACGCCGCTCGCGCAAAAAAATCCGCGCCGCTGCGAGGCTCGCGAGAAAATAGCCCATCCCGGCCACAGCCAGCGCCGTCGTACCGATTTCGATAGCTTGCGCCAGGATGTGAGGCATGAAGGCAGTTTACAGTTGTCAGGTTTCAGGTGTCAGTTCTTTCGCGGCGCTCCGGCGCTCCGAAGGTCTGCGACCGACCGCCCGAGAGAAGTTTTGGTTTGAAGCAGGCTGCTAAATCTCAATCTGAAATTAGGTCGCCGGCGACTGACACCTGAAACCTGGCACCTGTTACTCGTACCGCAGCGCCTCAATCGGATCCAAATTCGCCGCCTTCCACGCGGGGTAGATGCCGAAGACCAGACCGATCACGCACGCAACAGTAAATGCAACCAAGACCCATGTGAAGGAGAGCGCCGCGTGCAGAAACGGCACGGCAAAATGCAGAATCAGCGTCAGCAGCGCCCCCGTCAGAATGCCCAGCAGTCCGCCCACCATGCAGAGTGTCACCGCCTCCATGGTGAACTGCGCAAGAATATTCCTCTTGGTCGCGCCAATGGCCTTGCGCACGCCGATCTCCCGCGTCCGTTCCGTGACTGACACCAGCATGATGTTCATCACGCCCACGCCGCCCACCATCAGGCTCACCGATGAGACCGCAACCATGAAGAGGAAAAGCCCGCCGGTAAGCTGATTCCACAGCCGAGTGAGAGCGTCGGGGCTGAAAATCGCGAAATTATCGTCCTGATCCGCGTGCAACTTGCGCCGCACGCGCAGCAACTCGCGCACCTCTTCGGTCACGATCTGCTTGTTTTTCGGGTCGTCGTACTTCACCACAATCCAGAAATCGGTAATCTCCGGATGAATCTTCCGAAAAGTCTCCAGAGGAAAATACGCCTGGTTGTCCTGCGTGTTGCGTCCGCTGCCGAAGGGCTGAGGCTGCAAATCCAGCACCCCGATGACTGTGAAAACGTCGCCTTCGCATTCCACGTCCTTGCCCAGCGGGGACTCTCCGGGGAAAAGGTCAGCCGCGGCATCGTGACCCAGAATCACCACATTATCGCGGTGTTCCTCCTCCGACTCGGTCCACATGCGGCCTTCCAGAAAATCGATCTCCTGCACCTCTGTGAACGCTTCTGTGCCGCCGCTCAGAATGGTGTTCTGGATCTTGTGTGTGCCGTGCTTCAACGATACGGAGCCCAGTCCCGTCTGGAAATTTTGATAGGTCAGCTCGGGATCGACGGCCAGCACATGCGGCAGCGCGCGCATCGCGATGCCGTCCTCATAAGTCAGCCTTTTGCGGTTCAGCTCCTCGGTGGTCGGCCGGTGGCCGAACGGCTCAAAGTGGAAGATCCACAGCGCGTTCGTGCCAAGTGTATTCACAAAGCGGTCGATGTTTGAGTTGAGCCCGTTAATCGCCGAGGAAACCAGAATGACCGTAGCAATGCCGATCAGGACGCCGAGAATGGTCAGGCCGGAGCGCATCTTGTTCTTGCGCAGCGTATCCAGCGCCATCTTGACGGATTCTCGGGATTGACCAGTGGCCTTCATGAGTCAGCTCACATTTCGGCTCGGAGCGCCGCGATCGGATCGAGCGAGCTCGCTTTGTACGCCGGATAAATTCCAAAGAACAGCCCGACCGACGCAGAAACGATCAGACCTACGGCGATGGACCAGAAGGCCACCACGGACGGAAATCCGATAGCCAGCGTAATTATCTTTGCGGCGCCAATGCCCAACACCACGCCCAGTCCGCCTCCGCACGAAGCCAAAACCGCCGACTCAATCAAAAACTGCAGCAAAACATCTCTGCGCCGGGCCCCCAACGCTTTGCGCACACCAATCTCGCGCGTCCGCTCCGTCACCGTCACCAGCATGATGTTCATAATGACGATGCCGCCAATCACCAGCGAGATCGCGGCAATAGCCACCACCACCGCGCCAAAGTTGTTCAGAATATTTCCCAGCAGATTCTGGAACGTCGCGCTCGAATCGACGGAGAACGTGTCGGGCTTATCTGGCGCCAGGTGCCGTCGTACCCGCATAATCGCGCGCAGCTCGTCGCTCACCCCTTCCATCACCGCGCCGCCGCCGCCCGAATCCACATAAATCACCAGGCTACCTTGGGCGCCATACCTCTCGAGGAACGTGGTCAGCGGAATCGACACCCAGTTGTCCATGCTGTTGCCGAACATCTTGCCCTGGCTTTGGCCCACGCCGATCACAGTGAACGGCACACCGTCCACGTGAATCTCTTTGCCCAGCGGATCGCCCGGCCCCAGCACGTTGTCCTCAATATCGGAGCCCACGATGGCCACGTGCGCCGAGTGCGTGTCTTCAATCTCGGTGAACGAGCGCCCTGCCGCGAGGTCAAGGTTTGAGAGCGCAGGCATCGTCCACGTCCAGCCACGGATTTGCGAGTCGGTGGTGGACTGTGTTCCCCGCACTACATTGCCCCTGGAGTTAGATCGCTGCGCGCCCACGGAAGCGCAGGATTTGCAATCGGAAAGAACCGCCCGGTAATCGTCGTAGGTGACGAATTTGCGTTTTTGGAACTCGACGAACTCCTCGATGGTGATGAACGTCTGCGGCATCCTGCTGATGGTGACCACAGCCGCGCCGTAAGTATTTACCTTCGACGTAACAAACTGCTTGGCGCCGTTGGTCAACGTGACCACCATGATCACCGATGCCACGCCAATGATGACTCCGAGCAGCGTCAAGATGCTGCGCATCTTGTTAGCCCACAGCGATTGCACCGCGAGTTTAAAGGCCTCTTTGAGTGGCATGGCTTCCCGCTCTTATGATACGCAGGCGCCCGGCGCGCGGTTCCGCCATTGCATGGAGCAGCCCTTTGGAGCAGGCTGTTCCGTAGGCCCTATTTTCCCGTGCTTCCAAACCCCTTGGCCGCGCGCCCAGACACTTCCAGTGTTTCTACCTCTTGGACTGGGCCCGTGAGAACAGGTACTGGAACCATCTGCGCAATCTTTTCGCCGGCCTTCAACTCCACGGCCGCATCGCCGAGATTGGTCATCACGATAAGGACTTCGCCCCTGTAGCCGGCGTCGATCACGCCGCCCGTCGTCGCCAATCCCCGCGCCGCCATCGACGACCGGTCGCGCACCAGCAACCCCAGTGGCGCACCGGTCTCGGGATGCCGCGCCTCCACAGCAATCCCCGTGCGCACCTTCACCGTAGCCCGTGGCGCCAAAACGGCCCCTTCCAGCGCAAACACGTCGTAACCCAAGTCCTCGCCCGGATGCGCCACCACCGGCAGCCGTGCCCCCGCCTCCAACAGCTTCACTCGTAACATAGTTTTGATGGTAAAGCAATCGGTCAGCGAGTCAGCGAGTCGGCAAACCCGGCAAATCGACGCAACCAAGCCGGGTTGTTGTCGACACCAGCAATGCCATGGTTTGGCATTCATGCACAATCGCTCAATTAGGCGGCGGCAAAGTTGATTCGCCGAAGGGCAATATCGGGCGAACTCGCGATGTCGCGAAGCGACGCCAATCTGCGGACTAAGGAACATTTCATCCACTGCGGGCCCTCGCCACTGATGCGGGGCAGACTTGCTGACTTGCTGACCTGCCGACTCGCTGCCTCCAAAAATGGCCAGCCCCGGCCGGGCGTTCACCCAACCGGGGCTGTCGTTTTCTGACAAGAGAACCCGTAAGCCGAATTCTGTTCTATGCGGTCATTCCTCTAGACGCCGCGTCGCCGCGGACGTTCATCAGCGACCTACCCGGAGGTTTCGGGCATTGCATGCAGCAG
>Ga0187847_10002539_pt1 | contig 14662 bp, 13 predicted proteins | sample June2016WEW_4_10_FD_132458 | JGI IMG/M metagenome (GOLD analysis project Ga0187847, IMG submission 132458) | Peatland microbial communities from SPRUCE experiment site at the Marcell Experimental Forest, Minnesota, USA - June2016WEW_4_10 | ecosystem: Environmental > Terrestrial > Soil >...
CATGTTGTCCTTGGCCAGAAAAAAATGAAAGCTCTTGAACGACTCGAGCAGCCTCTCAATCTGGCGGTTCGTATAGCTTGTGAGCTGCGGATACTCCCCCGCTCGCTGCACGTCCACCTTGTTCGTAGCAGTCAGGTGGTACCGGTGGAAGTCCGTCTTCGCCCCCCCCGATGCAGATGTGCCCCTGGGCGGATGGAACATCGCCAGCATCTGTCCCTCCGGCACCATCACCGCGTGGATACGCTCCAGCACCGGTACCAGCAACTCCTGGGGAAGATAGTCCGCCGTGTCCCAGAACAAGACCACATCGAATCCACGCCCGGAAAAGTTCAGGTGCGCCGCCAGAAACCGATCTACATCGAAGCGCATTCCCTCGCCGTTCTCCTGGGGAAGGCTCCAATCATTCTTTGCCGCGTCCTCCACCAGGTTCGCCAGGTAGATGCTGTGCCCCAGTTCGGTAATAAAGTTGATGTTGGTCGACGATGTCGGACCAATATCCAGAACACGCAGAGACTCCTCGCCGCGCATCCGATGCAGTATTTGGTCCCATCCGCTGGAATGCCGCGAGACGCGACCGTTCTCCGTTGCCGCGCCGCCTGCTTTGTCCTTGCCGCCAAAGAAGCTGGTCATCCCTCCACTTCCTTCTCGCTCAGATCAGGTTCAAGACCGCAGTGTCCGTAACGGGATTCTGGGAGCCGGGCAGGCGCGACGAGACCTCCGCCGTCGCGGTCTCCAGCAACTCAACCTTGCCCTTCATGTTCGCATTCTCTTCAATCGACAACCTTCCGGCTACGATGTCTCCCTTCACCACCGCTGTCTCACGCAGCTCAATCCGCCCCGCCACACGGAGATTGCCTTCGACCAGACCGAAGATCACCATCTCCTGCGCATCCACGTCCGCCATCACGCGCGCATTCGGCCCCACCGTCAGCCGACTCTCCGGAAGCGAAATCGTCCCTTCCACCACGCCGTCCAAAAACAGGTCTTCTTTGCCTGTCACATCTCCTCGAATCGTGACGGACTTCCCAATAACGGTCGAACCCTCGGCTGGCTTCATCTGTTTGTCTCTCTCCCCGGCTGCAATGATGACACGAATACTTAACTCAACGTACTTGCCGAACTATACCAGTCCCGCGTTGCAAGGCAAACCCACACATTAAACTCACGCTAGACTCAAGATGTATTCCTAAAGGCGTACCCCTCGTTCTGGGGCGAAGAAAACCCAAGGTCCATTATCCACGTCAAACCCAGGTAGAGGGCAGAATGCGTTCGCTGCAAATAATGAACACAGCACCCTCGGCCGACCATCCCTCAACCCGATCCGGGAATAATACCCCGCGGCGGCCCGCGCCACAGCATTGCAGGGCCAAATGCCGCATCTTTCTCGGCGCGTGCTTCATTGTCCTTGCAACTGCCAGCCCATCTCACCTGCCAGCAGCCTCGCCGCAGCCTGCCTCCGCCGCTTCCCTGCTCGACGGTCCCGCCCGCACCTGGGCCGTCGACTGCGCCAACAACGAAGCCCTCGTCATTCAGCACCCTGATTCCTTCCTGCGCTATCGCCTGCATGTGATCGACGAAAAAGGCGACCACCTGCGCGACCAGATAGAGACTCCCGTGGGCAGTGTCGGCCGCACCCTTCAGAGCAATGGCCGCCCACTCACCCCGGCAGAGGACGTGGCTGAACGCCAACGCCTCAATGACCTGCTCACCTCGCCTGCCGCCTTCGCCCGCCACATCCGCAACGAACAGAACAACAAGCAGATGGGCGTGAATCTCCTCAAACTCATATCCGACGCCATGCTCTGGAGCTACACGCCCGGGCAGCCCCAGCTCTCCAACCAGCCATCCGGCGATCCTGCACTCGTCGTCCTCGACTTCAAGCCCAACCCCGCCTGGTCGCCGCCAACCATGGAATCCGAGCCGCTCAGCGGCCTCGAAGGCCGCGTTTGGATCGACCCGCGAACCCGCCGCATGGTCCGCCTGGAAGCCAGCCTCACGCGCGCAGTCAACATTGGCTGGGGCATAGTCGCCCACATCTATCCCGGAGGCACCGTCACCCTGCAGCAAGCCAACGTCGGTGGCCGGCGCTGGATCGTTGAACACATCGTCGAGCAGCTCAACCTGCGCGCGCTGCTGGTCAAGAACGTCCATCAGCGCCTCGTCTTCGACACCGCGGACTACCAGCCCGTCCCCGCCATGACCTACCAGCAAGCCATCAAAATCCTGCTCGACACCCCGCTGCCCACTCGCTGACGCCCTCCAGAGCAAATCGCACGATCGGCCTGTCCGAGGAAGGATTCCGTGACGCTGGCCGCAAGAAGTGAGAAGATAGCGGAGACATGGAAGCGACAGGTTTTGCAGTAGCCATCATGGCCGCGGGCAAGGGTACGCGGCTCAACAGCAAGCGGCCCAAGGTGCTGCACGAGGTCGGCGGACGCGCCCTGCTGCTGCACGTCATCGCAGTGGCAGAGAAGCTCGTCCCCGCCAATGAGATCTATTGCATCGTCGGCCACCAGGCGGAGCGCGTGCAGGCCGCGGCGGCCGCCACCGGTGTCTCGTTTGTCCCGCAACCAGACCAGCGCGGCACCGGCCACGCCATGCAGGTGCTCAAGGCTTGGCTGGAGATCTCCGGCGAGCCGCTTCCAAAGCACTTGCTTGTTCTCTCGGGCGACGTTCCGATGATCCGCCCGGAGACGCTCTCCGCGCTCTGTGAACAGCATCTGCTCGAGCACGCCGCAATGACCATCCTCACCGCTGTTCCCACGGACCCAACCGGCTACGGTCGCGTCCTGCGCCGCGCCGCGGGTTCGCCCGAGGTCACCGCGATCGTCGAGCAAAAATCCCTCCGCCCAGACCAGCTCGCCTCGCCCGAGATCAACTCCGGAATCTACTGCTTCGAGACCGCGGCGCTGTTCAGCAAGCTCGACCTGATCTCCACCGACAACGCGCACGGTGAGTTCTACCTGACGGATGTCGCAGCCCTGCTGGTGGCCGACGGCCAGCGCGTCGTCGCGCTCCAGGCCGCGAGCGTGGACGAGGTGCTGGGCGCCAATACCATCGCCGAGGTGATGCACCTCGACCAGGCCATGCGCGCCGCCACCGCCCGCCGCCTGATGGCCCAGGGCGTCACCATCTTCCGCCCAGATACATGCGTCATTGACGCCGAGGTCACCATCGGCCCAGACACCGTGATCGAGCCGTATGTCCAGCTTCTGGGCGCGACGCGCATCGGCTCGGAGTGCCGCATCCGCTCCTACTCGGTGGTCCAGCAATCCGTCCTGGGCAACTGCGTCATCGTGCGCAACGGATGCATCCTTGACCGCGCGGAGGTCGGCGACGGCGCGGTCCTCGGCCCCTACGCACACCTCCGCCCGGAGAGCAGGATCGGCGAACTGGCCCACGTCGGCAACTTCTGCGAGACCAAGAAGACCACGCTGGGCCGCGGCTCCAAGGCCAGCCACCTCACCTATCTGGGCGACGCCGTCATCGGCTCGGGCGTCAACGTCGGCGCCGGAGTCATCACCTGCAACTACGACGGCGCGCGCAAGCACACCACCACCATCGGCGACGGCGTCTTCGTCGGCTCCGACTCCACGCTGGTCGCGCCGGTCAGCGTTGGGGACGGAGCATTCATCGGCGCGGGCTCCTGCATCACCCATCCCGTTCCCGCCGGAGCGTTGGCCATCGGCCGCGCCCGCCAGGTCACCAAGGAAGGCTGGGTCGCCGCCCGCCGTGCCGCCCGGGCCGCAGCATGCGATGCTGAGAAGAAGTCCTGACCGGCGTTCGCGGCAGAGTCAGTCCCCGATGACTACCGCCATCGCGAAGCCGTCATATTTTTTACTGCCCACCGTCTGAATGGCCGTAGATGCGAGTCGAGGTTCCGCGGAAAGCAGCTCGAACAGGGCACGCGTCCCCTGGACATTCGGGTCCGCACTGGCAGGGTCGAGGATCTCGCCTTCACGCACCACATTGTCGACGACGATCAGAGATCCGCGACGAGCCAGCTTCAGCGCCCACTTCAGATAGGCAGGATTGTTGGGCTTGTCTGCGTCGATGAAGATCAGATCGAATGGCTCCGCGCCCTCTGCCTGAAGCTGTGCCAGCGACTCCGTCGCAGGACCGAGGCGTATTTCAACCCTCTCGCAGAGTCCGGCACGGTCAAGGTTCGCCCTTGCGACCTCGGCATGCTTTGGTTCCAGCTCCAACGTCACCAGGCGACCGCCTATAGGCAGGGCCCGCGCCAGCCAGATGGTGCTGTATCCGCCGAGCGTGCCAATCTCCAGAATCCTGCTCGCGCCTTTCGTGAGGGCTAGCAGATGAAGAAATTTGCCCTGCACCGGGGAGACGTTGATGGAAGGCAATCCTGCCGCGGCACTTGCCTCCAGAGCGGCTTCCAGCACTGGATCGGCGGGTAAAAGCCGCTCCGTAAAGTAACGGTCTACCGCCGTCCACTGGTCTTGATTCATGCTGATCTCGCTTATTTTGATATGGTTCGCGTTCGATTATATGCGGCTGATGGAACCACTCGCATTGCCGATAGATACCTCATACCGCTCGCGGCTTCGACCGGTCGCGTGACGGCAGCGCTCTTGGACCGCTTACGGGCTGCCTCGTGCCTCTGGAGTGAGCGGATCTGGTGAGTGACAGAAGGCCGCCCTGAACCGCAGGGCAGCGGAGAGCATTGGCCTATGCAGCAGGAAACCGCGCAGACGCAGCAGGGATTCATGCCAGCGCAGCTGGGAGAGATGCAGCAGCAGGAAGCTGCCTCCGTGCGGCAGGACCACATTTTAGTGGTTGACGACGAAGCCCCGGTGCGCAACGTTCTGGTCACCATGCTTGGGCACAGCGGATATGACGTTACCGCGGTGGCCAACGCCGAACAGGCCCTGCTCCATCTGCAGGACGACCCCGGCTGCGACCTCGTCCTCACAGACGTCATGATGCCCGGTGCCAACGGCCTCACCCTGCTCGATGTCATCTGCCGCAACCACCCCGGAGTGCCCGTCGTCATGCTGACCGCCATGCATGACATCCATGTCGCCACCAACGCCTTCCGCCGCGGTGCCATCGACTACCTGCTCAAGCCCTTTGATCGAGCCCAGCTGCTCAACGTCGTGCTCCGCGCGCTGGAGCACGGCCGCCTGCTCAAGCAGAACGCCGCGTACCGCCAGAACCTGGAGCAGATCATCGGCTTCCGCACCAGCCGTCTGCGCACCACCATGCACGACCTGGAAAAAAGTTACGACATTACGCTGGAGGCCATGGGAGACGCGCTCGACCTGCGCGACACAGAGACCGAAGGCCACTCCCGCCGCGTCACCGCCTATACCATCGCCCTGGCCCGCGAGTTCGGCCTCGACCAGGAGGCGCTGCGCATCATCGCGCGCGGCGCCTTCCTGCACGACATCGGCAAGATCGCCACCCCCGACGCCATCCTGCTCAAACGCGGAGCGCTTACCGCCAATGAAACCGAGATCATGCACCAGCACTGCGTGCGCGGATACGAGATGGTGCATAAGATCCCCTTCCTGCGCGAAGCATCCGAACTCGTCTACTCCCACCAGGAGAACTACGACGGCTCCGGCTACCCGCGCGGCCTGCGCGGCGAAGAGATTCCGCTCGGCGCGCGAATCTTCTCCATCGCAGACACCCTCGACGCCATCACCTCCGACCGCCCCTACCGCAAGGGCCTCAGCTTCGCCCAGGCCCGCGAAGAGATCGCACACTGTAGCGGAGCCCAGTTCGATCCGAAGATCGTCAAGGTCTTCCTCGGTATGCCCCTCGAGCTGTGGAGCGACATACGCAAAGAGGTGGAACACGCCCCCGCCGGGACCTTCGGAGTGACCCATTGGGCCTCGTCTCCGCAACAGTGAAGCCGCCGCGGTTGCATCCAGTAGACCGCGCGACTTACCATCGCTGTGCGATCCACTCCCGAGGGAATCCCCATGCAACCCACCAAACAGAAGCTCTCCGAAAAACAAATTCACGACCTGCTGACCGAGCTGCCCGAGTGGGCGCTCGAAGACGGCAAGCTCGCCCGCAACTGGACACTGCCCACCTTCGTCGAGGCCATCGCCTTCGTCAACCGCGTGGCCCGGATCGCCGAAGAGGCCCAGCACCACCCCGACATCGACATCCGATACAACCTCGTCAGGCTTGCGCTGGTCTCGCACGACGCCGGCGGCATCACCGAGCGAGACGCCCGCATGGCGCGCCAGCTCAGCGCCGCCTTCCCCACCTCTGCCGCCTGAGCCGCCCGTGCCTCACCCATCCCACTTGCGTGATACTCTTTTACCAGAGCGGGATTCGCTCCCAAGTTTCGGCCAGAACCGGCAAATCCGCTGCCTCTGGTCGATGTCAGTTGCGTCACTGGCCTCCCGGCACGGACAATCGACTGTTCGTGCCGCCTTTTTTGCCAAATCGCCGCCAATCGGCCCTTCAGTTATTTTCTTCGCACCTCTGACGAAAATCCTGCATCCCATCTACAATCAGCGATAAGCTAGATGTAGCGCACATGACCCAAGGAGACAACACGATGACGAAAGCCGATCTGGTCGACAAAGTAACTTCCCTCGGAGACCTCACCCGCCGCGATGGAGAGATCATCGTCGACACTCTCTTCGAGTCCGTCATCGGAGCACTGAAGTCCGGCGACAAAATCGAGATCCGCGGCTTCGGCAGCTTCCGCACGCGCCAGCGCAACTCCCGCATCGGCCGCAACCCAAAGACCGGCGAGCGCGTCGATGTGCCAGCCAAGCGCGTCCCGTTCTTCAAGCCCTCGAAGGAACTGCGCGATTCGGTCAACCCCGGCGGAGCCAAGAGTCCACTGATTGCCAAGGCCGTCAGCACCAACCCCGTAGACCCACACCACCCGCCGGCCATGTAGTCCCCGCGCACACAAGCTCTCAGAAAACAAAGAGACGGCGCATCTGGCCGTCTCTTTGCTCGTTCTACGCGCTCTTATCCCGCCCAAATCGGAAGCTTGTCATCCTGAGCGAAGCCTCCTGAAGCATCATCGAGGGAGGCGGAGTCGAAGGACCCCGAAGCATTCACGGACTCCACAGCCGTCCGCGCCTTCCTCCCTACGAACTCCCAGGCCCTACAACACCGTCAGCCCGCTCTTCGCAGCCTCCACAAACTCCGTCGTCGTCTTCACTATGAAGTCCAGCATCTCTCTGGTTAACCCTGGATAAACCCCGATCCAGAAGACCTGGTTCATCACAAAGTCGGTGTTTGCCATCTCGCCCACCACGCGCGATTCCCATCCCTCATACGCCGGCTGGCGCAGCAGGTTTCCCGCAAACATCAGCCGCGTCCCAATCTTCTGCGCCTCCAGCGCCCCGGTCAGCTCGTCGCGCGTAAACGGTGCTCCGGGCTTTACTCCGACAGGAAATCCAAACCAGCTCGGGTCCGATCCCTCGCTCGCATCGGGCAGCATCAGTAACTCCTCCAGCGGCTTCAGCGCCGCCTTCAGGTAGGCGAAGTTCTCCTTGCGCCGTTCGATAAAGTGCGGCAGCTTGGCGATCTGCGAGAGTCCGAGCGCAGCCTGCATATCAGTCGCTTTCAGGTTGTAACCAATGTGCGAGTAGGTGTACTTGTGGTCGTATCCGCAGGGCAGCGAGCCAAGTTGCCAACTGAAGCGCTTGCCGCATGTGTTGTCCTTGCCCGGCTCGCACCAGCAGTCGCGCCCCCAGTCGCGGTAGCTGTCGATCAGCACCTGCAGGTTCAGCTTGTCGGTCAGCACCGCGCCGCCCTCGCCCATCGTGATGTGGTGCGCGGGATAAAAGCTGACCGTCGCAATGTCGCCAAACGTCCCCACCTTGCGCCCCTTCCAGGTCGAACCCAGCGCGTCGCAGCAGTCCTCGATCAGCCACAGCTTGTATTTCTTGCAGAACGACGTCACCGCATCCAGGTCGAAGACGTTGCCCAGCGTGTGCGCGATCATTACCGCCTTCATCTTCGGGCTGTACGCAGCCTCCAGCTTCGTCACGTCAATCTCATACGTCGGCAAAGAGACGTCGACGAAGACAGGAACCAGTCGGTTCTGGAAGATCGGATTCACCGTCGTGGGAAATCCCGCCGCGACGGTCAACACTTCATCGCCCGGCTTCAACTGACGTGCGCCCAGCTTGGGCGAGGTCAGTGCGCTCAGTGCAACCAGATTTGCACTCGATCCCGAGTTCACCAGGCTCGCCGAACGCACGCCGACAAACTTCGCCAGCCGTCGCTCGAACTCTTTGGCAAAGCGCCCAGTCGTGAACCACCCATCCAGCGCCGAGTCCACCACCGAGCAGATGTCTTCCGCCCCGATCACCTTGCCCGACACCGGAACCACCGATGTCCCCGGCACAAACTCCCGCGCGGGAAACTTTGCCGCATGGTACTGCGCCGTCAACTCAAGAATCTGCCGTCGAAGCTCTTCCGCCGTATCGCTCATAAGTTTTAAGAATACACACCCGGAGCGGCCATCCCTAACCCTGGATTACGCGCCGCGCTGGAACTCAGCGGCCCTGTACCCGTGCCACTCCGCAGTTCGCCGAATCGCGTCCTCCAACCCCACCGTCTCGCGCAACCCCAGCAGCATCTCCACCCGCTCCACCGACGGCACATACCGCTCCGGCACCGCACCTGGCACTGCCTGCTTCGTCACTTGGATATTTGTCTCGGGTGCCAGCGTCGCCGTCACACACTCCGCCAGCTCGCGAATGCTCACATCCCTCGCCGAGCCAACATTAATCGCCAGCAGCGACGGCGCGCGAAACAGAATCGTCCAAAGCCACACCGCAAGGTCCGCCGCATACAGATACGACCGCCGTGGCGTGCCATCGCCCGCAATCGAAATCGGCCGCCCAGCCAGAACGTCACCAATAAAGTTGCCAATCGCAAAGTGCGCGTCCAGCGGAAGATGCGGCCCGCAGAACGCCCAGCAGCGCGCAATCTTCGCTTCGAACTCCACGCCCTTCGCTTCAGTAGATTTCTGATGCACAGCGCACATCAGCTCCGCCGCCCGCTTCCCCTCCGCATACACGCTCGCCGCATTCAGCGGGTCCGGCGCGCCGTCATAGCTCTCCGGCACATGCGTCATATCTCCCGGTTGCCGGCCATACACCGCGCCCGAGCTCGTCAGCAGCAACTTCCGCGCCCCGCACTGAGTGGCAAACTTCAGCGTCCGCTCGGTCCCCGCCAGAATCGTCGACAGCATCTCCATCGGCTCTTCCGCCGACTGCTTTGCGCTCGCCTCGGTCGCCGCGTGAATCACAAAGCGAAACTCGCCCGCTGGAAATTCAAAGTCGCGCACATCGCCCGCGTGCAGCGTAATCGCCGGATCGCCCGCCAGATGCGGAGCCTTCAGCGCAAACCTTGCCGGATCACGCGTCAGCACCGTCGCCTGCGCGCCCAGCCCCAGCGCGCGGTTCACATGGCAGAAGCTCTCCACCAGCCAGCACCCGAAGAACCCCGTTCCGCCCGTGATAAAAACGCTCTGGCCGCGCATCTCCTCCCACAGCTCTCGAGTCTGCGCAAGAATCAGATCGAGATCGACAATCGAAAGCGGCGCTGCCATTTCATCTCTCCGGTGGAATGGTTCGCCTAACTGGAGCTTGTCGCCAGAATGCCGGCTGGTGCATCCGATTTAGGAAATGAGGGGGGATTTTCAAAGTTGATGCGTTCCAGTTCCACAACGTAGGGGCGATGCTGTACCTGCGTGTAAATGGCCCCTATGTACTCCCCCATCACGCCCAGGAAGACCAGTTGCAGCGACGAGATGAAGAACACTCCAATCAGCATCGGCGCCAGGCCAAAGCTGAAGGTCGACCAGAAGACCAGCTTGAGGAGCAGGTAGATCACGGCAATCAGAAACGAAACACTGGCCCCGAGGAAGCCGGCCAGGGCCGCCAGCCGAAGCGGGATCTTCGAGTTGTTGATGATCCCCAGCATGCCAATGTCATAGAGGCTGTACCAGTTGTTGTTGGTGATCCCGAACTTGCGCGCAGGCTGGTCGTACATCAGCTTGACGGTGGGCAGGCCGATCTCGGCAATCATGCCGCGGAAGTATGGATACGGGTCATCGAACGAACGCACCAATTCGATGACCTTGCGGTCGTATAGGCCGAAGCCCGTGAAGTTCTGGATCGTCTCGATCGAAGAGATGCGGTCCACCAGCCTGTAGTACTGCTTGCGCAGCCAGAACATCAGCGAGGCCTCCTCGCTGGAGCGCTTGATCCCCAGCACGCAGTAGGCGCCCTTCTCCCACTCGCGGACCATCTCCGCGATCATCTGCGGCGGGTCCTGCAGGTCGGCGACGATGCTGATGACGGCGTCTCCGCGGGCCTGGAAGAGCCCATGAAGCGGCGAGCGGATGTGGCCGAAGTTGCGCGCGTTCACGATGATCTTGACGTTCTTGTCCTGGGCCGCGATCGACTTCAGAATGGCAACCGTGTTGTCCCGAGAGCTGTTGTCGATAAAGATGTGCTCGTACTCATACCCGCCAATCCCGGCCATCACCTCGCGCACCTGGTTGTATACGTTGAGGACGTTCTCCTCCTCGTTGTAGCAGGCCGTCACAATGGAGATGGTCTTCTGGCTCACCTTGGCAACACTCCTGAAAGACAGGCTCAAGTCTAGCTTAACCAGACTCTGAATCGTTCATGGGTCGCAATCGGCTCTGCACGAACCGGGTTCGCGGTTATTGCAATTCCCTCTCCGCCTACAGATAGCGAAATACCTTTGCCGCCGTCGCCTCATCCAGGTCTGGAGTCATGCGGTGCAGCGGGTTCGACTCCATCCCGCCCGATGCCGTCACCCGGCTGGAGATCTTCGGGAAGTAGGTCTGCATCGGATCGATCTTCACCAGAAAGGCCCGTGCGCCAACCGCGTTGAAGCGTTCCAGAAACTCCGGGTCGCTCTCGAACCCCGGCCCGATGCGCATCACGGGGATGTCGTAGGCCGCAAACAGAGGCTCCCAGTTGGGAATCCCCAGCCCGGTCTCGATGTCGCATCCCACATACCGCCCGCCGAAGTAGTTGCTCTGCGTCATGCGGATCGACGCATACCCGTTGTCGTCGAAGAGAAATATCTTCAGGTTCAGCTTCTGTGCCCGCACCGTGCCCAGCTCCTGCAGGTTCTGCATGAACCCGCCATCGCCCTCCACCAGCACCGTCCGCCGCCCGCCTGCCGCCACTGTAGCGCCAATCGCACCGCCCAACCCATATCCCATCGAGGCAAGGCCCCCATTGTTGAACGCAATTTGCCCGCGCTTCTGCTGGAAGGTCTGCATCGCCACCGTATTCGCGCTTCCGCTGCTGCACGGCACCATGACATCCGCAGGTCCGCACAGGTCCGAAATCTTCAGAAAAAACTCATACGGCGACAGGTAACCCTCGGCGGTCTGGTTCCCAGGATCGTTCAGCGGGATCGCCGCGCGCACCTCGCGGCAGAATCCCCCCCATTCCGTGTAATCTCCCAGCTTGCTCTCTGCAATCCGCTCCAGGACTGCGTTGGCATCGCCGCACACCGGCACATCCACACGCGGATGTCCCTTCTCCAGCTCGCGATTGTCGCAGTCCACCTGCACCACCTTGCCCACAGGGATGAACTGCTGCCAGTTGAATCCGGTCTCCTGCAAGCCCAACCGTACTCCCAGCGCCACCAGCAGATCCGCCTGCTGCATCAGAATGTTTGCCGACCGCTGTCCCCATGTGTTTGGCCGCCCAAAATAAGCTGGATGTTCGGTGGGAATCCGATCGAGGCCGTTCCACGTCGTCATCAGCGGAACCCCCAGCACGGCCAGCTTATCCATCACCGCCGCAGCCGTCTTCCGGCTGATCCCCCCGCCCAGCAGCAGCACCGGACGCTTGGCATCGCGCAACATCGTCGTTATCAAATCGATTGTCTCAGCCGGCACCGGCATGAATCCACCCGCTGCCTTGAAGTTCTGCTTCGAATCCAGCCTCTCTCGCTCCACCGGCACGCCCTGGATGTCCAGCGGAATCTCAATAAATACCGGCCCCTTGCGCCCTATGCTGCCTGCCTGGCTCCACTCGTCAAACGTCTTCTGGTCCACCACCTTCTCCATCAGCTTCGACGACACCGTCACTGGCCGCGCAATATCGACGCCATCCACCTCCTGAATGCCGCGTTGCCGCACCTGCCCGCGCGCCAGGTCCGCCACCTTCACCTGTCCGCCAATCACCAGCAGCTCGCGGCTCTCCAGATACGCTCCTGCCATCGCCGTAATGATGTTGGTCAGACCCGGCCCGGCCGTCACCAGCGCAAAGGCTCTCGGCCCGCCCGCAACCTCATTGAAGTACTCCACCGCGATCCCAGCCGCAACCTCATGCACCACCGGGATGCACTTGAACCTCCGGCTACAGCTCTCCAGTAGATGCATGATGTTTCCGCCAGCCAGAAAAAAGCAGTGCGTATAGCCCAGTTCAGCCAGCCAGTCCGCCAGAAGATCGCTATACTTCATCCTTTTCCTCTCATCTTCATCCGGTCGAAGCTTCGCTCCCGCAGGGGTGTCCACATGCCCGTGCAAGCTCGGAAAACCGCGCGATGCGAATGCACTCCACTTCGTCCCCGATCTCGCCATACCCATACTCCACAAACGCGAACCGCATCCCGGCTTCTCTGGCCGCGTGCTGGTCCTCCGCCGTATCTCCCACCATCACCGCCCGCTCCGCATTCACCCCATATCGCGCCACCAGTTCGCGCAGCATCTCCCCCTTCGACAGAAACGCAGGCTGGCGGGAGTTCCGGCTCAGCATCTCTGTGAACAGTCCGGATATGCCATGTTGCTCCATCAGGTTGACCGTGGCCAGCTTCGGCTTGTTCGTCACCAGAAACAGCTCCGCCCCGTTCGCCTTGAGCGCTTCCAGTGTCTGCTGCACGCCATCGAACAACAGCGCGTTCCTGGCCCCGTTGGTGTCGTAGCTGGCGCGGAAACAACGCTCCATCCCATCCAACTCGGCCTCCGTCAGATCGCTCTCCAGGTTCTTGAGAATGGTGCGAATCCCGGGCCCGATAAACGGCCTTAAATCCGCCACCCGCAGCCTCCGCCCGCCGCTGCTCAACGCTTCCGCAATCGAGGCCTGCAAGCCGGGCAGCGAGTCTGCCAACGTACCATCCAGATCGAAGAATAGCCAGAGCGCCTTCGTCACAGCTTCCATCTCAGACACAGTTCACCTGGGCATCAGCGGCGTTGCGATGCAACAGCCGCCAGAACGAGTTTACCGGTTCAACACCGCCCAGCGCTTTTCCAGCATTTCGATGCGCTTGGCGTCCTCATTTTGGATATGCCCATAGTAGTCGCGCTTGTTCAGCAGCCACAGCATCTCGAAGTGCACCGCATTCAGCAGCCCCTCGCCGATCTTCTCCTCGTTCGCCGCCTGCGCGTCGAAGATCACCTTGCGAGTCTCGAACCGCGTCAAGTGCAGCGCCACTAACTGTCGCAGCACTGGAATCGAATCGCTGGAGACTCCGCCGCCAACCACCAGGTCCAGCCCCAGCTCCTTGCACTTGGCCGCGGTCTTCATCACATACCCGGTCACTTCCTCGCCGTTGATCGCATCCCGGCTCAGCCCTGCGGAGAGCGAAAAGTCCACCCGCCCAAAGACAATCCCCGATAGCTCTTTGGCCGCCTTGGTCGCCGCCGCCATCTCCTCCAGATGCCCAAACGCAGTGATCGTCTCCAGATTGAACAGAAACTGCGTCTCCTCCTGCTCTTCCTCGGAATAAATCTTGCCTACAGCCTCGGCAAACTTGGTCAGCGCATAGGGGCTCTCGACCATCGGAGCGATGATGTAATCCACCCCGATCTGCTTGCTCTCGATCAGGTCGCGCATCGCCTCGCAGCCGCCGATCTTCAACCCCAGCTTCAGGCCCGCCTTGCGGCAGATCTCCACCAGCCGAAGCAGCTCGTCCATCCGTGTTCCCTCGGCCTCGAACTCCGCTTTCACGGCAAGATATCCATACTTCTCCTTGCCAATCTTCAGCAATTCCAGCATCTTGCGCTCTCTGGTGTTCATTTGTACTCCTCGTTTTTTCTTCGTCCCGTTGATTGCGCGCGGTCATCTGCGTACATGAAAACTAGCCCTGCCTGCGAACCGGAATTGATGTTAGTGAAGACGTGCAAGGCAGAACCAGTGTAGTCGAGAAGGAACGGTTCGCCAACCTTTGTTTTCCCAAAATGCACAGGCTTTGCCTCGCTTCCCCATGCTCCCGCACGCCAAACGATGTCATACTGATTCCTGGCGATCGCGGGTGCTGCTCTGCCCGCTGCTCCAAGTCTCGTCCAAGGAAGCTCACCCAAGATGAAAGCGGTCATCCTCGCCGGCGGTCTCGGTACGCGTCTCAGTGAAGAAACCTCGCTCCGCCCCAAGCCCATGGTCGAGATCGGCGGACAGCCCATCCTTTGGCACATCCTCAAGCTCTACTCCCAGCAGGGCGTCAACGACTTCATCGTCTGCCTCGGTTACAAGGGCTACATCATCAAGGAGTACTTCGCCAACTACTTCCTGCACACCTCCGACGTCACCTTCGACGTCGCCGGCAACAAGATGACGGTGCACGACTCGGTCGCCGAGCCGTGGCGCGTGACCCTTGTCGACACCGGCGACGACACCGGAACCGGCGGACGCCTGCGCCGCATCGCGAAATACCTCGA
>Ga0187847_10002544_pt1 | contig 14640 bp, 14 predicted proteins | sample June2016WEW_4_10_FD_132458 | JGI IMG/M metagenome (GOLD analysis project Ga0187847, IMG submission 132458) | Peatland microbial communities from SPRUCE experiment site at the Marcell Experimental Forest, Minnesota, USA - June2016WEW_4_10 | ecosystem: Environmental > Terrestrial > Soil >...
GCTCCGGCGGGCAAGCAGCAGGTCTATGTGCTGCGGAACGGGAAGCTGAAGGCGATTCCGGTGGATTTCGGTATCTCCGACGGGCAGTTCACTGCGGTCTCCTCCAGCGGTCTGCAGACTGGAGATCAAGTTGTTCAGCGTTTCAGTTCAGCCGCGACCGCTACCGCCGCTAATGCACCGTCATCGGCACCTGGCGGCAGCACGGGCCGTACACCTCGTCTCTGAAGAACGCAAGGAATAAATCGTGAGCTCTCTCATCGAAGTGCGCGAACTACGCAAGACATACCTACTGGGGGAGATTGTCGTCAACGCACTCCAGGGTGTGACGCTCTCGATTGAGCGTGGCTCGTTTGTCGCCATCATGGGCGAGTCAGGTTCGGGGAAGTCAACCCTACTGAATCTGCTTGGATGTCTCGACCGGCCCACTTCAGGACGCTACTTGCTGGGAGGCACTTCGGTCGAGACGATGAATCGCGATGAATTGGCGGAGATTCGCAATCGAAAGATAGGATTTGTTTTTCAGAACTTCAATCTTCTGCCGCGCATGGATGCACTGGAAAACGTCGAACTGCCTTTGCTCTACAAGGGCAGCGACACTCCGAACGAAGATGAACTCGGCCTGCGCGCCCTGGCAGACGTCGGGTTAACGGGGCGAGAACACAACTTTCCAGCTCAACTGTCGGGCGGACAGCAGCAACGCGTCGCCATAGCCCGCGCCCTGATCAATGACCCTGAGATTCTTCTCGCGGACGAACCGACGGGGGCGCTTGACTCGCACAATGGCGCCGAGATCATGAACATCTTCCAGGCATTGAATCAGACAAAGGGAATCACAATTGTGATGGTTACGCACTCGGATGAGATTGCCACATACGCAGGCCGTATCATCCGCTTTCGCGATGGCCTGATTGTAGCGGATGCGAAAGTTACCAAGCCAGCGAAAGAGCCCGTGGTGGTGGCGATGCCGCCAATTGAAGTAGGAGTGCCCGGATGAAACAGCTTCTCTCTTCCATGCGCATCGCATTCCGGGCGTTGAGGATGAACAAGCTCCGCTCGGCGCTGACCATGCTGGGAATTGTGATCGGTGTTGCCTCTGTGATTGCAACTGTCGCCATAGGTTCAGGAGCAACACAACGAATCCAACAGCAGATTGCAAGCATCGGCAGCAATATCATCATCGTCATTCCGGGTAGCATGAGTAGTTCAGGTGTGCGGCTCGGCACGGGCAATGCGGTGACGCTGTCAGAGGCAGACGCCAAGGAACTCGTGGCACAGTGTCCGGATGTTGCGCTGGCGACGCCGATGGTACGCGGCGGAGCACAGGTGGTAAATGGGAACAACAACTGGGCAACAAGTATCATGGGCATCACACCGGACTATCTGACGATTCGGGAACTAACCGTCGCCGAAGGTTCGGAGTTTGCGCAACAGGATGTCGATAGTGCCAACAAGGTCGCCGTGCTTGGCCAGACTCCGGTTGACAATCTCTTCGATGGTGCCGACCCGATAGGGCAGACCATTCGCATCAAAAATGTCCCGTTTACCGTAGTCGGAGTGTTGACGCGCAAGGGCCAATCTTCTTCGGGACAGGATCAGGACGATGTGATTCTACTTCCAATTTCGACGGCCAAGCGAAAGGTCATTGGTGTGAAGCAGGCTAACGCAGATGCAGTGGACACGATCATGATGCAGGCGAAATCCGGCGCACTGATCCCGGCCGCACAGGAAGAGGCGACAGCCCTGTTGAGGCAGCGCCATCATCTGCAGGCCAACGATGACAATGACTTTTCAATTCGCAATCTGGAGGAGTTGTTTGCTGCGCAAGAAGCATCCTCGAAGATCATGGCCGTAATGCTGGCAGCGGTAGCCTCAGTTTCATTGGTGGTGGGCGGCATCGGCATCATGAATATCATGTTGATTTCAGTCCAGGAGCGAACGCGGGAGATAGGTCTGCGCCAGGCATTGGGCGCAAAGACGCGCGACATACTTACGCAATTCCTGGTGGAGGCGATTACTCTGTCCGTCGCGGGTGGATTTATCGGAATACTCATTGGTATTGGGGCATCTTTCCTCATTTCAAAGCTGGCAGGTTGGGCGACATCCGTTGGACCGGGAGCGGTCTTGCTTGCCGTGTTCTTCTCGGCGCTGGTGGGAGTCGGATTTGGCTACTATCCGGCAAGAAAGGCCGCCTACCTCGATCCAATCGAAGCTCTAAGATACGACTGAGTTGATTTTTCAATCCCAACCACCAATGCCCTTGTCGTTCCTACCGCTGCGTTGCCCTTAAAACCGCGACATTGACGAAGATTCCGAAATCTCCCTATGGCTTTCCGTACTGCTTGCGAACTGATCCTTTTGTCGGTTCAATGAGACAAACCTTGCATCGAAAAGATTACTTCTTTGAGCGCAAGGCCAGAGCGGCTTCCGCCACACGTTTACCTTGTAACTTGGCGATTGCCAGATCTTCAGGTGCTGGTTGAAGCGCTCCTGTTGCACCGGCAATGGTTGATGCCCCATACGGCGTGCCGCCACGAGCTTCTGTATGGATCATGCCGGGTATGGAATACGGGACACCGACAATCACCATGCCTAGATGGAGCAGGGGGACCATCATCGTGAGCAGCGTCGTCTCCTGCCCACCATGGGTCGAAGCCGTGGAGGTAAAAACGCCCGCCGGTTTGTCCTCCATTTCCCCCTTCAGCCATAACTCCACTGTGCTGTCGATTAGCGCCTTCATCTGGGCGGTCATATTGCCAAAGCGCGTAGGGCTGCCGAACAGAACACCGTCAGCCTCGCGCAGATCGTCCACCGTGCATTCAGGGATCGACTGCTGCCCCTGATAAACCTGATAGGAGAAGCCCTTCTCCTGCTCCATGTGCTGCACGTACTCCGGAAATTCGTGAACACGGCGCAGCACCAATTGGACTCCGGGAACTTCCTGAACACCTTCGCAGACAGCCTTTGCAAGCGTCTGAACGTGTCCATAGATTGAGTGATAGACAACCAGAATCTTCATCGTTCATTCTCCTTCATGCGGATGGTAGTCGCGATCCACCGGCTGTGCTTCGAGATGGAACGCAGTTTTACGGATGGGAATAGCTGGTCTGTCGATTTGCTCAACTGGCCGGCGAGATACACACGGTCGGATTTTTCTGCTCTTTAAACCAGCGGAGCAGCCATGTCGTGCGTGCGCACCAACTTTTTGTTCACAAACTCCTGGATACCCATGTCGCCGAGTTCGCGTCCATAGCCGGAGTACTTGATTCCCCCGAATGGCAGTTCGGCATCCAACCAGTCGATGTTGTTGATGAACATCATGCCCGTTTCTACACGGCTGGCCACACGCTGTCCGCGCGCAACGTCCTTGGTAAAGACGGAGCCACCCAATCCGAAGTCGGAGTTATTGGCAAGCGCGATTGCTTCATTCTCGTCTTTCACGCGGAAGAACATCGCGACCGGCCCGAAGAACTCGTCGCGGAAGGCTGGGTTGTCAGGCTCGACATCCGTTAGGATTGTCGTCTGCATGAAGGACCCCGGCCGATCGATGCGTTTGCCGCCGAGCACAATTTTGGCGCCTTTGGCGACCGCTCCATCGACTTGCTCCAACAGCTGCACCAGCGCAGACTCTGTGGACAAGGGACCATGCGTCGTTTTCTCGTCCATCGGGTCGCCCGGCTTTAAGGCGTTAAGCGCCGTCTTGAACTTCTCCAGGAATTTGTCTGCGATTTCCTCGACTACGATAAAGCGCTTCGCTGCACAACAGGTTTGTCCCGCGTTATACATTCGGCCCCAGACTGCCCACGCAATTGTCTTTTCCAGGTCGGCATCCTCCAGCACAATGAATGCGTCGCTTCCCCCAAGTTCCATCGACGAAACCTTGAGATTCTGTCCCGCCCTGGCTGCGATGCTTCTGCCCGCAGCCACACTGCCGGTCAACGCTACGCCTTTAATTCGCGCATCATCGATCATCTTGTCCGACTGGTCGTGCGAGATCAACAGATTGGTATAGAGTCCAACCGGCGCGCCTGCATCTATCCAGAGCTGCTCAAAGGCGATCGCACACTGCGGCACGCAGCCTGCGTGCTTCACCATCACGACATTGCCCGCCATCATGTGCGGACCGGCGACCCGAGCCAGTTGATAGAAAGGAAAGTTCCAGGGCTCGACGCAGAAGATCACGCCGATCGGGCTGCTCTCCATATGAGCGGTTCCGACCTTAGGATGAAGTGATTCAGGGGCCAGGAATCGTTCGGCATTTTTGGCATAGTAGGCCAGAATGTCGGCACTGAACTTCACCTCGCCGCGGGCTTCATTGATGAGCTTTCCCATCTCGAGCGAAGCCAGATGCGCGAACTTGTCAACCTGTGCATGCATGAGCTCGGCCGCTTTCGCCACGATCACCGCACGCTTCGCATAGGAGGTCATCTTCCAGGTCTCGTAGGTCTTTGCGGCAGTGTCAACCTTCTTTTCGAGCTGCTCATCGCTCAGTTCGTCGAATTTGGTGAGGGTCTTCCCGTTGTACGGATTAGTGCTTTCATAAGCCATGAATGATCTCCTCTTTCTCTCACTTTTGGAAGCGGTATTGTCTGCGCGGTTGGCAAATCTCGATGATCGCGTAAGATCGAGGACCTTTGCGGTTGTCGAATTACCGTCCCAGGAAGACTATGAAGCAAACTTCACAGTCCCAATCTGACAGCATGACAGCGCACGAATGGAAAGACTGATTTGTTTTGCTCTAAGACGACTTTCAAGGTTGAGTGAGGATCCCGTGGTCATCGATAACCGTCATTGCATCCCAAATTCTCACCACGAAGGGGGCTTTTCCTGCGCCGTCTCCCGCGTGAGCCGAAAGGCTTCCGGTATACCTTGAAGTAAATCCGTCGCTACCAGTGAATACTCTCCCACAGTCTCGCGCATCACATCTCCAGCAAGCCCGTGTAGATGCACTGCTGCAAGTACAGCCCCCTGAGTGTTATCCGGGTGCTGTGCCATCAAGCCGGCAATCATTCCTGTCAATAGATCTCCCGTACCGCCGGTCGCCATGCCGGCATTTCCCGTCGTATTTACCCAGGCTTCGCCGTCCGGTCGAATCACCAACGTACGATGCCCCTTGAGCACAACGATCAGGTCGTGCTCCTGCGCGAACTTTCGGGCCACTCCCAGTCGGTCTTTCTGAACCTGGGAAACGCTAGACCCCACCAGCCGCGCCATTTCTCCGGGATGGGGAGTGATCACCAGAGTTTGGCCTCTACCATTCAATTCCTCCGTGCGGTCCTCAAACGCATTAAGGCCGTCAGCATCCACAACCATGGGAAGTTTCAGTCTTGCCACCAGTATCCTCACCAACTCCGCGGTCTGCTGATCGCGCGAAATGCCGGGACCAATCGCAAGCACCTTCCTTCCTTTCGCCAATTCTGCGATCTGATCCAACGCTTCGGTCGAGATAGTGCCCGCATTTGTCTCTGGCAAAGGTTCAGTCATCAACTCGGGATAAAACCCCGCCACGGTCATCAATGCGGATCTCGGTGTGGCCACGGTAGAGAGTCCAGCGCCAACTCGGAGAAGGGCCATCCCAGCCATCGCCGCCGATCCCGCTTTTCCCAGCGAACCTCCAACTACCAGCACGCTGCCGTAACTGCCTTTGTTCGATACCGGTAGTCGCGGCTCAATTAAGGGAACGATCTCGCGCGCGGTAATCACATTGAGTTGAAGAGCTGAAACAACCGCGTCCTCAGGCGACCCGATGTCAGCAACTAACGTAGTTCCCGTTGTCAGCAAACCGAACACATGCGCTAGACGTGGCGCGGTAAAGGTAACGATAGCGTCGGCTCGGGCAATGACCCCGGTCTGTGCGTTCATACCGTCGGCATCGGCACCAGATGGAATATCGACAGCAATCACGGGAACCCGGCTCGCGTTCAAAATCGCAATCGCGTCCGCATAGAGCCCCTGCACGGGAGGCTTGAACCCCGTGCCCAGAATGGCATCCAGATACAAGTCCGCAGTCAAGGGGAGATTCTTTAATTCGTCGCTGGACTGCACGACGATCGCCGGGTCCGGCAGTTTTTCAAACATGTATGCCGCATCGCCCCTCAGCTCGCTGGGACTTGCCAGCAGGATCACCTGAACCTTACGGCCTTCCCGGTGCAACTGCCGCGCGGCGACAAAACCGTCGCCGCCATTATTCCCTTTGCCGCAGAAAACGACGATACTATGAGCAGCTGGGTGACACCTCAAAACATAATCCGCAACGGCGGAACCGGCATTCTCCATCAGCGTAAAGGAAGGAATGCCGAAGCGTTCGGCGCTGACGCGGTCAATTGAGCGCATTTCCTCTGTCGAAACGATCTTCATGACTGTGAGCGCGTGTTCACTATGCCTTCACGCCTTTCTTGGGATTGAGGAGGGTATCGTAAACACACTCTCCGGAAACTAAGTCAGCATCGCACTCGTGGCGGCAACAGGATGGTCCGTTCTGCTCATCGCTGGCATCAACCTGCAAGTAGATTCAAAATTGCGGCGAAGTCCTCATTCGGTTTGACCGATCCGCGCCAAGAATCTTCGGAGAACAAAGATAATGAAAGCGGCTGTTTTCTCTTCAACTCACACTACGCCCCAAGCGTTTCTCCGTGTCGAAGATGTTCCGCGGCCGCAACTCGAAGCAGGACATGTGTTATTGCGGGTCGTCGCTTGCGGAGTCTGTCGGACAGATCTTCACATTGTCGAAGGAGATCTTTACCCAATTCGACCGAGCCTTATTCCCGGCCATCAAATCGTGGGCGAAGTAATCGAAGGCGCGACCCAGGAGCTGCCGCTGGGAACGCGTGTCGGTGTTTCCTGGATGGGCGGCGTCGATGGCGACTGCTGGTACTGCCATCACGGCATGGAAAACCTCTGCGATAAGCCGGTCTTTACCGGATACACCGTGGATGGCGGCTATGCCGAATATGTTCTAGCCCGCGCTGACTTCACTTTTCCGCTTCCCCCTGGCCTGGATGACGCGCATGTGGCTCCGTTACTGTGCGCCGGCATCATCGGCTTTCGCAGCTTGCGAGTGGCGGGGGTTGAGAAGGGAGAGCGAGTCGGACTCTTTGGTTTTGGCAGCTCTGCAAGTTTGGCGATCGCCATTCTGCAATCGTGGAAATGCGAGGTTTATGTCGTAACCCGAGGTGAATCTCATCGGAAACTTGCGACTTCGCTTGGCGCAACATGGGTTGGCAAAGAAGATGAAAAGCCGGCCGTGATGCTCGACCGTGCGATCACATTCGCGCCCAGCGGAAAAGTGGTAGTCAGCGCCCTTGCGTGTCTGCGGAAGGGTGGCGTGGTTGCCATCAACGCCATTCATCTCGATCATGTGCCGGCCTTCGACTACGACACTTTGCTCTGGGGTGAGCGGCAGATCCGCAGCGTTGCCAATATGACCCGGCAGGATGCAAGCGACTTTCTCAAGATTGCTCATGACCTCCGCATCCGTCCGAATGTTACGGAATTCGCACTCGACGACGCGAATAAGGCGCTCATAGCAGTCAAAGAAGAGACTGAACATGGATCAGCAGTGATTGTTCCCTAATGCAACTTTTACTGGATCGCTCTTTGGCGCGGGGATAATTCAAAGTCCACGAGGACGCTGGTCTAGGACCAGAACGCGGACGCATCGCGGAAACCCTTCAGCGCAGGCTTGAGACTCAGCAGGGCTTTGTGGCCCCGCTGCTTGCTCCATCGCGAAAGTGCGCTCGCCGGTATCGCCAAATCCGGTCGACTGGCACTGACAAGCGAGAGAGCAAGACGCTTCGTCACTACAGCGTCGTTGGCCAGTCCGAGGATTTCTTGCAGCGCCTTGCATCGGCTGCGGTAGATCTTCACCGCTCGATGGCCATAGAGCCCGGCAAGGGATTCGACATCGAAGCACAGTTTCTTGAGCGATTTGCGCAATGCGTGGCGCTTAGTCACCGAAAGGCTATCGGCGTGACGACCGCGTTGCTTCGCCTTGTAGGCGGCGCGGCGCAGCAACGACGGCGCAAGGGTGCCGAGGCGCTTGCTCATACCGTTGTCGCACAGGGTCGAGAGATGGGTCGCTCCCCCTTCTGACCAGATCGCCAAGCCCAGCACCAATGCGGTGAACTCGTGCCCGCGCAGGGTGTCCGCCAAAACCGCGTGGGCAAACTGGCGCGCGACCTCGGCGACGACGTTAAGATCCTCCAGTCGCTCCGTCGGCAAATCCGCCTTCGCTGCCGACAAGGCTTCAAGGCAGAATACGTCCCAGTCACGTGCCGCTCCAAGGATCTCTCCAAGGCGACGCAACCTTGTGTTGAAGCGCTCCGCACCAGCTGCGTCGAGGTGATGCTCGAACAACTGCAATACGGCGCGGGACTCGCGAACGGCGCTGCGGATCTGGTGAAGCGCCTCGGGGTCACCATGCAGGGTCGCCGCAATATTGGCCACCAAATGGCCCAGTGCACCACCGAGAATCTCGCGAAACCCCAACGCGGCTTGGGTGGATCTCTCCAGTTTCGGCATCTGCCCGAGCTGTCCGCCTTCCGTCTGACCTGTGCGTAGATGCCAGCCGCGCGCCGCCTTACTCTCCGCCGAAATCCACATGGGCGCCAGGGCTTGTAGTTCGGCGGCAAGCTGGTACACCGGTAGAATGCTGCCTCTCTTGAGTTCCAATTCCAGTTCACTGACCGGCTCGCGTGCGGAACCTGCTTCGATGCTCCCTTCATCGATGGCCAATTCCACGACCGTGTTGTCGTCGAGGTGCAGAAGCCGAACGGTCCGCCGAATATCCGTGACAAATACCGGCTGGAGTCTATCCTTGATGGCCTCGGCGGCCTTCGCGAGCGCTCGGGTTGTCGCAAGCCGGCCTACATCCGGCTTGTTCTGGCCGATCCGCCATTCCCATTCGTTGCGGTCGGTCGAAATCCCACGGCCGGTCGGTCGGGACTTTACTGTCTGAGTATGCACGTTGCCATTTCGCCGCACCCGAAGCGTCAGCCCGGTCCGGTCCAGCAAATACTCGGCCGTATCGAAATATGTCGTCACTAGATGATGTCGTTTTGATTCAACGGCGGCAAGCGCGGGACTGGCTTCGAGCGCGACTCGGCTTCCGGGTGGGAGGTAAAACTTCAGCTCGATCTCGCGCGAATTTTCGAATTTGCCCAATCGAGGTCTCATATTGCATGTGCATGCCGATTGCGAGTAATTCTTGCGCTCGCTCTCTTGTTAACTCGTTCAATACGGTTCCGAGTCAAAGCATCCTCTCGGCCAGACATTGCAAAGAACTATCAACTGGTCAGTATCGGCGGGCCATCGACACTGTTGGTGATCTTCATATAAGGAGCAGCTGATCAGCTGTTCAATTGGATACCCTGGTAGCCAGTTGCCCCCGGCGATGCAGATCTTGCGAGTTATCATCTTTGGGACACTTGCGGACGTCGCAGCGAGTAGATCGGTAAAAACGGAATGAGGATCGGCACTCTTCGTGAGTAAGCCTCGAAAGCGGCGCTGGAGCCGTAATTCTTGCTTTGCTTCAACTCCAGGCGGCGGCTGGCGCCGATCATCACGAGTACGATGAACAGAAATCCAAGGCTCCCGAGCGCCCAGGCGGGCAGACTCCGATAGGTCGACATGGCCGAAACCCAGAAACCGAGCCAAAACACAATCTCGCCAAAGTAGTTCGGAAAGCGCACGACGCTGTAGAGACCTACATCGCAGAAGCGGGACGGATTTTGCTTCTTAAACCGGGACTTCTGCCAATCTGCGCAAGCCTCGATGCCAAGGCCTGCCAACATCAGCAAAATGCCCAGGGGAGCCGACGCCAATTCCATTCCGCCTGCCTGCGCTGACATCGTGAGCAGTGCTGGCAAGAAAAGAAGAACGTAAAAAAACGATACACCGACCCAGATTGCAACCTTCATCGGGCCGCCAACTTTGATGCCTCGAGCTGTGCTTTCCGCTTGCCGCTTCTGAAAGGAGAGAACGCGCTCTCGAAGGGCGAGAAATATCCCCAGCCTCAAACCGTACGCAAGGAGTAGTGCAGATTGGAGCAACGCAAGATCATTGAGTGTGTTCCGGTAAAGGAACGAAAAAGCAATCGACTGTGCGGCGACCGATGCCGCGTAACCAAGGCTGACGAAATACTCAACTCGTTTAAACCCCAGTGCCGAGAAAGTCAGGCAAAGGGCCAGTCCAAGGACCAGAAACTGCCATGGCAACCCAAGCAACTCATGGGACAAATGAGACGCTGAGAACGGCATCGTGTTTTCCTTTATTTGATTACTGCGCTAACTTGTACCACCAGTTTTCCAAAGTTCTTTCCCTGAAGCAATCCGATGAAGGCATCGGGAGCATGTTCGAGCCCATCCACAATATCCTCTCTGCATTTGATCTTTCCGGCAACGAACCATTCCGACATCTGTTTTTGAAAATCGCCGAAGTGCGTCCCGTAGTCGTCAAAGATGATGAATCCCTGCACACGTATGCGGCGCTTCAGGAAGGTCCCCATCACTTGAGCGGTGCGATCTATCCCTTGAGGAGCCTCACGGTCGTTGTAATGCGCGATCAGACCGCAGAGGGGAATACGCGCCCGTGTATTGAGAAGGGGAAGAACAGCCTCAAACACCGCTCCCCCTACGTTTTCGAAGTAGATGTCAATTCCCTTAGGGCAGGCCTTTGCGAGCAGGTCCTTCAACGCGGGATCTTGATGGTCAACGCAAGCATCAAGGCCTAGTTCTTCAACAGCAGATCGGCATTTCCTCTCGCCTCCGGCGATGCCCACCACATGGCATCCTTTGAGTTTTGCAATCTGGCCGACGACGGATCCAACTGCGCCTGTGGCGGCCGCAACGACAACGGTTTCCCCTGCTACTGGCTGACCAATCTCCAGCAAGCCCATATAAGCTGTGAACCCAGGCATCCCGAGCACTCCGAGAGCATACGAAGGATGCTTCATCTGTGCGTCGAGACGGAAGACTCCCTTTCCATAGGAAACGGCATAGTCCTGCCAACCGTTTTGGCTCAGCACCAGGTCGCCGACTGCAAAGTCGGGATGATGAGAGATCTCGACTTGACTGACAGTTGATCCGACCATGACATCGCCAATTGCTACAGGAGGTGCGTACGAAGGAGCGTCGCTCATTCTGCCGCGCATGTAGGGGTCAAGCGAGAGGTAGATAGTTCGGAGAAGAATCTGACCTTGGACCGGGACAGGAATGAGCTGTGCCTCGAACCTGAAATCGTTGGGAGTGGGCGCTCCGATTGGTCTGGAAGCCAGGACGATGCGCCGATTTTCGGAATTGCTCATTCTGAGAATCTCCATTCGACTTTCTTCTTGAATTCCCCGGAAGGGCAGGGGTGTTTCGCGAGTTACATGAACCGCAAGTACTTACTCCTCAGATATCGCCAAAGCTACCACACGAGCTAAGTCCTCGACCTGATCAGACTCAGGCAAAACAGAAGAGCTGCAACCATGACAATTGTGGGTGCAAGGCTGAGGCTCGGAAATACATAGGTATTGACCAGGAAGCCCATGCCTACAGCCAACACGCTGGCAAGCGAGGAAGCAAGCAGGAAAGCCCCGATACTATTGGCCATGCGTCGGCCGGTTGCGGCCGGGATGATGATCAAGGCTCCAGCGAGCAACGCCCCCATGAATCGAAGTCCTATTAGCACGGTCAGGCTAAAGGCAAGCAGAAAGAGGAGGTTCAGTCGATTGAGTTTGATGCCAGTTGCTGCCGCCAGTTCGGGCGAGAACAAATTCAAGATCAGAGCGCTCTTGCATCTGAAGATAAAGTAGACAATCAGGACAACGGCCAGAACGCCGATGACAAAGGTGAAGCCAGAAATCCGCTCGAACTTGCCGAAGAATGCATCTACAAGATCCTCTTTGGGTGTCAGTGCCGCTCCAATCGCAACTGAGCCTGCGAACACCACACCAATCGCTACCTCAGTGGAGAAGCTCTCATTCTTCTGCAATTGCCAAATCAGCAGCGTCCCAAGGAAGAGTGTTGCTCCGCCTCCGAGTAAGGGATTGAAGTGCCACAAAAAGGCTAAGCCAAGGCCTGGCAGTGCAACATGAGAGATGACATCGGCAGCAAGGATCATTCGCTTCATCAGGGCGAAACTCCCCACCAAGCCGGCAGCCACGGCGAACAAGAACGCCAGGATAATGCTATAGACGGTTCCGGCCTCAGTCATGCTCAGCCGCCTTGCGTGGCGGCTTCAGTTCTTCACCGTGCCGGTGTAGGAAGAACTGCGGCGGTGCTGAGTACATGGCTTCGAGTGTCGCAGGGGTCAATACTTTCTGCGGAGGACCGAAGCAGACCGTGTCTTTGCTGACGCATAGTACCTTGTTCGCGGCGCGATAAACAATGCTGAGTTCGTGCGAGACCATAAGCACCGTGAGATGCTGTTCACTTTGTAAACGCTCCACTAGCTCGTAGACTCTCTCTTCCGCCAGTTCATCGAGACTCGCTGTCGGTTCGTCAAATAGCAGCACATTGGGTTCGCCGAGTAATGCAAATGCGATTAGGACTTTCTGGAACTGCCCGCCAGAAATAACGCCGATGCTCGCGTTCAAGACTTCCGGTGTCAAACCGACCAAAGTGGCCACAGCATCTATGCTCCTGGGATGCAACTTCAGAACATGCGCCTTTGCAGCGAGTAGATCATGAACGCGAATAGGCATTTGACGGTCTGCAGCCACCTTCTGGGGAACGTAGCCTAGTCTCACGCCAGGCGACCAGCGGATCTCGCCTTGGTAGGGCAGCAAACCAAGTAGCGCCTTTAGCAGAACGGTTTTACCCGCGCCGTTAGGCCCGATGATCGCCACGTTATCACCCGCATCCACGTCGAAACTGAGGTTGTGGATGACACTGCGATCATCGAACTGAATCCTCAGCGCCTGCACCGAAAGAATGATGCCGGTCGTCAATATGTTTCCATCCTCTTCTCCGCATCGGTCGGCAACTGTGCTTCCAACTTCTCCGCGCCAGTCATTGTGCCCAGGGCAAAATGGCGGCTGATCCATTCTCCGCTTCATCCTTCACAGCCATCAGTGCTTGGTTGGCCTGATCCATTAAAAAGATAGTGACGCGCGGTTTAATGTTGGGATCGAGCGCGATGAACTCGCGCGTGTCTAGTCGCGTCGGGTTCGCAACGCTGGCTGTCGACACGCTGTCTATGCGTACCGTCCTCTCCCTGAAGTCTGACACCCGCTCCCTGCTACCGCTGAGCAATCGGACACTACGTTGTGTCTTGCATCGCCCGGGACGGGACAATCACCTCTCTTCAGCTTCAACTGAGTGAGGGTGTTCATTGGGATCAATCAGTGGGGCGTTGTGACTTCGCCGGCTCGCCGGTCACAGATGACAACTATCCACGAGGCGAACGGCATGCCAGCCAGGCCGATCTCAATTAGTTGTGCAATTAGGAACAACAATCTGAGTCGACAATGCCCAGACTGGATTCTGTGTTCCTTCGCGGCATGAAGTTGTCCAATTCTCGCCGTTTTTGTCAAAAACGCTCCAAAGCAAGAAGCAATTGATATCCAGGAGGCAACCTCATGAAGGCTAGTACACGGCAACTCGAAGCGGTACCGGAGACATCTGAAGAGCAAAAGAATAGAGCTGACGTCGCTCACATCCTGGAAGAAGACGAGATCAAGCAAATCTACCGGGACAGGAGTGCGGAAGACGCTCTCGACGAAGCAGAGGATAATGAAGCCGCAGTAGAAGAGGAAGTCGATGAGTTGGAAGAAGAAGATGACGTAGTCCGGGCCGCGCAAGGAAGCCGGAATTTGACTCCCTGATCCTATCGGTGAGCAAGGCCTGAAACAGGAGGGGCAAGAGAAGTCACGATGACAAAGCTTACGTATGAGGAGCGGAAGGAACTGCCCGAAGGGGAGTTTGTCTTTCCGAAGACGCGGCGCTACCCGATTGAGGACGCCGGGCACGCGCGAGATGCGCTGGCCCGGTCCAGCGGAAAGCCGGAACACACGACGGTGGTGGCGGCGGTCAAACGAAAGTATCCAGAGATCGATGTAGAGAAATGAGGAGCGGACTGCTACGGAGACGCTGGCCGGGCATCGTGGCTCGGGTCCCGTTCCAGATGACCGGCAAAGCCGTCCGTGTCTTTACAGGCTTGGCCCGATCCACGCGCAAGATCTCAGACTTGCTTGGATAGCTGCAGCAAATTGAGTTGGGGCTGATTCCACACGATCAGCCCGTTGGCCACTTGGTTTGTGTTTTGCCCGCATTTTGCCCGCAAATAGCGCCCAGTGGGCCGTTTTTGCCGGTTATGCCGGTTAGTAAGTACTGTGCCGTCTGTACTTTGCGGTTTGAACTGCTCCATGGCATGGAAGGCATCCGTTCGAATCCTACCAAGTCACCCGCATGCTTGCTCAGATGCGGTTGGAAGGCCGTACTTAGGAAGAAGTCTCGGGCTGAACCTGCACATTCAGCCCACTAGCCCCACTGCGTTGATTGGTTGGAAAATTTGGTAGCAATTTGGTAGCAAATGGCGCCGATTATGCCAGTTTTGCCGACTCATCCGGTTTATAACTCCTTTGCCGTCAACAAATCGTCCTACGGTTGCCACCTTCACACGGTGGAAGTCGCAGGTTCGAATCCTGCAGCGCCCACCATA
>Ga0187847_10002550_pt1 | contig 14624 bp, 15 predicted proteins | sample June2016WEW_4_10_FD_132458 | JGI IMG/M metagenome (GOLD analysis project Ga0187847, IMG submission 132458) | Peatland microbial communities from SPRUCE experiment site at the Marcell Experimental Forest, Minnesota, USA - June2016WEW_4_10 | ecosystem: Environmental > Terrestrial > Soil >...
TATCCCCGCCGCACCACGATGAGCGCCACCCATCCCGCCGTGCAAACCACAGCGCCTGGGGAAGTTCCTGCCACGGCGTTACCTCGGCATGTTCTTTCTTGTTACGTGACGATCCATGTGTAAGGACCACGAGCGGGTGCTTTCCCGGTAAATCCACATAGACCAGCAGTGCATGGAGACCGTTAGGCAGTGCCTTCGTCCACGGAATCATCACCTCGCGTTCCACGTAGTGCTGCGCATGGAGAGCGGGAGCCGCAACAATCAAGAATCCAAGAGCAATTGTTCGGACCAAAGATTTCACACAGAAACATTACACCGAATTCGGTGACATTCGCCGCAACTTCTTCCAATCAAAACGGCGCGGCCTTGCTTCCATCCAGTCTGCTATGCTGCCGCGTATGCCCTCGACTGTGATCGGTCACTTCCGCAAGCTGACCCCGCCGCAACGCCACACGTTTGTGGCCGCTTTCCTGGGCTGGACGATGGATTCGCTCGACTTCTTCATCCTCATCTTTTGCGTTCCGGCCATTGCAGCGGAGTTCCACACTAAACCCTCAGCAGTCTTGGGCGCGGTTTTTCTTACCCAGGCTTTCCGGCCAGTAGGAGCGATTCTCTTCGGCATGCTGGCCGACCGCTGCGGTCGTCGTCCGGTCCTGATGGTGAACATCCTCAGCTTCTCAGTCATTGAACTCGCCTGCGCATTCGCACCCTCACTGGGCGCTCTGCTGGCGCTGCGCGCTCTTTTCGGCCTCGCCATGGGCGGAGAGTGGGGCGTAGGTGCAGCGTTGGTCTTTGAGACGCTCCCAAAAGAAGGACGCGGCACCTTCTCCGGCATTCTGCAGGAGGGCTATGCCATGGGGTCCATCCTCGCCTCCGGTGCATTCGCGCTTTTCTTCCATGGCTTCGTCTGGCATGGGTTGACACTGCCGGGTATCGGCTGGCGCGGGTTGTTCATTCTAGGTTCGCTCCCCGCACTGCTGGTGTTTTACGTGCAGGCGCGTGTGGCTGAATCCCCAGTCTGGCTTGCGGGAGCAGAGAAGCGGCGTGCACGATCCTCCCAACCACACCAACCGCACGAACCTGGTGCGCCTGCCAAGCTCATTCACTTCCTGCCCACTTTCTTGTTTCTTGTTCTGCTCATGACGGCCTTCATGAGTTTCTCGCACGGCACGCAGGATCTGTACCCAACCTTCCTCACAGTTTCAGCGAAATTGGATCCGTCGACCGTAGGGATCATTGGCGTACTCTACGGTTTCGGCTCCATCGCAGGGGGATTCGTCTTCGGCACGCTCTCTGAAAAATGGGGACGCAAGCGCGCCATCGTCACAGCCGCGCTGCTCGCGATTCCGGTCATCCCTTTCTACGCGTACGGCCACTCTGCCTGGACGCTGGGCGCCGGTGCGGTGTTGATGCAATTTATGGTGCAGGGTGCGTGGGGCGTGGTGCCTGCGTATCTCACCGAACTCTCGCCGGCTCCAGTGAGAGCCACAGCGCCGGGTCTTGCCTATCAGTTAGGTGGCCTGGTGACATCATGGAACGGCAAGGGACAGGCGCTTGCGGCCGAGCGTTGGGGCAACTATCCCGCGGTGCTGGCGATTACTGTGATCGTCGTAGCGCTGACGCTAGCAGGTTTCGCGCTATTAGGACGCGAAGCTAAGGGGCAGGACATGACAGCTGTCTGATCTTTTTCATTGCAAGATGTGCTCGAAGGGCTCATGATGTTGCGCGCCCGCTCACTTCAGGATAGAAATGAACGTCTTCCACGGACCCACCGCATCCCGGTATTCGCATGCCATCGTCGTCGCAATCTGTGTGATATGGCTTAAATCGTGAACCGCCCACGTTGCCAGCAGTTCGCCCAGAGTAACGCGACCAAACTCCGGATGCCGGCCGGGCAATTCGAACTGATCATCTCCGATGCCAAGATCGTGTAAGTCTTGCAGACCCTGCTTCCGCAATCCAGCAAACTCGTCCAGCAGTGCTCCCACGGGCTTTCCGTCGATCCAGTCCCGAAATGCAAATCGGTCGAAGGGCTCGAACGCCTGCGTGTCGCGATGATTCAGGATGATGCGAACGCGCGGGATCCAATCGGTCTTTTCGGCGTGGATCAAATGGCCCACAACATCGATCGCGCTGAAGGACTCGGGAGTCTTTCGCGCATTCAGCCACGCCGCGGATTTGCCACGCAGCAGGGCATCCAGCACGCCGGGCGTTTGCTCCAGCACTTCAATTGCGTGGCACATCTGCAGTTGCATAGCTTCATCTCCGGGCCACCCCAACGGGGTTGGCTTTCGCGTAACTATGGCCGGACCAGGTCAATCCTTTCCCCGGTCCGGACCCAGGTCTTCCCCGCCACGCGTCCCACCGCGTCCAAGCCGACGGTATCAATGCGGAAATTATCGAAGAGGTTTTCGCGAATGTGAAAACGAACCACTTCGCCGAGCACGATGACCCCCGCGCCTGCCGCCTGACCGGTGTAGATGATCCGGAGACCCCACCCCATTGAAAAAGCTGAACGGCGCCAGGTTGGCTACGTCGTTGCGATCAATTGTGGAGACAAGGGCGACCGGCCGCGGGACAATGATGCCTGTCATCAGCTTGTAGATTTCCCGGGGCTCGCGACTGGCGGGGTTGAGGCTTAGCATGGATGTTGTTGAGGCTGTTCGGGGATTCATACCGATAGCCTCAGAATATCTTCCCTAAGCGCGACACGTCTACCAGCATTCGCCAAAATTCATGGGCCGCGGAAGCCGGCTGGCAGTAACAAGTGTGATGCAAATTACGAAATTTGCACCCTGGTAACATGCAATGATGCATTATCAAGAGTACGGGAGAATTGGCTGTGCCGCGCATTCACTTTCAACAACAACTCGCCGAACTGAAGGACAAGCTGCTGGCCATGGCTGCCTTGGCGCAGCAGGCGGTGGAGTCCGGGGTTGACGCCTATCTGCAGCGCGACAAGGGCCTGTGCCAATACGTCAAGCAGAATGAGGCGGCTATCAACAGCGCCCAACGTGAACTGGATGAGATGGCCTATGAGCTTCTGGCCAAGGAGCAACCCATGGCCATCGACCTGCGCTTCATTCTTGCGGTCATCAAGATCAACGGCGACCTGGAGCGCATCGGCGATCAGTCAATGGGCATCGTGCGCCGCACGAAAGAGATTCTCAACACGGAAGAAGTCGATCTGCCAGTTGATTTTGCAGCGATGGGTGAGTTTGCCGGTCGCATGATTCGTTCCGCTGTCCAGGCGCTGCTCGAGGGAGACGCCCGCCTGGCCGATACGGTTCGCGAGATGGACGACGAGATCGATCGAATGAACCGCCGCGCTCATTCCGACCTGCTCAAGTTGATCCAGGAAAAGCCCCGCTATACGCAGCAGGCGATGAACGGCATCCTGATTGCGCGCAACCTTGAGCGGATTGCGGATCACGCATCGAATATCGCGACCGATGTAATCTTCTGGGTGCGCGGTGCCGATGTGCGCCACCAGCTCAGCATGTCGATGGATTGAGGGCGATTCCGCAAGGCTCGCATCCGGGTTCAGAATTAATCCCCTCCTCGAGCCCTGAGGAACTCGCCCTCCGCGCAACTGTGTCGGCAAATCCCTACCGCGTGGCTTCAAACAAGAACCAGGCGCGGCGCTCGGCCTCGTCGATCCACACCTCAATGAGGCTTGTCGTGGCATAGTCGTTTGCCTTGTCGGCCACTTCATGCGCGGCGCGCAGGCTCTCTACCAGCGCCTTGTTATCCCCGTGCAGCTCAAGCAGCATATCCCGCGCCGGCACAAACTCCTGATCGTTATCGGACAGGCGTTGCAACCGGGCAATGTGACCGATCGAGCGGATCGTGGTCCCGCCAATTTTGCGAACTCGCTCTGCGATGTCATCGCTGATCGCAAAAACCTGCGTCGCCTGCTCGTCCAGCAGAAGATGGTAGTCGCGGAAATGCGGTCCGCTCATGTGCCAATGAAAATTCTTGGTCTTGAGATAAAGCGCAAAGACATCGGCCAGCAGCGCGTTGAGCACGCTGGATAGATTCTTTACCTGCTCGCTGTCAAAGCCATCTGGAACGTTCGTTTTGGCCACTTTCGTTTCCGCATGAGTATGAGTCGACATGTAAAACTCCTTTGTTGCGGAAGGGGCACTGGAGAGTTGCAAGACTGAACGCACTTTCCCCTTCCGCACACGATAGGATGCCCTGCGGCGCCAAAAGGGTTCCCGTCGAAGCAGTCAGCGACAGAGAATCAAATGTATGGACTCGACAGGTAGCCGGCCTGTTACTTTTTACCAGCCTCTACGACTGAAGGACGCGTGTCCCGCGGATATCCGTTTCTGCCCGTTCTCGAGATACCAGTGCGGCCACGTCAGCAGGCACAGCAGCCACAGCGTCCGCCTGGGCGCACTCCTCAGCCGGGCCGTAACCCCACCCTGCAGCCAGACAGCGAAGCTTGTTTGCGTGCGCCGCCTGGATATCGAAGATCCGATCACCAATCATCCACGCCGTTTCATGGCTGAGCGAGTGCGCGTGAATCAGGTTGGCCAGCAAATCCACCTTGCTGTGGCTGGCGAATTCCGCTTTGTCGCCGTAGACCGCCGTGAACAGCCCCGTCAGCTCAAAGAGATCCAGAATCCGCACCGCAAAGTGCTGCTGTTTTGAGGTGCACACGTACAAGGGAAATCCCTGCCGGTGAAGCTCAGTCAGCATCTCACGCACTCCGGCGAAGACGGAGTTATTCTTCCAGCCTTCACGGTCGTAGCAGGCGCGGTAGTCGCGCGCCAGTGCCACTCGGGCTTCTTCGCTTTCGTTCGGCAATAGTTCTTGAGTCCACTCTTCCACGGGCGGCCCGACGAAGCGCTCCAGCGGACCGGAATACTCGATCCGCCACGCGTCGATCACCTTGCGCAGGCATCCCACAATGCCGGGCATCGAGTCCGTGAGGGTTCCATCCAGGTCGAAGATGAGGGCTGGCAGTTGCTGGGGCATACATTGAGTTTCGCAGAGCAGCCCGTAGCAGTCCAAAAATGGAACGGGCGCCATTTCCTTCCGCCAACACGGAAGAACTGGCGCCCGTTTTCTTCCGCCGTCCGAAGAGAACCTAGACTTTGACCTGTGGATGCGTTGCGTAGTGCAGCAGAACGGCCACGGCGCAACTGGTAAGGCGAGTCTCCGCCGAATCGGCCCTGCTGGTAAGAATCGTCGGAACTCGCGCGCCCAGAACGATTCCAGCAAGTTGTGCGCCACCCAGATACTCAAGCTGCTTGGCCAGCATGTTGCCGCTTTCAAGATCGGGCACCACAAGGATGTCAGCCTGTCCCGTAACCGGCGAAACCAGCCCCTTGATGGAGGCCGCTTTTTGGCTGACGGCGGTGTCGAAGGCCAGCGGGCCGTCGAGAATGCCGCCGGTAATCTGCCCGCGATCGGCCATCTTGCAAAGCGCCGCTGCGTCCAGCGTGGACTTGATCTTGGGGTTCACGGTTTCAACTGCGGAGAGCAGCGCAACCTTCGGCTGAGGAATGCCCAGCGCATGAGCCAGGTCGATGGCGTTCTGCACAATGTGAACCTTGTCTTCCAGCTCTGGCGTGATGTTGATAGCCGCGTCTGTGATCAACAAAGTCCGCGCATACGCCGGCGTATCCATGATGAAAACATGCGAAATACGCTTGGCGGTGCGCAGGCCTGTGTCGGCCTTCATGGCTGCCTTCATCAGCTCATCGGTGTGCAGGCTGCCCTTCATCATGGCCAGGGCATTGCCGCCGCGGCAGATGGCCACACCCAATTCAGCGGCCTTGCGCTCGGTGTCTGCCTGGACAATCGGATAACCGCTGATGTCGACCCCAATCTTCTTGGCCAGTGCCTTCATCTCGGCTTCGTCGCCAATGAGCGTTGGCTCAATCAGGCCTTCAACCGCGGCTTCCACGGTACCGCGCAGAGCCACGTCTGAAAGCGGCCAGACAACTGCCGTTGAGATGGCCGGAAGATTTTTGCAGCGGTCGATGAACTGGTGAAATACATGGTAGTCGGCAGGATGGCCAACCAGCGGGTCAAGGGTAACGCCTTCAGCCAAAGTGGCGAGATCGCTCATGTGCATATTCTCCTGGCCGCCTCAGCACAACACGGGCGGGCCTCACGGATTCATTCTCACCCGGAGAGGCTTCCCGGACTGTGTTAATGGTCACACTCCGGACCTGTATACCGCATCGCGGTAAGAAGTAGCGGCGCGAACCGAGGCATGAACCGGGCGCTTCCTTATCGCGTATCACAGCGCAGTTTTGCCCTCGCGGAGGGCAAATGCATCTGAAATTAACAGTACGTTTCAGCAAGCAGTAGAGGAAGCAGACTATGCACTTCTTCGACGTCATCACCATTCTCTGCACCGGCTTGATGACCGGAAATGAGCTTGCGGTCTCCCTGTTTATTCACCCCACGCTTCGCCATTTGGATGACCGAGGGCGGGCACGAGCCGTCAGCCTGTTTGCGCGGTCGCTCGGAAAGGGAATGCCCGTCTGGTACATCGTATCCCTTGCCCTGATCACTGCGGAAGCGTTTCTCCGTCGTCACGAACCGGCCTTCCCGCTCCTGGTCGTTGCTGCTGCCATCTGGCTCGCGATCATTCTCATCACTGTCGTTGTCCTGGTGCCCATCAACAATCGCATTGCGGCTTTGGACCCCTCCGCATTGTCCGTCAATTGGCTGAACGATCACCGTCGATGGGAAACGCTTCATCGCTGGCGCATCGCGTGGCTGTTCGCCGCCACGGCATGCCTCACCTACGCAATCGTGGGATTTAAGTGAAATCCTGAATCTCCTTTGCGAGTATTCCTGGCACAGCGCTTCCTCGCGTAGTCGCAACTCTTCTGCCTGGCTTGGCGCTCTTGAGCCCGTGCTGCTATGCTGCGTGCGCCGGGAAAACCGATTTACGCAAGAGGGAGAACGACTATGTGGTTCCTTGGAATGGATGTGGGCACGGGCGGAACGCGCGCCGTAGTAGTGGATGGAGTGGGCAAACTGATCGCGGGTGCATCCGCAGAGCATGCACCCTTCAAGACAGCACATCCCGGCTGGGCGGAGCAGGATCCTGAAGACTGGTGGCGTGCCGCTAAAGAGGCCATTCGCGGAGCGCTGCTCGCTGCGCCCCAGCCGCATCAGCCAATTGCTGCTATCGGCCTCACCGGCCAGATGCACGGCGCCGTCATGCTCGACGAGAACGGCGCGGTCCTGCGTCCATCGCTCATCTGGTGCGACACGCGTACCCAGCCCCAATGCGACTGGCTCACGGAGAAAATCGGCTACGAGCGTCTCATCGAGCTCACCTGCAACCCCGCTCTGCCCAACTTCACCGTAACCAAGCTGCTGTGGGTCAAAGAGCACGAGCCGGAGATCTTCGCCAAAATCCGCCACATCATGTGTCCCAAGGACTACGTCCGCTACCGTCTTACCGGCGAGTTCGCCATCGACGTGCAGGAGGCGTCAGGAACACTGCTGCTCGACGTGACGAATCGTCGCTGGTCAAAGGAAGTTGCCGAGGCTGCCGGGATTCCCGAAGACTGGCTGCCTAGAGTCTACGAATCGCCTGAAGTATGTGCGCGCATCAGCGAGTCAGCAGCGGGACTAACAGGACTCGCAGCAGGAACGCCGGTAGTGGCCGGCGCCGGTGACCAGGGAGCCGGCGCAGTGGGCATGGGCATTCTGCAGCCTGGATCTGTCTCCGCCACCATCGGCACATCCGGCGTAGTTTTTGCAGCCACAGCCGCACCCACCAAGGATCCCAAAGGCCGCCTGCATACCTTCTGCCATGCAGTTCCGGGCTTGTGGCATGTGATGGGTGTAACGCAGTCGGCGGGCCTGAGTTTTCGCTGGCTCAAGGAGACCTTCTTCTCCGGCATGGACTACGACGCGCTCACTTACGGCGCAAGCAGTGTGCCGGCGGGCAGCGAGGGATTGGAGTGGGCGCCCTATCTGCTGGGCGAGCGCACGCCGCATCTTGATCCCGAAGTCCGAGCCGCATTTGCCGGCATCTCCACCGTACATACGGCGGCGCATTTTGTCCGTGCTGTGCTTGAAGGCGTGGCCTACTCGCTTCAGGACACGTTTACGCTCTTTGCTGAGCTGGGCATTCCCGTGAGTGGCATCCGTCTTGGCGGAGGCGGTGCACGCGGCAAACTCTGGCGCAAAATTCAGGCAGGCATTTACGGTCATTCCGTCGAGGTGCTCACCGCGGAAGAAGGCGGTGCATTCGGCTCAGCATTGATGGCCGGCGTGGGCGTGGGTCACTGGATCAATCTGGACGAAGCCTGCGATCAGGCCATCGAGGTTGCGTCAGTCATCGAGCCCGATCCAGCGGATCTGGAGACCTACAAGTCTGGCTACGAAAAATGGCGCAAGCTTTATCCCGCGCTGAAAACCCTGCGTTAAGCAACTTGAGTCTGTTTGAGGCTGCACTACAGAAAGTCCGCAAACACAAACCCATCCCGTTCGACCACCTCACCCGCTTCCAAATCGAGCGGCGCGGTAAACATCGGCCCGGCATACACGCAGCTATGAAACTCGCCGCGTTCCCCGCAAGGATCGACTCCCTGCGGCAGATCGCGCAGTAACGCCTCATCGAAATCGCGCCCCGCAAACGACGCCGGCAACTGCTTCGGATCGACGCAGGTCAACCTGGCGCGCAATCCGCCGACAATCATCTCGTGCGCCAAAGCATCCGTCGGAATCCCCCACAACGGAAACAGCGGTTCCAGCCCCGTTGGCTTGAGCCGAGTCTCGCGATAAGCGCGCACGTCCTGAAGGAACAAATCGCCAAACGCGATCGCATCCACATGCTGGTCGACGGCTCGCTTGCACGCCTCCGCCATGCGCGCCTCATAAATCTCGTTGGAGCAGGGCCAAGGCAGCGGCACAATCCACAGCGGAACCCCTGCTGCTTCAGCCTGCGCCTCGAGCACCGAAAGCCGAGTGCTATGCATGGCCACGCGCTGGAATTCAGTATTCACAGTGGTCAGCAGTCCCACCACTTCAATGTCAGGCTGCCGGCGTAAAACATGCAGCGACCACGCACTGTCTTTCCCGCTGCTCCACGACAAAAGAACGCGCTTCATGCTGCGATCATAACCTCACGAGTGGACACCGTGAGATCATATGGATCATAATGATCATATTGGTTATGATGATCTGGAGTTACCGATGATCACAGAAGTGAGTGCCGTCAGCCTTCGTCAGAAACTGGGCGAAATCCTCAACCAGGTGCAGTACCGCAATGACAGCGTCGTGATCAAGAAGGACGGTAAGCCGGTAGCCGCGCTGGTGGATGCGGAATTGTTCGCCCGGATTCGACGCATGCGCGAGCGGTTCGATGCTCTGAGCGGCCGGATCGCCGAGGACTGGGCAGATGTGCCCGCAGATGAGGGCATGGCCGAGATCGATGCGGCGGTAGCACGTGCGCGGCGTCGTGAACGGCGTCGCTGATGGCCGGTCTGCGCGTAGTTCTGGATACCAACGTCCTGGTGTCAGGCTTGGCCTATCCTGCCAGCATTCCAGGGCGCATCCTGAGCGCCTGGCAGCAAGGAAGTCTCGATGTGATCCTGTCCAAGTACATTCTGGATGAGATGATTCGGGTGTTGCCGAAGCTTTCGCGCAACAAGCGAAGTTCCGCGGAGATTCGTGACCTTGCCGACAGTTTTCTGTTCGTGGCGGAGATTTTCGAGCCCACCGGCGAAGCGGATGAGACCTTGCGCGACAGCAAGGACCAGCCCGTGCTGGAGACGCTGCTGGCCGCCCAGGCCAATTATTTGATTACCGGCGACAAGGATTTACTGGCACTCGCAAAGCGCTATCCCATTGTGACTCCGGCCGCCTTTTGGGAGCGTCACGGGAGCTAGTGGGTGATCGCTGGACAATGTGAATACGCAATATGCAAAACGGCCTGTCGCGTTGGAGCGGCAGGCCGTTTGTGTTGATCACAATCAGCGGTCTATTTCAGTGTCACATCCGCATGCAGCGGCGTGCTCTCGCTGGAATCCCCAACCCGAATCACAAACTTCCCCGGATCGATCGTCCACTTATGCGCCGCCTCATCCCAGTAGCTGAAGGCTCGCGCATCCAGATCCAGGGTCACGTGCTTCGTCTCTCCCGCCGCCAGCTGCACCTTCTCAAAGCCCTTCAATTCGCGCTCCGGCCGTGTCGCCTTTGCTGAAGGATCGGAAACATAAAGCTGCGCCACTTCCGCGCCAGCCACGCTACCGGTGTTCGTCACGTCGAAGCTGACCGGAACCGTCGATCCCGCCTCAGCCGATTCAGCCACCTGAAGTTTAGAGAAGCTGAAAGTCGTGTAGCTCAATCCAAATCCAAAGGGAAACAGCGGATGCTTGCCCGTCGTTGTCCAGTAGCGATATCCCACCATGAGCTTGTCGTCATATTTCACGTGCGGAATCACGTAGTCCACTGCCGGCTTGCCCGGTTCCAGAACGCGCAGGCTGGTATCTGCGCCCTTGATCGGATAGTAATAAGCGAAAGATGGACTATCTTCCCAACTGCGGTCGAAGCTCACCGGCAGTTTACCTTCCGGGTTGTGCTTGCCGAAGAGAATCTCAGCGACAGCCGTGCCGCCTTCCTGGCCCGGATAGTAAATCTGTAACAGGGCAGGAACCTTCGCGAGCCAGCGTCGTGTGTCGCTTCCCACTCCGCCGGTCAGCGTGACAACAGTGCGCGGATTGGCCGCCGCGACTGCCTCGATTAAACTATCCTGTCCCCAGGGCAGTGCAAAGCTGCGGTCGAGCCCTTCGCTCTCTGTCGTCGGATTGAAGCCCACGGCCACCACCACAACATCGGCCGCAGCCGCAATCTTCTTTGCATCTGCAGAGATCAGGTCCGGCTCATAAGCAACGCCAATTCCGAAGTGCGGCGCCGCCCCGCGCTGCTGATAATCCACCACCACGGTAACGGTCTGTCCCGCAGTCAAATCGAGAATGGTCGATTGCGGAGCCTGGCCCTCGGCATGCGGCGGAAACGGAATCGCCTTACCGTCCACGGAGATGGAATAGTCGTCGCTGTTCCAACCACCAGCGGCCGCCAGCAGCAAGTACTTGCCTGCCTTGGTTGCCTTGTAACTCGCGGTATAGCGAACGCTATGCGGCGTTTTGGATTCCGGTTGCCAGCCATCGAATTTCCAGCTGGCGATCTTTGCTGACATTGCCACTTCGGGCGTGCCGGTAAAGTCTTTGCTCGGGTACGTGGCCACTTTGACCGGGCCATCCCAACTCGTCCTCCAGAAGACCTCGTCCATCTCGGGCAGCCCGCGGGTATAGAGCACGTGCACATTGGGACCAAGCAGATTCGCAATTCCGGTGAGGGTGCTGACCGGCTCAAAGGCTTGCGCTTCAGACGAACCTCCTCCGCCCGTAACCGCCGGCCATGCGTTCGGTCCGATCACGGCAATGGTCTTGACCTTGGTCGAGTCCAGCGGAAGCAGCTGGTTTTCGTTTTTCAACAGCGTGATGCTTTCCAGCGCGCCTTCCAGCGCAACCGCCCGGTCCGCGACGGAGTAAGTAGAATCTGCCGGATCGAACTGCGGCCGGTCCATGAAGCCATAACGCAGCGCGGTGCGGAAAATGCGCATCAGCTTGTCGTCAATGGTGGATTCCTTTACCGTGCCATTCTTGACCGCATCCAGCAGGCCCTTCGCATTCATGAACCGCGGACTCGGCATCTCGAGATCCAGCCCATTGTTGGCCGCGCCCACGCTGTCGTAAGTCGAGTCCCAGTCCGACATCAGAATTCCCTGGAATCCCCACTCGCCCTTCAGCACCTTGAGATTGAGAAACTCGTTCTGCGTGGCGTGAACCCCGTTGATCAGGTTGTACGAGTTCATCACCGCGTCCACGTGCCCTTTAGTCACTGCGGCTTCAAAGGACGGCAGGTACATCTCGCGCATGGTGCGCTCATCGGCCTCGGAGTCCACGTTGTGACGGTTGTATTCCTGGTTGTTCAACGCATAGTGCTTCACGGTGGCAACCACGCCCTGCGACTGCACGCCCTGAATATACGGGACCACCAGCGTCGAATTCAGATACGGATCTTCTGACAGGTATTCAAAGTTGCGCCCTGATACAGGAGAGCGCGCAATGTTTACACCGGGGCCGAGCAGGAAGTTGACCCCGCGCGCGCGGGCATCCTTTCCCAGGCTTTCGCCGAGCTTCCGGGCAAAGTCGGTATTCCATGTAGCGGCTAGCGCCACACCGCCGGCATAAGCGGTGGTCGGTCCCCAGGTGCGCACGCCCACGGATGCGTCAGACATCTTCAAGCGAGGCAGGCCGATAGCAGGAACCGCGTGGGTGTACATCTCGTCCACGCCGCCAATCAACTCGATCTTTTGTTCCAGCGTAAGTTTGCCCACCATCGTATGGGCTTTGCCTTCGATTGCAGAGCTGTCGGGCACGGGTGCCTGTGCCCATGCCTGCATGAATGCGGCCAGGAAGCAAAAAAGCAGAATCGGAGCAAGGGCCGAGCCGCGCCGAGAAAAATTCGATTGAGAACGGAGTTCGGTTGGGTTTGTCATGACCGGGGAAGCGTACTTCATTTGGCCCGGCAGTGTACAGCGTATCAAGCACGCTGCACGGCCGGTAGAGACGGATCGAACCATGGAGAAAGCGCCCTGTGACCTGAATCACATCGCGGGGTGCATCGTGTCACTGAATGGCCTCCGACCGCGAGCGCAGACTCGGAGAACTATATGCAGGAAAGGTGTTGACGCGTCGTGCGTTAGGAGGGACCAATGAACTTCGCAACCGGTATGAAGACGATCGTGGTCGCCACGGATCTGCACGGCCAGTCAGAAGCCGCGCTGGAATATGCCCGCAAACTCGCTGGAGGATACGGAGCGCGCATTGTGTTGGCCCATGGGCTCGATCCGGTGGAATACGCCTCTGTCGATACTGTTCCGGGCCGGGTGCGCAAGGGGATGACCGAAGAGGCGCGCGCCGTTCTCGACCAGCTTGCCGGTGACCTTCTGCGTGAAGGAATCCGCAGTCACTCGGAAATTCGACAGGGAGCCGTGGCAGAGATGCTGGTGAATGTCGCCAGGCAATACGACGCGGGGCTCATCGTGATCGGCACCAAAGGAATGAAAGGCGCAGGAGCGGTAATTGTAGGCGCCATAGCTGAACAGTTAGTGCGTCTGTCGCCTTGTCCGGTAATGGCTGTGGCGGCCGACTGGAATGCCGGCGAGTTCCGTCCCACTCCCGGAGGCCCCGTGCTGCTGGCGATGGAACGCAATGAGGCGACTGCCGAGGCCGTAGCCACCGCGTACTCTCTGGCCGAGATCTTTCATCGCACGCTCCTGGTGCTGCACGCGCGCGGACCGGCCGAAGCCTCCGCGTTTCTCAATCCGGGCGCAGCCACGCTCGAAGAATTTGGCATCAAGCCGAGCGGCCGGTTTCCGGTCCGCTTCATGGTCAAGGACGGCAACCCCGCGGACGCAGTTGTCGAGGCGATCGCGCACTATCATCCCAGTCTGCTGGTGGCTGGAGTCAAGCGCACCAGCGGCACGCCCGGAGTGCACGGCACAGCATTTGCGCTGCTGGCTCGTTCTCGCGTTCCGGTAGTTTGCGTACCGCCAGCACCCGTACCCGCCCCTGTAAACACAGAGGCCTGTGCACCCTTTGAAGCCAGGTAGCGCGCTGATTGCGTACTGGTTGAAGGTCTGCTTTTTGACGACAGATCGGCCGGTGGAATTGGGATGCCCCTCGCCATCGGTTCCATAAGGGCAGTTGTTAGGGAGATGGACTGATGCAACCTCAGGCAGGATCCAGACAACTAGATGGGCTCGCAGCTCACCCGCTGTCGGAGCTTCTGGACTGCCCCCCCGACACTGGTCGTCTACTCAACGAAGCCGCCCAATGCATCGACTTGGAGGCCGGAGCAGTCGTTTTCCGCCAATTTGGAGCCTGCCGTGGACTCTACGTCGTGGTTTCAGGGCAATTTGTGCGCAGGACCGAGCGGATGGAGACTCGGATTACCCTTGGATCGGCCCGTGTCGGCGATCTCGTGGAACTGGGCGCCGTGCTAGGCAACGGCCAGCATACCTACACCCTGAGCGCATTGACGAACGGTTCACTATTGTTACTGCCCTCGGAAGCGCTGAGTCTGGCCTTTCAAAGCTATCCCCCGTTGCGGATGCAACTTCTCTCGGAACTGGCCCGAGAAGTTTCTCGAGGCTATTTCGCCAGTTGTAAGGACCGTCCGGCCAGAACTCGCCGGCGTATTTCGGAAGATGCCATGTAACCCGCGAATTCAATTGTCTTGACAAACATTTCGCGTCCAAAACCCACAACTCGGGCTCGAACTTACGGAAAATCCCTGTCTTCTGCCAGATGCCCCCTTCCGCTCACCGGATTTGCGATATACTCAAGATTCACCAGCGGAAAGCGTATGGCATCGTTCCACCCTCATCACCCCCCGGAAGACTGCATCAACTGTGAGCACCGTCATCTCCGGATGTTCTGCAATCTCACGCCTGAAGCATTGCGAGATTACGACGGGATCGGGATCATGATGAGTCACGCCCGCGGCGCCAAGTTGTTTACCGAGGGCGATCAGGCGCGCAATGTATTTGTGGTCTGTTTCGGCCA
>Ga0187847_10002556_pt1 | contig 14608 bp, 9 predicted proteins | sample June2016WEW_4_10_FD_132458 | JGI IMG/M metagenome (GOLD analysis project Ga0187847, IMG submission 132458) | Peatland microbial communities from SPRUCE experiment site at the Marcell Experimental Forest, Minnesota, USA - June2016WEW_4_10 | ecosystem: Environmental > Terrestrial > Soil > Wetlands...
ATTCTTCGGGAAAACAATCTCCGATAGGATCTGAACGCTAACCAATGGCAGTCTTGCCGGTGCCGGGCGGGAGCACTATGCTCCTGGAGATGAACGACCTCAATCTCATGATAAGGTTTAGGCTAACTGGCCAGGACGAGTTTCAGATGAAAGGGGCGTCCAGAATGAAGATGGATGGTCGCGGTGGGCTAATCCTGTACGACGCTCAAAGCGGTAAAGCCGAGAGGATTGAAATCGGTCAGCTGCAATCCTTCATCCTGCAGCCTGCAAATTGCAGCACTTCAGCCCGGCCCAATTAGGCCGGAATCTCGCCCCAGTTCGACTTCCCAACTCTCCGCACTCTTTGCCACGCTTCGGGATGGCTCTCCTTTATCTTATTGATAAAACATGCTGTTAGCTCTGGCCCCCGATGTGCCTTTAAGCTCCCTCTAGAGGAATCATGTTGGAGCGGCGCATCGATGATGCCATACTGACCCTGGTTTGCCTGATCTATTCCTTCGCGGTCTTCCTGCTGAAGCGCCGTCGGGCCTAGAGTCTGATCGGATGCTCAACGCTTTAACCATCGACGTCGAAGAGTACTTTCATCCGACGGAAGTGCAGAACTCGGTTGGCGTTGACCGCTGGAGTTCGCTCCCCTCCCGGGTGGAGGACCAGGTTCTTCGAATCCTCGAACTTCTGGACTCGAAGAACACCAAAGCGACGTTCTTCATCTTGGGATGGGTTGCCGAACGCCAGCCTGGGACGGTTCGCTCCATTGTGGCGGCCGGCCATGAAATCGGGTGTCACAGCTACGCTCATCAGTTAGTGTATTCGCTGACTCCCAACGAATTCCGGGCCGACACCCGCCGGGCCGTCGCGACCATCCAGGATGCCTGTGGAGTTTCGCCAACGATATACCGCGCACCCAGTTATTCGATTACGGCCAACTCGCTTTGGGCACTAGAGATTCTTGCGGATGAAGGCTTTACGCAGGACTCCAGCATCTATCCAATCTCCCATGACCGCTATGGAATCCCAGGCTTCAACCGGCATTCGCATTTGATCCAGACCCCTTCGGGACCGATTCAAGAGGTCCCAATCGCAACCGTGAAAGTGTCGAAGGACAAGGTCATACCTGTCGGCGGCGGAGGGTATCTACGGCTGCTTCCCTACCGATACACTGCAGCCGGAATTCGCCGTTTGAATCGCGACGAGCGGCAGCCGGCTTGCATCTATTTTCATCCCTGGGAGATAGACCCCGGCCAGCCGCATATCGCCTCCGGTCTCATCGCGCGGTTGAGAACCTATGCGGGAGTGAAAGGGATGTATGGCAAGCTGGGGCGCCTGCTGACGGACTTTGAGTTCTCCACGCTGACCGGCGCCTTTGGTTCGTCGCACCGCACCGTGTCGGCACCCTCGAACTGAAATCGCCCGCCGTTCTACGGGCGGCTATCGTCGTAGGTGCAACTGCCCAAAGCTGCCCTTCCTTATTGAGAGAAACCGAATTTTCCAGCCAATCGCTTCAATATCGAAGAATTCCTGCGGCCGCGACCGTATCGCGCCAAGGTGGGGATGTTGGCGTCAACCCCGAACGACCCGGGTTGGTTGTTCTGCCAGTGTGGTACCTCAACCGGCCCCAACGTCGGCCCTGAGGCCTTATCAGGGGCGTAAGAAGTTGCCGCCGGTGGCGCTGTCACTCTCAGGTCGGTGAGATCGGGTATGAGAGCCAGGTTCATGGCTGCATCGCGGACGTGGTCCCCACGGACTGATTTACATATATCCCCGTAAGCCATCAGCAATGCAGAATCGCAAATGGAGTTGATCAGCCGCGGAATTCCTCCGGACCACCGCACAATGCCCTCAATCGCTTCCGGAGTAAATGGCGGCTCGCCCTCTCCGCCCGCCTTTGCCCACCGGCACTGAATATACGCTGCGATCTCGTCGGCGGTGAGTGGGTCGATGTACAGGCGCAAGGCAATCCGCTGCTTGAATTGACGCAAGTCGCGCCGATCAAGCAGATCATCCAGCTCACACTGGCCTAATAACACGATCTGGAGGAATTTGTCCGCCCCATACTCGTAGTTGCCCAGCAATCGGATCTCTTCAAGAACCTCAGCACTCAATTTGTGAGCTTCGTCGATTACCAGGATTGCGATTCGGTCATCGCGGTAGGCCTGCGTCAGGAACCCCTGCAGCGCCCAGAGCCGCTGTGCCTTGCTCGCGGGAATGTCAGTCATTCCAAAGTCCAGCATCAGTAGCTCAATGAACTCCGCCGGTGTGAGGGTCGGATTCAATAGAATGCTCGACAGAACTTTTTCGGCGGGCAGATGATTTAGAACGGAGCCGAGCAGAGTTGTTTTCCCCGTGCCTGCGTCGCCAGTCAGAACTACGAAACCCTTGCGGCCCAGAACCGCGTAGGTCAGCCCAGCGAGCGCGTCACGGTGGTTCGGCGACAGGAAGAGAAACGCCGGGTCTGGCGTCAAATTGAATGGCAGCTTGCGCAGCCCGAAGAACGCAGTATACATGTCCAGAAGCCGTGTGCCGCGCAGACAATTCTGCAACGGTTGCCATCGCGCTTTCTTGAGTTTAACGCGATCGACCACCGGCTGCACGAGAATCGCCGCATTGCCGGGCATCAGTCCGGGGTGATTCCCCTAGTACCATGGTAGAACCCTGATCGCGGGCATTCTCCCCCAAAAATACTAACTACTGTTCTATTATCGTCAGTGACTGCCGATTAGTTAACTGGAGGCATCCTTGCTTAAGTTATTGGCCTTGATCCTGCCTGCGGTGCTGCTGCCCGCTCAGTCGATTTTGCCGTTGGACGGCGGGTCGGAGTTGATTTCCCGGCACCACGCCTCACTTCGCCTCACCAAGACCACCAGCCTGCCAGCCGCCTCCACCGGTGCCCAGGATCTCGTGTTTCCCAGAATCATCTGCGGCACCGGGTGGAGCACGAAGCTCGTGCTGGTGAATGCCGGATCCGGTCCGGCGGATTTCCAACTGGCGTTCTCCACGGGCGACGGTCTGCCAAGCCAGTTCACCGTCACCACCCAGCCCGATATCGGTACCGTAGCCGCGTCCGGCCTCCAGGGAACTCTGGGGCCGAATTCCAGTCTGAACCTCTCGTTGGCGGGCGGTAATACGCAGCAGGAGGCGTGGGGGCTTTTGAGTGTGAGCGGCGGCCAGGGCATGATCGGCGGGTACGCGGTGATCCGCCATACCGCTTTAGGTGGCGTTTTCAGCTTCGAGACCACCATTCCGGTCAGCGCCATGCAGGACACCTCTCTGTATGTTCCGTTCGATAATTCGCTTGGTTTCCAGACTCAGCTGACGATCGTCAACCCCGCATCGAATCTGGCTGCACAGGTGGCGTTGGTCTACCGCAATCCGCTGGGTCAGATCATGTTGATCGATTCGGTGACGGTAAACGCCGGCCAGCAGATGACGATCGCTCTGCCCAACGAGTATCCCGACCTGGCGAATCAGTCGGGAACCATCGATCTGCAAGCGAACATCAACATCCTGTCCGCGGTTGCCCTTCGCTACAACGCTGCGTTCGGCACCGTCGCCGCGATTCCTGGCCAGAACTGACGCTCGCCTAGTAGTGAGCGGCCTCGACGGCGATAGTGACCGTGTTGCTGCTCACCGCGTTTCCATTGGAGTCGGTTAGCTGAACGGCGACCGGGATCGCATTGCCTGGGACCACGCTCGACGGCACCACCACGTCGATCTGAAACACCCCAGCCATACCCGGCACAGCTTCGATCTGGGCCGCCGTTGTGGACGTGCCGCCAATCGAAACCGTGACCTGCGGCGGATTGGCGGACAGGCCGTCTCCCGTGGCCAGAATCGAGATGGTGTCGCCTGGTTCGGCCGGCTGGCCATCGTTCAGGTAGCTGCGCGGCGTGGCCAGCAAAGAGGTGCCGGAAAGAGTCACCTCGCCCTGCCCCTGCCCGGAGCTGTCGCCGGAGAACAGCCCCAGCGTCGCTTGCTGATTGGCGCGAATGACGTTGGCTGCCGTGCCGTTGATTTGCGCGGAGATTTCCAACTCCCCGCCCGGCACCGCCGCCGGACAGACGAAGTCGACCCGGTTCGGTGATGCATAAAGTACGGGCACCAGGTTGCCATTGATACTCACCTGCGTTCCGGCGAGTTGCGTAGAGCCGCCGGTCGGATCCGAAGCAGGTTGCGTGCCCGACGCGAGCCAGCGGCCGATCAGGCTCGCCACCGAGCCGGGGCTGCAACTCATCGGGATCGGCTGGGTCCGGCTCTTGACCTTGGGAGCGATCGCCTGCGAGATCTGGCTCCCGGCGTTGCGGAGGTCGGTAATCGCCGGAAGGCCGTCATCTGCCTCGATCAATACCGAACCGCTGGAGGATACTCCGTTGGGATCGGTCGCTGTGAAGGTAACCTCGCGCTTCTCGATTGGGGAGGCCTGCCCCAGTTGATAGATGAGACCACTCGGCGCTTGCGGCGTCCAGGTGAAGGCGCCCGTTACGGAATTGAATTCGGCGCCGGCCGGCAGGTTGTCCGCCGCCAGCGTGAGGTGCAAACCACCCGGATCCACTGCCGAAAAGGTGAAGGCTACCGGCTTTCCGAATGCTGTGAACTCCCTCTCGGGCAGCGTGATGACCGGCGCCGTGGCGGGCGTCACCGTAACCGAACCGGATGCCGTGGTCTGTCCGAACTGCACGGAGATCGTAGAAGATTGCTGTTTGGCCAGAGGGTCGGTGAAGACTTCGAAGGCGACGTGCGCCTGGCCTGGCCGTGTGTTGAACGAGTCAGGAAGCGCCAGACTCGCATTCTCGCTGCTGACGGCCAGGCGGGCAATCTGCAGAACATTGGGTGTATTCAGCACAGCCGTGCACATGAAAGAGCTTCCGGCTGTCACCGTCTCCGGAGAGCACGACAAGCTGGTGGGCCGGATCCCGAGAATAGCAATGCTGGCCGACGTCAATGCCCCCTGCACGGACGCCGTGATCTGCACCTGAGCATCCTGATCCGACGAGATTACCGTCGCCGCAAACTGAGCCGATACATTTCCGGCCGCGACCGTGACCTGTGCCGGCACTTGCACCCGCGATGTGCTGGCCTGGAGGGAGACCGTCGTACCGCCCGCCGGAGCCGGCTGAGGCAGGACAATCATGCACGAGAGCGTGCCGGCGTTGTTCGGGTCCGGATAACAGGCGACCGACGAGATGTCGACTCGTGACGCCTGCAGGCTGATCGTGGCGCTCTGCGACGCGCTGCCCAAAGAGGCAGTTACGGTCGCGGTCTGAGCGTTCGACACACTGCCGGCTGTGGCGATAAAGGCTGCCGTGGTGGCGTTGGATGCGACGTTCACCGACGACTGAACTGTCAGCGCAGCCGCGCTGCTCGATAGGGTTACCGTCAGACCGCCGATGCCGGCCGCGCTGGACAGGGTGACCGTACAGGTCGAGTTCTGTCCGGAGCTGAGGCTCGTCGGGCTGCAGACCAGCGAGCTCAGCGACGTCGGCGGCGAAATTGTAATCGTCGCGCTCTGGGCGCTGCCGTTATAGGCCGCCGTCACCTGTGCCGTCTGGCTGCTGGTCACGCTGCCCGCCGTTGCAGTGAAGCTCGCCGAAGTGGCTCCCGCCGTCACGGTCACCGAAGCGGGTACCGTTAACGATGCCAGGTTGCTGGAAAGAGCTACCGTCTCTCCGCCAGACCCGGCGACACTGGAGAGAGTCACTGTACACGAGCTGGCCCCGCCCGAGGTAAGGCTCGAGGGATTGCAGGAGACCTGGCTCACGGTTCCGGGCGCCAGCAAAGACAAGGAGGCGGTTTGCGAGCCGCCATTGTAGGCCGCAGTCAGCACCGCGGTGAGATTGCTGGTAATGGTGCCCGCGACTCCCGTGAATATCGCCGAATTCGCGCCCGACGCCACATTGACCGATGCCGGAACGCTCAGCAGCGGCGTGCTGCTGGACAACGCCACCGTGGCTCCGCCCGATCCCGCGGCTTGCGCCAGCGTCACCGTGCAGTTCGTAACCCAACCCGGGTTCAGAGTCGCCGGGCTGCACGACAGGTTACTGATGGACGTCGGGGTGAGCAGCGAAATTGAAGCCGTTTGCGAGCTGCTGTTGTACGATGCCGTCACCGCGGCCGTTTGGGCGGTGGTGATGGTGCCTGCCGTGGCCGTGAAGTTCGCCGATGTCGCGCCCGACGCCACAGTTGCGGTGGGCGGCACCGTCAATGCCGCCAGGTTGCTGGAAAGCGAGACGGTGATTCCGCCCGTGCCGGCCGCCTGCGAAAGCGTCACGGTGCACGCTGCGATTCCGCCCGCGCTGAGACTGGAAGGATTGCACGAGACCAGGCTGACAGTCGTGGGTGCCACCAGCAGCACCGAGGACGTTTGCATGCTGCCGCTGTACGTGGCCGTCACCACCGCGGTCTGGCTGGTTGAAATCGCGCCCGCCGTAGCCGTAAAGCCGGCGGAACTGGAGCCGCTGGACACGGTTACCGATCCCGGGACGTTGAGAGCCGCGACGCTGCTGTTCAGAGTGACCGCCCCCCCGCCGGCGCCCGCCGCGGTTGACAGCGTGACGACGCAGGACGAAGCGCCGCCGGAACCGAGCGTCGCGGGAGTGCACACTAGCGATGCCAGAGCCGGAGGTGTGGAAACCAGGGTCAAAGATTGTGTCTGAGTACTGCTATTCAAGGACGCGGTGATTACCGCCGTCTGACCGGTGGTGATGGTGCCCGCCGTAGCCGTGAAGCCCGCTGAGGTTGCTCCCGACGCCACCGTTATCGCAGAGGGAACCGTCAATGCCGCCACGCTGCTCGACAGCTGAACGGTGATGCCGCCCGCGCCCGCGGCCTGCGACAACGTCACGGAGCAGGAAGACGCTCCGCCCGAACTGAGGGTGGTCGGATTGCACGACACCAGGCTTATGGCGGCCGGGGCGAGCAGCGAGATCGACGCAGTCTGAACGCTGCCGTTGTAGGAAGCCGTCACGACGGCCGTCTGACCTGTGGTGACAGTGCCGGCCGTGGCCGTGAAGCCCCCCGAGGTTGCCCCCGAAGCCACCGTTATCGCAGAGGGAACCGTCAATGCCGCCACGCTGCTCGTGAGCGTGACCGTGATGCCGCCCGTGCTCGCGGCCTGCGACAACGTGACGGAGCAGGAAGACGCTCCGCCCGAGCTGAGGCTGGTCGGGCTGCAGGATACCTGGCTCACCGTGGTGGACGCCGTCAGCGTAATCGACTCCGTCTGTGAGCTGCTGCTGTAGGACGCCGTCACCACCGCCGTCCGGCTGACGGTGATGGTGCCGGCCGTGGCCGTAAAGTTCGCCGAGGTGGCTCCGGATGCCACACGCACAGAGGCCGGAACCGTTAATTCGGCCGTGTTACTCGACAGCGCCACGGTGATGCCGCCCGTGCCGGCAGCCTGGGACAATGTCACGGAACAAGCCGAAGTTCCGTTCGAGGTGAGGCTGGTCGGGCTGCACGACACCTGGCTGACTGTCGTCGGCACCACCAGCGAAATCGACGCCTGCTGCGAACTGCTGCTGTAAGTAGCCGTCACGGTCGCCGTTTCATTGGTCGTGACGGTGCCCGCCGTGGCTGTGAAGTTCCCCGATGTAGCGCCCGACGCAACTGTTACCGTCGGCGGAACCGATAGTGCCGCCACGTTGCTGGACAGTGCAACCACGATGCCGCCCGTACCCGCGGCCTTCGATAATGTCACGGAACAAGCCGAGGTGCCACTCGAGGAGAGGGTGGTCGGATTGCACGACACCTGGCTGACTGTCGCCGACGCCACCAGCGAGATCGACGCCGTCTGAGTGCTGGCGTTCAACGTTCCGGTGATGACTCCCGTGAGGTTGCTGGAAATCGTGCCCGCAGTCGCCATGAAGCTTGCCGAGGCCGTTCCGCCTCCCACGATTACGGAGACAGGCACAGTGAGCTCGCCCGTGCTGCTGGAGAGGCTGACGCTGGCTCCGCTGGCAGATGCAGGCTGATTCAGCGATGCCGTGCAGTTTGACGTACCACCGCTGCTGAGCGTGGTGGGGTTGCAACTGATTCCCGCCAGCAGCGGCAGCGGGACTGTGACGGTCCCACCCGTTCCCGTCATGGGGATCGATGTGCCGCCCGCGGTCGAGCCGTCCACGTTCGAGATTCCGATCGCCGTGGTAGACGCCGAGTTTGTCATAGTGACCGTGATCACCGCCGCCACCCCGTTCTCCATTACCGCGTCGTTCAACCCGAACAGCAGGCATGTGATCGTGCCAGTGGTGGGGTTACAGCTGATCGATTTGCCTGCCGCAGTCGCGCTGGCGCCGGCGACCGCGCTGATGGATGCGATGTTGCTCGTGGAATAATTGAGTGTCCATTGGAGACCGGCCGGCTCACTTCCCGCCGGGGAATTCAGTGTCAGGCTCAGCGGCACGCTGCCCCCAGGGGCTGCGGTACTGGACGCTAAGGTCAGTGTGTCTTGGCCAAATGCCGCTCCATGCCCAAGGACGAGGGCAAGAGCAAGGAAGATGCTGCGGCTCAGAGGGCTCAGCAGCCTCTTCTCCAGGACTAGATTGCGCAACTGGTCAACCTCCAGAAAAAACCGCCAAATTCCACCCGGCTCAAGGTGTACTGGCGAACGCGGCTGCCTGTTGGCCGGCCAACTCTAAAGTATTTGCTAAGCCATTTGTTTTCAATGCTATCTTTGGGGGATGTCGATTGTTCTACGCTCCTTGCTGACCAAAGTTAGGGCGGGGAATTCGAGGAAATTAACTGCCACGGCAGGCAACCCTTTGCCTGGCGTAAGATTGACCCGTTGCGACGAACACGACCCCTCCGACAAAACCCGCAGATTGAACATGCCGGCTGGTTACGCCGACCAGCCCACCTTCGGAACACTTCGCGGCCAGACTGCTCCTTAAAAAGCTACGGGCAGGGACAGTTCGATGGCGGTCCGGTAGGATCGCGCATTGCAGCGTGACCAGTTGGTTTTCGCTGGAGCAGGCGACGCCAACTGCTGAAGGATCTAAATTGTCGAGCGTCCGCTGTTGCAACTGCAGGGCCAGTCATGATTGTTTGGGAACGCAGAGGTTCTTTCGATGAGGGTGCGCTCTCAGCCGCGTTTTACACGGCGGTCGATCCTTCGACCGAGAACTTTTTTCATGAAGTGCGCGGCACGTACCGCGACCAGCGGATCCAATGCTGTCTCCTGGGAGTCGCCAGCCAGGTTCCCGCCCTTGTGCGCCGTATAATGAGGAGACTCGCCGCTCCAACAACCCATGATCACGGCACGTGCGGCTCTTCTCATCGCGCTCTGTGCGCACCCATCGCTTTTCGCGGGGAATCCAGGCTGGCGGGTCGCTCCACCGCCGCCGGCTTCGTGGCAGCGCGACCGCCTGGCTGACCTCGCCGGCCGCCGCCGCGCCCTTGCTGCGCAGATCGGCGAGAAAAACGTCCTTGTCCTTTGGGCCGCCGAGCCGCGCAGCTACGCCGGCGACACGGACTGGCCCTATCGCCAGGAAAATAACTTCTACTACCTGACCGGCATATTCCAACCCGGCTGCATTTTTGTGCTGGTCCCTGGCGGCGCCACCATTCACGAGATTCTCTTCGTGCCGCCGTCCAACCCGGCTCAGGAGCGTTGGACCGGGCACTTGCTCACTCCGGACGACGCCCGCGCCATCTCCGGCGTTGACACGGTTTGGGATGCTCGCCGTTTCCCGGAATTCCTGGGCGCACTCTTTCCCGACGCCAAGCCGGCTCTGGATGCGCCGCCTGCCGAACCGCGGGGCCGTGGCTCCAGCCTGGGCCCGCCATCGCCTTTGTCCGTGGACATCGCGCAAGAGTTTGCCAGGACCATTCAGTACGCCGCCGCCGGCCAGGCCGGTCTGTACCTGATGGCGAAGGGCAGCGAGGCCGAGTTCCGCCGCGAGCGCGCTTTCGCCGCTAAGCTGGCTGCCTCCGGTTCCACCACCGCGCTGCAGGATCCCGCGCCCATCTTCAACCAGCTCCGGACCATCAAGTCGCCGCGCGAGGTCGACCTTTTGCAGCATGCCGTCGATATTACGACCGAGGCGTTCGAGCGTGTCTTCGCCGTGGCCGCCCCGGGAACGGCTGAATACGAAATTCAGGCGCAGTTCGAATTCACCTTCCTTCGGCGCAACGCCCATTGGGGCTATCCCTGCATCATTGGCTCGGGCGTCAACGCCACCACGCTGCATTACGAAACCAATCGAGACACCATTCGCGCCGGCGCGCTCCTGCTGATGGATAGCGCCGCGGAGTTCGATGGCTACAGCGCGGATGTCACACGCACCATTCCCGTCAGCGGCCGGTTCAATCAACGGCAGGCCGAGATTTACCGCCTGGTGTGGGCCGCGCAGCAGGCCGGCATCGCGCAGGCCAAACCGGGGCACCAGTCGTCCGGCAGCGATAGTTCCATCCACGGCGCCGCGGTCAAGGTCTTCAAGGATGGCCTGCTGCGCCTCGGACTCATTACGGACCCGAACAGCAGCCAGTACGCCGTCTGGTTCAACCACGGCATCAGCCACGGCATCGGCTTGAACGTGCACGATCCTGGCGCGCGTGAACTGGCGCCGGGCATGGTGGTCACCGTCGAACCCGGCCTCTATTTCCGCCCCGACGCGCTCGACAATCTGCCTCCAACGCCGGAAAACGAAAAGTTCATCGCCAGCGTGCGGCCCGCGTTCGAAAAATACAAGGGCATCGGCGTGCGCATCGAAGACGACGTGCTCATCACCCGCGGCGAACCCAAGGTGCTGTCGGCCGCCATCCCCTCTAAGCTCGAAGACGTGGAGGCCGCCATCTTGCGCCTGCACAAAGCTCTTAAGACGAGCCGCCTGCCCTGATCATGAACCCCACCGATCTCGCCAGCTACGCCGGTCTCACGGCCATGACGTTGATAACCCTAAACCTGCTGCTCGGCCTGCTGGTCACCACCAACTACCAGCCGCACCGCCAGTGGCCGCACCGGAAACTACCGGTGACGTTGTTCCGCGTGCATAACTGGACGGCCTACCTGGCAATGTCTTTCGCAGTGCTTCACCCGCTGCTTCTGTTGTTGGTGAAAGAGCCGCGCTTCGTGCCGCTCGACCTGGTGATGCCGCTCTGGTCGCCGGGCCAGCGTTTGTACAACATCCTAGGCGCCTGCACGTTTTATCTGGTGGCGTTCGTCGTCATCACCTCTTACTTCCGCCCGCGGCTGCGTTATCGCCCGTGGAAGCGCCTGCACTGGTTCGCGTACGTGGCGGGCGCAGTAATGTATGTTCATGGCACCCTGATTGATCCGGATCTCAAGAAGCAGCCCACCGATTTTCTGGACGGCGAGAAGGTTTTCGTCGAGCTATGCGCGGTACTGGTGATTGCGGCTTCCGTGTGGCGCCTGCGCCGCGGCAAAGAGCGCGATCGCTGGCGCAAGCACCACGCGTAGCCTTACCGTCGCGGCTCAAACTATCGCTTAACCGCTCCCTCACGGTCGCGGCTCCAATGCGGTTTCTGAGCCGCGCAGCTACAAAACACCCGGCCGCCCGTAATAGACCTCAGTGTCATAGAGGACGTCTACCGAGCCTTGGTGCTGATGCTGCGCAAACAAATCGTCCACTTTCGTCATCAACGCTGCATGTTCGGCAGTTCCTGGCGGCGGGGTGTAGGATGAGGACGCCACGCGTCCGCGCAGGCCTTCGCCATCCAGCGTTTGGTGGTGGTCAAACCGCGCCAGCCGCCAGGTCCGTCCGCCGAACAAGCGCCCGATCCGCCCCGTGTCGATGCGCGGCTGCTCGGGCGCGTGATGCGCGATCAACGCTTCATATTCGCGCATCAAGCCCGGCGCCGGTTTGCGTTCGTTCCAGACCAGCAGCAGCCAGCCGCCCGGTTTCAGAATCCGGACAAATTCCTGATGCGCCGGGTCTGGGTTGAACCAGTGCGCCGCTTGCCCTGCGGTGACGAAGTCCATGCTTGTGGCAGCCAGCGTACTCGCCTCCGCGCGTCCTTCGATCGAATGAAATCCAGCTTCGCTCGCCAGTGCCTTTCGTCCCGCCTCGCGCATGTCCCGATTCGGCTCGACACCGAAAACTTCGCATCCGCGATCCAGGAACAGCCGCGCCAGCAGCCCGGTTCCGGATCCGATATCGGCCACCGTCTGGCCGGCGCGCAGACCACACTCCCGCTCGGCCAGCGTGGCCACCTCCGCCGGATAGGTCGGCCGGTACCGCGCATACGTCTGCACCCGTACCGAAAACCTGCGTGTCGGGTCCTGATCCATGTCTACAATATGGTATCCGGTTATGGCCACGCAGCCTCGCATCGCGGTCGTCGGCAGCGCCAACGTCGACCTCACCACTTTCACTGACCAGTTTCCGCGCCCGGGAGAAACCATCTTCGGCCGCAGCTTTCACCTCGGTTTCGGCGGCAAAGGCGCCAACCAGGTCGTGGCCGCGCAGCTCTGCGGAGCCCGCGTATCGATAATCGCCCGCGTCGGCGACGACCTGTTCGGTAAAGCCACCGTCGATAACTTCACCGCGCGCGGCATCGACGCGGCGCTGGTCCGGATCACGCCGGGCGTGTCCAGCGGCGTCGCCCCCATCTTCGTCGGCTCCGACGGCCAGAACCGCATCCTGGTGGTGAAGGGCGCCAATGACCGCCTGCTGCCAGCCGATATCGACGCCGCTGCGCCCGTCCTCCGGCAGGCCGATGTGATCGTTCTGCAATTGGAGATCCCGCTGGAGACCGTTTACTATACGCTCCGCTTCGCCCGCGCCAACGGGGTCCGCGCCATTCTCAATCCGGCCCCGGGCCAGCGGCTCGATAATGCCGAACTGGCAAACGCCGATTACGTGATTCCCAATGAAACCGAGGCGGAAACGCTCACCGGCCTGCCCGTGACCAACCTGCACCAGGCCCGCAACTGCGCCGTCGAGCTCTTGCGCGGCGGCGTGCGACGCGTCATCATTACCCTCGGCGCCAACGGCGCTCTCTGCGCCGGCGAGGACCGCGTGGACCACATCCCGCCCTTCCCGGTCGCAGCGGTCGACACCTCAGGCGCCGGCGACGCCTTCATCGGCAGCTTCGCCGCCTTCCTCGCTGCCGGCGAGGACGAGATCAGCGCCATCGCCCGCGCCAATGTTTATGCGGCGCTCTCCACGCTCGGGGTGGGAACCCAGTCGTCCTTCGTCACCCGTGACCGCCTGGAAGAAGCGTGGAGCAGGCGGCCACAGCCATAGATCGGGTCGCAAGCCCGGTTGGCGGAAGGCAGTGCGGATCGAACACACCAGCGACCTGACGGCCGCCGAACGGTTTTGAAGACCGTCCCAGACACCAGTCCAGATTGCCTTCCGAAAACAGTCTAGCAGTCCGGGCAATGGTAGGAGACGATCGTTTTTGTGCTGTCTGTCAGCGTGTTGCGTCCAGAACGATGGCAGACCACCGGGCCGGCAGACCACGAAAGGCGATGGTCCGTCCTACCGGCGGCCCACCAAGCTAACATGATTCTTTTGAAAGGTTGCTCCACTTGATCCACAACGGCGAATACATCAAGGACATTCTGGCGCGGGAGCCTGGTGCCAAAGTCGCGGCGCGCGGCTGGGTGAAGACGCGGCGCGACGGCAAGGGCGTCCACTTCGTGCAATTGCAGGATGGATCGTCGGCGATCGACCTGCAAGTCGTCATCCTCGCCGGGCTGCTGCCCGAGGCGGTGCTGGCCGCGCTCACCACCGGCTCGTCGGTGCGCGTGGCGGGGGAAGTGGTGGCCTCGCCTGGCCCCGGCCAGCCGGTCGAGCTGCGCGCCGAGGCGGTCGAAGTCTACAACTCGGCCGACCCGGCCACCTACCCGCTGCAGAAGAAGGGCCACACCATGGAGTTTCTGCGCGAGATCGCTCACCTGCGCTCGCGCAGCAACACCTTCAGCGCCGTGTTCCGCGTGCGCAACGCGCTCTGCTACGCCATTCACCGCTTCTTTCAGGACAACGGCTTCCTGTATATCCAGACGCCGCTGATCACGGCGCTCGATGCCGAGGGCGCCGGCGCCATGTTCCAGGTGACCACGCTCGATCTCGCCGCCACCCCCAAAACGCCCGAAGGGCGGCCCGATTTCAGCAGCGACTTCTTCGCCAAGCCGGCCTACCTCACGGTCAGCGGGCAGCTCGAAGCCGAGATGTTCGCGCACGCTTTCGCCAACGTCTACACCTTCGGGCCGACCTTCCGGGCCGAGAATTCGAACACGCCGCGCCACCTGGCCGAGTTCTGGATGATCGAGCCGGAAATGGCCTTCGCCGATCTCGCCGACAACCGGCGCCTCGCCGAGCGGTTCCTCAAAACCGTGCTGGCCGAAGTGATGGACCGATGCCGCGCCGATCTCGAGTTCTTCAACAAGCGCATCGACAACACCCTGCTGCAAACCCTGTCCAACGTGGTCGACAACGAATTCGTGCACCTGCCGTACTCGGAAGCCGTGCGCATCCTGGAAGAGGCCACCGCCAGAGGCAAGCAGTGGGAGTTCCCAGTCAGTTGGGGCACCGACCTGCAAAGCGAGCATGAGCGCCACCTGACTGAGGAAGTGTTCAAGAAGCCGGTGGTGGTGACAGACTACCCCACCGAGATCAAGGCTTTTTACATGCGCCTCAACGACGATGGC
>Ga0187847_10002557_pt1 | contig 14604 bp, 10 predicted proteins | sample June2016WEW_4_10_FD_132458 | JGI IMG/M metagenome (GOLD analysis project Ga0187847, IMG submission 132458) | Peatland microbial communities from SPRUCE experiment site at the Marcell Experimental Forest, Minnesota, USA - June2016WEW_4_10 | ecosystem: Environmental > Terrestrial > Soil >...
AAACGGGCGAAAGGATGGGGCACGGGAAGGTTTCCCTTCAAGCGGTCAGAGACCTGTCAGACGGCGGCGCTCAGTACCGCTTCAGATCCACAATCGCGTTCAGAATCGTCTCCGGCTGAGGCAGAATCGCATCTTCGAGCTTGGGCTGGTAGGCCACAAACGTATCCATCGCGCCAATGCGCCGCACCGGTGCGTCGAGGTCGTCGAAGAGTTCATCGCCGATGCGCGCCGCGATCTCGGCGCCGTAGCCCCAGCTCAGCATGTCCTCGTGGGCCACAATTACGCGGTTGGTCTTGCGCACCGAGGTGGCAATCGCCTCCCAGTCGTAGGGACTCAGCGTGCGCAAATCGAGAATCTCCACGTCGATCCCATGGAGCCGCTCGGCCTGCTGCGCAGCCTGCAGGGCGCGTGGCACTAAGGCCCCATAGGTGACGAGCGTGAGATGCGCACCCTCCCGCACAATCTTCGCCTTGCCGAACGGAATCGCAAATTCCGGTCCCGGATAGGCAGCGCGGCCATGGGTTTCGCGATAGAGGCGCTTGTGCTCGAGGAAGAGCACCGGGTCGTCGCAGCGAATGGCCGTGCGCAGCAGGCCATTGGCGTCGAGCGCGTTCGAGGGAAACACCACACGCAGCCCGGGGAGGTGGGTGAAGATGCTCTCGCCGGATTGCGAGTGGTAAATGGAGCCGCCTGTGAGATAGCCGCCGATGGGCACACGCATCACCACGGGCGCGCACCAGGTTCCGTTGGAGCGCCAACGCAGCAACGCCAGCTCATTGCGGATCTGGTGCATGGCCGGCCAGATGTAATCGAAAAACTGAATCTCCACCACCGGCTTCATGCCGCGCAAGGCGTAGCCCACGGCGCGGCCTACGATATTCGCTTCCGCGAGGGGCGAGTTGAAAACGCGATCGGAGCCAAACTCGGTTTGCAGGCCGGCGGTCAGCTTGAAGACACCGCCTTTGCCCTTCACCTCATTGAGCGCTCCCTCGCGGCTGGCATCGGCCACATCTTCGCCATAGATCACAATCCGCTCGTCGCGACGCATCTCGTCTGTCAAACAATGATTAATCAGGTCGGCCATGGTGTGCGCCGCAGCCTTGTTTCCACTCTCTTCCGCCGCGAACTCGGGTTGCTCGGTGGCAAACGCAACCCGCGTGGGATCAAGGTCCTCAGAGTAGACGTGCGTCGTAATGCTTTCCACCGTGGGCAACGGCGCATGGAGCGCGCGCTCGGCAGCCCCGGCGGCTTCGTGCTGCAAGCCGTGCTCCATCCCGTCCAATTCCGCGGCCGTCTGAATTCCATCCGCAATCAGGCGCGCGCGCATTCTTGCAATGGGATCGCAGAGAGCGTCGGCCTCACGCTCGGTAGTCGAGCGATAGAGCTTGTCGTCGTCCGACAGCGAATGGGAGTATAGCCGCACGCAATGCCCGTGCACCAACGCAGGCCCGCGGCCGGCGCGGCAGTGCGCGGCTGCTTGTTGAAAAGCGCGCAGGCTGGCCACAGGATCGTTGCCGTCGATCTCGGCAAAATAAAAGTTGGGAAAGTTGGCCACGAGGCGCGAAATGTTTCCCCCCGGTGTGTTCACCTCAACCGGGGTGCTGATGGCGTAACCGTTGTCTTCCACCATGAAGATCACCGGCAGCTTCTGGTTCGACGCTGTATTCAGCGCCTCCCAGAACTCGCCCTGCGAGGTCGAGCCTTCGCCGACGCAGGCCAACGCCACCTCGTCGCCGTGAAAATCCACGTCGCGGAATTCGCGGTAGTCGCCTGGATCCTTAACGGCAGCTTCGGGATGGCGGCTGAAGTAGCGCCCGGCCTCGGCGCAACCCACGGCGTGAAGCAATTGGGTCGCGGTAGAAGAGGAACTGCTCACAATGTGCAGGGCGCGGCTGCTCCAGTGCGTGGGCATCTGGCGCCCACCGCTGGCCGGATCGTCCGCCGCACCCACGGCCTGCAGCAACATGTCGTACGGGGTGACTCCCAGCGCCAGCGCAAGCGCGCGATCCCGGTAGTACGGGAAGAACCAGTCGTAGCCGGGACGCAAAGCCAGAGCCGCGCCCACCTGCAGCGCTTCATGACCTGCCGCAGAAAGCTGGAAGAATATCTTCTGCTGGCGTTTGAGGAGAATTTCGCGATCGTCTACCGCGCGGGAGAGAAACATCAGCCGGTAGATTTCTACCAATCGTTGCGCGCTCGGCTCGTCCGAGGCGGAAGACGCCTCCGCGCGACGAGCCCTGGAAATAGCCCCTTCCATTCCGGTCGACCCCCATCGCAAGACCAGATTCGCCCCTTTCCGAAGTCTCAGCACCCCCAGTCGGCGCGCCCTGCCCGAGGCATCCAACGACTGTTCTTGCCGTCGGTGGATGACCTTTGAGGAGCGGCGAGTCTGCAGGAGCGGGAAAGGGCACTTGCAATCTGGTTTTGCCGCGAAACCGCTTTCCAGATACTTCTAGTCTAAATTCTACCAAGGCGCAAGACGCGAGTGCTTATGAAAAATGCCGCCCCGGGGTCGAAGCCTTCAACGATTGGGGAAAATCGCCGACGTTGGCGGCAGGGTCTCCGCAGGCTGGCCCACGCCGTCGGTCATTCTTTGCTTCACATTGTGCGCCAGTTTCTCAATTTCGGCGATCTTACGCAATTCCTCGGGGGTCAATGTACCTGCGTTTCGAGCCGCAACCTCTTCATTCAGTTCCCTGGCAAGCTTCAACAGCTTATCGGAGTCGGAGACCATTTGTTTTTGGCGCTGGATATTCAGCGTGCGCACTCGCCGCTCCATCATTAGGGGGTTATCATCGCCGCCCGCCACCATCGTACCCAGATCCTGATGCGGAGAAAACGGGTGCGCGTTCCCGTTACCCTGCCCCATTCCGCCACCGCCTCCGTTAGACTGCGAACGGCCCGTCAACCCGCACACCAGCGCCAGTAGCACCGCCAATCCCGCACCGGCCCAGAGCTGCACGGGCGGAGGCCGGTTTCCCGGGTTCCGAAATCTGCTTCGCGTTTTTTGCATGGTGAACCGTCCCGGCCGCAATTGACTCGGCCTGTCTTAACCCTTGGGGCTTCCCGTTCTCACCTTGTGAGCCAATTGCTCAATCTCGTTGGCTTTGCGAACCACTGTCACTGAAAGCGTGTCCTTGGTGGTTTTGTCGACCTCCGCCTTCAGATCTGTCGCCAGTTTAAGCAGGTCGGAGCATTGGCGCGTAATCTCTGGCTCGCGCGTCTCGACTTCCGCGTTCCCAGTTGGCGGTTTTTGCTGTTGGCCGGATTCGGGCGCTGGCGCACTGGCGGTTTTCGCAGTAGACGCTGTGACCGTCGTCGCCGGCGCGGACTGCGCACGACCGCGCCACAAACCGGCCGTCGCAACGGTAAGCGCCGCGCAACACACTAGTGCACAGAGTTTACCGCTGCTGCGAAGCCAGCACTGTGGCCGCCTCCACGCAACGCAATCCAAGTTTTGTTTCGATCTCGGCATGGGGGTTAAGATGCGCCCGAGAAACATGACGGCGTTCCAGCCGTTCCTGCGTCTCAGTCTAGTCTAGAAAGAGGAGTTTTGGCATGTTTCTTTTTCCCTTGCTCGCAACCCTTTTGGTGGCAACGCGTTGGAGCCTGTTCCAGGAAGACCGGTTCCTCGGCAAAGTGCTCGACGAATGGATTGCGGACAGCCAGGAATTCGTCCACAGCAAGCTGCCCAAGCTGATCGTGATTGCCATCATCGCGTTTGTGCTCAGCCGCTTGCTGCGCATTGCGACCTTCCACATGACGCGCCTGGCGGAACAGCGAGCCGCCGGGCCGGCGCGCTTTGGCGAAGCGAAGACCATGGCCGGTGTTATCCGCGCCACGGGAGTGGCAGTCATCGTCCTCATTGCGGGCTTCATGTCCCTCGACACCATTGGCTTCAATCTCGCTCCCTTGCTGGCTTCGGCGGGCATTGCCGGCATCGCCATCGGCCTCGCCGCCCAGACTATCGTCAAGGACATGCTGAACGGGTTTCTCATCCTCGTAGAAGGCCAATTCAGCGTCGGCGACACCGTCCGTCTCGCCGGAGTCAGTGGGGTTGTCGAAGCACTCACGCTGCGCCGTACCACGGTGCGCGACGGCGACGGCACGCTCTACGTTATTCCCAACTCGCAGATCACCACGGTGGCCAATCTGAACGCGGGCTACTCCATCGCCACCATCAATGTGAGCGTGGATTTCTCCGCCAATCCCGACGAAGTAACGAAGCTGCTGAAGGAGATTGCCATGGAGGTGCGGAACAGTGCCGAATACCGCGACATCTTTCTCCAAGGCCCGCAGGTTCTCGGTCTCGATTCGGTGAAAGGCTCGCAGATGATCTTTCCGGTGCTGTTCAAGACGCGCGCCAATCAGCAATACGCGCCGGTGCGCGAGTTCCAACGCCGCGTCCGCCTCGCGCTTGAAGAAGATCATATATTGCCCGGCGACCCCGGCCGCGTGTTCCAGCCACACAACGATGCGAAAGCGGCGGACACGCCTCGCCAGCCCGAAGAGGCATCAACATCAAAGCACGACCCCACCACTATCAAGCCTCAGGAGAGCAACCCGTTTAGTGGGGACTAAGAACGGTTTCTTGTAGGGCGGCCCCTATGCTTCCCTTTCCAGCGCTTTCAGTAAATCCTCGCCATTGGTAATTGGCGGCAGGCAGTTGCGGCCGCGGCATACCATCACCCATGCTTCCGCTCCGGCTGGCCGCGGCGCCTGCACCAAGGTTTCTGCCAGCGCTTCGGGAAGCTCGCGAGCGACGAGCTTTGCCGGATCGATGCGCAACACGGTCTTGTTCACGGCGTATCGCGCAATTGACAACACCTCCAGCCGCGCCGCCTCTGGACCTGAACCCACAATCACCACCTGCACGGGATCGAGCAAAAGTCGTTCTGCCGCGAGGCCGTAACTGCCGGCGTAGAGGCCAAAGTGCTCCACGATGCCGGCAAAGCAGGCCAGTGCGTCTTCGGCAATCTCGCGATACTGCTTGCGCCCGCTCAGCGCCTCAAGCCGCAGCAGCGCAGCAATCGCAGTGGGATTCCCTGCCGGCGTCGGCGAATCCTGCAGAGGCTTGCGCCGCGCTGACAATGCTCCAAGTAGAATCTTGTTGGGCGTGGCAGTATCAAAAAATCCTCCGCCTGCCGCATCGTGAAAGCGCGCAATCATGGCGTCCGCCAGTTTTTGCGCGGCGCGGTAATAGCGCATTTTCCCGCTCGCCATCCACGCGTCGATGCAGGCGTGAATCGTAAACGCGTAATCGTCGAGTGAACCCGGGAGTTTTTCGGCAGTTGCCGTCTGCTCGGGGCCATCGCCATACGCAATCACGTGATCGAGCGCCGCATTGCCGTCCCAAGCCTCCTTGACCAGCCGATCGAGAGTGCGCAGCGCAAAGCCCTTCGTCGCATCCATGTGCAGTATCCGAGCGGTTTCGAGGTACGCCGTCACCGCCATGGCGTTCCAGCCGGTGTAAAGCGTGCGGTCAATGAACGGAGTGGGGCGCAAAGCCCGCGCGGCAAGGAGCTTCGCTCGGCCCTTGTCACGAACGGCTTTGAGCGCTTCTGGAGCCGCGCCCGTTTCCTTCGCCATCTCGCCCAGCGATTGCTTTACGTGCAGCACGTTCTTTGCCGGGTTGTGATGCATGTCGCCCAGCTCGCCAATATCCCAGTACTTCGCCGCAAAATCCAGCTCCTCAGGATCGAGAACGGCGCGGGCCTCATCGAGCGTCCAGGTAAAGTAGTCGCCGTCGTCGTCCAGTCCGACGTCGGCGTCCTGCGAGGCAAAGAATCCGCCCCGCTCGCGGTCCGTCATGGTTGCATCGAGCCAGCCGACGATCTCGCGCGCGGTCTCACGGAAATCCTCGCGGGCGAAACTCAGAAAACCGTGCACGTAGTTCCGCAACAGCTCCGTGTTGTCGTAGAGCATCTTCTCAAAGTGCGGGACCACCCAGCGCTCATCGACGCTGTAGCGATGAAATCCCCCCGCGAGCTGATCGTAGACGCCGCCGCGCGCCATTTTTTCGAGCGTCGTCGAGAAAGCCTCGCGTGCGCGCTCGTTGCCGCGTGTCACGGCCATCTCCAGCAGCAGGTCGAGAGCCGCGGGATGAGGGAACTTCGGCTGCGAGCCAAAGCCTCCGTTGCGCGGATCGAATTGGGCAATGATCGATTCCGCAATCTTCTCGACCAAATCGAGAGAAACACCGGAGCGGGCGGAAAAGCTCTCGTTGTGCTCGATGGCGGCCATCACGCTCGCGGCGGTTTCGAGCGCCTCGTCGCGCTTCTCGCGCCACACCTGTGCCATGGCCATCAGAACCCGCCCGATGCCCGGCCGGCCGTAGCGGTCGTCGCGCGGAATGTACGTCCCGCCGAAGTAGGGGCGCCCGTCGGGCGTGAGAAACGCCGTCAGCGGCCATCCGCCCTGCCCGCTGATCGCCGACACTGCCGCCTGATAGCGTGCATCCACATCCGGCCGCTCGTCGCGATCCACTTTGACAGCGATAAAGAGCCGGTTGATTAGCTCGGCTACCTCTGGGTCCTCATACGACTCGCCGTCCATCACGTGGCACCAGTGGCACCACACCGCGCCAATATCGAGCAGGATGGGCTTGTCCTCGGCCTGGGCCCGCGCAAAGGCCGCCTCGCCCCACGCATGCCAGTGCACCGGCTGATGCCGCGCCGAGCGCAGATACGCCGAAGCCGAGTGTTCAAGCCGATTGCCGGCAGTTGGGGAAGCAGTCTCGCTCATGCTGTGAGAATACAGGTCGCGCACCGCGCAGCCAGCATGGTCTTGTCTCAATTCGATGTCGTCATGCGGGTGTGCGGCTTCAGAAGCTGCTGAAAAATACTGGGCGCCCCGGGTCCTGATTTTGGGACCGGGACGCCACGAAGCTTCAGCCACACCAGTTAGTTTTTCGCCAACTCGGTCTCAATGGCCGAAACCAGTTCCGGAGCGTCAGGCGCGGTATTGGGCGCAAAGCGTGCCACCACATCGCCGCTGCGGCTGACGATGAACTTCTCGAAGTTCCACTGGATCTCCGGCGCCGGATTGGCGTCGATATTGTGCTGCTTGAGGACGGCGGCCCATCCGGCCGGGTCACCCTTGGCCTTGGGCTGGGCGGAGATTAGCGTCGCATAGAGCGGATGCTTGCCCGCGCCCGTGACGGGGATCTTCGAGAACATCGGAAATTTGACGCCGTAATTCGTGGTGCAAAAGCTCTGAATCTCCTGGTTCGTGCCTGGCTCCTGCTCTTTGAAGTCGTTGGCGGGGAAGCCGGCGACCACCAGTCCCTGGCCGCTGAACCGCTCGTACAGGTTCTCCAGCCCCTCGTACTGCGGCGTCAGCCCGCACTTCGAAGCCACGTTGACTACAAGAAGCACCTTGCCTTTGAACTCGGCGAGGGACGCGGCCTCGCCGCCAATCTTTGCAACGGGAATGTCATAGACGGATGAACTCAAGTGAAACCTCCTCTTTCTTTTCCATCCTAAACGGATCGGGAACAGTGCTCCAAATTTGGATGATTGAACTCCGAGATTCGTCGAATGATTCATCTCAAATTTATTTTTGCAGCGAATCAACAGGAGTTTCTAAGGCAAAAACTCATGAAAAAGCCCCGGCGCGAGGCCGGGGCTTTTTCATGAGTCGGAACTCAAGCGAAGCTTAAAGCTTCTCGTAGAAGTCGCACGCGGAACAAGAGATGTAGACTCCGCCGGGGACGCCGCGTTCACGGTCCTTGACGCGCTTGACGATGCGCGTGGGTTTCGAGCACTTGGGACAGTCGGTGGACTTCGTCGTGTCCATTACCTTCTTACGATCACCGGTCTTGGCAATTTTGGCCATGGGTTGGGTGGTTCTCCTTGTTGGGGTGTCTCTGCACACATCCGCTGCGGCGGACGGCTTCAACGGCGCGGCTAGTTCGCTTCCAGGAGCAAAATTCGCTCGGCTCGAACATGACTCGCTTATATCAGTTTATATGAACAGGCTCCTCAGTTGGGCTGCGCTGAGGAGCCGCGCGCCACAAGCTGGCTTGTGCTTGCCGGGGGCGATTGGCTGCCTGCCGGCGCGGGAGGCGTTTTCGCCGGAGCGGTTTGCGGCTGCGAGCTATTCTGCGAACCGTTCGCGGGCTGTGTACTTCCCTGCGCCGCCGGCTGTGGATAGGCCGGATAGGATGCCTGCGAGGGCTGGCTGGAAGCTGCTGGAGTGCTCGGCTGCTCGTCGGGATTGGCGCCCGGCTGCTCATCCGTGTGCGGCTTGGGGAATTGTACCGGGCGCATCACGCCAACGCTGGTGTTGTCCGTAGGCAGCGACTCGCCGGACTTGCGCAGGCTGGGAGGAGCGCTGGGCGCTTGTTTGTCGGGGTCGGTCTCGACGTCGCCTTCATGGATCGTGCGTGTGTTCGCCGCGATCACCGGCGTGCCGTCGGTTGTCATCATGGCCGAGACCACGTCCTTGGTGAAGATCTCGAGCGGCTCACCGTCTTTGGCGATCTCCACGCGGATGACGCGGTTGCCGTTGATGCGCACGAAGTCGACTTCCTCGGGCGGCGTGCCAAAGATCCACTCTTCGAAGGGCATCTGACCGTCCATTTCACGCGATTTGGTGGTCGGCTGGCCCTTGGCAAAGAGCACCATATCGGTGGTCATTCCCACCAGGACCTTGTGGCCGAGGATGGCGTTTTTCAACGGTGCCGGCAGAGTATCCGTGAAGGCCTGGATTGGCGATTTCACGTCGAACGAGATGAGCGGGGCGAGAAGTGCCTTCACCTGCTGGGGCGTCAACTCGGGAACGTGATCGGCAAAGGTGAGGGTGAGGCGCGAGCCCACGGGATCGCCGTTAGGATTGGCCATCGTTGGGTCAACATCTGGATCGCCCATCTGTGGACCGACCCCGATCTGCACGTGGCGCAGCAAACGATGTTTGGGATCGGGTCCGCCGTCGAGATCGAAGACGATTTTCGAACGGTCGAATTTGATATCGGTAATGACCACACGAGCACCTGGCTTGGCAGAGAGCCCCTCGCTCACCACCGTGTTCAAATAGTTCACGCCGGCAGGCTCGAGCTTGCCATTGGCCGCGAGCGTCAGCCCTTTGTGGCCGCGGGGAAAGGGGCGCATGGCGAAGCCTTGCTCCGATTCGAGCGCGCGAATCAGATCCAGGCGCGTCTTGGGATCGAGCTCTGTTTTGCCGAGTTCCACGTGTGTGGGTTCGATCTGCGCGTAGCGACGATCCACTGGCCCGGTGGTAGCCACTCCTCCTTTGCCGCTGGTGTCGACGGTGAGTACCTGGGCAAAACTGACACCGGCGCCGAACAAGGCTGCCAGCGCACATAAGACTGCGACACGCGCGAAAACCCTGTTGAAGTGGGTGTTCGCGGTCGATTCAGCAGTCGAGCGAATCCATTGGAGAAGGAGACGCCTGTTCATGGGAACCTCCCATGGGTTCGAACGCTATTAGGCAAACCTTAGCCCGAATCGGGGTGAAAAGGCAAATGCAGGAAGTAAGGTACCGTGGGAACGAGAGCGCGAGGGAGCGAAAAAACGTGCGACAGGCTGGTGCAAAGAGAAGTAGAACGGCGACCATGACAGATATGAGTGAACCAGCAAAGATTCGTCAAGCGCTGGATTCGACTGCGGCGGGCATAAAAGTGGCGCTACTGCTCACCGTAATGTCCGCGGGCTTGTATCTCTGGAAGCACACGTCTCTTCAACTTCAGATGCTTTGCCTGTGGTTGGCCGTCACTATACTCGGTATGGTCGTCTACCGCGTGCGCAGAAGGAAACCTGAAGGTTCTGGATCCTGATTGATCCACGATCTCCTACGATCTCCCGCACTCAGATTGCATTAAATACGTTTTTCCGTTAGCTTTCAGCTGGCGGCTTTTAGCTATTCGCTATTGACTACTTCCAATTCCCTCCCCTGGCTTCTCGCTCCCTTGGTTTCTCCCTTCGATCTGAATAAGCGTCGGCGCGGCGGGTGCGGCCGGCCCCATCGCTGCCTCGTGCTGCGCGCGGGAGATGGCATCGAGATCAACAGGAATGCCCCCGGGCACGATCACGGGAGCGTTGTAGCGATAGTTGAGTTCGCGCGTGAGGCGGAAGACCGCGACCAGCGCCGCAAGCAGCACAAAGAAGGTGAGCCAGCTGCCGTCCAGGCCAAAGGCTCCGCCGGTGAGCCGGAGCGAGCCCATGGGATCGCCCTCGACTACTGGAGAATGGCTGGTGACGCCACTGACGGCAAGGCCGAGGAGCAAGGCGCGGCTGGCCTTCCAGCCAAAATTCAGCCCCCAACTCACCCACAGGGCGCGCGTGCGCAGATAGCACGCGGAGAGGACGAGCGCAAGAACGAAGGAAACAGCGAAACTGGCGTGGCTTGCTCCCGGTACAAGCGCCTGCAGGATGGCGTAGATGGCGGCAAATCCAAGTGCAGCTCCTGTGGGACCGACGGCACGGGCAAAGCGCTGGAAGGCGTAGCCTCGGAAGGCGATTTCTTCAGCCAGGGCAAACAGCGCAAAGAATGCCGTGTCAGCCACAAACCAGCCCCATGTTGAAGCCTGGGAAGTGAAGGATACGGCGATACCGCCGAACACAATTAAAGGCAGAACGCAGACCAGGGCGACGGCCCAACCGGTTGCCAAGCCAAGTCCGGCCTCCTCCAGGCATCCCGGACGAAGTGGAAGGCCCTGCTCGCGAATGGGGTGCACCTGCCTGTCCATCCAGAAGCCCATGGCAGAGTAGCCAATGAGCAGCAGAAAAACCAGCATGGCCTGTTCCGCCAGGGGAATCCAGGCATCGCCGACAAGACCGCGCGCCCCATGGAAGGCAAGCGCGCGCGCGAAAAAGAAGTAAAGAAACGCGGCAAGAAATTCGAGGTAGGCGCGCAGCCGGCCGCCGGTGTAAACGGGATCGGTCATGGCCGCCTCCGCACTGTGGCACGGGCGTGGATGGCGGGGCCATCGAACGAGCAGCTTGTGCCGCGGAGATTTGCTTGGCGTTGTCTCATGAGAATCGTCAGGACTTTCGAGTTGCGGGAATCAGCCTTGCGTGTAGAACTGCCCTATGTTGCGGAACTTCTGTTGCCGCGAAGTGACCAGGAGATCGATCGGTACGGACTTGAGCCCGTCGAGGTTTTTTCTGAGCACCGACCCCAGCAACCCGCAGCCTTCTTCGCGGCCGGCGTGGATGCCATCCGGCGGTTCAGGAACGATCTCGTCGACGCAACCAAGCTCGGCAACCTCGGGCGCGGAGATGCGCAGGGCTTCAGCCGCCAGCGCTTTTTTGCCCGCGTCGTTCCACATGATCGACGCGCAGCCTTCGGGCGAGATCACGAAATAGAGTGCGTTTTCGAGAATCAGCACGCGATCGGTGACGGCCAGCGCTAGTGCGCCGCCCGATCCGCCTTCTCCGCTGATCACGGAGATGGTGGGCACGCGCAGCCGAGACATTTCTCGTAAATTGCGGGCGATGGCTTCGGCCTGGCCGCGCTCTTCTGCTCCCATTCCGGGATACGCGCCGGGAAGATCGATGAAGCTGATGACGGGGCGGGCAAATTTCTCGGCGAGCTTCATGCATCGCAGCGCTTTGCGGTAACCCTCAGGATGCGGCATGCCGAAGTTGCGCCGCACGCGCTCCTTCGTGCTGCCGCCTTTGCGATTGCCGATGACCATGACCTCGTCCGCGCCCAGCCGCGCCATGCCGCAGGCAATGGCTTCGTCGTCGCCGAAGGCGCGATCCCCGTGAATCTCGCTGAAATCCGTGAAGATTCGCTCGATCAGTTCCATGGGGTAGGGCCGCTGGGGATGCCGTGCCCGTTCAATTCTCTCCCAAGCCGGCGAGACGGCCTGTGCCTGGGGACTAACACCTGTTTCGAGTTCGCTCATCGATTATGTGGCGCCAAAGGGGTAAATCTGGCTGCCCTGCAGTGATTCTACAGTTGTCAGGTTTCAGGTGTCAGGTTTCAGCAGAGATCCAGGCCCTGAAACCTGACACCTGCCTTTAGAGAATGCCGTACTTTTCAAACGCCGCCTTTGACGGCATGCCCTCTTCGAGTGCTTTGCGGACGGTCTTCTCCTGGCGCGCTTTCTCGAAGGCGCGGACAAGAACCTCCTGCTCGGCGGCGCGGGGAACCACACAGACGCCATCGAGATCGCCAAAAATAATATCGCCCGGCACGATGCGCGCCTGGCCAATCTCAATGGGAATGCGGAAGTCGACGACCTTGCCGCGCGGGCCCTGGTCTTGCGCGTAGCTGCCGTGAGAGAACGTAGGAAAGCCGAGAGCCAGGACGCCGCGGGTGTCGCGCGAATAGCCGTCGACTACGGCTCCGGCCGCGCCGCATTTGGTGGCACGCACGCTCATCAGCTCGCCCCAGAGCGCGTAACGCGGCGACGAGCCCGTGCAGATGTAGACCTCGTCGAACTTCAGGTCATCGAGCGCATCCATCATGAGGCCGAAGGGACGAGCCGAGATCGGATTGTGAGAGCCGCCGACAGAATTGACGGATTCGTCGAAACAGTCGGCTTCAAGGACAGTCATGGCGCGGCCGCAAACGACCATGGAACGATCGAGGGGAACGATAGCGGGCGGCAGGAACTGACGCAGCAGCCCCATCTTGTCCATCACGTCGCCGATAACGGCGGAAAAGAGTTCGCGACGTGCGGACGCAAAGATTTCCTGATCAGATTGAGGCACAGATTGTACTCCAAGGCAGAATCTTAACCAGCGGCAATTCTGCATTCTTTACGTTTCAAAGCGCGAGCCCCCACATGCTTCAGCTCGCGAACGCAATGTTATTCCGCGCTTACATCCGGATCGTCTGGCTCGGGCTCCGGTGCGGGAGATTTCGCGGTTTCGGAGACTTCGACGGTTTCAGCGGTGGCCAGCGGACCCAGTAGCGTTCCGACACGATAACTGGCAGCCTCAGCGGCGTGGAGAGCGGTGGCGACGGTCTTGCTCAACTCTTCTACCGCGGCGCGGCTGGGCGCCGCCTCGCCGGCTAAGTGCAAGAGCGCCGGCAGGAGCAACCACCACCGCAATTCCTCATACTGTTCGCGAATCAAGTAGAAGTGGCCCTCTGCCTCATGAACGCCGCAGAGCCAGCGCACGTCAGGATCGAGCCAGAGAACCGGCGCGAGGGCCCGTTGCTCCTGTTCAGGCTGCAGAGCGGTCTTCGCTTCACCTTTTTCCGCATCGACATCCTTGGTCGAGCTAACGGTGGGCTCAAGCTTATTCATGCTCTCCCAAGTAGATTCGACCTCATCGACGGCGGCTGTCTCCTGCGGCTCGCCAGCTCCTGTGCTCGTCAGTAGCAGAACCTTGATGCGCGCGGCGACGCGCCAAGGTTCTTCACCCTGGAAGCCGAGCGCAGTGAAGGCATGGCCAAAGGTCTCGCGCAGGCGCAGACGGTCGAAGAGATCGAGCGCGGTGCGTTCAGGGTGTGTACTATCGATAGACTCAGCGAGCCACCGGAGCACGCACCAGGCAAGCACCGGGCTCCACATCTCCGTTGCCGTGAGTTGCGGGCTGGGGCTGGGCAACACGCGGCGCGCGGCAGCGGTCCACGGCGACGGGAAAAGCGATTCCACGCCCGGGATGTGCATGGCCGCACGCAAAAGCGTGGTCAACGCATGCGCCTGCAAGACCGGGTCTGCCAGCTCCCCTGCGTGTGCAGGCTCCCCTGCTTGCCGCAGACGCGCGGCATAGGCAGACTGGACCACGTGAAGGAGCGCTTCGGACCTTGCCCGCGCATCTTTCAGGAATTCACCGCGCTGCCGCTCGATCTTCTTGGTTCGTTCCGCGCCCACGGCACGTGGATGGTCGGCGACGTCGGCAAAGTGCCGCACCAGGCCCGGATCGAGGAACCAGCGCAGAGCATCGTGCACCGGCTTCAGTTCGAGATTGACCAGTTCCTCGTCAAGCGAGACAACGCCGCGGCCATTGAGCCAGTCGGCGAGCCGATCCCAGGGCTTTTCGGCCGTGGGATGGAGTTCGTGCCAATCGAGGAAGACGTGGCACTCGTAGGCGTGGAGACTGAGAGTGAGACCGCGATCGAACAAATCTCCCGCGCGACGCAGGTACTTGAGATCGGTAATCGAGTCCCGCCAGGCGATCACCGCGCCGCGATCACCGCTCAGGCCCAGGCCTTCGGCAAGTCGGCGCTGGCGGAGCTGGCCCGATCCCTTGTCGGCGTAGGCGGCGGAAGAATCCACCGTCCCATGTGCGTCGGCGTAGCGGTTGTGGTAGACCACGAGTGCGCGCTCGCCGCCAGTGCGGTTGGAGTACGCAAAAACATCCTCGTTCACTGAGCCGCTGGGATGGAAGAAATCGTAGAGCAGGAAGTGGGCGCTCTCGGCGAAGAGCCAGCGGCGCTTGAGCAACGGCGCAACCTCGCGCTCGTGGCGCTCGACAAGCCAATGATCGGGATCTTCCTGGTAGCGCGGCCAACGGTATTCCATGCCGTACTTTTCCGTGAATCCCTCGATCTGGCCGTGGCCGAACATGGGCAGGCCGGGAAGCGTAGACATCATGACGGCGACGCCGTAGTATTTGTCGCCCTTGCCGAACTGGTCGATGGCCGTGCGCTCGTCTGGATTCGACATGAAGTTGACGTAGC
>Ga0187847_10002558_pt1 | contig 14600 bp, 11 predicted proteins | sample June2016WEW_4_10_FD_132458 | JGI IMG/M metagenome (GOLD analysis project Ga0187847, IMG submission 132458) | Peatland microbial communities from SPRUCE experiment site at the Marcell Experimental Forest, Minnesota, USA - June2016WEW_4_10 | ecosystem: Environmental > Terrestrial > Soil >...
CACCGAGATGTACGGGGTGATTGCGGTGGGCGTGCAGGAACCACCGCTGCTCGAGCTGAGGCTGTAGGAATTCACCGTGAAGGTCTGAGAACCGACGGTTTTCGTGATTTCAACGCCGAAATCTGCCGTGGAGAACGTATCGCTATCGAGCTTGCCCTGGCTCACAAGCCAATTCATAAGCGCCAGAAGATTCTCACTGCCGCTCGACCGCTGCGAGGTGCGCAGGAAGGAAATGGTGTTGTGGCCATAGTTGCCCTGATAGACGTCGTAAGTACCACCACCAATGGAGACGTTGGTGGCGAAGGGGCAGCCAGAGACACCAAGGTCGTTGCAAGTATACGTAGTGGCTATAGGGCCGGTGCCGTTCCACTGCTCCCAGACCATCACTTCGTCCACGTTGCCATTCGTCCAGAGATCGTAGGCTGCATCGTAATATGCGCCGCTTGGCATGGAGAAGTTGAACGACGAGTTAACAGCACTGAGGGAGCTGAGATTTACGTTGCCCAGGCTGATTTCCGTGTCGGGGTACGCCTGGACACTGGTGCCGTTCGGATAATCCGCTACGGACCACCAATTGGTGGAGCTGTTGGCATAGACGCACTGGCCGGATGTCGCGCCCCATTCGTCGGTGTAAAGGTTGTACCCGTTTTCAGTGTAGGTTGCGTATTGACTACATGAACTCCACACCTGGGCCATTGCCGGCACGGAAGTGACTGCGCAGAGAGCGAGCGCGCCGACTGCGATTGCGATTGCTCGAAAACGTTTACTCATTTTAAACAACCTCCTTATACCCGTTCTGTTTTCTGGGGCAGCATTTACTGCTCCGATCGAACGCCGCGGATCATACGAGGAAAAACCAGCGAGTGTCCACGGTTATGTTGTACGAACTTGTTTCACCCGAGGTTTGAACGTGTACATCATGAGATTGCAATCACTTGGTCGACATTCTGAAACGCAACTGCAAAAGTTACGCGCAGACAGATGAGTGTACAAGTCCCTGCAAGTTCACAAAAAGTTCGAGGGAAGTCCCGGGAACAGACATTCGGGGGGAGTAAAAATGGCAGCCATTTTGGTGGGCAGGGCATTTCATTGGTTATTCGATTTCCTGGCTCCTCAGATCGAGCCTGAAACCATCAATCGAACGCTTTTTCAACAACTTGCGAGTCAGTGGATGACACGGGGCCCCCGATAAAGCAGCCGCCGTTGCAAACCCCTCGCAAGCGACTGTATTATCCAATGCTGCGAAAGAGAGCCACTGCGCCAGGGACCAGGATCATGCAGGCAAACTCCGAGGAGACAACCACCGAAGCAGAACGGGAGGAACTTGAGACGATCGCGGAAGCGCTTGGCCGATCTTCCCGACTCGCCAATCTTCTGCACTATATCGGTGAGAAGTATTTCCGGGGTGAGAGTAGTCAGCTTACCGAGTACAACATTGCCACGGAAGTATTTGCCCGCTCCAAGACCACGTTCGTCGCCGGGAAAGACGCCATCGCACGTGTTGAAACTCATCGACTGCGAAAGCGGCTGCAGGAGTTCTATGAAGGGGCGGGCAGAGAACGTGTCATACAATTGACAATTCCTCCTGGAGCTTACGTTCCAGTTTTTTCCCGCCGTGCCGCCCCCGTTCCATCTGCCCCGGTTCCTTCCCTGAAAGCACCCGACTTTCCGGAGACGCCTGAGGATCGGATTGCGGGCCTCACCGCTCCTGAAGGCGTACAGGCAACCCAGGCCGCTCACGATGAGAGTGCGCCTGCTCATGTTGGGACTCACGCACTTTCGCGACGTGCGTCCCCCATCTGGTTATATTCGCTCGTGGCGGCAGCTTTGATCCTCTCCGCTCTGGGGGCATATCGATTCTCTCGTTTACGTGCCCCGTCAACAGTGACGGCCAATGCGGCTCTGCGGAACACCTCAGTTACCGGACAGCAAATTGCAGGCCCCGCTTCTGAATCCATGCCTCTTCGCCTATTGGCAGGCTATAGCGGAACCTCCAAGACAGACAGCGCCGGTGCGACCTGGGAAGCAGACCGATACGTTCATGGAGGCGGGCCATGGCGGCGCCCGGACGGTCCCATTGCCAGAACGAGCGATCGCCTGCTCTTTCGACAATGGCGGATCGGCGATTTCGTGTACGACATACCTCTTCGTCCCGGCGTGTATGAAGTCCATTTCTACTTCGTAGCGTCCGATCCTGCCGGTGAAAAACTGTCCACCTTCCACATTGACATCAACGGAGTGCCGGTCTTGCAGGGATTCGATGTGAATTCGGACGCTCTCGGTGACGATATCGCGGACGAACGTGTCTTCCGGGACGTATCTCCCGCCCAAGATGGAATGCTTCATCTCAGGTTTGGGAGCGAACGCGGGGCTCCGCAACTGAATGCTCTTGAGGTGCTGCCGGGAATCCCGCATAAGCTTCTCCCTATCCGGCTCTCTGTTCTATCAACGCCGTTTACCGACCACAATGGCCAGTTATGGCATCCCGACAATTACTATGCGAACGGCCTGACGTCGAGTCAGCAGCAGGAAATCACAGGCTCACCCGATCCTGATTTGTTTTCGGTCGAACGCTACGGACACTTCACATATGCCATCCCGGTGGATACTCGCGACAGGTACACGTTGGTGCTCCATTTTGCCGAGTTCTACTTTGGACCGCGACTTCCCGGAGGCGGTGGCGCCGGAAGCCGCGTATTTCGCGTGATGTGCAACGGCGAGACTCTGTTGGACAACTTCGACATATACAAAGAAGCGGGTAGCCTCCATGCACTGACCAAAACCTTTTATCACTTGAAACCGTCGGCACAGGGAAAGCTGAATCTGACCTTTGAGCCCATCGTGAACAACGCCACGATTTCGGGCATTGAAGTTTTGGATGAATCCCAATGAGCGGAGCGGCCCAATGTCTCTCATCTCGGCGCCGTGAGCGCTTTGGGCGATCAACGGCGCTCGCATGGCGTGGCTTGCGGAGACAAAGCACCGACGCCGGAATTCTGAGAGATGGAGCCCAGGCCGATGGCGAACGGCGCGGGTGCAGTAGTGCCATTCGCGCATTTACGGCCCGGTTGGAGTTTCCAGAGTTTGAGGGCCAGCTTTGTGGGCTGGCCCTCGGGATGTTAGAAGCTGAACTGGCGCGTTAGTACTTTACCGAGGCGGCACGGGCTGAGATGCCGCTGATTTCGGCGGCGCGGGTTTCAGCGTAGGCGGCTGCGCCGAGTAACGCGGCCTTGCTTTCAAGGATGACGCGGACAGGCATGTTGATGAGCAGCTGGCTCAGACGGCCCTTGTCCGTGAAGGCCTTCACGAAGGTGCCGTCCTTGAGCTTCTCAAGGATGCGTGGCGCGATGCCGCCGCCAATGTAGAGGCCGCCGACTGAAAGCACTTTGAGGGCGAGGTTGCCGGCTTCTGCGCCATAGGCGGAGACGAACATGTCAAGCGCCTTCTCGCAGATTTCGCTTTTGGCGGCAAGGGCGAGTTCGGTGATGACGGCGTTGGGATCGGGGACGGCGGCGATGCGCTCGGCGAGCCAGGCGGGCTCTTCCATGCCGCGGACTTCGCGGAGGAACTCGTAGATATTGGTGAGACCCATGCCGCTGATGACGCGCTCATAGCTGACGCGGCCATTGCATTTCTGCTTGAGGAAGCGGAGCAGGTCGATTTCGTCTTCGTTGCGCGGGGCGTAATCGGAATGGCCGCCTTCAGAAGGATTGGGGACATGGATGTGCCCGTTCCAAATAAGCAGAGCTTCGCCGAGGCCGGTTCCGGCGGCGATGAGGGCGCGGTTGCCGGTCTGGCTGGCGTCGCCCTCACTGATGGTTTCGATCTGGTCTGAGGAGAGCTCGGCGATGCCGTAGCCGTTGGCTTCGAGGTCGTTGATGAGGAAGACATGATTGACGGTGAGCCCGGCAGCGAGTTCGCGGCTGTCGAGGGTCCAGGGCAGGTTGGTGAGACGGAGTCGGCCGTTGCGCACAGGGCCGGGTACGCCGAAACAGGCAGCGCTGACGGTGTCTGCGCCGAGAAACTCTTTGACGATCTCTTCGAGTCCGGAGTATTCCCTGGCGGGATACTGCTTATCGCGGGTGCATTTGAGTTTGCCTTCAGTAAAGTCATACAGCCCCAAGTGAACCTTGGTGCCGCCTACATCTCCCGCCAGAATCATCTTTCCCTCTCAATTACCCCGTAGCCTTCCCCGTCAGTTGCGGGCAAAAGCGCGGCTGCGGCCTTGTCCAGAATCATGGTAAGTATACCGCTGCAAGGCCAGATAAGTTGGCTGGGCAGCATCTCCGGATCGCGCGGGCCGGTTAAAACCTGGTGTAAAGGAGCGGCTTTGTCGGCACCGGCGATGAGGAAGAAAACAGAGCTGGCGTGGTTGATGACGGGCCAGGTGAGGGTGATGCGCCAAGTGTCTTTCTGGGGGACCTGGTTAGCGACGACAAGGCGGTTCCGTTCGTGGAGGGCCGCGGTATGGGGAAAGAGCGAGGCGGTGTGGCCGTCGTCGCCCATGCCGAGGGCGATGAGGTCGAAGCGCGGTAGGTCGGAGCCATCTAGATGGAAGCTGGAGCGCAGTTCAGATTCGTAGTGATTGGCGGCGTCCTGGGGCGGGAGCTCGCCCTGCATGCGATGAATCTGCTCGGGCTTGAGCGGGACGTGGTCGAGGAGCGCTTCGCGAGTCATGCGGAAGTTACTGTCGGGCTGATCGGGCGGGACGGTGCGCTCGTCGACCCAGAAGAGGTCGAGTTTATCCCACGGCATGCGGTTGCGCCATGGCTGATTGGGATCGGCAAGCAACTGGAAGGCGGCTTTTGGAGTTGATCCGCCGCTGATGGCGATGCGGGCCCGGCCATGCGCGGCGACGGCTTCTCCGGCCATCTCGACAAAATACTGCGCGGCGCGGCGAGCAGTGGCGGCCGAATCCGGCTCCACATAGTATTTGATGCTGAGCTTTCTAGACATACGCGGGGGACGCCTCTTGTTTCTAAGGTACACGGGACCCGTCAGGGGCCGATAACTTTTCGATGAAACAGCTGCAGATATGAGGGCGAGAGGCGAATTCAGACTACGGATGTTTTATCTTCCGAGATAGACGCGATATTGCTGCTCAAGGATACCTGAGGCGCGGGCTAATGCGAGTTTGGAGATGTTGTACTGATAGAGGCTTTCGACGAGGTTGTTTTGAGCGGAGGCGAGCGTGGCCTGGGCGGTGACGAGGGGCAGGTTGTCGTCGACGCCGGCGTTGACGCGGTCAGTTTCGTCGGAGAGGGCGCGGGTGGCGAGATCGACGTTGGACTGGGCGACTTCGACAAGCTTGCGGGAGGAGTCGACATCGAGCAGGGCGGAGCGCACCTGCTGATCGATGTGGGTTTTTAGGTCGCCAAGCTGGGACTGGACGGAGGAAAACTGGGCCTGGGCTGCGTCTGTATCGCCGCGGAGGCTGGCTTCGCGGAAAAGCGGCAGCTTGAGCGTGCCCTGGGCGATGAAGTTGCCGTGAGAGCCGACGCCGGTGACCTCACTGACGCCGTAGTAGCCGTTGAAGGTGAGGGTGGGCAGGCGCTGACTGCGATAGGCGGCGTGGATGGCTTTGTATTCGATGGCCTGGTTCTGCAGGTTCTGGTAGTCCTGGCGGCTTTTGTAGGCGATGGCGAGAACTTCTTCCGGAGTCTCGGTGGCGAGATCGGCGTAGGGAGCGGGGTCGGTGAGGGCGATTTTCTGGCCGGGGTCGATGCCGATTTCGCGCTTGAGCAGGATGAGGTCCTTCTCGTAGGTGTTTTCAGCGTTGAGGCGCACCTGCTGCTGGGACCGAAGCTGGACGCGTGCGCGCAGCTCATCGAGATTGGCAACTGTACCGGCCAGATGCGCGGCATGGGTCTGGTCGAGCTGGGTCTGATCCTGGGCTTCGAGGGCTTTGGCGTTGTCCACCTCACTGGCGGCGGCAATGGCGTGGAGGTAGGCGGTAGCGACCTGCTGAACCACTTCGCCACGGGCCGTCATTTTGGCGAAGTAGGCGGAACGCTGGGCGGCGCCTGCAGCTCGCCAGCCGGCGATGACAGGGCCGGAGAAGAGGGTCTGGCTAAAGGTGAATTTGCCCTCGGTAAGAGTGTCGCGGGTAATGAAGGAGAGGCCGGGCGGAATTTTACCGCCGGGAAAGATCTTGGTGACCAAAGAGGGGCTGAAGCCGAGGGCGGCTAGGTTGTGCTGGTATTGGCCGGTGTCGCCGGTCAGAGTGATGGTGGGCAGGAACTGTTGGAGGGCCTGATCCTTCTCGCCCTGGTAGGCCTTTTCGCCGGCTTGGGCTTCGCGGAGGCCGAGATTGTTTTCGAAACCGCGGCGAACGGCGTCGTCGAGGGAGAGCTGGAGGACGTCGTTGGTGACGGGATGGGCGGTGACGCTGCCGTAAAAAGGATTGTTGGCGGAGGATGGATTGGGGGCCTGGGCGTGAACGAGAGCCGGACCGGCGGCAAGAGCCAGGATCGCGAGGAGGGCCGGGATTGCTGCGTGCCGCGGGACAAATTGGTGAGGACGATTCACTGCCATTAGTTTACAGATGAGAATTGGGGCGAATGGGATTCCGGGATTGAGGCGGAAAAGACGGGTTTGGCGGACGGCGAGAGGATGCCGGCCGCCTGTGCCCGGTTGAATGGGATAAGTACACACGCAGGTCCTTCGACTCACCACCCCCAGGCTGAAGTGCGCCCGGGGCCCCTTTCGCTCAGGATGACAGGTCATTTTTCGTTAGCAACACAAGAGGATGGACACTAGATTTGCTTCGTCATCCAGCGGCCACGACGGAACAGCACAATGCCGGCGGCGGCGATGGCGCATTGGGCGACGACGATGGAGAGGAATGCGCCTTCGGAGCGAAGATTCAGCCAGGTGGCTAAACCCCAGGCCAGTGGCAACTCCAGAACCCAGAAGCCGAAGAAGTTGACGATGGTTGGAGTGAGGGTGTCGCCCGCACCGTTATAGGCCTGGAGCATGACCATGCCGTAGGCGTAGCCGATGTTGCCGCAACTGAGGGTACGCAGCGCCATGGTGGCGATGGCAACCACTGCCGGGTCGTCAACGAAGAGACGGACGATGGGGGTGGCGAAGACAAAGAAGAAGATGCCAATGGTTCCGAGAAAGAGCATGTTGTAAAGGCCTGTCCGCCATACGGCCTGCGCGGCGCGTTCGGGTTTGCGTGCGCCGAGATTCTGGCCGACGAGGGTGGCGGCGGCATTGCTGAGTCCCCATGCGGGGAGAATGAAAAAGACGACAATGCGGATGGCGACGGTGTAGCCGGCAACCGCTGCCGAGCCGAAGAGGGAGATGATGCGGACGAGGACGATCCAGCTTGCGTTGGCGATGGCGAACTGGAGCATGCCGGTGAGGGAGACGCGCAGCAGGCGGATCATGACGCGCAGATTCAAGCGGAGGTGGCGGGTCAAGATGCGGATGCGCTCGGTGCCTTTGAGCAGGCGGTAGAACTGATAGAGGACACCGATGCTGCGTCCGGTAAAGGTGGCCAGGGCCGCACCGGTGACGCCCATGTGCGGGAACGGTCCGAGGCCGAAGATGAGGCAGGGATCGAGGATCAGGTTGATGATGTTCGAGACCCAGAGGAGGCGCATGGCGATGGCTGCGTCGCCTGCACCGCGAAAGATGGCGTTGTTGAGGAACAGCATGATGATGGCGCCGCAGCCGCCGAGGGCGATGCGCGCGTAGCCCGAGCCGCTGGAGACGATGGCCGGAGATGCGCCCATGAGCTGAAGCAGTTGGGGCGCGAAGACTCCGGCAGGGATCCCGATGGCGAGCGAGATGAACAGACCAAGGACAATGGCCTGCACTCCGGCGATGGCGGCGTCATCGGGATCCTTCTCGCCGATGCGCCGGGCGACCATTGCGCCGGTGGACATGGAGACGCCGAGGCCGATGGCGAAGACAAGCGCCAGCATGGACTCGGTGATGCCGACGGTGGCGACGGCGTTTGCGCCGAGGCGGCCGACCCAGAAGACGTCGACAACGGCGAAGAGGGATTCGAGCACCATCTCAAGCACCATGGGAATGGCGAGCAGGAGAATGGCGCGGTTGAGGTTGCCGGCGGTGTAGTCCTGGTGGGAGCCGCTGAGGGCTTCCCGAATAGAGGACCAGAGGCTACGGGCGCGGCCGTCGGACGGCTGCGGGGCGATGGATTCAAGGACGGACATGGGGAACTCCACGGTGCCATCCGAAAAGGGATGGAACGAGCGAGGGCATGACGCTGCAAGCAGAACTCGCTTAGCTAATGGACAGGCTTAGCTGGTGGTCAGGATTTGCAGTGCTGGTACCCGGGGTGTGAGCATCCTCGGGATGCCGCTTGGGGCGGCAGGGATTTGGAACTTGCCCGAGGCAATGTTCAGCGGGTAGGTCGTACGGCGACAGTCGTGAACATTGTGTCCTCCGTGGCCGAGTGCGGCGGGTTTTTAGATAGTACCGCAGATTTGGGTGCGGAGGCTATGGGGTGAGAGGATTTTTGTTTGTGCCTAGCGCGTTGTTTTCGGCGCGGGGCGGTTTAGGCCATTGCGCGTAATTTGATGGTTAGATACCGGCCCGAAGATGGTCGGCCCTACGTTCAATAGGAAAAGAAGTAGGCCACCATCTTGCCTGTGTCCTGACCGCACTGGTCACGCCAATTGCGCAAGAGCGAGACGTTCGCGTCCGACATGACCACAACCTCAGCCCGGTGCGATTCGAGAGAAGCGAGCATTAGATCGACGTGGTCGGATCGCAGTAGCAAATACCTTTGCTCCTTGAGATGCGGAAAGAGCTCGCTTTCTGGGATGGAGCCGGGGGGATCTCCGATGAAGACCTCGGCGTAGCAGCCCCAGTAGTCAAGATAAAGGGGATCGGATGATATGCACAGGGACTGAACGACATCGCACTTAAGCTGCTCTTCTGTGCGGCCCTGCTGCCGCAGTTGCGAAAGGCGAACCGGTGCCGGAATTTCCTCGGCGAACCCACAAATGAACTCGCTGAACGAGGCAAGTTCGTGAAGACGGGGTTGCAGAAAATCTGCTAGATCGGCAGTGGCGAGGGAGAGGATTTCATCGCTGAGCCGTTTATCGAATAGGCAGACCCAATCAGTACTCATTGCGGCAAAACCTCCGTTCCATTCAAGGTCGACGGGTGCGCGGACTACACCATCGCACGCTCTTTGATGGTCAGGTATTGGTTAAGGATGGACGAAGTGAGTTGCTCTGGGTTGAGGTCTAGGGTGAGTGCGCCGTGCTCGTGGAGGCGGGCGAGGAGGAGTTCGCGGCGGCCGGCCATCTCCTGAGCGGCGGCGGCGCGGAACATTTGCTCGACATTTTTGGGGCGGGCCTGGGCGATGGATTCGACCTCCGGCTGGGCCATGGCGACGAAGAGAAGGACGTGGCGGCGGAGAAGCTGCATTGCGCCGTCGATGACTTCGGGGCGCATGGCGGTTTCAGCCAGATCGGTGACCCAGAGGACGAGGGCGCGGCGGGGCTGGAGGTGGGTGAGGGTTGCGGTGGCGCGGAGGTGGTCGGCCTCGCCGGTTTCGGCACGGAGCTGGGACAGCGACTCGATGAACTGGCGGAGGTGGGCTGCGCCGCGGCCGGGCAGGAGGCGCTGCTGGATGCCGGAACCGTAAGCGAGCAGGCCGACGCGGTCGCCGGAGTAGAGGGCGAGCTGAGCGAGGGCGACGGCGGTGGTGCAGGCGTGGTCGAGCTTGGAGTGGACGTTGGCGCCGGGGTCTTTGACGGCCAGCATGGACTTTCCGGGGGTGCCGGCGGCGACGCGGGAGCGCATGAGGCGACCGCAGTCGATGACGACCCAGACGGGCTGGCTGCGCTCGGTCTGGTACTGGCGGGTGATGGGGCTGCCGCGGCGGGCGGTGGCGGTCCAGCAGATGTCGCGTAGGTCGTCGCCTTCGCGATACTCGCGGAGGCTCTCGAAGTCGCGGCCAAGGCCACGCTGGCGGACTTGGCGGAGCTGGAGGTCGATTTGGCGGCTGCGGGCGAGGAAGATTTGCTGCTCCTCGCCGGTGCGGAGGGCGGGGTAGACGCGGACGGTATGGGTGAGGGGGGCGCGGGCCCAGCGTTCGGCGAGGCCGAGGGGCGAACGATAGCGGACGTAGAGCCAGCCGGTTTCGCAGTCGCCGCGCTCGGACGGCTCGGTGCGGTAGCGGATAGAGGCGGGCACACGCGGGAAGGCGGTGAGGCGGTGGGTGGCGGGTTCGGCGACGAGGGCAGGAGGTAGGTCGTCGACCAGGCGGCACTCCACGATGATTGCGCCGTGGTTCTCGATGGTCAGCTCGATCTCGGTTTCGGAGTCGAGGGCTGGGGCGTTGGACCAGGTGCGGCGGGCGGTGAGTTGGGCGGCCTTTGGGAGACGGCGGCCATCGAGGAAGGCTGCGGCGAGCACGAGCGTATCCCAGGCAAGCATGGAGTAGGCGAGGCGGTCGATCCAGAAGCCGGGGACGAGCAGGGCGAAGCCGGCGATGAGGAGCCAGATTGCGCGGGGAGTGAGACCGAAGGCCCAGCGGCGGCGGGACTCGCAGGGGGCAGTGATGGGGTCGGGATGGAGGGAGGGGGAGATCATGGGGACTCAAATCAGATCGATTGCAAATGCCAAAGCCCTATTGAACTCGGTCAGTTTGGCCCCGGAAAGAGATCCGACGTATTGCGTGAGCACCGATTTTGGAATGCTCGTTAGGCCGTCACACCAAATCCAACTGTCGTGCTTCATGCCCTCGCTTATCCCAATGCTGACTTGGGTCGAAGCACCATACCCATTCGTAAAAACCGGTGCGCAGATTACAGTTGAAAATCGCGAATCGATTGCGGATTGACGGCTTGCAATGGCAAACGTCCGATGTTCCTTTGCATCTCCCGGCAGCTGATGCACGCGATAGAGCTCGCCTCGGCGCATCTCTGCTTACCCTTCCGGTTCGTAAGTGATCGGGGCCTGATAACGAAGCACATCTTCCATTTCGCGATTGAAATAATCCGCGTTGGCGTCGAGGATCTGGATGTCGCGCTCGTGGATGGCCTGGCGAACTTTCTCTCTGAAGTACTCGCGCAGAACCTGTTCGATGAATGCCGAACGGGATCTCGCGGCACCTGCCGATTCATCCACATGTGCCAAGATGTCGGATGAAAGTGTGATCGATGTCTTCTCTTTCATACTACCTTTATACTACTTTGAGGCTCAAAGTTCAACTGTGGGGTTCAATGTGAGCACGTTCTGCCGATCATTTTCTGGGTACCGGGACGGCGGCGATTACGTCGGTTAGGACCCGGTCGGCGTCGAAGCCTTCCAATTCGGCTTCGGGTTTGAGCATGATGCGGTGACGGAGGACGGGCTGGACGGCGCGCTTGACGTCGTCGGGGACGAGGTAATCGCGGCCGTCGAAGGCGGCGGTGGCTTGAGCTACGCGCATGAGGCTGATGGCGGCGCGGGGGCTGGCGCCGAGGAGCAGCGTGGGCCACTCGCGGGTGCGGCGGGCGACGGCGAGGATGTAGGTGTAAAGCTCGGGCTCGATGCGGATACCGCGGACCTCGGCGCGGGCGGCGGCGAGCAGATCCTGAGGGATGGGCGCGATGGAGACGTCCTGGAGCAGGCCTGCGCCGGAGCCGGCGTGGTGGCGCTCGAGGATCTGCATTTCTTCCTGCTCGGAGGGGTAGGCGACGCGAATCTTGAGGAGGAAACGGTCCAGCTGGGCTTCGGGCAAGGGATATGTGCCTTCGAAGTCGACTGGATTTTGGGTGGCGAAGACGGTAAACCACGCGGGGAGCGGGCGGCGAATGCCGTCAGAGGTGACCTGGCGCTCTTCCATGCATTCAAGCAGGGCGGCCTGGGTGCGCGGGGGCATTCGGTTGATTTCGTCGACCAGGAGGAGGTCAGTGAAGACGGGGCCGGCGTGGAAGGTGAAGCCTTCCGAGTTGGATTCGGGACCCGCGCGGAGGATGGTGGTGCCCAGAATGTCGGCTGGCATGAGGTCAGGGGTGGCCTGAACGCGCTGGAAACCGAGGCCGAGGAGCGGGCCGAGGGATTTGACGATGAGCGTCTTGGCGATGCCGGGTACGCCTTCAAGCAGGGCGTGGCCCTGGCAGAGGATGGCGATGAGGACTTCTTCAATCACCGCTTCCTGGCCGGCGATGACGCGGCCCAGTTCCGCGCGGGCGTGGGCGATGAGCCGGCTGGTGGCGAGGAGGCGCTCTTCGGTTTGCGTGCTTTGGCTTGAGTCTTCGATTGGTTGCGGATTCGTTTCCTGGCTCATGAAGCCCTTTCCTTCGGTTCGGATGGATGATGGTCGGATGCCGGTTTGGGTGGGAATTGTGAGTCTACGCGCGGGATTTGGCCGATGACGCCGAGTTTTGCAGCGGCGAGGAGCTTTTCGCGGTGGTCATGGAGCATTTGAATGAGGCGGAGGGCTTCGCGCGGGGTGGTTGTTTCGCTCCAGGATGCTTCTTCGCAGGCCGCTAGGTCCGCTTCGAGTGTGGGATCGGAAAGAGGGAAGCGGCTGCGGATGACGGCGGCGAGTTCGGCGGCGCTGATCTGGCTGCCGCGTCGGCCGCAAAGCTGCATGGCACGGCGGCGGAAGCGCTCCCAGGCGATGGAGACGGCGGTCGGGGCGGCTCCGGCGTTGCGATAGAGCGAGCCGAGCGCGTCGAGGAATTCGATGGGTGTGGCTCGGGGAGGCGGGGGCAGGTCGCGGACCGGGCCGGAGCGGCGGCTGAAGCTGAAGACGATGAGCAGGGCGAGAACGGGAAGTCCGATGCGCAGGAGGTTGAGGGAGGGGCCGGCGGCGTAGCTCCAGGTGGACTGAACATCGCCGTGGAGGGACTCGTCCCAGTAGAACCGATGGCCTTCACGGGGGCCGATGGAGTTGAGCAGCAGATCAAGATTGTTGGCGCGGGCGAGCGAACCGTTTTCAAGCGGAGTGGAAGCAGCCCACCAGACGGCATGGCCCTTGCCCCAGTCGAATTCGACGACCGAGGGTTGGCCGGAGCAACTGTAGTCGACGTGGTGGGCGGGGTTGCCGACGTGCCAGCCGGCCTGGGGAACCATCCAGACTTCGCCGGAGCTGGCGAGGGGATCGAGGCCTTCGGGGTCGAGACGGCAGGCGGCGAAGTCGAGCTCGTCGGGCGGCGCGCCGGCTTGACCGGGCAGGATGGAACTGCCGTAGAGTCCGGTGGAGAGGACGCGGCCACCGTGCTCAAGAATGGTGCGGACGGCTTTGATGTCACCGGGTTCGCGGGTGAAAGGCTCGGCGAAGATGACAACGGTTTCGGGGCCGGACTGCGCGGCGAGGTCGGTGAGAGGCTGCTCCCATCGCTCGATGAGGTAGTTGGAGCGGACCAGCGTTTCGTAGGCGGCACGAGCGCCGTGGCGGCCGGCGAGGTAGGTGGAGGGCAGGGAATTGCCATTGCTATCGGAGCGGGGCATGAGGAAGCCGGTGACGACGGCGAGGGTGATGGCGATGCCGAGGCACCAGAGGAGAAGGCGGCGATCTTTGGCGTCGAGGGAGCGGAGGAATCTCATTGGGCGGCGACCCCTCCGGGTTCTGCGGCAGAAGCTGCGCTGCCGGAGATAAGCGCGTTGGCGAGGTGCTCGGCGGCGCGGTAGTCGCTTTCGGCGGCGGGGCGGCCACCGTACCAGATGCGCTCAAAGCTGCGGGTGAGCGTGGCGAGACGCGGCTTGCGCGGGTCATTGGGGGCGACCAGGGCAAGATACTCGCGCGGGGTGCGGGCGCGGTCGGCGGGCCAGAGACGGCGGGATTCGAGGCGGGAGATGGAGGCCCAGTAGACGAAGTGGACGGCTTCTCGCCACTGGCCGGCGGCGGCGGCGCGGCGGGCGTCGTCGAGCCAGAGTTGCCAGTCGCGGGCCGAGGCGGCTCCGGGTTCCGGGGCGCTGCTCTCTGGAATGAGGCGGACGCGCCAGCGGCGCTCGATCTGGAGGAGACCCCAGACAAGGCCGACACAGATGACGAGAATAAATCCGCCAATGGCGGCGCGGCCGATCCAGGGGGAGCGTGCGGCGAAGCGCTCGGCGCTGTCGAAGAGCTGGTTCAGCCAGGCGCCGACCTGCTCCAGAAGAGCCTCGCGTGGGGAAGGCACGGCGACGTTCCGGAAATCGCGGCCGGCGAGGACCTGGGTCATTGCCTCGCGCTGCAGGGCGTGGGCGGGCGGAGGCATAGCGGCGGAGAAAACGCTGGCCTGGGCGAGTTCATGGGCCAGGCGGGTTTGGGCGTCGGCGAGTAACTGGGTCGTAGTGGGCGTCGGCGGAAGTGCGTCTTCAATCGCCGGATGGTCCTTTTCAGTTGAATCTGGTTTGGGCGTGGGTTCGTCCTTGACCTGGGCCTTGGAAAGGAGGACGCGGAGCCATCCGTAGCGGATGAGACGGCGCTCAGCATTCGCAGCGTTGGTGAGTGGGATGCGGTCGTCTGGACCGACAAGGTTGGGGTCGCAGGTTTTGGTGTCGCGGGTCTTCGCGCAGGCGGCTACGACGGGGATGAGGTCCTGGAGGTGGGTGCGGTACTCGTCGAGGGAAGCATCGTGCCAGCGGCTGGGGGGCGTGGGCGGGGGGGCGGTGATGGGGTTCTCGGCGCGAGCGGG
>Ga0187847_10002560_pt1 | contig 14597 bp, 14 predicted proteins | sample June2016WEW_4_10_FD_132458 | JGI IMG/M metagenome (GOLD analysis project Ga0187847, IMG submission 132458) | Peatland microbial communities from SPRUCE experiment site at the Marcell Experimental Forest, Minnesota, USA - June2016WEW_4_10 | ecosystem: Environmental > Terrestrial > Soil >...
GAACTACCGGGAAACCTTGGAGCGGACCATCCCCCTCTCCGATTCCGCATAAACTTGGGACGAATCACTCACGGCCGGACACACAGTTTTGCGATTACGCAGCTTTGCCGAAAGGACACGATGCAACGGTCACGCCAAAAAATCGCCGTCCGGGTGGATTCACGCTTTGGGAGATTGTGATCTGGATCTGGATCACGGGAGCAGCTGGCATTTGTTGCCATGTGCTGATGGGGCACGTCGCCGCCTGGCGGCTGTACCGGACAACACGAAGGGTACGAAAGCCGTGGATTGAAGAGGCTGAACAGTTGGCGCGGGAGCTACGAATCAATAGGGGGTTGTGCTTCGTTAAATCCGCACAGCTTTCCGTGCCCCTCGTACTACACCTATGGCGCCCGATCATCGTGATACCTGAGGCTGCCGCCGAATGGCCGTGGGGCCGCGTTCGAGCGGTTCTGTCGCACGAGCTCGCGCACATAAAGCGCAACGATGTGCATATCCAAACCCTTGCGCAGATCGCGTGCGCCGCTTACTGGTTCAATCCGCTGGTGTGGTTTGCCGCGCATCAGTTGCGTCTTGAACGTGAGCGAGCGTGTGACGACTCCGTGCTTATGGGTGGCACCAGTGCAGCCGATTATGCAACTCATCTTTATGAGATCGCACATGCGGGCTCAGCCCTGGCTTCTGTGCCCTAGCTAGGCCCCATGCCGAGATGAGTGAGTTTTTTGTACATAGAGTCAGGAACCGGTTGATAAATCAATCGCTTACAGCCCGCCGATTGTGACGTTGTTTAGGCTTTAGTATTTCTCCTCGGAAACACCGCATGGAGGAGAATCTTGCCATCCGCCGAGCGCACCGCGTATCCACAATTCAGCCCCACCGTCACCACTAGCGAACTGGAGCAGTCGTTTACGCCCACGGAGGGGGAACGAGAATTCGCACAAAGCAGTACCCGGACCAATCAGCACGCTTTCTGGGATATCAGCGAAACTCAGTGAAACCAGGGGTCTTAACTTCCAACTTGAACGCGTTCAATATTTTCTTGACATCTACCTTCGGCGAGGAGAATATTTGAACATGTTCAAGACTGCGACGCAGACCGGGAAAGGCGAATTGACTCGCAACACCATTCTGGAACGTGCCCTTCAATTGTTTCGGGACAAAGGGTTTGAGGCAACAACGATGCGTGATGTCGCCAACCAAGCGGGTGTTGCGCTCGGAGCCGCGTATTACTACTTCGACTCGAAAGATGCCATCGTAATGGGCTTCTACGAGCGCGCACAGGAACACCTCGCACCCCTGCTCGATCAGTCGCTGTCCAATGCCAAAGGCTTGCACGACAGCCTGCGCGCCGTTATTCAGGTAAAACTCGAGTATTTTGCTGCGGATCGCAAGTTGATGGGAGCGCTTTCCGCCCACATCGATCCCCACCATCCTCTTTCTCCATTCAGTGAGGAAACCCGCAGCATTCGCGACCAGGACATCGGATTTTTCTCCCGCGCTGTCGAGGGCGGGAAAGTGCGCGTCCCTGAAGACCTAAAGGTCCACCTGCCCCGCGTGCTGTGGCTGTATCAAATGGGATTGATTCTCTTCTGGGTGTACGACTCTTCGCCCAAACAAGTGCGCACCATGAAACTCTTTGACAAGAGTCTCGCTATAGTAGTCGCACTCATCAAGCTTTCCAGCTTTCCCTTGCTGCGGCCTGTCCGAAAACTGGCCACCAGCCTGCTGGAAATCGCTTACGGGGAAGATGGCCTGGATGCTGGGGAACCGGCGTAATGACTCGACAGCTCCATATCGTGATTCCGGGAGGCAGCGGTCAAGTGGGCACGATTTTGGCTCGGCATCTTCACGCCCAAGGCCACCAAATCACTGTCCTGGCGCGAAACAAATACACCGTGCCGTGGCAAGTCATCGTGTGGAATGGGACGAGCCTTGGCGATTGGGTAGCCACGCTGGATGGCGCGGATGTACTTATCAACCTGTCAGGTCGTAGCGTAAATTGCCGTTACACTACCAAAAATCGGGCTGAGATTAAGGAATCTCGCACCGCGACCACATACTTGCTCGGCGTGGCCCTTGGTCAATTGGCGCGCCCGCCTCGTCTGTGGATGAATGCCAGCACCGCTACCATTTACCGCCACTCTTTGGACCGGCCCATGGACGAGGCCACCGGGGAAATCGGCGGCAAGGAGTGCGGCGTTACGAGCGCCTGGAGATTCAGCCTTGATGTAGCCACGGCTTGGGAGCACTCCTTCTTCTCAGCGAACACGCCCAACACTCGCAAGATTGCGCTTCGCAGTGCCATGATTATGAGCCCGGAGGAGGGTGGCATTTTCGACCAGTTCCTTCGCTTAGTGAGGTTCAGACTGGGAGGCTCTGCCGGTTCCGGAAAGCAATTCGTCTCATGGATTCACGACACGGACTTCCTTCGCAGCATTGATTACCTGATCGCCCACCAAGAATTGGACGGCGCCATCAATCTCGCAGCGCCGAACCCGTTGACAAACTGTGAATTCATGCAGGCTTTGCGGCAAGCTGCGGGAATAGAGATTGGTCTTCCTTCCACTCGTTTGATGCTCGAAGTGGCTACGTTTTTCCACCGCACCGAAACCGAACTCATTCTGAAAAGCCGACGGGTGATTCCGGGCCGTCTCTTGCAATCCGGGTTCAATTTCCAATTCCCCGACTGGGAGAGCGCAGCAAGAGACTTGGTCAGCCGCTACCGCACAAGAGGATCAAATGAATGATCTAGAACCGAAACCATCAATAAGCCGTTCGCAATGGAAGCTTATTTTTCTGATTCTTGCAGTGAGTGCGGGTGGTGTCATGTACCGCCTTATTGTGCTTCGGAGGCTGGAGCAGACTGCCATGCTATTTGTGGGTATCCCGACGGTCTTGGCGATCTTATTGGCGGTGGTGCCGAAAGCTAAAACCGTAAAGGGCGGAATCACGAAAGGCCTCACTCTCTTTTTGCTTCTCTCCGGTCCGCTTCTCGGCGAAGGCTTCATCTGTATCTTGATGGCTTCGCCGATCTTCTATCTCGTCGGGCTCCTCGTGGGTACCATTGTCGACTGGAACCGGGCGAAACGACAGACAACTCTCTCGTGCCTTCTGCTGATTCTCCTTCCCATGAGCATTGAGGGCAGTTCTCCGAAATTGTCATTCAATCGCGAAGAAACAGTGCAGGAGTCGCAAATCGTATATGGATCGGAGCATGACGTGCAGATAGCACTGAGTCATAGCCCACGAACAGAGACACCGGTGCCGATTTACGGGAGAATGGGGTTTCCTCTTCCAACTAGAGCATGGGGCGACGGCCTGGAAGTTGGCGCCACCCGCACGGTTCATTTTGCTGGTGGCGAGGGCAAACCTGGCGACCTTCTGCTCAAGGTGAGCGAAGCTCGCACCGGGTATGTTCGGTTTGACGCGGTATCTGACCACAGTAAGCTCGCACACTGGTTGGACTGGAAGTCGTCGGAAGTCGAATGGTCGGCGACGGATGCTCAACACGTTCGCGTGACATGGACTCTTCATTTCCAGAGGCGCTTGGATCCAGCTTGGTACTTTCGCCCCTGGGAGCGATACGCGACTCGCTTGGCCGCCGAGTATCTAATCCGGGCCAACGCGACTCCGGCGCCACAAAAGCAGGGAGAGTAGGAACATGGGACGCGTCGCCGCCGTCCGATTCATGGGACTCTACATTCCGGTTATTGCTGGTTTCCTCCTTGCGTTTCTGCGACCCAACCGGAAGAGGATGTTCCCTGCGGCGCTGCTGGGGTTTGTCTGGACTCTGCCATCATTGCTGGCCATTCAATTGCTCAATCTGCACTTCGGCTGGTGGAGATTCAACGCGCTGGGTGGACTGTTTCGTGGAATGCCTGTCGATCTCTACCTCGGATGGGCAGTGCTTTGGGGAGTCCTTCCGATCCTAAGTTTTGATGAAACTGGAATAGTTTGGATGTCAGCGGTTTTCTTTGGGATTGACCTGATCCTTATGCCGACGTGCTCCCCACTTGTCGTTCTCAACCATCGTTGGCTGATTGGTGAATTTGTTGCGCTGGGTCTTGTCCTGGTTCCAGCGCAATTGTTCGCACGCTGGACTATCCACGATACGAAGCTGAAAGCGCGTGCGGTACTTCACGTTTTGGCAGCAGGCGGAGTTTTCCTCTTCTTGATCCCTGAAGTTGTCTTTGCGGTGCGACCCGGACACAGGTGGGATGCGTTGCTTTTCGAACCTGCATGGTTGCGGAACCTGGAATTGCAGGCCGTCGCGTTGCTGGGCGTTGCCGGAGTTTCCGCGGTGCAGGAGTTCGCACAACGTGGTAACGGTACGCCGATCCCTTACGACCCGCCAAAACAACTCGTGGTCAGCGGGCTCTATCGTTACATCTCCAACCCTATGCAATTCTCATGCACACTCGTGATGACTGCGTGGGGCTGCGTGCTTCGAAACCCCTGGTTGGCAGCAGGGGGCATCATGTCGTTTCTTTATAGCTTCGGTCTGGCCGCCTGGGATGAGGGTGAGGACATGAGAGTTCGTTTCGGCAAGCCTTGGGAGGAGTACCGCAACAACGTCAAAGCGTGGAGACCGCGACTGACGCCCTGGCACATCCCTGATCGTCCGCTAGCGCGACTGTATGTTGCCGAGACATGTGGTCCTTGCTCAGAAGTACGTCGCTGGTTCGAGTCTCACGGCGCCGTCTTGCTGCACGTAGTTGCTGCCGAGGATCATCCCACACGGGATCTGCAACGCATCACTTATGATCCGATGGATGGGGCCGGTGTCGAGGAGGGTGTCGGCGCTTTCGCGCGCGGTCTGGAGCACATCAATCTGGGATGGGCCTTTGCCGGAGCCTGTCTACGTCTTCCGGGAATCAAGCATCTGGTTCAAATGCTCCTCGACGCTAGCGGGATTGGGCCACGCTCCATCCCGAGGCGTTCACACAAACTGCCGCTGGCTGCCCTCGGGTCGAGTTGTTCGGTAGGCACTGCATCAGATAATCAGTCGGTTCATGTTGCAGATCGCAAATGGCGCGAAGTCACCAACTTACCTCACTAGGCTAGAAAATTCCGCCAAGTCCAAAATCACGGTGAGCGGCAACTTCTTTCTTTTGTTGGCGTCCCCGAAGGGATTTGAACCCGTGTTACCGCCGTGAAAGCGGGATGGCTAAACGTAACTCTAACAAACTACAGGAACACGGACGCACTGGATGGCGTTCTAGGAGCAGCAAGAAACACCTTATTGTGTCCCCGATGTGTCCCCGGCCTTTTAGAGATTCTGGACTTCCCTGCCCGTTTCTGCCTCTCCAGAAACATGGTAGAGCGCAGCCTTTTCAGAGCTGTAGTCACCCGAACCTAAGTAGTTGCAATCCTTACCTTTATCGTCGTTTGTACCCCCATTTTGACCGAGTTATTGGACCCATAACGGACCCAACAATCAGACCCAAGCGGATTCCGGAGTTCGCCCAGATTCTGATCGCGCAAACGGGAACTTGATTGTGGACGAGTGGTGATCGAAGCAGATATAGGGGTGCTACAACTTCCATACGACGGGCTCACTAGTTTTACGGAGGTACAACGGATGGCACGGCGTGCCGTCTTTGGAGAGTTTGAGCACGTACGGCTTGACGCCTTTGTCGATGAGTATCTTGGCGAGAAGCTTGCCTCGGTCTTGAAGACTCCTGTGCCCTGGCTGGCCGTAGGCAAATATGACGATTCCGGCGAGCTTTGCCATTTCGATCAGGTTGCTTGGCATTCTCCGGGCCGGTAGGATCATCGCAGACCCTCAAGCGCTTTTTGTCGGTGGCACGGTACGCGAAAATGTTGCCGACGTGGATGCCGCCGTAACAACCCCATGCCCTCGCAAACCGGCCACATTTCGCCACGCTGCGGTCGTCCACCGTTTCGTCCGCAGTGCTCGGGTTCATCATGATAAACATGGCATGCGGCTTTGTCTCATCCCACGTTCTGCGAAGCTGATAGCGGTAGCGTTTATCCGGACCGCCCCATACTACTGCCGAGCTTTTCACGTCACGGCTTATGGCTAGTCGAACCTTACCTCCCGGATCGTGCTTTTGAGGGATGCCGCCCATGGCAAATAAGTTTACTTGCTGCGTTGACGGACCGACAAGAGCAAGACACGTCGGTCGGCAAGCACTGTCGGGAATCATGGTCGAGGAACTGCGGGCGTGGCGCCGGTTTATTGACCCGAGGTGTGATAACCGGGCCTCGGAATTTGTCCACCCTGCGTCCTAGGCCTGGCCCGCAAAGGCGCATAATTGATTGAAAAGGCAATCGACGATGCGCCGCAATCGGATCAAAACGGTCCCTGTTCGGCTCCAATACGCCGTCCTTCCCTATGCTGACTTCCACGTCGGTACCCTTGGAAGGCAAGCGGACTTCAGGATTGCAAAGTTTTCCCTCTGGCGCGACACACCTGAGAATTGGGAAAAGTTCCTCGGGGTTTCGCGTCCCGCCGAATACTTGTCCAGTTATGTTGATCGGAATGGAAAACCACTTCTGTCGATGTGGATCGCGACGGCGGACGATAAACGAAATGTCGCTCCTGAGCGTTGGCAGCAATTCGTGGCGGTTCTTTTTTATCTCGCCTGGGCGCGCATTCCCTATATGACGGCAGACCGGGCCGCCGCCGAGGACTTTTACTTTGAGGCATTCTCTGTTCCAGAAGGCGCGCCCGATGATTCGCGCAGTCATGTCCGGTGGTCCAAGTACGGGGCCCACTTTTGGTCGAATCTTGAAATTCACCCCTTGCCGGAAGTTTCGGTTCATGGGCACGCGATCGATCTCCCGGTGGCTGCTCGAAATTCACCGTTCTTCGACCCGGTCCCGGGTGATTTGTTCCGGGCCTTGGAGGGTGAACTCAACAAGGATCAGTCCCGTCTGCTCACTGCTTTGTGGTTCTTGCAACAGTCCGCGTTCCGGTCTGCATCGCGCTCGTCCTACGCCGAAGACATTCAAAACATTTGTACGGCGTTTGAGGCCTTGCTCGATGTCAAAGACAAGGGTGATTCGACAAATCAGGTGAGCGCGGCGCTGACGGACTTGTTCCGCAATCAGGCCCCCACCACCGTTGACGATCTTGTCGGCAAGTCGCCTGATCCGGAACTCCAGGAAGTGCTGGATCAGCTTGTGAAATGGGTCGCGAAACTGTACGAGATTCGTAATTCATACACTCACGGTAAAACCGTGCTGGACTATTTTCTCAATCGTCGCTCTGTGTGGCAGGATGCGTTTGAGATTTTTCGGCTCTCGGCTAATCGAGTTATCTTGGGAAGGCCAGAGCGCCGGTCCACGGATGGGAGCATGCTCGAAAAGCGACTGATGTCCGTGCGGTATTTCGACGAAGTTGTCGCCCTTCTTTGGGACCGAGAGAGGTGGTTCCCGGGTGGGAAAAAAGTAGGGTCTGGTCGCATTACCCTCGATGATGCAATTCGAAAAGGCCGTGTTCTTGATCCAGGCCTAGTTGAAGTAATCAACAGCTTGAGCCACCTTCGCCAGGCTCTTTTCAACATCTGCATGGCCATTTGGGGTGCCGTGGAAGACTTCCGTGAAGTTGAGTGCGACAGCCGGAAAGTCGCGGTCATGTTGCAAGAGTTTCGGGAGGCGTACGCCTCGTGCGCGAAGCCGAAGATTGATGTAGACGCGTTTATTCGTAAGATCGCGCCAAGACTAACAATGTGGGTGCCCAACATCCCATTCAAAGGCAGCAGCGCACCACTGTTCGAACTCATCCAAACCTTTAAGAACTTGCTTTCTGTTTACGCCGAGCACACAGAACCGATTCTGAATTCGCTTGCAAATACGCTCCCGTAAATGGTCCGCCCGTTGGGCTCGTAACGGGACCGTCGGAGCTTCCGAAATGCATGTCCCGTTATGTTGGTTGCCTCGGAGGAGGTTCCACGATTACCTCTACCTGGGCTTGTAGCTCGAGGCCCTTTGGTAGCCTTGTCATTTCAATGGGGGGATAATTGCCGCCCAGTGTCCTGAGAAATCCGTCCTCATCTTCTAGGCCGCTACCGCGGACTAGGGGCTCGATTCGACTTGCCCGTTCGAGATTCTGCCGGACGACTTTTCGGTAGTATCTGATTAGGCCGATTCCAAGCTCGCTCGCTCGGACAACGGAAAGCGTGTGAGGACCATAGCTTCCGAAAGTGACGTTTACTGCCCAAGTGGTGCCACCGGTCAACTGCAGAGAGTATGGCTGGGGCCACCACCGGCCGCCGATGTTGGTGAGAACAAAAACATCGTCTCCGGGAGGGTTCAAAAGTACCCCGCAGTTCGTACACACCACCTTTGTTATAAGTTCTGATAGTCTGACCTGCTACCAAATTGGTTATGCGAATTCCCAGCGATCGCTGCTCTTTGATGAACTTATCGTTCAGAACTCGTATCCGCTTGGCCAGCTTTGGTGGGAAGAGTTCAACGTCTATTCCCCGGTTCTGAAGTTCCCAGAGGCCCTTTCCGCGAACGCCCTGATTGGGATCGAGAATCCCGATAAATACTCGTTCCACTTCCGCTTGTCGGATCAATTCGGTGCAACAATTCAAAGGATCGGAACGAACTTCTGGTGTGCATGGTTCCAGGGTCGTGTAGATGGTAGCTTTGGGCAGTTCTTTTCTGTCCACAACTCCCTTTAGAGCGATCTTCTCAGCATGGTCGTCATCGCCTGATTCGCCCGTACCGCGATGCCCCCGGCCGATTATGACGCCATTTACAGCGATCACAGCGCCAACCTTCGGTATTCGGTCTGCGATTGGCTTACACTGTTCCGCCAGGTCGATTGCCATCTTCATAAACCTTTCATCTTCTTCTCTCATCTACCCCTCCTGCACCTCAGTGGGATGAAGGCCCTGCCAGACGTGGGCTATGCCACCGTCAAGAATCCCTCGCGGAGTTTGCTCACTAACGACTCGCACCTGCGGACGTGTTCTGGATCGTTGCGGATTGACGACCCGATAATTTGATTGGTGAGTTCTTCCATCAGAAGTTCAGATTCTAAGATGTCCCGGACACGCTTTCTCGTGTCTTCCGAGATCACACTAGCAGCGTCTCGACCGATCAACCGCGCACTCGCAAGTTCAAAATCGTAGCCTTCCGCTTCCAGGACGTGTAGTTCTGGGCCATAAAGGCGATCTTCATTGCCTGCGTCACCGTACTCCTTCAACAGCGTGTGTATGTCCGCAACGTCCCGTTTTTCGTGCTTTCGATCCACCCAGGCAAAAAGCTTGAGAACCAGCAGGACCGGAATAATGACGACACGAATAACCAGATTCTTGTCGAGGCGCACCAGGACAGCAGATTCGAGTCCATCGCTGAAGCCTGCAACCCTCATCACAATGTCTTCTTCGGGCGGCCACGCGATATTCCGATCAGCGCTTTCCACACCTCCAAACGGGATCAGATCAACAATCACGGCAGGCGTCGAATTGTATGTCAGCCGGTGAATCTTGCGAGGATGAAGCGTGAAACCGGCTTGCTCCATTGATGATTTCAATGTGTTGAAGTGGTCCCAGTCTCGCACCGCAATGCCGAAGTCAACATCCAGAGTGCGACGTCCAGGCGGCCTGCCGAAAACGTGCCTGAGAATCACTTCCCGCGCGGTTGCACCGGCCAGAAAATATTTCGTTTCATGCTTGTTTGCAATTTCATCGATCTTTCTGATGGCTTCGAGAACGATCGGATCGATCTGGTCATGCTTAATTTCTAAGGGCGGGCTCAATGAATTCGTCATAGATCATCTTTGCAGCCTCAAGATTCCTACCGTCTGTTGTTGTCGCAAGGTCAGCATAGGCCAGGATGGGCGGCACAACATCGCGGATTGTCGGCACATGATTCAAATTCCAGAACGCATCGAGAATCTCAACATCCCCGTTTACGTCAGCCCTCATCTTGTATTCCGCGATTAGCTGCTTCGGCGTCTCTCTTCCATATATCGTCGCAGTTTGCGGCTCAAGGTGGTGGAGCAACCGATTGGCCGCTACCTCCCCACCCCAAAATGCGTGATAGGGCTGAAGATCTAATCCTTTGGTCCAGCCGGCCTGCTGCGCTCGAAATCTCCTGATATTGAGCTTTGGTCTGAGAACAGTTGGATAAACCGCTACCCATTCCTGTACGAGTCGTTGCGGCTCTAGGAACTTCCGCCCCTGCGCTCGCCCGCCCTCGGGCGCCGGTGTAATGTGCCTGCGAGTTTCCAGCTCTTTCATCACAGGCCCGATCGTCCCCAGTGCCACCCGCGCGGCTGCAGCAATGTCCCGATACGTTGCGTTCAGTAGTTCTGGTTTGCAGAGCAGAGCAAAAACCACCCTGAGTCCCGCTGGGTTTGTGATCTTACCTTCTTCAGCGGTCTTGAGATCATCGGGTTTGCGCTTCCCAGTGACATAAAGGTGCAGTCCTGGCGCTCGGATGTACGCATTGCCAGCGGTGTCTGCGAAATACAGATCCATCTCGCGGCATTGTTCCGCTACCTTCGCTGTGATATACGGAGCTACGACCAGCAGAGCCGGCTTTGCCTGGCGTGGCCAGAATGCTCGAAGCTGGTGCAGAATCTCAAACCGATCGAGGTTTTTCACTTCCACTGCGAATTGTTCCGCGTGTGGGCGGACGTCGATCTCAATTAGGGCGTCAGGACGAGCTGGGGTGTGCCAATTAAGCTGGGGTTGCCATTGCAACACGCGTGCAGTTAGGCCGGTTTCTCTGCCGATCGCCTCCAGCACCCGTTCGATGGTGTTGCGTTCTGTCGTGGTATTGCCCATAAGCGTATCCCGCTCTTGTTCAGTAATTACGATTGTACACGTTCCGTGAACAGATTGTAATAATGAACACACATTTGTTAACGTATTTATTATGAATACTATACAAATACACTCATCGCTGTGTTCACTATTAACGATTGTTCACGATCCGTGAACAGCCAAAAATAATGAACGCCGCTACGATGTTCGGGAACGCTAGGTTGGTTTTGCAATGGATGCCACTAGAGCATCAAGTCCGTTCGGCCGCCGGCGGGCTGGGAGAGAAACAGAGAATTGTGGAGGATCAACCCTACTTCCGCAGCAGACGCCTTGCCCTTTCGAGCCGCTCTTTTAGGCCGTCCTGAAAGGCCGGGTCCTTCTTCCGACTGTCGATGTGCTCAGCAATCGCGGCGCGAATCACTTCCGAAACGGGCATAGACTCCACGGCCGCGACGGTCTCAAGCGCGTCAGCCTGTTCTTCGGAAAGACGGATGGTCATCGCTTTGATGGGTTTCATGGCTCCATACTGCACCATGACATCATGATTGTCAAGTACCATGATGCCGTGGTATCATGATACCGATTTGCAAAGGAGGTTCCCATGAACCACGAGAAACACGAGACGGAGCAGAAAAAGCCCGGCGACGAGCATCACCCAGAACATCACGAATTTCACATCCAGATCGACCGGGTGCACTATACGGTCACGCAGCGTCACATGACCGGCGAGCAATTGCGACATGTGCCACCGACTCCGATCGGCCCAGACCGCGACCTGTTCGAAGTCGTGCCTGGCGGCACAGACCGCAAGATCGCCAACGACGAAGTTGTCGAGATTCGTGACGGAAAGCGCTTTTTCACTGCGCCCGCTCAGATCAATCCAGGTGGCCACTAAAATGACTCTTCCCCAGTCAGACGTTACGTGTCTTCTCGAACGCGGCGTTCAGTATTCTGTCGCGGCGGAAGCGAACATGACCTGTGTGGTGATCCACGGCTACTTATTGCCTCCGGGGTATGATCGCTCTCAGGCTGACCTACTCCTGCGTCTGAGCCCCGGTTTTCCAGATGTCCCGCCAGATATGTGGTGGTTCGATCCCCCGGTCCGTCTCCGCGACGGATGCGTGGTACAGGCGACAGAAGTAACGGAGCATCACGTAGGCCGAACATGGCAGCGCTGGTCCCGACATTTCAATCCGGGACAGTGGCGGTCAGGTACCGATTCGCTTGAAAGCTTTCTCGCCCTCATTCGCAAGGAGCTCGAACGTTGCGCCAAGACTTAAACAACTCGGTAACTTTGGTTCTGCCTGACTGCCTGTCGAACGAGATTGATGCAATTGCAAGACTGCCGGTGGAAACGGCGGGCGTGCTGTTGGCGAGCATTGTTACAACGCCAGAGGGCGACACCAGGATTCTGGGCCGCAGAATCCGCTGGGTTGCAGACTCCGCGTACATTCGCCGTGGGGGCGACCATCTGTCTATCGCTTCCGAAGGTTATGTTCCCCATCTAGCCGAAGCCGAGGCATTAGGGGCCGCAGCCATCTGGCTACACACCCACCCTGGGATCGACTCATCGCCGCGCCCGAGCGAGCACGACGAAGAAGTGGACCGGCAAATCTCAGACCTTTTCCGGCTTCGGGCCGGCAGTCCGTACTACTCCGCTGTGATTTTCTCTCCACGCAGGCAGGGCCTGGCATTTACCGGTTGGCTTCAATCAGAAAATGCTCCCCGCCTGAAAATCGAAAGACAGTGGACGGTGGGTGACCGGTTCTCGCTGACCCAGGCATTTGATCGTCCACCGATGGACATCCAGCCGATATTCGATAGAAGCGTACGTGCTTTCGGGGGGGCTGTTCAGCAAGCCCTCGGCGAATTGCGTGTTGGCATCGTCGGTTGCGGGGGCACGGGCTCAGTCGTCGCCGAGCAGTTAGTACGCCTGGGTGTCCGCTGGTTCACCTTGTTCGATCCCGATCACCTGTCACGAAGCAACGTGACGCGCGTCTACGGCTCCACACCCGCTGATGTAGGAAAATTGAAGGTCGATATTCTGGCTGCGCATCTGATGCGAATTGCTTCCGCCTGCTCTCACGGACCCGGGTCACTTGCGACACCGCGTACTTCGGCGTGTTTCCAGCAGTCCGGTCTGCCGGATACCGCAAGAGCGCTTGACCAGTCCTGTTCTGAAATGAACTCCGTCCAAACGCAACTCGTGAACGTGCTTCGGGAAGTAGCTCACCCTGACATCGGAGTGATCGCAAAGGTCAGAAGCGCCAACGACTCGCTCCTGCGGAGCATGACTACTAGGGCGCAACAGATGGACGATTTCCTTGTTAGGCTGGAAAAGCAGGTCTGGGCGATTTGGCTGCCTGTCGTTGCCAGTGCCGCTCTAGCCCTGGGATTCGCGTTGGGTACGTGGTTTGCCCACGTGCGGCAGGGAACGCCGGAAGCGTTAAGTGCCGCTCAGGCACAACAGATGCCAATGCCGGAAGCTCCTGCGCAGCAAGCCGTTCCGCAGCGGAACGCAAAGCATCATTGAGACGGGGCTAGGTCATCAGGGAGTTCACAAGAGAGATGCCGAACATATGGTGTACGGCCGATTTTCATTTCGGTCATAGCAACATAATCCGCTACTGTAATCGACCGTTTCGAAGCGTCGAGGAAATGGATCAAACGATCCTCGACCGTCTCAACGCCTCCGTTAAGGCCAATGACATCCTCTATTTCCTCGGGGATTTCTGCATCGAGAGCAAGGCGAAAGCGCTGGAGTACCGCAAGCAGATTCGCTGCAAGAAAATCTTTGCGGTGCCGGGAAATCACGATAAACAAATTCGCAAGCTGACCGAGGAGTTCTCTTGGCTCAGCAACCTTGCGGAAATCTCTATACATGGCCAGCCCGTCGTGATTTGTCACTACGCCATGCGGGTCTGGAATCGTTCCCATCATGGAGCATGGCACCTGTACGGACACTCTCATGGGAACCTCCCTGACACGCCTTCTTCCCTTTCCATGGATGTCGGCGTTGACACTCACGATTACCGCCCTTGGCATTCCGACGAGATCAGAGCCCTTATGGCCGATAGGGTGAAAAGACGAACTGCACCGGAGCATCCCTCCCAGTCAAGCATTCACGACTGAGCCGTGTTCTTCGGCGCAATAGGTTTACGCATATTGTGTAGGCTCTTACGCAAATTGCGTAAATGATGGGCGGATGCTCTGACGAACAAGGTCAGGGGTAGCTTGCCTCCAGCAACATCTTTGGCCATCTGTCTCGAACAGCACCATTTTCTAGTATTGAGTAATCTAAAGTACTAGTTTATATTTCTCATATGCAATACATCCAAAGGAGACTGGCAGGCGTGCTGCTGGACGCAGCTCGACACTTTCCGGCAGTTGTTGTGACAGGGCCTCGACGGGCCGGCAAAACCACTCTTCTCCGCAGGCTGTTCCCGAAAGCTCGCTACATACTGCTCGAAGATCCCGACATTCAGGCACGCGTACGCAACGATCCCCGCGCCTTTCTAGAGGCACTCCGTCCTCCAGTCGTCTTTGACGAGATTCAGAACACGCCCGAATTACTTGCGTATGTTCGCACCGTTATCGACACGGGCCCACGGCGTATGGGGCAATGGCTGTTCACGGGGTCCCAGGAAGCTCCGCTGATGCAGGGCATCAGCGAATCGATGGCGGGCCGGGCTGCCATCCTCCAGCTCCTGCCATTCAGCCTCTCAGAGACCAAGAAAGTGAACCTGTTACACGGGGGATTCCCAGAGGTGCTCGCCCGGCCGAAGGCTCGTAGCCTTTGGTTTGCTTCCTACCTGCAAACGTACTTGGAGAGAGATGTCCGGGCGA
>Ga0187847_10002561_pt1 | contig 14597 bp, 9 predicted proteins | sample June2016WEW_4_10_FD_132458 | JGI IMG/M metagenome (GOLD analysis project Ga0187847, IMG submission 132458) | Peatland microbial communities from SPRUCE experiment site at the Marcell Experimental Forest, Minnesota, USA - June2016WEW_4_10 | ecosystem: Environmental > Terrestrial > Soil > Wetlands...
CGGTAAATCGAGCACCGCCGACGCCAAAAACGCCGTAGGGAACGACCCTGCCTGCGGGAATCAAGTTAAAACGAGCCGCTGCGCCGTAATTGAGCATGTGTTCGCTGACGCCTGAGACCTTAGGCATGGAAAAGAAATTGAATTCGCCGCCGACCGCGATGTACCGCGTCACGTTGACCCCGCCGGTGCCACCGGTGGTGAATCCGTTGGTGGTAGTGTCGTTGAAGTTATTGCCTTTACCGACGTGGTTGTATCCGAGACTAAACGACGCATCGCCTGAAAGCGGAGCCACCTGGCACCACGCTGACGCTGACACCAGCAAGCACGCAATTGGTAGAACGGCCTTGAGTGTTCGAGAATTGCGAATAATTGACCGCATGGGGGTATCTTGTTCCTTTCTTCTTCCTTGTTTTTTAGGGAATTTCCGGGGGCTTTGGGGGCACTCCACGGCCCATTCACAGCAAACAACAGCTCAATTGCCCGGATCAAAAGAGTTTAACACCACGCACCCGAAGCCTTTCCACAGAAGCACACCAATGAGCGAGCGTATAGCCCCTCGCCGCGCCTTTGTTCTTGCCCGGGATTGGACGAATCCAACTAGCCCTTCAATCCAGCGCATGCATCCCGTGCCCGATCCTTTCGCAGATTTTTGCGAAAGCGTGGGAAGCCACGAACCCAAACCGATCAATCGTGTTCTTAGTCCCGTGGCCCTGTAGTCCCGCAGTCCCGGCTTCTCCGCACCCCTTGCGGTATCATTGCGTCTATAAGGTATGCGCGGCTAGTCTTCCCTTGCGGCCGTCCCGGTGGTGTCAGTGTCCCGACTTTTTCAGCATCTCGTTCTCGGATTCTCCCTGGCGATTGGCGCCATTCTTCTCTACGGGACGTTCTGCGTTCATGCCGGCGACCAGCAGAGCGCCGCATACAGCCAGATGCGCGTCTACGCCGAGGTCCTGCGCAAGATCCAGAACTTCTACGTCACCGACCCCAACATTCCCGAAGTCACCAACGGCGCGCTGCACGGCCTACTCGATTCGCTCGACCCCGACTCCAGCTATCTCTCCGCGGCCGAGTACAAGATCTATAAGGACCGTCCCGCCACTGAAAATGCGCAGGTGGGCCTCACCGTCTCCAAGCGTTTCGGTTACGCTACCATCGTCAACGTCCTTCCCGGCTCGCCCGCCGATCAGGCGCATCTCCGCGATGGCGACGTGATCGATCTCATTGAAGGCCAGTCCACGCACGATATTCCCCTGGCCCTGGTGCGCTTCATGCTCGATGGCAAGCCCGGAACTACGGTTTCCGTCTCCGTGGTGCGTCCCTTCAAGCCCGATCCCGACAAGGTCAAGCTTACCCGCACAGTCATCGCCGCGCCCGCACTCGGCGAGCAGTTCTATGAGAACGCGACCATCCTTTACCTCAAGCCCGGCGTTCTGACCGCCGCGCGCGTCGACGATCTCGCCGCCCGCATCAAGGGCGCCGGCAAGGGCCATAAAATTCTCCTTGACCTGCGCGACACCACGGGCAGCGACCCCAAGCAGGGATTGCGCCTGGCCAACTTCTTCATCAAGCAAGGAACCATGGGCTCTCTTGAAGGCCAGAAGTTCCCCGTCGAGACCTTCACCGCCGACCCTGCACAGTGCCTCACCGCTGCCCCGGTCGTCGTGCTCGTCAATCGCGGCACCTACGGCGCGCCGGAGCTGACCGCAGCCGCCATCGAAGGACTCAAGCGCGGCGATGTGGTCGGCGAGCGCACTTTCGGCGAGGGCTCCGTGCAAAAGACCATCGACCTCCCAGACGGCGCCGCTCTCATGCTCACTGTGGCCAAATATGAGGACCCCGCCGGCAAGAAGATTGAAGACGATGCGGTCACGCCCACCGTCGTAGTAGTCGGCCCCGACGACAACGACGAGCCCATGCCGCCATCCAACGGCGACGACCAGTTGAACCAGGCCCTCTCGTTGCTGAAGTCCAAAACCAGCTAGCGCTCTGTCTCTAGAGTTCGCGCCGAAATTGCTCGGTTATCCTGAGCGAGTCCCGGCCTGCCGGGACGAGTCGAAGGACCTGCGGTTGTTCTTCGCAACTTCAACTCACTACAAAAATGGGTGCCCCACATCTCGATTTTGAGATGTGGGATAGCAAGAACCCACACCTGCCATAAAACACCCGCGCCCCAGACCCTGAGCAGGATCTGAGGCGCGATGAGATGGTAGATAAGTTAAACGCGCTGCGTTTCTACCCACGCCAGCCGGCGCACAGTCGGCGGCGCAACGGGGCGGCAAGCATCATCAGTCCGCTGCCCAGCAGCAGCAGGCTCGAGGGCTCCGGAGTGACGGTGGCTTCCACATCCATCAGGTAGGGCCCACCGGTATTTTGGTGGACTCCGCTCTCATTGCCGTAGTACTCCCCGGCCACGCCCGGGCCAGATGTGCCAAAGTTCCAGCTCCAATCGGCGGAAGAGGCCCCACCCGGGGAAGTCAGCTCGATCCAGTAGCGGGTGTCGGCACTGAGTGCAAAGTCGGTCGTCAACGTGTAATCCGCCGGCGAAAAAGTCAGGGCGGAATCGCCGATCGTTCCGATCGTTTCCAGAGCCGAACCCGGCGAAGTTGAGTTGTCGCTGTCCAGCGTGACCGTGACGATACCACCGTCCCCTGAATTGCCATTCCCAGGGTCAAGCAGAAGCTCGAGCGTAACGGAATCCAACAAGACGGGGGAGCTCCCAGTCGAAAACGAATCGAACACGATGACATCGCCGTAGACGGAATCGGCCCCAAAAGGGCTTGCCGAGAGGTTGTTGTAAAGCGTGGTGGCGTGCGCAGCAAGCGTCATGCTCAGCGCCAGCGCGCCAAAGACACTTGCCCCAATCAAAGGTAACTTCATGGATAATGCCCCCGGGGATAGAATGTCGCGCCGCGAGTTGCTCCATAAATGCGGCACTTTACAAGAACGCATGCAAGTATGCGCCCATTTCTTATTCATTTATTTTCTGTCGGTTAGTGAAACAGGGATGATCTAAAGCGCAAGACATTGCATACAGTGAGAGAAGGAGACTTCTTGTGTCTACCAAATCAGAGAAGCCTTTCCCCACTCTTGCACACCATGGTGCACCCTCCGCCCCACCGCATCTTTCCACTTCCACCCGGTGTTAGCCTTAAGGAAGCGTCTGCTCCGCGGTACGCAAGGAGCAGCCTGTTGAGAGGCAAGACCCGCCTTGGCTGCTACCCCCCAACAGCCGCCAGCGAAGCTGCGGCACGAGCCACGTGTTGTCGAACCGCGCGTGGTTGGACTACGCCCCGCCGAAGCTCGCGTCGCCGAGAAAGTTGACTACCCCGCGCGCCGCACCTTTGCTCCGCCCCTCCCCGCGCATCGCCGCCGCAAGCTCGCCGGCCGCTCGGTGCTGGCCGTGTTGATTGTTCTCGCCGCCGCCACAGGCTCGCTCGCCGGCCTCACGCTCGTCTACTCCGTCAATCTTCCTCAGATTCAGGAGCTCGAGCAGTATCGCCCCTCCACCACCACCGATCTCTACGACCGCAAAGGCCGCATCGTCGGCTCCTTCGCGCTCGAGCGTCGCGAAGTGGTTGGCTACGATGGCTTCGCGCCCGTCCTCCGCCAGGCTGTGATCTCCATCGAAGACAAAAACTTCGAGTCGCACTGGGGTATCAATGTCTTCCGCGTGGCCGGCGCCGCCTGGCACGACATCCGCTCGAAGGGCCGCGCTCAGGGCGCGTCCACTCTCACCATGCAGTTGGCGCGCAACCTGTTTCTCTCCGCCGATCGTACTCCCGTGCGCAAGATTCAGGAGGCCTATCTCGCCATCCAGATCGAGCGCTCCTTCACCAAGCAGCAGATCTTCACGCTTTACGCCAACCAGATCTATCTCGGCAGCGGCATGTATGGCTTCGAGGCCGCATCGCAATATTTCTTCTCGAAACACGCCAAGGATCTGACGCTCGCCGAGGCGGCGCTTCTCGCCGGACTGCCCAAGGGCCCCGTCGCATTCTCGCCCATTTCCAATCCCGAGCGCGCGCTGCACCGCCGCAACCTGGTGCTGAGCGAGATGGAGTCGGACGGCGTCATCACCCACGCTCAAGCCGAGCAAGCCCGTGCGATGCCGCTTGGCCTGAACATCGCGCAGCCCGTCGGAGCCGTAGCGCCGTGGTTCCAGGAAGAAGTCCGTCGCGAGCTCGAAAAGCACTTCGGCACAGAAGAAGTACACGAAGCCGGTCTCCGCATCGACACCGCGCTTGATCTCGACCTGCAGCAGACGGCCAACCGCGCCGTAGCCGACGGCGTAGCCACTTACGAGCGCCGTCACGGCTGGAATGGCAAGCTCGAGAATGTTCTATCCGGCGACGTCACTCTCGGCAACTATCGCCATCCCGACTGGGCAGTCAGCTCCGGCCCCGGCGACTACGTGCACGCGCTGGTCACGCACGTGCTCCCACTCGAAATTCATGCGCGCATCGGCCCTCCCGACCAGCCGGGCGCAGAAATTGTCATCCTCCCCGCCGACTGGCAATGGACCGGCCAGCGCCACGGCGACGCGCTCGCCAAGCCCGGCGACGTTATCTATGTCCGGCTGACCGCGGCCACGGAAGGCGCCGCGCGCCGCGCTGCGCTCGAGCAGGACTCCGGCGCAGAAGGCGCTCTCTTGGCCATGGACAACACCAGCGGCGACGTTCTCGCCATGGTCGGCGGCCGCGATTACGCGATGTCGGTCTTCAACCGCGCCACGCAGGCCGAGCGGCAAGTTGGCTCCAGCTTCAAGCCTTACGTCTACACTGCGGCCGTCGAAGACGGCGTTAAGCCCACCGACATTATCGTCGATGCGCCAACAAGATTCGGCAGCTACGTTCCGCACAACTACGAGGGTAACTACAAGGGCGCCATGACCGTCGCTGACGCCTTCGCCGAATCGCGCAACATTCCCGCCCTCAAGCTGGCCGATCGCGTAGGCATTCACAATGTCATCGATGTGGCGCATCGCTTCGGCGTCACTTCGAACATTCCCGCGTATCTGCCAGTGGCTCTGGGCGCGGTTGAAATCACGCTCGAGCAGCAGGTGGCCTCCTACGCCGTCTTCCCCAACGACGGCATCCGCGTCACGCCGCGCCTCATTCGCAAAGTTTCAAATGCCGACGGCATCACGCTCTGGCAGGACACGCCGGCTGTCAACGAAGTCATCAGCCGGCAAACCGCGCGAACCATGATGACGCTCCTGCGCGGCGTCACCGAGCACGGCACCGGCGCAGCTGCTGCGCAATTGAACCATCCGCTCGGCGGCAAGACCGGAACCACCTCGGAGTTCACCGACGCATGGTTCCTCGGCTTCTCACCCACAGTCACAACCGGCGTGTGGGTCGGCTACGACACCCGAGAATCGCTCGGTAACAAGGAAACCGGCGCCGTCACCGCGCTTCCCATCTGGATCGACTTCATGCGCGCCGCCATCGCCGGCAAAGACGACGAAAAATTCCCCGGCGACGACGAGCCCGATGCGCACATGTTGAAAGCCTCCGCCAAACCCGCAATCAAGCCGCACATCCGGTAATCTGTCATCCTGAGCGAGCATTGGCGCATGAAATGCGCTAACGCGAGTCGAAGAACCTGCATTTGCTTTTCGCGCATTCAACTCAGCACGAAAGCGGGTGCTCCACATCTCGATTTTGAGATGTGGGAATCCACGAACCTCAACTCCCCATATTCAACTCAACACAAAAGCGCCAACCCCATCTATTCCCACGTTCCCGGCGGAAAAAAGCTCCCCTTCAAGCCCTCAAAAAACCAAATAGGCCAGCCTTCTTCTTATCCGGCTTCTCTTCCCGCACGCCGCAGGCCGCAGCCACTATCTTCTTCATGGCGCGCCGAATGCCGGCGGACTCCTGCAGTGGTTCAGCGGTGTCCTGCATCCGGCGAACGGCCGCGAAGTCGTTGGGAATTCTCCATTGCGCGGGCAGGGTCAGGACGCCTTCGATGATCTCGTCGTCGATGCCGAACATCTCGGCCGTATACCGATTCCATATCACCTCAATCTTCGCGGTGTAGTCCTGCAGGCACTCGGTAATCAGCCGGTTGGAGTTGCGCATTTCGGGAACGCTCACCTGCGTAACCAGGAAGATGGTGGAAACGAGGTCGAAAATCCGCGTGTCCGCCAGCTCCAACTTGGCGCCCCCATCCACCACCACATAATCGAACGACTTCGAGGCCACAGCCAGCAGTTGGTCCACGGATTTGTCCAGCGGTGGGATGCGAAGATACCTGCCGGGAGCGCCAAGCACGTACAACCCCGATGCATGCTTTGACAACAGCCCCGACAGATACGTGGCATCCAGCCGGTCCGATTGGCCCAGCGCATCGAGCGTGGAAAACTCGCTGGTGATGCCGAGGCACAAAGCCGCATCGCCCAGCGGGAGATCGAGGTCGATCAGGAGCGTTCTCCGTTGCGATTCCTGCGCCAGCTCAACGGCAAAGTTGCATGCCGCCGTGGTCACGCCGGAGCCGCCCTTGGCTCCGAGAAAAACGAACGACTTGCCGATCGCCTTCCTTGTAATCGGCTTCAGCTGGCCGCGGCTCGCTCTGCGATGGAGCGCGTCCTGGATGACATCCTGCTCGAAGGGATAGTGCAAAAATTCACGCACGCCCGCCCTCATGCACTGGATCAGCAATTCTCCGTCGGGATGTTCCCCATAGACGATGGGAAACAACCCGCCCGCGTGGCAGATTGCATCGATCGCCCGCAGCGATCGTTCCTTATCGCCATCCAAGGAAAGAAGGACCACGTCAACACCTTGGTTCTTGAGAGCCTGTGGGTCCTCCAAATTCGTCAGTCTCGTTACGCGCGGCATCGATCCGCTGGGCCGCAAGGCGCGGACAATGTCCGACACCGCGTCGCCGCGTTCCATGTCCGCATCGACGATCGCAACCGACATCCTGCGCTCGACGTCTGAGCTCTCATCAAGACTGTTGCCAATCTCTTCTTCACTCCCCTGCTCAGTTCCTCGTTCAATCCCTTGTTCGATCCTTCGTTCAGTCCTTCGTTCAAGCGCTAGAGAAATCACGGATACAACCTTTCCCTACCCCGGACGGCGCACGTTTCTGCTCCTGGAATGTAGAAGACCTCTGCGTCTCAGAAAGTGAGCGATGCGAAAATTCCGCGGGATAAAATCCCCGGGGATCGTCACCGCGCCATCCTATAAACGAAATCGGCTCCAACGTGAACCGGAGAGAGCATGCTTGGCGATTCGGGGGTTACTATAATAATGAAACTCCAATAAATACAGGAAAACTCTAATTCCAAAACAACTTACGTAAGCGCAAAACCCGTTTATCGGACCAGTGCTAGCACTTAAGCCGTACCCTTGTCCCCGAAGAGTTCATAGAGGCGGAAGAAGTCTTTTGCAGCATGAACCTCGGCATCTCTTTCTCAACTCAGCACAAACATCGGGTGCCCCATCCTTCGCTTTTCTCTAGCGAAGGGTGGGATAGCACGAACCCAACCCAAACTCTGTCATCCTGAGCAAGTTTTGGTCTGCTTCTTGCATCAAAACGAGTCGAAGGATCTGCGGTTGCTTTCCTCAACGAATTTCGGACTCACCACACGAAGATTCATTCGAAAAAACAGGATCGAACCTAGTTCACGCGCGCAAAATACCGCTTCGCCCGCGCCACATCCTTAAAAATCTGCACCTTCAACGCCTCCGGCGACGGCCACTCCCGCTCGCCGCGCAACCGCAGCAGAAACTCGAGCTCAACCGGCGTCTCCTCGTTCATCTCCACTGCCTCAAAATCAAGAATGTGCGATTCGATAGCGAACGACGCCGCGCCGAACGTCGGCCGGTTGCCCACATTCGTCACCGCTTGGAACGCACGGCCGCCGATTTTGAGCCGTGTCACGTAAACGCCGAAAGCCGGCAGCAATTCGTTGTACGTGGCGAGATTTACTGTCGGCACCAGCAGCCGCGTGCCGATGCCGCGCCCTCGCGCCTGAGTCGAGAGCACCGCGAAGGGCCTTCCCAGCATCCATCGCGCCCGCCGCACATCGCCCGCCGCCACCAATCCGCGAATCGCCGAGCTTGAAACCTCCAGCCCGCGCACGCGCACCGCCTCGTGCACATGCACTGCGAAGCCTAACTCCGCGCCCATCGCGTCCAGCTCTGCCACGCCGGCCGCAGCTCCGTGTCCAAAGCGGAAATTATGCCCCTCGTGCACGCTCCGCACCCGCAGCGCACCAACCAGAATCTGCTCGACAAACTCACGCGGTGCGAGATTCGCCAGCGACGCATCGAATCTGAGCACCAGCGCGGCATCGATTCCGGTTTCGGCTAGCAAACGCAGCCGTTCGGCATTCGGCGTAATCAGCCGCGGCGCACGATCCGGCCGCAGAAACTGCTCCGGGTGCGGGTCGAAGCTGATCGCAACTGCACGCGCTCCCATGGTTCGCGCCTCCGCCATCACCGCCGCAAGAATCGCGCGGTGCCCGCGATGCACTCCGTCAAAGTTGCCCACCGCGGCCACCGCGGGACCGAACGCCAAAGGAATCTCCGCAAGCGAGCGAAACACCTGCATCGCGCCGGTTGATTTTGGGCCGGCGTCTGTCTCCACGCCGAACCGCGCCTTGCGTTCACCGTTCATAGCGTCACGGGCACGCTCAGCCCGTCGTAAGCCAGCTTTGCGTTTTCCGGCAGGCTGCGGTTAGTTTCTTCGTGGCCCAGCTCGTGCGCGATGTGCGTGAACCAGGTTTGCTTGGCGCCGATGCGTTGCGCCCACGCGAGCGACTGCTCCAAGGTGGCGTGGCTGGGATGCGGCGCGTGGCGCAAAGCAGAAATTACCAGCACCTCCACGCCCTCGAGCAGCGCAAAGCTCTCCTTCGGGATGGCGCTCACGTCCGTCAAATAGGCGGTATTGCCGAAGCGGTAACCCACGATCGGCAACTCTCCGTGCAGCAGTGGAATGCGCACAAACTCCACGCCGTGGACAGTATTGCGCTCGGCCAACGGCTTCAGCTCCACGCGCGCCCGCGTAGGATACGTGGCATGCGGTGAAAATGTGTACGAATAAATCTGCTCCAGAACCGCCGTCGTCTCTCGATCGGCATAGAGCGGAATAGGCCCGCCCCGGCGAGCCGCGATAAAGCTCAGCGGCCGCAGATCGTCCATGCCCAGAATGTGGTCGGCATGGGCGTGCGTGTAAAACACCGCGTCCACGTGCGTGAGCTTTTCGCCGAGCGCCTGCTCGCGGAAATCGGGACCGGTGTCGATCACCACGACGCGTTCATCTCCGCCCTCCGCATCGCGCCAACGCAACAGCACGGAGGGACGCAGCCTGTGATCGTGTGGATCGGCCGACGTGCACACCGCGCACTCACACGCCAGCGTCGGAACCCCCATCGAGGTTCCCGTGCCTAGAAATGTGAGGGTAGCGTCCATGCGAAAGCTTCTAGCTCCTAGCTGCTAGCTTCAAGCTGGAGCCAGCAGACTGTCGCGCTCGGCTCAAATGCCGGCTCATGATTCGGAGTCGGAAATCGATGTAGAAGTGTGCTCAACAATGTCGTTGTAAGCGAATCGAGCTAAAAGCTAGAGGCTGCTTTCACTTCTTCGGCGCTGGCGGCGGCACACTCGGCACCGTCACCATGCTGCTCAGCTCCAGGAACGCCAGGCGTAACTCAAACAGCACTGACTGCAGCATGCCATCCTCGGCCTGCGTCAGGTTGCCCTTGGTCTTTTCCGCCAGAACGCCCAGCAGATCGATAGTGGCGCGCGCGCCCATGATGTCCACCCGCGGCCGCTGGCCCTCCTGCGTGCCCGCTCCCATCTGCATCATCGCGCTCAAATAAAACTGCTGCACCAGGTGTTCAAACCCCACCGGCGGCTGCGGACCCACCGCGGGATTCTGCGCGCGGATCAGGTCCTCGATGCGTTGCGCCGATGCGTCGTAAGCGGCCTTCGACTTGCTGCTCTCCTCGGCACTCGGCGGCGGAGGCAACTCCGGCTCCCGTTGCTGTTCCGCGGCCTCCGCAGGCTCCTGCTTTTCGCTTTCGCGTCCGGACTCCTCGCGTTTAGCCTCGTTCACCACCAGGCGCGGCCCCGGCGCAGGCTCGCCGAGAGCGGGCGCAGCCGGCTTCTCCACCGGCGCGGCCGGCGCAGCGGTTCCCCCGCTTTCCTTTTCTTCCTCCGCCTTGATCTTGCGGCGGTCGATCACTTCGAATTTTGGCGTCTCGCTCATATCTTCAAGTCTCTCATCCGGGCGGCCCATTGCTCCACCGCAGCCCGAACCTCTCGCCGGAACTGCGAATCGCTCACCCAACCACGCCCGTGCCTAACCCAGCCTCGGCGGCGCTTCCAGAATGCTCGCCGTTCCCGCTTGAGCCCCATCCTTGTACCGGAAGCTCTGGCTTCTTGCCTCGGCCTCCGCGCGCATCATGCCCAAAGCAAACACCCGGGTCCCGGACTTCAACATCAACTCCGCCGCGCTGGTAATTGCTCCCGCAACCGTGCCGTCCTCGAGCGTCAGCTCCGTACCGCTCGCCGGCGCCGGCCCGGCCAGCTCCAGCGGCCGCAGATGCCGATGCACATTGCCCCGCGAACGTATGCGCTCCACAATCTCCTGGCCCAGGTAGCAGCCCTTGCTAAAGTGCAGCGCCCGCATCTGCGCCGTCTCCTGCGGCAAGTCGCGCTCCACCATGTCCGTGCCGTAGGCCGCAATCCCCTCAGCCACGCGAAACGCCTCGAGCGCCGCACAACCTACCGGCGTTGCCCCGCCCGTGCGCAGGCACGCCCACAGTTTGGCCAGCCCCGCCGTCGGCAGCCAGAACTCGTAGTGCGGCGCCAGCAAGCCGTAGCCGCGCAGGATTCGCACGTTCCAGCCGTTCCAGTTCACACTGGTTCCCGCCATCGGGCTCACAATCGCCGGCAGCCCCACGCGTTCCAGCACCTCTGGCGCCAACGGCCCGCTCACTCCAATCGCCGTCTCCGAACCCGCTTCGCCCACCTGCTCTTCGCCCAGCGGAACCAACTCCACATCGTCCATGACAATGAATTTGTTCAGGTGGGCCAGCAGTTTATCGACCTGGTCGGCAGCAATCTCCAACTCCAGCTCCGACTCGCCGGCAAACGGGGTCCCCAGCAGTCGATCGTCCGCGTCATTTCCGGCTTTTGCAGGGTTCACGGGCTTGCGCCGCTGTGGCGACTGTTCTTCGCCCATCCGCCACACCGTTAGGTCGCCCAGGATGTGCCCCTGCGCATCCAGCACCAGGTTCCAAGCCCCGCTGTTGGGGAACAGATCGTTGACCGTATTGGTCACCATCCCGCTCAGCCAGCGGAACCGGTCGGCTCCGCGCACGTCCACGCGTCTCAGCCAGCCCAGATCGTGCAGCGCCGCCCCGTGCGCCAACGCCTCTGTTTCCACCTCCGGCACGTCCAACTCTCGTGGAGTCAATGCGCCGTGGTAGGCAGTCAGTTCATGGGGTGTATGTGCGGATTCAAGCAAGGTGGCCAGCGCCGTGGCCTGCAGGTTTGCGGCGAGTTCGGACTTGAGCATGGGAACAATTCCGTGGTTCGGCCCCACTTTCAGGGAAAATCCTGGTGCAGAACCGCTTCCTGATTATAGCCTTGAAGTGTGAGGCACGAATTGACCCCTCAAACGCACGGCGGCGAGCCAAAATTCCGCAGAAAGAATCGAGAGAATCGATGAAAGTGCACCACAAAAACGCAATCTTCCCCTGGCGCAGGCCTATTTTTGTCCTTTCGCTTTCGCTCGCCCTCGCTGCGGCCACCCCTGCCCAAGATGCCGCCCCTCCGCCCGTACAAAAGCCCGCTCCCGTCGCCTCGGCAACCCCGTCCGGCTGCCCTCTCCCGTCGGGCCCGTCCAAAACCGCTGACAAGGCTCCGTCCACGATCACGCCCGAGCAGGCCCGCCAGCTTTTCGCGCTCGTCGACGTGCTGCTCAAATTCTCATCCGACGAAACCGGCCTGCCCATCAAGAGCACCGTCAAGCGCCAGCTCACCAACCGCGATGCCGTCGTCAAGTACCTCGAAGAAAAATTCAACGACGACGAAGGCACCAAGCGCCTGCAGCGCGACGAAATCGTGCTTAAAAAGTTCGGCCTTATCGACCACGACTTCGACCTCAAGCCGTTTCTGCTCGATCTCCTCAAGGAGCAGATCGAGGCCTATTACGATTCCAAAACCAAGACCGTGAACCTGCTTGATTGGGTCGATCCCGATGATGAGCAGCCCGTCCTGGCGCACGAGCTCACCCACGCCCTGCAGGACCAGCACTCCGACCTCCAGAAGTGGGACGATCAGACGCCCGACAACGTCTCTACCGACGCCGCCGGCGATAAGGATCATCTCGCCAAAGACGAGATGGACACGGCGCGCGACTCGGTAGCCGAGGGTCAGGCCACCGTGGTCATGTGGGATTGCGTCCTGAAGCCGATGGGTAAAAGCCTCGTCAAGGATCCAGAAGTGCTCGAGCTGGTCAAGTCGCAGATGAGCGGCGCAGAGGACTCGCCCGTGATGGCGCGCGCCCCGCTGCTGCTCTCTGAATCCATGCTCTTTCCCTATCGCGAGGGCATGAGCTTCGAGCAGGACGTGTGGATGGATCAGGGCCAGGCCGCGGCCTTCTCCGGCGCGCTCGACCGTCCGCCCACTTCAAGCTGGGAGATTATCAATCCTCGCGAATACGAAAAGAAGCACGTCCCGGCTATCCCGCTGATGCCCGATATTCACCCTCTTCTCAATCCCACATACAAGCCCTACGACATCGGCCAGGTGGGCCAGCTCGACGTGCACATTCTCGCCGAGCTTTTGGGCGGCGATAACGCGGCGCGCGATCTCACGCCCGCCTGGAACGGCGGCATTTACTGGGCCGGGCAATCGCGCAGCGCCACCATCCCCGCCCAGCAGGCCGATACCGCTTCCATCGGCCTCTTCTATCTGTCGGTCTGGAAGAACGCCGACTCCGCCAGCGTCTTTGCCAAAATTTATGCGAACAATCTAGGCCACAAGTACTCTCACGTGAACGAACTCTCCTCCGGCGCGTCTACCGCCAACGACGGCTCGGTGGAGCGGCTCTTCTCCACCAACGAAGGGTCAGTCCTCATCACCATCCGCGGCAAAATGGTCTTCATCGCAGAAAGCTTCCCACTGCCGATCGCGCGCAAACTCACGTCGCTCATCCTGGACGCCCAAGGCGCCGGCCCCATGCACATGGCCCAGGCTCCGCTTGTGCTCGGCGCGCCGGCCCTCCAATCCGATCCGCACGGAAGCGCCCTCACTAGTGATCTAGTCCACTTCTTCGCCGAAGCCGGCGTAATGAAGTCCGCAGTCGACGCCGAACGCTTGGCCCTGCAGCAACGCCCCGCGCCGTAGGCGCAGCGTTTGTTAGCCCCGCGTTTCACCGGGGCCCCCAAGAAACGATCTTTGTTTCTTGAGGTGGAAGCGTGCGGACAAAGACCGAAACAACTCGACCAGTCCCGTAGGGACGCAGCCCGTTCGTGTCCCATCCTTTCGCGCTTTTTGCGGAAGGACGGCCAACCCGTTTCACAACGAATCGGTACTCGAAACCCATCGCCCCTGCCATCGTTAATCTGCCTACCCATGAGCAACTTCCGATTAGGTAACAATAGGCCCACAACTCGCAAAGAGGATGTGCATCGTATAGGTGCGAAAGCAGTACGATTTTTTAACATCCTCTGCTTTCGCGGCTGGAAGTAAACGCATCTAAGAAATAATGTAGCGTTACTCATATTTAGGTCCGGGGAGCTAAGTCGGCAGGGGGAGCCGCTCCAATTTATAAAGTTCAGACACACTGAGAGCAGCCGAGTTTATCAATAATTCCGGATAAATCAAGCAGTTTTGTACCCAGGGGATAACTCTGGGCTCATCACCTTTCTACCGCATACCAAGGAGGCCACTTCCATGCGCAAGGTCTATGTACCTGTGTGCGCCGGCATGCTTTTCGTTGTCGCAGCATTTCTTACCCGCGTGTTCGCGCAGACTCCGGGCGAGATCATCGCCTACGCCGGCAACGGCACTCCCGGCAGCACCGGGGACGGGGGGCCAGCCACAAGCGCCGAACTCTATAGTCCGACAGGAATCACCCTTGATAAGTCCGGGAACCTGTACATCGCCGACTTGTATAACCAATGCATCCAGAAAGTGACCCCCTCCACCGGCATCATCACTGACGTGGCAGGGCAATGTCAGAGTGGCATCGGTAAACTCGGATATTCGGGAGACGGAGGTCCGGCCACCGACGCCAAGCTGAATTTCCCGACCAGCATTGTCTTCGATAGTGAAGGCGACTTGTATTTTATCGACTCGGGTAATTTCAGGATTCGCAAAGTTGACGCTGCAACTGGCGTCATCACCACGGTGGCTGGAAATGGGGCTGACAGCGATACAGGGGATGACGGACCGGCTATTATCGCATCGCTGATGAACCCCGAATTTCTCGCCATCGACACGTCGGGGAATCTGTATTTCACCGGCAGTAACGATAACGTCGTCCGCAAAGTTATCGTCTCGACCGGCATCATCACCCGGGCGGTAGGCACCGGTGCCCAGGGCTATACCGGCGACGGCGGACCGGCCACAAAC
>Ga0187847_10002568_pt1 | contig 14588 bp, 13 predicted proteins | sample June2016WEW_4_10_FD_132458 | JGI IMG/M metagenome (GOLD analysis project Ga0187847, IMG submission 132458) | Peatland microbial communities from SPRUCE experiment site at the Marcell Experimental Forest, Minnesota, USA - June2016WEW_4_10 | ecosystem: Environmental > Terrestrial > Soil >...
CTCCAGGTTTTCGGCGAGGGTCGTGAAGGTGGTGCTCACTAGCGCTGCCGTTCCCGGCACTTCGCGCGGCGTGATGACGAGCCGGTGGCCGGCCTTCAGCAGCACGGGTTGATGATCCTTAAGCAGCCCGGTGCGAATCTTCGGTCCCTGCAGGTCGCCCAGGATGCACAGCGGCTTGCGCTCTTCCTTGCTCAACTTGCGGATCTTCTCAATCACGGCGGCTTTACGTTCGTGGCTGCCGTGAGAAAAGTTGAGGCGGACGACGTCGACCCCGGCATGGATCATCTCACGAATCACCTGCTCCGTGTTGGAAGCAGGCCCCAGTGTGGCCACAATCTTGGCGCGGCGTTGCGATGGAGAATCCGTCAGGTTCAGATCAGCAAAGGTCATCAAATATGGCTCCGGAGCAATTCAAGTTAGGGTAGAAAAGGTTTTGAGCGGGTGGAAAGGGGCAATGGAGCGCTGACTCCATTGTAACTGGAACAGCAGAGGCAGGAATCGGCAGACATCAGCCTGCATTACCTTCGTTCCGGGTTGGGACTCGTGCTTGTGCGAGGAAACTACAGTGGGAAAGGACTTATTGCGAGGTCTGGGCCAGTTCCGGCGAGGTTTTGCTTCCCGCGAGATGGACTTGCCGCTCCCAGTAGAGAACGCCGTTCAGCTCCGCGCCCAGTAAAACGCTGAAGGAGGTGATGTAAAGCCAGACCAGGGTGGCAATGCCCGCGGCAAAGGAGCCGTAGATGCGCGCATACGAATAATTGGCGACGCTTGTCACGTACCAGCCGTAGGCGAGCGTGGCCGGAAACCAGATGATGGTGCCGGCGATGGCGCCCGGCACTACCCAGAGCCAATGCTCAGTGCGCCGCGTGCCGAAGTGGTAGAGCGCGGTAAGCACAGCCAGTATGGCGGCAAAGCTCACCGTCCAACGCAGCGCTCGCCAGAAGATCACGACGACGTGGCGCAATTCGTGGCCGGCGTTGTCGATCATCCACAACTCGATCTGGTGGCCAAAGACGATTAGGAGCGATGCCACTGCCATGGGAATTATAACGATGAATACCAGGATCAGGCTGCGGACGCGGCGGCCCCAGAAGGTCCAGCTCTCGGGCGGAAGCCGGTAGGCGCGGCGAAAACCCTCCATAAGCGACAGCATCACCCCCAGGCCGGCAAAAAGACTCAGGCCGGCGGCGGAGAGAATCACCGGACCCGAGTGGAGGTGGTGCGTGAGGATGGAATCCTGCACCAGGTCGAGCGTGTCGGGCGGCAGGAAGTGATCGAGAAAGCCGCGCGTCTCGCCTACCAGCGACGAACCTTCCTCCACCTGGGCCACGAACGTGGTAATGACCAGGAGGGCAGGGAAGAACATCAGCATGCCGGAATAAGCCGCAGCCTTTGCCGTATTTGCGATGTCGTGGGCAAAGGCATGAAAAAGGGTTTCCCGGATCCTGGCAGAATAGCGTGACATATGCGCCAAGGCAAGAGTAGTCGATTGGGGCAGGTTACGGCGAGAGAAACAGGGACCGAGGGACAAGGGAATAAGGGAGCAGCCGGGCGTTCCGTCCGGGCGGACTTACTCCATTGGTGACTTGCTGCTACCGATCCGTGCACGAGTAGCAGGGATCGATCGAAGCCTGGATCAGCGGTGTATCGGCGAGGCGCGCGCCGCGCACCATCCAACGCACCGCCGGCATATTGGCGTAGGTGGGCGTGCGCACGTGCACGCGCGCCGGGTTGCGCGAGCCTTCCTTCCAACTCACCGAATACATCACTTCGCCGCGCGGTGCTTCCACGCGGCTGGTGGCCGTGCCGGTGACGAAAGCGAATTTGTCGCCGCCCACGGAGACTTCGCCGGGCGGTATGTTGGTGAGTGCCTGACGCAGAATCTTCGAGCTTTCCAGAATTTCAAGAGCGCGCACAAGCAGGCGAGCCTTGACGTCGCCGGTTAGCTGCACCGGCACATCGAACTTCATCTCTTCATAAGCTGCGTAGGGCGCATCGCGGCGTATATCCTGATTGATGCCCGAGGCACGCGCCATGGGGCCGACCACAGCGCAAGAGGTGGCTTTCTCCGGCGTGAGGATGCCGATGCCCGCGCAGCGGGAGATTGCCGTGGAACTGGTGGTGAAGATAGGAATGACGGTCTTGACCATTTCGCGCTCCAGCTCGTCGAGTAGCGGGAGCAGCGCCAGCGGATCATCGATGTCGCGATTGACGCCGCCCACGCGGTTCATCGAGTAGTTCACGCGGTTGCCGGAGATGGCCTGCAGCACGTCCATCACTTTCTCGCGCAGCGCGAAGCAGGTCATGAACATGGTTTTGAAGCCCATGAGCTTGGCGGCGATGCCGGCCCACAGCACGTGCGAGTGCAGGCGTTCGAGCTCCGCCATCACCACGCGAATGTACTTGGCGCGCGGCGGGGCTTCGAGGCCCGCGAGCTTTTCCATTGCTTGGCAGAGCGCGAGCGTGTGAATGAACGAGCAGATGCCGCACACGCGTTCCATGAGCGCGATCACCTGATAGTAATTGCGCGTTTCGGCCAGATGCTCGATGCCGCGGAAGTTGAAGCCGATGGTCAATTCGGCGTCCTGCACCGTCTCGCCTTCGCAGATCATGTCGAGCTTGTAAGGCTCTTCGAGACCGGGATGGTAGGGGCCCATGGGGATTTTGTAGCTCACTTTTTGACCTCCTCGCGCAGGTTGACGCCGGACTCATCGCCCTTGCGCAGCAGCAACGGCTCATACTCGCGGCCGATGAAATCGATGGAGTATTCTTCGTGAATCTCGCGCTCGATCCAGTCGGCGGCTTCGCAGAGATCGAAGATGCTGTCGATCGCATTACCAGAAATAGTGAAGGGCAGGCCGAGCAAGCGCCCGTCGAGGTCCCAGTGGTACTCGAGGCGGAAGCCTTCCGCGCCGGGCAACTGGTAGGCCGTGATGGTGATGAAGCGCGCGTGTACCTCGTTCATGACCGTTGCTGCCTGGCGGACGCCCGCCGAGCAGGGGTTGAGCCACCACGTGCCGCGGCTTTCCACCCAGGGTTCGGCGGCTCCGAGCTTTTCGCGGATGGTTTCGAGGTCCGTCATTATGCGCCTCCAGATGCGTATGTAACAACGGCAACAGGTGTAGCGCCGGCCTCCCGGCCGGCTGTACTGGCGGCGTCCACGCCGCCAGCAGGAGCTATCGCCGATTTCCGCGCCGCGGCCACCTTCGCTGCTGGGCGCTTTCGCGCCACGGTGTAGGACGTCTTCAACTCGCCCTGCCTCGTGTAAATGGGCGGCGTATCCTCTTGCTGCGAGAGCGCGTGTTCGCTGTGGCCTCCTTTGAGCGCGTGTTCGATGCAGCCCTCTACGCAGCGGCCACAGAAGGTGCACTGGCCGGGGTTGTAGCTCCAGGTGAACTCGCCTTTGCCGGGCTTGATATCGATGGCGCGCGACGTGCAACGCATTTTGCAGATGCCGCAGCCGGTGCACAGCACAGGATCGAACTCGACCAAGCCGCGAAAACGCGCCGTGACGTTGGGCCGCGCGGGAAAGAGCAGAGTCTGGTAGCCGCGCCGCAGATTTTTCCAGAGCATGGTGAGGATGTTCATGACCGGAACCTCACAAAGAGCGCCGATGAAATCACGAGCACGGCGAAGATGAGCGCGCACTGCCAGTAGAAGCGCACGCTGGAGTCGATGGCGAGGCGCGCCGTGGCTGCGGCCAGCACCGAAAGCAGCAGAACCACGGCAATCGAGAGCGCGACGAAGATGCCGCCGGCGAGCATGGAAGTTCCCCAGGCAAGCGCGATGTGCGGCGCAACTAACGTTGCCACCAGACCGGTAGCTGCGACCCATTCGAGCCCGTGCGCCAGTTCCCACATGGCCAGCTCAGGCCCTGCGTACTCGGTCATCGGTCCCGCGTAGATCTCCTGCTCCGCATTGAGCAGCGAGAAGGGATTGATGTGCAGCTTGGCTGGCAGGCAGACCAGAATCGCCGCGACGCCCAGCCAGTGCAGCGGCGAACTGGGCATTGCCGCGAGCGCTTCCAGCCGGAAGGTGTGTTGTGAGGCGGCGATGGAAACGATGGCCAGGAGAAACACGATGTTGTAGGAGACGCTCAATACGGCTTCGCGCGCCGAGCCGATTTCTGCGAAGAGCGACCGCGATGAAAATCCTGCGCAGATGATGCAGATCGAAGGCAGCTCCAAGAGCGCCAGCAGCAGAATCAGGTCGCCTTCGAATCCACCCGACGCGGGCAGCACGGGCAGCAAGCCTACGGCTCCAGTCGCGGACGCGACCGCGATGAGCGGCCATGCGCGCATGATGAAGCCGTTAATTCCGGGGCGCAGCGGAGTGCTTTTGCCGAGCAGCTTCACGAAGTCCCAAAACGGCTGCATGAATGGCGGTCCGACGCGTTCCTGCATGCGCGCCACGGCTTTGCGCTCTACCCAAAGGAAGAACCAGGCGGCGGCCACGGCGAAGAGCAGGCCGGGAAAGATGAGCAAGCGGGCGAGGGCGGTCAGTAGGGTCATTGGCTTAGCTCTTCGCTGACGTTAGCGATCACAATTTCAGGCTTCGGTAAATCGCCGCCGCGCTCGGCCAAAAGCGTTGCCGCCTTGACGACGCCGGCGATGATCGCGTCGGGCCGCGGCGGGCAGCCGGGCACGAAGACATCGACAGGCACATGCTTGTCGAGCGGACCGTCGAGCGTGCGGCTATCGATAAACACATTGGTTGTGGCCGGGCAGGAGCCGATGGCGACGACGGCCTTGGGTCCGCAGACCTGGTCGTAAACTGTCTTCACGGCGCCCACAGCCTTCTTCGTCACCGGGCCGGTGACAACGAGAATGTCGGCGTGCCGCGGACTACCCTGCAGCAGAACTCCCAGCTGCTCGGCGTCGTAGCGCGGCGCAAGCGCGGCGATAATCTCGATGTCGCAGCCATTGCAACTGCCCGAATTCATGTGGAAGAGCCAGGGGCTCTTGCGGCGCGCGGTGCACATCAATCGCTTCCAGAACTTTATGGTCGCACCCCCATCAACATTTGCCACGCGTTAGGCCAGATTCCGGCAGCGAGCAGAATCACCACCAGCACGACAATCACAGCCTTGATCGCGAAAGGTTCGCCGGCTTGAGTTTGCGGCGGCGTGTCAATTTCCGGATTTGGTGGAGACCCCCACCAGTTGCGCGTGAGCGCAAGGGTGTAGGCGATCAATGCCAGGATCGACGAAACGATGAAGACAGTGAGCGGCCACGCGCCGATTTCAAACGCGGCTGAGTAGAGCCGCCAGCGGCCGAGGAATCCGAGCGTCGGCGGAATGCCCAGCATGGCCAGCATGCCGAAGAGGAATCCGAAGGCGCTCACCGGGTAGCGCGCGGCCAAAGCTACGGGCTCGGTGTTGAGTGCGCCATCCGCCTCCGGCGCAGCGAGACAAATAAAGAGCAACGCCTTGGCTAGCGCATGAGTGGAGGCTGCGATGATGGCGCCCTGCATTCCGATCGCGCTGGCAGAAGCGACACCGAGCAGCAGGAAGCCCACATCCTCGATCGTCGATAGAACCAGCAACCGCTTGAGGCTGCGCTGCGTGAGCATCAACAGCGCTGCCAGTAATGAAGTGAACGCCGCGACAAACGGAAGCAACGGCTGCGGCGTGAGTAGGCTGGGCATGGTTTGCGCGCCGATGAAAAACTCGCCGAAGGCCGCCATGTCAACCACGGCGATGATGAGACCCAGAAGCAGCGCGGGCACTTCGTCGGCAAGCGCAAGCAACCAGAAGAACATGGGCACGGCGGCCAGCTTGACGAAGACGCTGGTCAGCAGCAGCGCGCGCGCCCAGGACTGGTCAGTGACAATTTCGCTTGTCATCAGAGAGCCAGCGGAGATGAGAACCACCGCGAGGTAGGTAATCTTCGCCGCTTTGGAGCGCGCCGTAATCCAGACCCTGAACACGGTAAGGAATGCGGCCAGTTCCAGCAGGCCGATGCGCAGCCGGGGATTCGAGACCGCAAGCCCGGCAACCGAGAGGCCGCCGACGACCAACATGCAGGGCCAGAGAGGAATGCGGATGGTAGATTTGCCGATGGAAGCGACGAAGAGCGCGAAGCCAGCCACTCCAATCGCTGCCATCAGAAGCAATGGCATTTGCGCCGCACCGCCTTCGAGACTTCCGGCGGTCCCGGGCACAACCCAGCGCAGCAGGGCGAAGATTGTCGCGGCGAAAACCATCAGCAGGAGCATCGCGCGAACCTCCATCCACGTGAAAACCCCGCCGATCACACGCGAAACCGCCTGCAATCCACTCCACATCCCCAAATACACCCGATCGACATTCGTCCAGCGGAAGAAAGACTTCCAGTGCTCCTGAAAAATCTCAGAAAAGTCGCCTGCTGTCAGTCGCCCTTGTGCGCTCAGCGGCTCACCGCCGGTAAATACGCCGCCACCCGCGCCAGCCATCGCCGCGCCTGAGGCCGCTGGACGCACCGCATAAGCGATCAGGTAAATTGCGCCGCCAAACACCAGCGAAACCAGCGCCAGCACCAGCCCACCGGTTGAAGAGAAGCTTCCGGCATCGGCGGAGAGGCCGAGCCACGTCACGCGCACGCCAGCGCCCATGCGCAGCGCCAGGAGAATCGGATTGAGGAAGTAGTTCACGGCCAACTGCGGCGCAACGCCTAGAACCACGCTGCCCGCGGCCAGCAAGCCCATGCCCCAGATCATCGTCGGTGGAGCTTCGTGCGCGTCCACCGTGTGCTTTGTGGAGGAGCCGAGGAAGACACAACTAGTCGCCTTTGCGCACGAATACATGGTGCCGAGGCTGACCAGCCATGCCATCAAGGCCGGGACGTTCTGGCCCGCCTGAAGAGCGGCGGCGTAGAGCATCCATTTGCTGGCAAAGCCACACATGAGGGGAATGCCCGTCATGCTGCCGACGCCGACGAGCCAGCAGAGCGTGGTGCGCGGCATCTTAGCGGCGAGACCGCCGAGCCGATTCATGTCCGTAGTTCCGGTGGCGTGCTGCACGCTGCCCGCAGCCAGAAATAGTCCGCTCTTGAAGAAGCCATGATTGAGGCAGTGCAGCAGAGCGGCGGTGATGGCCAGAGGAGTGCCGATGCCGAGGCCCATCATCATATAGCCGATCTGGCTCACCGTATGGAAGGCAAGCAGTCGCTTCAGGTCCGACTGCACGGCGGCGTACATGACGCCGACGACCATGGTCACGGTGCCCACCCACATCAGGCTTTCGCCCCACGCAGGCTTCGCACCAAAGCTATACATGCGCGCGGCCAGGTAGACGCCTGCCTTGACGTAACAGGCGGCGTGCAGCAACGCACTCACCGGAGTGGGGGCGGCCATGGCTTCAGGAATCCATGTGTGTAGTGGTACTTGCACGCTCTTGGCGACAAGCGCGACCAACATCAGCGCGAACAGACCGCCCGAGAAGTTGCGCGCCACGGCGGGATCGGTCCACATGGCAGTGCCGGCGCGGTGATAGAGCATGATAATCGCGGCCAGCAATCCGTAGCCCGCGATGTGTGTCATCAACAGCACCTTGCGTGCGCCGGCGACGGCCTCACGGTTGGTGAACCAGAAGCCGACCAGGCTGAAAGAGCACAACCCGACCACTTCCCAGCAGAGATAGAACATGAAGAGGTTAGCGCTATACACCAGCGTGACGAATCCGGCGATGAAGACCAGCATGATCGCGTAGAAACGCGTGGCGGATTTGTCGTGCGCCATGTAGCCAACGGAATAAAGCAGCACCAGGCCGCCGATGCATGCACCCATGAAGGCGAAGAGCACACTGAGCGCGTCCACGTGCAGAACGAGGGCCAACGGCCCATCCCATGGCAGAGGATGCAGATCAATGGACTGACCACTGCGCACTGCGGGAATCAGGCCGGCGACGGCGAAGAAGGCGGGTAAACAGGTAAGGAAAGCCAGGATGCCTTTCGCCCGGGCGGAGCAGAGCAGGGCCGCCAGAATTTGCAGCACTGCGCCGAGCAAAAGCGAGCATGGCGCTATCAAAATCAGGGTCGCCGCATCCATGCCATCATGTTCAGGGTGCGGACCTTAGGGGAGATGTGACATGGCACACGATGTAGCAGTGGCCGGAGTCGAAAGTAAGTCTTAAATCCCGTGATGTGAGACACAGGTCAGACCTTTTGCCCGTCCCTCGATGGCCTGTAGCCTGGAGCCGGTAGCTTGAATCTTTCTTTGTGCGATATGGAGCGATTTGCGCCAGAGAATCGGGCCAATGGCTCGGAGGAAAAGCGCTACTGGAGGTCCCTCCACAGCCCGCGCCGGGCAATGTCCTACAATGCCGCAGAGGGTTCATCCGCCATGTTTTTGTCTTTGAAATCTCACTGCCGAATTGCGGCGTTCGTTATAGTGTCCATGGGCGCGTCCTTTGCCGCACTTTCCGCTGCGGCGCAACACGGCAGCGAAGTGCACCGGGCGATAGCTCTGCTGCCGGCTCAGTCCCAGACCGTCGTCCAACGGCTGCTGAGTCTTTCCGAACTGCCAGCCGGAACGTGGAAGGTGCATGAAGGCGACTTGCCGCATGGCGAAGCCGTCACTTTGGACGAAAGCGGTTGGAAGGACGCCGCTGTCGGGGTCCGCTATCCCACCAGCGCGGACTGGTTTCGCCAGACCATTGAGATCCCCGCGACGCTCAACGGCTACGACCTGACCGGCGCGCGCGTCTGGTTCCAGTTCCACGTCGACGCCAACGGCGCCATTCCCGAAATCCTCTATTTCAATGGCCGCCGCGTGGCCCTGGGCGAAGACCTGGAGCCGGAGGTGTTGTTCGACGACGCGAAACCCGGCGACAAAGTTGTGGTTGCGGTCAAGCTCTTGCAAAGCGCCGACGAGAAGACCTTCCGCGGCGTAACCCTGCGCGTGGATTTCCCCGAGAGCCGCCCCAATCCGCAGGATTTGGCCCAAGAGTTCCTCTCGGCCGCATTGCTCTTGCCCTCGCTTGCTCCCGGCGACAGGGCGAAGACTGATATTTTGAACAACGCCATCGCCGTCGTGGACCTGGCCGCGCTTGATGCGCACGATGGTACAAAGTTCGACGCCAGCCTGAAAACGGCGCAGAGCCAGCTTGAAGTGTTACGGCCGCTGCTGCAGCAGGCTACCTTCCTGCTCGATGGCAACGCGCACATTGATGCGGCCTGGCTGTGGCCGTGGACCGAGACTGTTGACGTGGTGAAGCGGACCTTCGGCACCGCATTGCAGTTGATGAACGAGTATCCCGATTACGTCTACACGCAATCGGCCGCAGCCTACAACGAGTGGATGGCCGACAAATATCCAGAGCTGAATAACGAGATCAAACAGCGCATCAAAGAAGGCCGATGGGAGATTGTCGGCGGCATGTGGGTCGAGCCTGACTTGAATATGCCCGACGGCGAGTCGCTGGTGCGCCAGATTCTGGTGGGCAAGCGATGGTACAAACAGGCCTATGGTGTCGACGTGCGCATCGGCTGGAATCCCGATTCGTTTGGCTACACTTGGCAGCTGCCGCAGATCTACAAAAAGAGCGGTATCGATTACTTTGTCACGCAAAAGATGACTTGGAACGACACCAATCAATTGCCATTCAAGCTGTTCTGGTGGCAATCGCCCGATGGGTCGAAGGTTCTCACATATTTTCCGCACGACTACGTCAACCTGACGCTCAACCCGGTGCGGCTGAGCGACGATCTGGCTACCGGGCGCAAGCGTTCACAGGGCCTCACGGAGATGATGGATCTCTACGGCGTGGGCGATCACGGCGGAGGGCCTACGCGCGCCATGCTCGACGAGGGCTTTCGCTGGGCCGCGCCCTCGGCAGCCGCAATAACCGCGAATGGCGGTGAGCCCGTGACGCCGAAGTACCAGTTCGGCACCGCGCAGAGTTTCTTCTCGAGCGTCGAAAAGCAGATCGCGCCAGCGAGCCCCGCGTGGAACTATCAGTCGATTGCGAAGGGCTACGAGTCCCCCGCGGCCGTGCCCGGCAAGGTCGCGATTCCTACCTGGGATACCGAGCTTTATCTCGAATACCACCGTGGCGTCTACACCACGCAGGCCAATCATAAGAAAAACATGCGCGACAGCGAAGAAGAGGTGCTGAACGCGGAGAAGTGGTCGTCGCTAGCCTGGCTCGATGGCGCAAAATATCCCGCCGACGAGCTGACCGAAGACTGGAAGAAGGTCTTGTTCAATCAGTTCCACGATCTCGCCGCAGGCTCGGGCATCGCCGTCATCTACAAGGATGCGCAGAAGGACTACGACTGGGTGCGTATGTCGACGAGCGAGATTTCGATGGGAGCGCTGGAGACGGTCGATGCGGATATCAATACGCAGATGAAGGAGAAGGATTCGGTCGCCGTCATTGTGTATAACCCGCTGAGTTGGGCGCAGTCCGGTGAGGTCCGGATCAAGGTTCAATTGCCGTGGTTAGACCGTCGGGGAATTCGTGTGACGGACGCTACCCGCAACGTGATTCTTCCCTTTCATGTGCTCTCCTCCGACGATCGAACAGGTGTTGTCGACGCCGCGGTACGGCTCCCGAACGTTCCCCCTCTGGGATACCAGGTGCTGCAAATCTCGCCGGAAACGGCAATGGATCAATTGCGGGCAATCTGGAGCGCGCAGGCGAAGGAGAACGCCGATACGATCACGCTGGGCACCCTGACGATTGACAAGCATACCGGCTGTATTACGAGCCTTAAGGAAGCGGGCGTAGAGATGCTCGCGCCCCAGGCCTGCGGCAACCAACTGCAGTTCTTCAAGGACACACCGAAGGAATACGACGCTTGGAACATCGATCCCGGTACGCTTGACGTTGGGCCCATGACGATCGGCATGACAGATTCCGTCGAATTGCTCGGCAGCGACAGATCGGATTCAGATCCCGCCGTCCGCGTCACTTGGCACTGGCAAAACTCAAAGTTCGTCCAGACCATCCGGCTCAAAGGCGACATCATCGACATCGAGAACGATATCGACTGGCACGAGAAGCACATCCTGCTCAAAGCCGCCTTTCCGCTCGCTGTGACGAGCGGCTTTGCCACCTATGAGATTCCTTATGGCGCAATCGAGCGGCCCACTACGCGCAACAATAGCTGGGAGAAAGCCCAGTTCGAGGTGCCGGCGATGCGCTGGGCCGATCTCTCAGGGCCGAGCGCGAACGGCACGGTGCACGGCTTGAGCGTGCTCAACCAGGACAAGTACGGTTACGACGCCGTGGGCAACGTGCTGCGCCTTACGCTGCTGCGCTCGCCTACGTGGCCCGATCCCGACGCTGACCAGGGGCACCACCGCTTCCACTACGCCATCTATCCGCACGCGGGCACGTGGAAAGACGCGCTCACCGTGCGCCACGGCTGGGAGTACGACTATCCACTCCAGGCAGTAGTGACCACTTCGCATGCCGGATCGCTGCCCGCCGAGCACTCCTTCGCCTCAGTCTCGCCAGAGAATGTGGTTCTGACCGCCGTCAAAAAAGCCGAAGACGCAAACGGCTTGATCTTCCGTGTGTACGAGTGGGCGGGCAAGGAGACGACTGCGGAGTTCCACGTGCCGCCGGGCGCAACGGGAGCCACCGTCACCAATCTCATGGAGCAGCCTGAAGGCGATCCGCTGAAGGTTGAGGACGATGTGGTGAAAGCGCCGATCAAGCCCTATGAGATTCTGACGATTCGCGTGGACTACGCAAAACAGTGATCAGTTATCAGTTGTCAGTCTTTCTGTTCCATTCGCAAGGGTCACTGACAACTGACTTCTGACAACTGCATTTGCTACTCTGAAATCATCAAGGAGCTCTGCGCCATGCACATCTCTTCCCCGTATGTCGTTGTCGGTGTCATCCTCGCCGTGTTTGTCGTGTCGATCCTGTTCGCCACCAGTAGCAAGGAAGACAAACCCTCAGAGCACTGAGACCGCCGCTACAAGCCGGACGGCGTTTCAATTAGGAAACCGGCGCTGTAGTTTCCAGACCCGCGCTTCGCATTTTTCCGGAACCTTTTTGGCCCATCTGGCGTATAACGTGGCCAGAGGACGATTGCCATGTTACGGAAGTCGACGAGAACCTCGATTGCTAACGCGGCCGGACTGCTTGCCTGCATGGCAGTAGCGGCGGGCTTGGCCGGATGCAGAATCCACGTGGACAAGGACGCCAACGGCGAGGAAAAGAACGTCCGGGTGGACACTCCTTTCGGCGGCGTTCACGTCAACACCGACCAAACCACCGCGGCCGATCTCGGCTTGCCGGTGTATCCCGGCTCCCAGCTGGCGAAGGGCGACGACGAGCACCAGTCCGCCGACGTGCACGTAGGCTTTGGCGAGTGGGACGTGCGCGTGCAAGCCGTCTCTTACGAAACGCCAGACAAGAAGGATCAGGTTGTCGCCTTTTACAAGAATGCTCTGGGCCGTTATGGCGACGTTCTCACCTGCCAGGACAACGCTCCCGTCGGCATGCCCACGCAGACGAGAGAAGGCCTGACCTGCGCCGACGACGAGCACCATCATCATGTGAACGTGAACACGGGAGGCTACAAGAGTGGCAACGGCGGGCTGGAACTGAAGGCCGGCTCCGAGCGCCATCAGCACATCGTAGGCTTTGAATCGCCTGTGAACAGCCAGACCCGCTTCGCCCTCGTGGCGCTTGATCTGCCCTCAATGGATACGGACAAGTCAGATAAGAAAAGCAATTGAGTCGGGATGTTCTGGTCGCTCTTTAATTTACTTTTACGGGCGGGTTCGAGGTCGTTACGAAACTCGGTTCACGAGACAATTCCCCTCTCTTACTTCAATGGGGGACCTTCACGTCCCACTGAAATACTTCGTCCAGAGGCACATTGAAGACATGCGCGATACGGAACGCAGCCTCTAACGATGGCGAGTATTTCCCCGCCTCGATCGCCGCAATCGTCTGTCGGGTAAAGCCGATGCGCTGACCAAGCTCGGCCTGCGACATCTCGCCACTGTGGAAACGAAGGACGCGTATTCGATTCGAGATCGACCCTTCAATCATGCTTGCCTGCGGTAGCTGAACACGACTACGCCGTAGTGAACGACTTCCGCGGCGATAATCATGAAAAGCGCGGCGTTGATGATGCTCCAACCGCTGGATTTGAATGGCATGACGCAGCCGACAGCGATCATGCCAGCAATAAGAACGTAATAAGCGGAGCTGAACGAGCGCCGCATGATGGCCTGATCCCGTTCATCGAGCGGCATGCGCGCCTCCTGGGTGGATCTGCGCCGGAGATACAGATGGCCAACGCCCAGGATGAGCATCTGCACGATTGCTGTAACAGCAAACAAGCCAAGTTGGTGTAGGTTCGGCATCGGTTCACTGGGAAGGGCGCGGATGGCGATGGTCGTGAAATACGGGCCAAAGGTGACAATCATGGCTAGGAGCGAGAGCCAAGCAGTTTTTTCCCGGTACGGCATTTACTTCCTCCATCCAGTACGTCTTCAATGTAACTAATATCGAACATGATGTCAATAATTATTAACATCATGGTGTCCGATTTTTGCTGACAGAGAAAGATCGTTTTGATTTCTGTTGAATGTTGCCGAGTTTCGTAACAGCCTCGTGTCCGCCCGCTTTTTCTCGTTCCTGCGGCCTCCTCCAGCCGCCAGTCGACCGCGCCTCCCATGGCGATCCGCAAATTCCGTGCATTCCGCGGCAATAAAAGCCGACCCTACGGTTGATTGATGCAAAATAGCAATCTCATTGCATGAATCAACCGGTGCAGTGATATTTTTCGACAAACACGCCAATTCAGCCTCGGAAATCTGCCCCGAACGTGCAAGGGTTAGGGTGACACCCATCACTGCATCCCCCTTTGGCCGCAGCGGAAAATAACGCGGGCTTATGCGGACAGCACCGCAAGCTGCCGGGTTGCGCAAAAGAGGATCGAGCAATGACCGAAGGAGAAAATCCAGATCGGAAGCCTGATCGGGGCCAGTTGCGGATCGACGAAGAAGAGTGCAAGGGCTGCGGCTTGTGCATCGAGGCTTGCACTCCCAAGGTGATCGCGCTCAGCGAGCGGCTGAATCACTATGGTTACCGCACAGCGATCTATTCGGGTTCCCACTGCACAGCCTGCGGCATCTGCTTCATGGCGTGCCCGGAGCCAGGAGCCATTACCGTGCTGCGTTTGATCAGCCCGCAACCCGCGAAAGCCGCGGAGGGAGCGGCCGCATGAAAAAACAACTGATGAAGGGCAACGAAGCCATCGTCAAGAGCGCCATCCTGGCCGGATGCCGTGCCTTCTACGGCTATCCCATCACTCCTGCGAGCGAGATCGCCGAGGCCGCGGCGGAGTTCATGCCCAAGACCGGCGGCGTCTACGTGCAGGCGGAGAGCGAGGTCGCGGCCATCAATATGTTGTACGGTGCAGCATCGGCCGGCGTACGCGCCATGACCGCATCGAGCGGTCCCGGAATCAGTTTGATGCAGGAGGGCATCAGCTATATGGCCGGAGCGGAGCTGCCCTGCGTTATTGCCGACATCACGCGCGGCGGCCCGGGTCTGGGCAACCTGGGATCCGAGCAAAGCGATTATCACCAGGTGGTGAAGTGTGGCGGCCACGGCAACTACCGCACCATCGTGC
>Ga0187847_10002569_pt1 | contig 14586 bp, 12 predicted proteins | sample June2016WEW_4_10_FD_132458 | JGI IMG/M metagenome (GOLD analysis project Ga0187847, IMG submission 132458) | Peatland microbial communities from SPRUCE experiment site at the Marcell Experimental Forest, Minnesota, USA - June2016WEW_4_10 | ecosystem: Environmental > Terrestrial > Soil >...
AGCACAAAGACCCTATCCCTACCGACGACAATACCCTAGTAGCCTCGCTCGACCTGGAGTATGCCGAAGTTACCCGCCGTTAAGCCGCGGCAGATCATACGCTTTCCGGAACGAAACCGCTTCACTTTGGATCACACTTCCGGTAGCCACTTCATTTTTTATAATTCGGTCTCGCGCCGCCGCGCCGTCATCCCCCAGCACAATCGCGACATGCCGAAGGGAACGCTGATGTCGCTGCCGTGAGAGGCGGGATTCACGCGGGAAGAGTTGATCAGCTTTCTAGCGGGGCAGTAACGCAGCCCCGCGCTGAAGACTTCTAAGCCAATACTATCCGCACAGCCGTCGCCGCCGTTCCTGAAATGAAAGCCCGGCCTGGTTACTTTCGTAACGATATGTCCATCCGGGTATCCGTCCTCCGCATGGAACCGTGCTAAACACTGATTAGCCTCGGCGAAATGCCGATGGCAATGCTGGGAGCACGGTCATGTTGAACTATGTAACAGTCCTGATGCTGGCAGTCGTCCTGTTCGCCGCCAACGCAAACTCGCAGATGGTGAGACCCGCCTCAACCACGCCGCAAGGTCATCCAATTTCCGTGGTGATGACGGGCAGCGACCCCCAGCAGAGGGCCGAGCGCGAACAGATGGCAGGCCGTATCGCGGAACGGCAAACCCAGTTGCGGCTGGACACGGAGAAACTGGTGGCGCTTACCGCCGAACTCAAACACCAGGTAGACAAGACCGGTGTCAACATCCTTTCCATGGATGTGGTCAAGAAGGCACAGGAAATCCAAAAGCTGGCCAAAAGCGTGCAGGACAAGATGAAGAACGCCTACTGATTTCGGACTCGGGTAAGGACACGGCTTGCCGCGGTTCCGCTGCCTGAGACGAACCAGATTCCTGAACCGGAGTTCCGATCCCGCCCAAACAAAACGCCATCCAAGGGCATTGGACAGCGTTTTCGTTTCGCAAACTGCGGCGCTTCGCGCCGCGGCACGGACGAATGCGTCCGTCCCTACGCGACACTCTTTACTCCGAACTGATTCTCATGCCGTAGAACGAACGGTAGACGAAGAAAACCGAGACCGCGAAGAAAGCTAACGCCAGCAGGTGGGTAAATCCGGTGCCCTGGTCGTGGGTCAGTGAAACGGCCAATTCGACCGCCAGCAATCCAAACAACGTGGTGAACTTGATGACCGGGTTCATGGCCACCGACGATGTGTCTTTGAAGGGATCGCCCACCGTATCGCCGACTACCGTGGCGTCGTGCAAGGGAGTGCCTTTCTGCTTGAGTTTGGTTTCGACAATCTTCTTGGCGTTGTCCCAGGCAGCGCCGGCGTTGGCCATGAAGATGGCCTGATAGAGGCCGAAGATCGCAATCGAGATCAGGTAGCCGATAAAGAAGAATGGTTCCACGAAGGCGAAGGTCAGGGTTCCGAAAAAAACCGCAAGAAAGATGTTGAACATACCTTTCTGTGCGTACTTGGTGCAGATCTCGACAACTTTCTTGCTATCGGAAACGGAGGCCTTCTCCGCGCTTTCCAGTTTGATGTTGGCCTTGATGAATTCGACCGCGCGATAGGCGCCGGTGGTAACGGCCTGCATGGATGCGCCGGTGAACCAGTAGATCATCGCGCCGCCGGTGATCAGGCCTAAAAAGAATGGAGCGTGGAGCAGGGAGAGTTTCTCCACGTTGGCGGTGAGCCCATTGGTCAGCGCCATGATGATCGAAAAGATCATGGTGGTGGCGCCGACCACGGCGGTTCCGATCAGCACCGGCTTGGCGGTTGCCTTGAAGGTGTTGCCCGCGCCGTCGTTTTCCTCCAGTAGATCCTTGGCCCGTTCGAAATTGGCGTCGATATTGAAGTCTCTCTTGATTTCGCCCTTGATGTTGGGCAACTGCTCGATCGTGGAAAGCTCATAGACGGACTGAGCATTGTCGGTAACCGGCCCGTAGGAATCGACGGCGATGGTCACCGGTCCCATGCCGAGGAAGCCGAAGGCCACCAGGCCAAAGGCAAAGACCGGGGCGGCGATCATGGTGGCCGCCGCGGCCAGGCCCATTCCGCTGAAGAGATAGGCAATCGACATCAGGCCGACCATGGCGAGACCGAGCCAGTAGGCGGAAAAGTTTCCGGCGACCAGACCGGATAAGATGCCGAGCGATGCTCCGCCCTCTTTCGCCGAGGTCACGACTTCGTTGACGTGACGGGACTCCACTGAGGTGAAGGACTTGACGAGTTCGGGAATGAGCGCTCCGGCCAGGGTTCCGCAGGAGATGATCGAAGCCAGTTTCCACCACTGCGATGGATCGGGAATCATGTTCGCGACGCCGTTGCCCAGTTCGGGGATGATGAAATACGAGACGATGTAAGTGGCAATGATTGAGACGATGGAGGTGAGCCAAACCAGCGAGGTCAGGGGCGCTTCAAAATTCATCTGATCGGCCTTGCCATAGCGGGCTTTGGCGATCGCGCCATTAATGAAATAGGCCAAGGCGCTGGAGACCAGCATCATGATGCGCATGACGAAAATCCACACCAGCAACTGAACCTGGATGGTGGGCTCCTTCACGCCCAGCAAAATGAAGGTGATGAGAGCGACTCCGGTAACGCCGTAGGTTTCGAAACCATCGGCGGAGGGTCCTACGGAGTCTCCCGCATTGTCGCCGGTGCAATCGGCGATGACGCCGGGGTTGCGGGCATCGTCCTCCTTGATTTTGAAAACGATCTTCATCAGATCGGCGCCGATATCGGCAATCTTGGTGAAGATGCCGCCCGCGATACGCAGGGCCGCAGCGCCGAGCGACTCGCCGATGGCAAACCCTATGAAGCAGGGGCCAGCATAATCGCCGGGTATGAAGAGCAGGATGAAGAGCATGATCAGCAGTTCGACCGAGATGAGCATCATGCCGATCGACATTCCGGCCTCCAGCGGAATCTGATAAACGGGGTAGGGCTTACCGGGCAGAGAAGCGAAGGCGGTGCGCGAGTTGGCGAAGGTATTGACGCGAATCCCGAACCAGGCCACGCCGTAGCTGCCGGCGATTCCGACCAGGCTGAAGAGAAGAATGATAGGAAGGGTGAGGGCGACGGACTTTCCAGGAACGGGCTTGAGCCAGCCGAAATACACGGAGATGATGACCGCGATGAAAACCCACAACAGCATCAGGAATTTACCCTGGGTGACGAGATAGGTTTTGCAAGTCTCGTAAATCAGTTCGGAGATTTCGCGCATGGAGCGGTGAACCGGCAGATTCTTCAGCCGCATGAAGATGAACATGCCAAAGCCGAGACCAAAGACGCAGAAAAGCAAGCCGATCATGAGCAGGCGATGTCCGTCGACACCGAGGAAGGAAACTGAAGAAAGGTCGGGCAGTTTCAGTGCCGCCTCGCCTCCCGCTTCGGCCCCTGGTTCTGCCGGTTGGGCCAGCGCGTAGCCGGCGGTCACGAGCAGTAAAGTTGCCAGTGTAATCAGAGTTTTGGCGAACCATCTTTTGGCAGGCTGGCTACCCGCAAGCAGGCTTTTTGCAAATCGGCTTTTTCCCAACCAATCTTTCTCGGACACTAGCTCGGACACAAGATTGACTTTCCTAGTGCGCATCAAAATCCTCCTAAAGTCATGCTATTCAGGGATCGTTACGTGTGTTTTGCACCGGCCGTTGACCGTCCGTTGTGGGATTCCATGCTGCCACGGGTACGGCGGCAACCCGGTGCCGAACACGCTCCGAACACGCTTCCACCGCCAGGCAAAATAAAAATTAGGAGTGCCGATTTGGCCGCGTCGGAAAACTATGCCGTCAACCCATAGCCCCAATATCGGCCACCAAGCTCGGCACAAAGCACTCGTTTATAGCACCTCGCCGGAAGCGGGTCAATGATGACGATCACCAGGTTGTGTACTAATTTGGCCAGCCGCGGAATCAGGACACACCCATCACCACGCTGGTGCAGCTTGAGATTCACAAGGGTAGCGGCGAAGGCTTGGTTGTGGGGTTCACGCGCGGAGCTTGGGGCTTGCCCCTTCCGGGATGGGCCAGGCCCGTCACCACACAACCAGAGACAGAGCGGCTTAGGTGCTCAGCACCTTCTCGCGCTCCTCAGCGTCGAGGCGCTCTTCGCGCGGCGAACTGGGCAACGCAAACGCCAGCACCTCATCGACGGTTTTGACGTAGTGAGGAGTGAGTCCGAGCAACTGCTCGGGCGTAAGATCCTCTTCAAGATTGGTCTTGTTCTCTGCCGGCAGGATTACGTCATGCACTCCGGCCCGTTTGGCGGCCAGGACTTTTTCCTTGATGCCGCCCACCGGCAGCACGTTTCCGCTGAGCGTGATTTCGCCAGTCATGGCCGTAAGCGGACGAACCTGCTTGGCGGTCAGCAGGGAGACAAGCGCAGTCACAATGGTGACCCCGGCCGAAGGACCGTCTTTAGGGATGGCCCCCGCAGGCACGTGGATATGGATGTCATGGTTGGCAAAGAATTCTTCGTCGATGCCCAACTCCTTGGCGTTCGAACGGACCCAGCTTAACCCGGCTTGCATGGACTCGCGCATCACATCCTGGATCTGCCCGGTGATGGTGAGCCCACCCTTGCCCTTCATCTGGTTGGCTTCAACGAAGAGCACGTCGCCGCCGGAGGGCGTCCAGGCCAGTCCTACGACCACGCCGGGGCGCTTGGTGCGCTCGGCGATTTCGCCCTCGCTGCGGACTTTGATGCCGCCCAGAAATTCCTGCACGATGGCCTTGGTGACGATCAGCTTGTCGTTTTTTCCTTCGGCAATGCGGCGCGCCTGTTTGCGGCAAATGGTGCCGATGGTGCGTTCGAGGTTGCGTACTCCCGCCTCGCGCGTGTAATGACGGATGACGTAGCTGACTGCTTCCTCGGGAAAATCGATCTGATCTTTGGTGATTCCGTTCTCTTCGATCTGCCGCGGAATCAGGTACTGAAACGCAATGTGAATCTTTTCTTCTTCGGTGTAGCCCTGCAGTTCGATGATCTCCATGCGATCGCGCAAGGGCTCGGCGATGGGATCGAGCATGTTGGCGGTGGTGATGAACAGGACCTTGGAGAGATCGAAAGTCACGTCCAGATAGTTGTCGCGGAAGGTGGCGTTCTGCTCGGGATCGAGCGCTTCCAGGAGCGCCGAAGCGGGATCGCCGCGGAAGTCGCGGCCTACCTTATCGATTTCGTCGAGCATGAAGACCGGGTCTTTGGTCTCGGCGCGGCGTATGCCCTGGATGATCTGCCCGGGCAAGGCGCCGATATAGGTGCGGCGATGGCCACGGATTTCGGCTTCGTCGTGCACTCCGCCCAGCGAGAGGCGAGTGAACTTGCGTCCCAGCGCCCGCGCGATGGACTTGCCGAGCGAAGTTTTGCCCACGCCCGGCGGCCCGACGAAGCACAGAATCGGGCCCTTCATGCTGGGCTTCAAGCGGCGCACGGAAAGGTAATCGAGGATGCGATCCTTCACCTTCTGCAAGTCGTAGTGGTCGGCGTCGAGAATTTCTTTGGCCTTGGGGATTTCGATTTCTCCCCCCGAGGTTTTGGCCCAGGGCAGCACGGCCAGCCACTCGATATAGTTGCGGGTGACGGAATAATCCGCCGCCATGGGCGACATGCGGGCGAGGCGGCCGAGTTCCTTCAGCGCTTCCTTTTTTACGTCGTCGGGCATGCCCGCGGACTCGATTTTCTGCTTCAGTTCTTCGGTGTCTCGCGCCCCTTCGTCCTGCTCGCCCAGCTCTTTCTGGATGGCCTTCATCTGCTCGCGCAGGTAATATTCGCGCTGCGTCTGCTGCACGCGATCCTGCACTTCGGACTGGATCTTGTTTCGCAGTTGCTGCACTTCCAATTCCTTGGCCAGGTGCTGATTGATTTTTTCCAGGCGGACGCGGACGTCGGTTGTCTCCAGCGTTTCCTGCTTGTCGGAGGTGGAGAGCGAGGGCAGCGAGGAGGCGATGAAGTCGACCAGGCGTCCCGGTTCTTCAATGTTCATGGCCACAGTTGAAAGCTCGTCGGAGAGAGTCGGCGAACCGGCCACGATCTGCTGGAACAAGGTCAGGACGTTGCGCTGCAAGGCCTCGATTTCAGAATCCTTGGGCGGAATGACCTCGGGAATGGTGCTGACGCGGGCGCGCATAAAGGGCGACAGTTGCGCGAAATCAGCGAGTTTCACCCGCTCCAGGCCCTCGGCGAATACGAAGAGGCTCTGGTTGGGCATCTTGACGACTTTGTGCACCACGGCCAGCGTCCCAATAGAATACAGATCGGTCGGTTGCGGCGAATCGACGCGCGCCTCGCGCTGGGCTACGACCACGATGGTCTTGTCATCGCCAAGCGAATTAATCAGTTGGACGGAGCTTTCCCGCCCCACCGTCAGCGGGAGCACAGCATGAGGAAACAGAACGGTATCGCGCACCGGCAGAATGGGCAGCGAACGCTCGGTGGTATCGTAAGAAGTGGTTTCGGTTGCAACAATATCGCTCATGATCTTCCCTTGAGTGACTTCCACTCAACTTTGATGAACCGAACTGCCAAAAAGATGCAATCTAATGGAGCTAGGATGTTGAATTCTAGACCTTTTTTGCGCTTTTGCAAGGTACACAAGGACCGTGGCCCTCTCTAGTTACCCTGGAGGCGGCATGGGCCGGAATTTACGCTACGCTCACTGAGGCCAACGCGCTGTGTAATGCCTCACATCAAATTGTGATGAATAGATCGGTGGCCCGGCTCATAGACCCATCGACCTGGGTATTAGCGTGAAGTGATTGCGACCCCAAAAGTAGTTTCCTGTTTGCCGGCAATCCAGAACCTATTCTCACCGCCCCAATTTGCCCCTTCATAAAAACGAGCCTTCTGGCTCGACATGCTGCTGCTAGAACCATCGCTGGTTGACTCGCCGATGGCGCGTGCTGTGATGTAACTTCTCCGATTCGCCTTGATACAAAACTCGGTCCGGTCACGCCATAATGAAGGTCAACATCCATGCCGATTCTCGTACTGCCGCGATTGTCCACAGGGATGTCTGCGAGTTCTGCATCACGAGGTGTAGACCGATGAAGGCATCTTTAAAAATAGCGGAGCTGTTGTTAACAATAGCGACGCTCGTTTCCGTCCTCCTATTTCTCGCCGGCTGCAACCGCATCGCCCGGATTTTTTATCTGAGCAGCTATGATCGCGATATCAGCAGTGCCACAAAGACGATCGAGAGCGCTCGCGATAACGCCCAGCGCGCAGAGGCCTATGCCAGGCGAGGCAGTGCCTATTCGGAAAAAGCGCGCTATAGCAAGGCTTTTAAGTTCATCTCCGCCGATGAATACGAACGATTGTTCGGACTGGCCATCAAAGATCATGACCAGGCCATAGCACTCGATCCGACCGCCGAGGCTTATTACACCCGCGGGGCCACCTATTACGACCGGGCCGAACTGGAGGCCGTGGTGGACGGCCACTTGATGGGCAGTGAGGCCGACCGGAAGGCCTGGTTCGCCCCGGCAATTGCCGATTTCAAGAAGGCGGTTGAGAAGGATGGCCAGCTCTACCTGGCTTGGGACAGACTCGGCTTGAGCCATGAGACGACCGGCGAACTCGACGAGGCCATCAACGACTACACGCAACAGATGGCGCTGAATCCGCTGGGCAGGGCGCGCCTTGCCGACGCCTATTGCACACGCGGGTCCTCTTACCAGAAAGAGAAGAACGAAGCGGCCATCGCGGATCTCGAGAAATCCATCGAGCTCGGCGCCACCGCCGACGGCTGCTCGTGCGATCCCTACAATCCGCTGCTCTGGCGCTACACCGACACCCGGCGCTACGACCAAGCCTGGGGAACCGTCCACAAGGCGCAGGCGTCTAAAAAATGGGTTGCGCCCGAAATGCTGGATAAACTGAAAAAGCAATCCGGGCGCAGCAACTAGCCTCGTGACCGTGTACCGGAGTGCATCGTGTTGGATGCCTTATGCTTGCGGATAGACTCCGAGCACTTTCACAAGTTCCGCGACTTCGCTCAGATGCCGCAGAGCATTGCGCGAATCTTCATCGGCGCCGCGCAGCAAGTCGACAAAAAAAACATATTCCCAGGGACGGCCGCGCACGGGCCGCGACTCGATCTTACTCAGACTGATGTCGCGCAGCGCGAAGACGCTTAGAGCTTTGAACAGGGCTCCGGGAATGTTTCTTACGCTGAAAGCCAGCGAGGTCTTATCGGTTCTGTGCTTCGGCGCGGTTTGCCGTGACTGCGTTTTTTCTGTTTTGAGCCCGCCCCGTTTGGGTTTTCCCCGTTTGATGAGGAAGAAGCGAGTAAAGTTCTTTTTGTCATCCTCGATGCCCGCTTTGAGAATCTTTCCGCCATACACTTCGGCAGCGCGACGGCTGGCAATGGCGGCAGCATCGCGTAAGTTCTCCGCGACGATGTGCTTGACGCTTCCGGCCGTGTCGTAAAACGGCACCGGTTCGAGTTTTTGATTTTTGGCAAACAGGTCGCGACACTGATCGAGGGCAACGGGGTGCGAGAACACACGCCGCACCGCGCTCAGTTTGGTGCCGGGCGACGCGATAAGATTGTGCACGATGCGCAGGCGAAACTCGCGGATGATGTGCACGTCACGGCTGAGCAGAAGATCGAAGTGCTCGGCCACCGAACCGGCCAACGAATTCTCGATGGGGATCACGGCGCCATCGACGGCGCCGCGTTGCAGCCGGTCGAAAACTTCGAGTGAACGAGCGCACGGGACGATGATGGCGCGTGTTGTAGATGTCTCTGCGCCGGTCAACATCGTTTCAGCCGCTTCGTGACTGAAAGAACCGAGTTCTCCCTGAATGGCAATTTTCATCAGGCCATTTCCTCTTACCCTGCGAGAGCAAACGCGGCTCGCAAGTGCCGCAATCAACGCACCCACTCATTCGCAAGAAACGCGAATGAGTGGGGCACCCACCCGTACCCGGCGGCTACGGGGTCAACTCTTTTGTCATCACCAGAGCGTCCATCTGGTTGGAATAGTAACCGCCGATGGTCTTTTCTACGAAGTACCCTTTTTGTTTGTAGAAACGGATGGCGGCGGCATTGTTCACCGGCGTCTCCAGCGCTACGGCGGCGGCGCCTGTGCGGAGCAACCGCTCTTCCGCGGCGTGCAACAGAGCCGAGCCGACGCCCGCGCGCCGCGCCCCGGCAATAACGTCGATGGTAATGATGTGTCCGATCTTGCGGCGCGTTTCGGCCACGATGAAACCTAGAACGCGGGAATCTGGACTCGAGGTTGGCGTTTTGCCGTTCGCTTTGCCGGTTCGCGGAGACTCACCGTTTGCGGCCCGCGCGACCAAAGTATCGGCGAGCGAAGTCTCGGCGACCAAGGAATCGGCGACCAGAGTAAACGACCCCGGCCGACGCATGTAAAACGCCATTTCCGGCCGCGAGTAGGCCAGTTGCGGATCGAAGCAGGCCTGGTCGATTTGCCACAGCGTGTCAAAATCGGATTTCTCGAATTGCCGGATTCTAAATGGCACGCCGCTATTGTAGCGGGATTGCGGCGAGGTGACAGAAGAGGCCCGTGAGAGAAATGATTTAAGGGTGCGAGTGGATCCGCGGCAAACCGGGTTTAACTCAACCAGGGAAGCCGGGCAGATGGATATTTGGGGCGGAGCGCACGCCGGGTCCCATGTTCCCCGATCCCACATACGACACATTTGGGTCGTAACCGATCCCGGCAACCGGTCAGGTTGACATTGAAATTGACTCGTCATCGAGGACGGACACCATGAACACCACGATGAAATACTCGCTTCCTATTCTGTTCAGTTTGCTACTGGCGGCAGTGTCCTCTGGACAAGGGCAGCAAAATGCGGTCGACACTCCCACGGTCAAAGGCGAGCTTGATGCTCACCGCGTGGTGGTCTTCGAAACGCCTAAGGATTCGTGTAATCAAAACGACATTCCTGATGCGATGGCCCGAGCCTTCCGCGATTCGACGGGAATGGTTCACCTGGTCGCTGCGAGCTCCGAGTTGTTCCAGAGCATTGGGCCTACGCTGGAGAGTGTTGAGCATAGTTGTGAGGTGGGGCACGAATCCGCGGGCGATGCCAATCCCGCGGACTTCAACGATCAAAGCTGGATTGATTCCTTCTACACTTTTGAAGGCAAGAAAATCGCCGGCCTCACGCACATGGAGTACCACGGCTGGGCGCACAAGGGTGAGTGCACTTTCAAGAACGGCTACAACGGGTGCGAGTATGACTCCGACACGTATCACGAATCCACCGATGGCGGCTACCACTTCTATTCGTTCAAGGCGCCCGCCAATTTTCTCGCTGGAGTTCCCTACAAGTATGTGGAGGATGGAGGCCCGTCAGGCTACAGTGTCGACAGCAACATTATTGAGCTGGGCGGATGGTATTACGCCATGGTGACATCCTGGACATGGCCCGCGAACTGCACCGTCTCGCAGGGGCCACATCGTTGTTTGACGAGTGGGGCCGCGCCGATTCGCACCAGCGACGTTTTTGACCCGTCCTCGTGGCGGGGATGGAGCGGCACGGATTTCTCCGTTGCGTTCGCCGATCCCTACCCAGGTCCGGTGGAACATCCCCAAGAGCACGTCTTTACACCGGTTCCGTACATGGACGTCGTAACCGGGATCAACATTTTTCAACCGGCAAATTTAGTCGTCGCCGTTCTATGGAATCCGTGGAGCAATGAATACGGAGAGAAAGGCTTCTATCTTTCCACTTCGACCGATGTGGTCAACTGGACGAAGCCGACGTTGGTAGCCACCGTCGACCAGTTCCTCGAGCAGGAGCCCAAGGGGAGCTGGTCCTACGCATACTTTTCCTTGATCGACCCGGCAGCGCCGGATAGGAATTTTTCAATGATCGGCGATCATCCATACCTTTATTATGTGCGGTTCGCTGACGCAGGTTCAAGTCGCATCCTGTTCCGGCAGGGGATCAAGCTGTCGCTAAAATAGCGGGCGGCTGCGGATGATTATGGCCCGGGAGTTTTAGGCGGGGGTGTCTCCGCTGGGAATGTCCGCGAAAGACAGGGCGCGCTTTTTTTCCACTTCCTCCACTTGCGCAGTAGCATCCATAAGAAGTACGATTTCTCCCCAGGGGCCGCTGTGGGGCGTTTGCTTATCATCGACGTGGTGGTGGCGCTGGCGTTGTCTCTGGTGTGGTACGCCTGCTTTATCCGCTATAACCGGCGACGCGCGGGCAAAGTGCTGCGGTGGGTGCAGGAGGCCTGCCTGGGCAAAGGGCGCGTCGTTGACCTGCACTGGCAAGCCAGCAGTTCCCGGCTGAAGGCTACGCTGAACCTTTCCTCGCGCTGGTTTGAGGATGCCCATCTCACGATACGGTTATTGCCGCGAGCCCTGCCGGTGCAGTGGGCGCTGAGCCGCTGGCGGCAGCAGCAGGAGACGCTCACTTTCGAAGCGAATATGGGATTCCCCCCGGGGTTCCATCTTGATGTGATCCGGCATCGCTGGTCGGGCCAGACCGGAGGCAAGACTGGAACGACGACCAGGCAGAGCAACCGCGCATGGACGATCAGCCGTCCTGGCCCTGTCATTCTGACGACCAAGGAAGACTGGCCGGTGGAGTTGAGCCCGGTGGTGAACGCGCTGGCGGCCTGGCGTGATAAGGATTTCGTTGGCGTCCGCTTCAACTCAAAATCGCCGCACTTCACGGCCACGGTGGTGCTGGAGAATCTTTCCGATCAGAAATCCGCCGCCGCGTTGCTCGGGCTCTTTCGTGAGCTGGCAGCCAGTTCGTCGGCCAAACAGCACTGATCAAGTTCTCCGGTCCGGTCTCGTCTTTTCTACTCCGGCTCGGCCACGAACCGATATCCCACGCCACGCACCGTTTGCAGATGCCGGGGATGCGAGGGATCCTCTTCAATGTAACGGCGCAGGCGCACTACAAAATTATCGATGGCGCGGGTGTCGGTGTCTTCATGCAATCCCCACACATCTTCCAGAATGGATTTGCGCGGAACCACGCGACCATCGCTGTGCACGAGATAGCGCAGAAACTCCGCTTCCATCACCGTGAGATGGATGGTATTGCCCAGCGTGCGCAGTTCCAGTTCTTCGAAATCGATGGTTTTGCCGCCGAAATTGAAAGTATCTCCGCCTGCTTTGGGGCCGGCTGAGAGCGCCGGCTGCGTCCGATCGCTATCACTGACGCTGCCGTTGCCTGGGCGCTCCGGTGTGGCATTTTTCATCCACGCATTCTTCGTCCAGCTACTGCGCCGTAGCAGGCTTTCCAGGCGCGCGATTAGAATCGCGAGCTCAAACGGCTTGGGCAGATAATCGTCCGCTCCCGCGGCGAATCCCTGCAGCACGTCTTCCGGACGGCCGCGCGCGGTTAGCATCAAAATCGGCACGTAGTTTTTCTTTTCGCGCAGCAAGGCGGCCACGTCGAAGCCGCTTTTGCCGGGGAGCATCACATCAAGAACGACGGCGTCGAAGCGTTCTTTGTTTTCGACCAGCCGCTCCAGCGCGGATTCGCCGTCGCCGGCAACTTCCACGGCGTGCCCTTCAGCTTGCAGGTTGAAACGCAGGCCCTGCGCCAGGTGCGCCTCGTCCTCGACAACCAGCACGCGGCTCATACCGCGCCCGCTTTCCGGGGCGATTCCTTCCGGGGTAATTCATTTCGCGGTAATTCTTTTCCAGGCAATTCTTTCCTGGGCAATTCTTTTCTGGGCAATTGCAGGGTCACGGTGGTTCCTTTGCCGGCGCCTTCGCTCTCGGCGAAGACACGGCCGCCGTGTTTGCGGGCGATCGAACGCACGATGAACAATCCGAGGCCCGTGCCTTTTACCTGCGAGAGCGAGCGCTGGGTCACGCGATAAAAGCGCTTGAAGATGCGTTTCAACTCCTGCTGCGGAATACCTACGCCTTGATCGCGCACGCGCAGCACGACGCGCTCGTCGCCGGGATCGAGTTCCACGGAAATGCGCACTCCGTCGGGGGAATATTTCCCGGCATTATCGAGCAGGTTGGAAACCGCTGTGCGCAACTCCTCGGGATCGCCGAGCACCAGCGCTCCCTCGCCGTTGGCCGAATCGTTCTGCATGGATATGGATAAAGACTCGCGGTAGACGAGATCGGCGGCCTGCAAATGATGGCGCGTTCGCGCGAGGTCGATGCACTCCCGCACCAGCGAGTCGAAGTCCACGAGCGAGCGCTGGAGCGGACTTTTCTTCTGCGCCGCCGCGCCCGCTTTCAGCACCTGTTCGACGGTATGGAGTAAGCGTTCGGTATCGAGGAGCATGAGTTCGTAGAACTGGCGGCGCTGCGCTTCGGCTACTTCGAGCCTTTGCAGAGTCTGGAGATAGAGACGAATGGAGGCAATCGGCGTCTTTAGTTCGTGAGTGACCGCGTTGATGAAGCTGTCATGCTGCTCGTTGCGGCGAATTTCGCGGACCAGAAAAATCGTATTGAGGACGAGGCCGGCAACGATGGCGCCGAAGAAAATGATGCCCAGAAAAACCTTGATGCCCTCGCGCCAGTTGAGGATGATCCATCCGCTGCCGACCGCGAAGGCCACCGCCGCCAGGCAGACGCCCAGCGTCAGGAAGAAATAGATTGCCTTCTGGCGGCTGATGATGCGCACAGGAAGATTGTAGCGATTTCACCGCCGAGACGCAGAGGGCGCCGAGAAATACTGGAAAAGAAAAAACCGGGATTCGTTCCCCGGTTTTCTTTGCCTCTCGACGGTGAAAAGAGCTCTAATCATTGCCGGCGGCTGTGGCCATTACGGCGGCGGCCTCTACATCCCGTACCAGGGCTGGCTTCGGTGGCAGGTTGTCGAGGTTTACCTTGTACACGTGGCGCGCCAGGCCCAGTTTTTTCAGGGCCCAGATGCCGTACCAGTTCAAATCGATTTCGTACCAGCGCAAGCCATGGCGCGCGGAAACCGGATGGGCATGATGATTGTTGTGCCAGCCTTCGCCGAAGGTCAGGATGGCGACAAGAAAATTGTTGGTCGAGAGGTCTTTGGTGGCAAAGCGGCGCGTTCCCCACATGTGGGTGACGGAATTGACCATCCAGGTGGCATGCAGTCCGACTACCACGCGCGCGAACACCCCCAGAGCAGCCAGGGTAGCCCGCCAATGGCATAAAGAATGACGCCGACGATGACGTTTGAGGTCCAGTGATACTTGGTCAGCCAGACCTGAACTTTATCCTTGGTCAGGTCGGGAACATAACGGGCCAGAGTAGTGGTGTCGTGATGCATCGACTTGCCCATAAGGATCCAGCCCATGTGCGCCCACCACTTGCCGTCGTTGGGGGAATGCGGATCGCCATTCTCGTCAGAGAACTGATGATGAATGCGGTGTGTCGCCACCCAGAAAATCGGGCCGCCTTCGAGCGCGAGCGTGGCGCACCAGGTGAGGAAGTACTCCACCCATTTGGGCGTTTTATATCCGCGATGGGTGAGCAGGCGGTGATAGCTCATGCCGATGCCGAGGCTGCCTGAAACCCACCATAAGAAAATGGCCACGAAAAATGCCGGCCAGGTAAAGTAAAAGAGCGCCGCGATCGCACCCACATGAAACAATCCCATGGCAATCGCCGTGCCCCAGTTGAAGCCATCGC